>Ga0118677_10006986_pt1 | contig 18864 bp, 16 predicted proteins | sample AliMusrvi5mmetaG_FD_86154 | JGI IMG/M metagenome (GOLD analysis project Ga0118677, IMG submission 86154) | reverse complement strand
AGGTGGTGGCGGGCGCTACCCGAACGATCCCAATGATCCGAACAATCCTAACAACACCAACAACGGCCGCTTCCCTCGCCCCGATCCGAATGATCCGAACCAGGATTCGTCCGACCGTCCGCCGCGGCCAAAGAATGATGATCCCCAGACCCTGACCTTGCGTTGGGAGAGCGCGATGCCGATCCAGACCGCGCAGATGAAGACCAAGAATACCGATGCGCCGGTGATCGATAACGCCCATTACTATCTGGTGGTCCACGGCCTGCCGACCAAATACTTGAATGCCGACAAGCCGAAGGCCGAACTGAAGAAGGACGGCAAAACCACCATCAAACAGTCCGACTTCAAGATCTTCCGCCGCGATGAGGGCAACCTGATGGTGTTCCTGTTCCCGCGCAGCAAGGAGATCTCGACCAAGGACAAGCGCGTCGAGTTTCATGCGATCATCGGGGCCATGGAGATTCGCGAGTCGTTCTACGTGTCGGATATGGTGATTGACGGCAAACTGGAGTTGTAGTTCGATTCTATAATGTAGTGATGGCCCGCTATTGTCCGATCTTTTTATTACTGCTGGCTTCCTGCGCGGGGCGTGTTGCCAGGACTCCAGCACCGGCCAACTCGCTAAGGGTGAATTCTGTCGAGTCTGCGCCTGAGAAGGAAGATTCATACGCGGAGGCCGCTGAGTTCTACCTGTTGCGACGTGTTGGCGAAGGCAGGGAATTGCCGGTCGAGAGGTTGCTCGAAGCGCGCCGTCATGCGCAGCAGATGCCGCGCTACTCCATCGCCCAGCAAAGCCGCGGCAAGTCGACGTCCCGCAATGCGGACATCGGCGCATGGAAGCAGCTTGGACCTGGCAACATCGGCGGCCGCACCAGGTCGTTTGCGATCCATCCCAATGACCCGAATATTATCTGGGCTGGCGCCGTTGGCGGCGGCGTTTGGAAGACCACCGATGGCGGGGCATCATGGAATCCCCTGACTGACCTGCTGCCAAGCATTGGCATCTCCAGCCTTGCGTTGGATCCTAAGAATCCGGACACTATTTATGCCGGCACCGGGGAGTGGTATACCGGCAGTTTGCGCGGTGATTCGATTCGCGGCGTAGGGATCTACAAATCGACAGACGGCGGACTGAGTTGGACGCAGTTGCCTCAGCCAAACGCCACCAGTTTCTATTACATCAACAAGATTGTGGTCAGCCCGCACGACGGCAATCGCATTTACGCCGCTACCTACGGCGGTTTGTGGAGCAGTTCGAATGGCGGCCAAAGCTGGACTTTGTCTCTGAACCGGACCAGCCCGAACAGCGGATGCCAGGACCTGGCGATCCGGACTGATCAGGCGCAAGACTATCTTTTCGCCTCCTGTCTTTCGAGCGGGACGGGCGTGTCGTCGGCGGTCTTCCGCAATGTCGATGCAGGTGGCGCGGGAAAGTGGGAATCGGTGTTGGCGCCTCAATTCATGGGACGCACTTCGCTGGCCATTGCGCCCTCCAATCAAGGCATCGTCTACGCTATGGCAGCTTCGCTCGAAACCGGTGCGAACGCACAGGGACTGTTGGCGGTATATCGATCGAGCAGCAACGGCGATACCGGGTCATGGGAGACGCGGGCATCGAGCAAGGACACGAATCGACTCAATAAGGTGCTGCTCACGAATCCGCGTGAGGCATTCGCGGATGTCTGTTCGTCGGGTACCGCAGCCTTTAACAATCAGGGCAACTACGACAATGCGCTAGCGGTGGACCCGTTGAATCCCGATGTGGTGTGGGCGGGCGGCATTGACGTGTTCCGCTCCGACGATGGCGGCGGCAACTGGGGTATCGCTGGATTCTGGCAGGCGACGGCTCCGCAACTGGTCCACGCTGACAATCACCAGTTTCTGTTTTCGCCGAACTATGACGGCAACGGCAACCAGACATTGTTAGTTGTGAACGATGGTGGCGTATTCCGTACAGACAACGCGTTGGCTCCTACGGCCACCGGCGACCGTGCTGCCTGCTCGCCTTATCCGACACAGGTGGTATGGACGAACCTGAACAACGGCTACGCGGCAACGCAGTTCTACCATGGGGCCGTGTATCCGGGCGGCGCCGCTTATATTGCTGGCGCGCAGGACAACGGCACCAGCGTGGGGAACGATGCCGAGGGTTTCAACGGCTGGCGCAAGGTGAATGGTGGAGATGGCGGGACTGTCGCGATCGACCCCAATGATTCCAACCTGGTCTATGCGGAGACGACGAACCTTGCGTTGGTACGAAGTACGAATGGCGGCGTATCGTTCTCTTCGGCAACCAGAGGCATCAACGAGGCGAGTGCGAACTTCCTTTTTATCGCCCCCTATGTGATGGATCCCAGTAACTCGAAGCGACTGTACCTCGGCGGTCAGACGTTGTGGCGAACCATTGATGGTGCGGCGAATTGGACTGAAGCCTCCGCTCCCATCGGAGCTGCTAATGGCAGCATCAGCGCGATTGCGGTTTCTCCGAATGACCCGAATCGGGGTTTGATTGGAACTTCCACCGGCTCCATATTGCGTTCCACCACTCTGCTTACCAACGATAAGACGGCAGTGTGGCAAAGCGTGTTGCCGCGCAGTGGATATGTGTCGCGCATCGCCTACGATCCGAGCGATCCGAATGTGGCCTATGCGACCTACAGCCAGTACAAGACGCTTGCCTCGCAAAGCCATGTTTATAAGACGATCGATGGCGGAGCGACCTGGACTGGGATCGACGGAACAGGCGCCACCTCTATCCCGGACATTCCTGTATTTGCGCTGCTGGTGGACCCGCGAAATTCGTCGACTCTTTACGTGGGCTCCGATATCGGGCTCTTCGTGTCGATCGATGGCGGCGCAACCTGGTCGCGCGATGACAACCCGTTTGCCGATGCTGTCACCGAAGTGCTCGCCATCGCCGGATCAGGTGATGACAAGAATCTGTATGCCTTTACGCACGGGCGTGGCGTGTGGAAGACGACTCTTCCCGGCAGCGGCAGCCCTTGCCAGTATGATGTCTCACCCGCGGATGCCGTGAATGTGAATGCCTATGGTGGAACCACATTCACCCTGAACGTGACCGCCGCGGACGGCTGCGTCTGGTCGGCCGTGCCTGCTGTCGCGACGGTTTCGTCTCCTGCGACAGGGAAGGGATCGGGCAAGGTGACGGTATCGGTCGGTCAGAACCTGACTGTACTCCCGCGCGCGGGGAAAGTTTCGATTCAGGATAAGGTGGTGCAGATCAATCAGGATGCCGCGTTGTCAGCCAGTGGAAACGACGACGTCGCGACACCGTTCGACCTGGGGACATTGCCCAGCGTCGCGCTGCAAAATACGACTTCCGCCACTTCCGCTGAGAGTGATCCGGTCCATTCCTGCACGAAATCCGCGGACTCGAACACGGTCTGGTATTCGCTTACCGCGAACGATACTGGCATTCTTCGGGTGCTGTACTACAGCAGCCGCATCGATACGGGAACCGATAGCGGTACAGTGCTGGCCGTATACGACGCTGCCACAAGCAAAGAGCTGGCGTGCTCTATCCTGCCTCAGAGCACATCACTTTTTACCAAGACTGTTTCTGTTGGGGTGACGCAGGGGCAGCAACTGTTGGTTGAAGTGAGTGCAACGCTTTCGGGGACTACCGCGGCGAATGCGGTGTTGCAGGGCGGTTCGCTGAGGCTCACCGCCCAGATTGTGAAACCTTAGAACAGCTTGCCTGCTTTATCGTCGACGAAGACATCGAAGACGCCGAACAGGGCGGGGTTGATTGGATTGATTAGGCTGGCGTGATTGGTGACCAGGATGGTACCGGTCTTATCGTTGAAGGCGATGTTGGCCGGATTGGTCCATGGTAGCGGGGCGCTGGCGGGGCTCGACAGTCGCTTCACTTCTACGCCGTGCTCATTGATGATGGAGATCTGGCTGTAACCCGCGAGGGCTACGTACAGGTTCCCTGATTTGCCGAAGGCGATGCCGTCAGGTCCGGCGCCGATCTGGCCCTGCCAGGTGTAGAAGAGCTTCAGGTCGGCAGCGGTGGGCGCATCTTTTACCGGCAGAGTCCAGATGTGGCCGAGACTGGCGGCATCGAAGGTGGTGGTGAAGAAGACCTTGTCTCCATCCGGGCTGATACGCAGGCCATTGGGGCCGAACGGGCCGTCGATCTGCGCGCTCTGGAACCAGACCTGGGGCGTACCGCCGCCCGGAGGCACACGCCAGATGGTGGCCTGGAACGTGTCGCTCACATACAGGTTGCCCTTCTTGTCGAAGGCGAGGTCATTGAGCAGATACTGTCCTCCCGGAGGGGCGAAAGGCGAATTGTAGACGTGGTGGAAGCCGGCTGCGTAGATGGTCTTCACTCCGGTTTCCGGATCGACTTTCAAAACACCCTGGGCCTCTTCGATGACGTAGACGTTCTCGTGCTCATCAAGCGCAATGCAGCTTCCAGCGAAGCCGCCAAGGCCTATGGTCTTGAGCAGGGCATTCGTCTCCAGGTCATAAACCCAAAGCACAGCCTGTCCGGGTATTCCGAAGGCGGCCGGACCGGCTACGTAAAAGTGCTTCTTGCCTACTGCGATGCCTTCCGGGTAGCCGGGATCGGGCAGTTTGGCAATGAGTCTGGAATCTCCAATCGCTCGTGAATGGTCATCGCCGGCCATGGCAGGCGCGATGAGCGTCATGGCAGCCGTAGCAGCCAATAATGCGGTCTTAAGAAACATTCGGTATTACTTCCTCCTCCTATGAATGCGCAATCAATATGCGAAACTCGTCATCGAATTTTGAAAAGAGTTTTGTATTGCGTCTGTGCTGTCGCTGCAGGTGAGTTCTGGAATACAATAAACGCATGCAACTCACCCGTTTGTTATTAGTACTCGTTACCGCGCTGGCGCTGTTTGCCGCGCCCGCGGATGAAAAGAAGGCCACCAAGAAGGCTGCTCCGGCCGCTGAGGCGAAGTCCGCTGATTTGATTGACGTCAACTCCGCGACCGCTGCGCAGTTGAAGGCCCTGCCCGGCATCGGCGATGCTTACTCCGCCGCCATCATCAAGAACCGCCCGTATAACGGCAAGGACGACATCGTGGCGAAGGCTGGTGTTCCGCAGGCAACCTACGACAAGATCAAAGACAAGATCATTGCCAAGCAAGCCAAGAAGAAGAAATAACCTCTCCGGGGCTGGTCTGATCCAGCCCCTTACTTTCCACTTATCAGGTCACCATGATTCGCATTCTCAGTTGTCTTCTCTTTGCATCCCTGACCGCGGCAGCCGCAACGCCGCCTCACATCATTTTCGATACGGACATTGGCAACGACATTGACGACGCCCTGGCGCTGGCGATGCTGCATACGATGGAGACGCGCGGAGAGTGCAAGCTGATCGGCGTGACCATTACCAAGGACAATCCGAACGCGGCGAAGTTTGTCGATATCGTGAACACGTTTTATGGGCGTGGTTCGATTCCGGTCGGAGTGGTGAAGAACGGCAAGACGCCAAACGATTCGGCGATGCTCAGCGTGCCGGTGAAGCATCAGCCTCCCTATGCGGCGACGAACAATCCTCCTGAAGAGGCGACTGCGTTGTTACTGCGCCTGTTGAAGAAGGAGAAGAACGGCTCGGTCATTATTGTGCAGGTTGGCTTCTCGACCAACTTGGCGCGCCTGCTCGATGCTCCGGGGGCCGCGGCGCTGATTAAGAAAAAGGTAAAACTGATTTCGTTGATGGCCGGTGAGTTTCCGGCTGGTAAAGCCGAGTACAACGTGAAGATCGATATTCCCGCGGCGAAAAAGGTGTTTGGCGAGTGGCCGACTCCGATTGTCACCAGCGGCTATGAGATCGGGAGGGTGGTATTGTATCCGGGGCGGGCGATTCTGGAGAAGTTCAACTATGTGGAAAGCCATCCTGTCGCCGAGGCGTACAAGGCATATATGAAGATGCCGTATGACCGGCCGACGTGGGATCTGACTGCTGTGTTGTATGCGGTGCGTCCGAATGGCGGTTACTTCACGCTCTCCGAACCAGGCACGGTGATGGTGGACGGGGAAGGGAAGACGATGTTGAAGGCTGACGCGAAGGGGCGGCAGCGGTATCTGATTCTCGATCCGGCCAAGCGGGACAGTGTGCGCGATGTGCTGGTGGAGCTTTCGAGCGCCGCTCCGAAGAAGTGAGTAGGGCGGGCTTCAGCCTGCGGAGGACTTCAGTCCGACCCCGGCGAAGGCACTTGACCATCGATAGTCCCCGGCGCACTCAACAAGCCCAGCCTTGACGGGAGTTTGTAGGATATATCGGTCTATTCGTCGGAATTCGTCTTCATTCCTCACCAGATGATCGTAGCTCTCATTTTGCCAGAATGGTTGTCCAGTCAGCCCGAGTATTGCGTTGGCAGCGTGGGCACTGGCTCCTTTGATTTGCTGGAGGATTCTGGAAACATCGGTGGCCGGAGTCATCAGCAAGTGCACGTGATTGGGCATGATCACCCATGTGTGGAGTTCATAGCTATGCTGTGCGCTACTCTGAATCGTGTCGTAAACGCCTTGCGCAATATCCGGTTGCCGCAGATAGCGCGCACTATGGAGGTTGGTGTCCAGCAGTCGATCCATGCAGACAAATGCTTTTCCGGATGTGTTGAGTCCTTTGGGAAATTCCCTTCCTGGTGGCAGGCTGCCGTGCAACCGGAAGGTGATGAATATGGGGTTGTTGAGTTTGTAGCGGTGCGGAAGGTGGCGCTGGTTTGAGGGCATATTGGTTAGTGGGGGCGGGGTAGGGAAACTCTCAGGCAGTGTCGGACTGAAGTCCTCCGCAGGCTGAAGCCCGCCCTACACGATGCGCTATACTTTCGCCTTAAAGATGCCTTCAGGAGAGAAAACACCATGAGACTTTGGATTGCTTTAGCGTTTTGCGCGGCTGCCGCTGCGCAGCCTTCGACGCGCGAGATGAACGACATTGACTGGATGGAGTTCCGCACGCTGGTGCCCTCGTCCATTCAAACGGTGCTGGTTCCTACCGGTACGCTCGAAGCACACGGCGTGATTAACAATGGCGCGGATAATACCGCTCCGGTGGCGATCGCGCGGGCCATGGCGCCGAAGGTGGGGGCGATGATTGCTCCGGTCGTCAACTACGGCATGACCGGGTCGCTCGATGCCTATCATGGCGGTTTCAGCATCAGTGAGAAAGCCTATCGGGCATTCATGACCGATGTGCTGGAGGGCCTGGCCAAGCAGGGCTTCAAGAACATCATCATCGTGAACGGTCATGGCGGGCCACAGACGGCGGTGTTGACAGAAGTCGCCGAATCCGTGGGGCGGGCTCATCGCGTGCGGACGCTGGTGTTCAACTGGTGGGCCTACTGTTCGGATATCACGCTGAAAGTTTTCGGGCAGGATGGCGGACACGCGGGCGATAACGAGACGGCGTTTATTCAGTCGATCAATCCTAAGCTGGTGCATAAAGAGCGCTACACTGACGCCCTTGCGACGCCGCGGCCGGCGGCAGGCACCTGGACCGCCTATCCGTTCCCTTCGCCGATCATTCTGTATCAGGCCGGGCAGGGGTATCCGAAGTTCGATCAGGCGAAGGCGGACGAGTACTTCAAGCTGGTGGTGGAGAAGTCTACTAAGCTCGTGCAGGAGACGATCGGGAAGTGGGACCGGGCGCAGATTTTTGCGAAGTGACGGGGGGACGCAAGCTACGTCCCCGGCGTAATTGAGATTGTGATATATTGAGGTCGGTCGTGCTACGTATGCGCAATCTCGCCTTGTCGCTTTTCATGCTGGTCGCATGTCCAGCCATCGGTGTCTCTGAAGGACTCACCATCCTGCTTGAGTTCGATTCGCCCGTTGCGCCCAACGCGCTCAACGAGTTGAAGAAGGAATCGGAGACGGTGTTGAAGAACACCGGTCTGCACCTGGCGTGGTCACTGCGCGAAGACTACAATCCTGCCGACTCCGCATCCGATCTGGTTATCGTCAAATTCAAAGGCCATTGCGCGATGGAAAACTACGCACAATTGATCGACGAACGCGGTCCTTTGGCCTGGACTTATTCCACGGATGGAGAAGTTCTTCCTTACAGCGAAGTATCGTGCGACAAGGTCCGCAACTCGATTCGCCGCGCCATGCACGGCGGAGACTATGCGAGAGGCGATGCTTTGTTGGGACGCGCCGTGGGCCGCGTGCTGGCACACGAACTGGTGCACATTCTGGCGAACACGAAACAGCATGGCAAAGAAGGCGTGGCAAAGACCTCGCTCTCTCCGGCCAACCTGATTGCCGAGCGTCTGAAGCTGGAAGAGGCCGATGTTCTGCGGGTATCAAAAAATTCCCGATAGCCCTCATCAATTTTTTTGATTAGAATTGCCCGGCCTTTTCCGTTTAACATGGATCATCTCGCGCAGGTAGGGCCAGGCGGCCTCTGCAAGTTAGAAGCTACTCAGTAAGTTCCTCGCTCAAAGTCTCGAGCACATACCCAGTCAAAATCTTCATACACAACGGCATCCGCGGCCCGAGGCCTGTCTCGAGGCACGCGCTCCGTAACGGACTTTTATTCCTCCGAGGAGACTCAATGAAATCGACTCAGTTCACCCGCCGCGGCTTTGGCCGCATGTCCGCGCTGTTGGGTGCAGGCGCAACACTCCCCTTTTACAACGAAGCTGCGATGGCGCAGCTTTCCATGATCGGCCCGCTTCCCGCGGATGCCGTTAAGATCAACGCCAATGAAAATCCTCTGGGACCGTGCCGGGCTGCCGCGGATGCAATTTGCTCCGTCGTCGCCAAGGGCGGACGCTACATGTACGAAGAGACGTTTTCCTTCGCCAAGACGCTGGCCGAACAGGAAGGTGTGAAACCGAATTATGTGATTCCTTACGCCGGGTCCAGCGATCCGTTGCATCGAGTGGTGCTCTCCTTCACTTCTCCGGCCAAGAGCTTTGTGATGGGCGATCCCGGCTACGAAGCAGGCGACCGGGCTGCCCGGGTAACCGGCGCGAAGACCATCCGGGTGCCGCTGACCAAGAACTACGAGCACGATGTGGAAGCGATGGCGAAGGCCGATCCCAACGCCGGCGTTATCTACATCTGCAACCCGAACAATCCGACCGGCACGCTGACGCCGAAGTCGAAGATCGAATGGCTGGTTGCGAACAAGCCGAAGGGTTCGATCGTGCTGGTGGATGAAGCCTACCTGCATTTTTCGAGCGCCACGGCGGTGAGCGACATGATTGCGGCCGATAAGGATGTGATCATCCTGCGCACATTCTCCAAGTTGTACGGCATGGCAGGACTCCGCGCTGGTGCGGCGATCGGGCGTCCTGATCTGTTGGCCAAACTGCAGGCCTACGGAGCGGGTGCGCTGCCCCTTACTGGCATGGTCGGGGCGCATGTCAGCCTCAAGGAGAAAGGACTTGTTGCAGAGCGCAAGAAGATCGTCGGCGACATCCGCACCGATGTTTTCGAATACCTGGACAAGAACAAGTTCAGCTTTGTGCGGTCTGAGAGCAACAAGTTCATGGTCGATGTGAAGCGGCCTGGCGGCGAAATCGTGAAGGCGATGGCGGCACAGAAAGTGTTCATCGGGCGCGTGTGGCCGGCATGGCCGACTCACGTGCGCGTTTCCATCGGCACCAAGGACGAGATGGCGAAGTTCAAGGCCGCATTCTCAAAGGTGATGGCAGCTTGAGGACCCCGTCCAGCATTCGCAACTACAGTCTACGTCGATTGGGTGGAGACATTTCCGGGGGCGTCGTCGCGGCGCTCATCGCACTGCCGTATGGGCTGGCGATGGCATCGCTGATGGGCGTTCCTCCGGTGATGGGTCTGTTCACCTCTATTCTGACTTCGCCTGTAACTGCATTGCTTGGACGGAATCCTGTTTTGATTGGCGGACCGTCGACGGTCACAGCACCTTTTGTGAGTGCAGCGGTTGCCACGTATGGAATTGGCGGGGCGGCGAAGATCAGTATCGCCGCCGCCGTCTTTATGATGATCTTCAGTATTCTGCGGTGGGGCCGGTTCATGAGCATGGTGCCTCATGCGGTGGTATCGGGCTTCTCTTGCGGCATCGGCGCAATGATGATCATCTCGCAGATGAAGTCTTCTTATATAGCGGGTCATCCGCATGGCATGATACTGGCGGGTGTGGCGGTGGTGGTGGCTTTCGGCTCGGCGCGGTTCTTCCCTAAAGGACCTGCTCCGTTGGCTGGAGTGGCCGCATCTCTGCTAGTGGGAATGGTTCTGGGTTGGAGGGAACGCGAAGTCGGTGCGATGATGCTGGAGATTCCGCCGCTGGCTGCGTTTTCGTGGTCCGCAAAGGACGTGTTGGAGTTGGCCCCTTCGGCATTCGCGCTGGCTCTCGTTTCGACGATTAACTTATTGATTACGTCGCGAGTAGTGGAGCATTTCCGTGGCTCGCATACGCAGTTGAAGAAGGCGGATGCGGATCGGGAGATCGGGGCTTACAGTATCGCCAATCTGGTGGCAGGGATGTTCGGCGCTCCGTTGAGTGTCGGGATTCCGGCGCGCAGCCTGGCGAATGTGAGGTGCGGTGCGACGACGCGCATTTCGATTTGGGTCCATGCCGGGGCACTTGTGCTGATGCTGACCGCCGGGTCGGGAATGCTGGCGCATATTCCGCTCGCATCGCTGGCGGGGATTACGTTGTGGATGGGCATGTGTCTGTTGGATTGGAGCACTTGGAAGCGCATGGCGATGATGCGGCGGATTGATTCCACCGCGTTTGTGATTACCTTCGTGTCGGCGGTGGCGTGGAACGCCGCGGCTTCGGTTGCTTTGGGTTGCCTGCCTTATGTTGTGCATTATGCATGGGAACGGGTTTCGGTGAGGACCCAGTATGCCACGCATCCTCCGTTGACTTAGATTACTGGCCCAATTCGCCAGTGGTTCTATATTCGGGCTGCCCGTGAAGAGCACTTGGTAGCGGCCATAGCCATCGGTCATGACAGGGGGCAGTGCTGTAGGAAGCAGATACACATCGGTAATGGGAATTGGACTCCCTTTCTTGTCCGCGACCCTCAAATACAATTTGCCTGCATTTCGCATCTCATCCCCAGAGGAATCGCTGTTGAGTACCACCCTGAGTTTGATCGGCCTTCCAATTCGTAGGCGTAATCTGGGGATTTCTACAGAGAGTTAACCGTTTGAGCCGACACGCAATCGATGATCTCCGAAACCAAAGTCGGAGATTCTCAGATCGGGCCTTGTAATCCTGTCTCTAAATACTGCAGTTCCAGTGCGCAGAAATCTTCCGCGCTTGCCGTTGCCGGGAGGCCTCTGATGAACGCGAGTGTGGCTTAGAGGGCGAATAGGAATCGCCTTCGCGCACGTCGATTTGGCCTTCTTGTTGATCTTCATTGCAATTGTAGTGGAGGACGCTGCAGCTTCTTTTGGGGACCTCCATTCGCCGTTCGACTGGTCCGCGTCCGGTTAAACGAACATCAGCAATGCCATGAGTCCGGCTGATTCCCAGAATGTAATCTCCCGCCAGTTGGTGACTCGCGGAATCAGATTGTTCCACAGCGCCTGTAGCCAGATGATCAGCACTGGACAGACCAGCACTATGATTAAGCCGAGCCCCAAGGCGTGCTGAGGGGTGAAGTCCGGTGGGTGCGCCGTCTTTCTTAGCGACTCTCCAAGAAAACCGATCAGCAAGGTGAAAATGATTAGCGGTTTGTTTAGCGGTTTGGGATGATCGTTCACGGTAGTCTCTCCTTTCTGTCTGGTTGGTTTCAAAGTAACAGGATCGCGTAGTCCCTAATTTGGAAGAAGGCTTGCACTGTTTGCAAGACGGACATCTCGACACGAATGTCGAGACGGCTGGCCTGGAGGCCCGCGCTACAAGGCCGGGTTCCCATCGCATCTGATCAAATGCGAGAATGATGCTAAGGAGAACTGCCATGATAGACGTCACTCAGGATATCCACTCCATGACTACCTTCAAACGCAATTCGTCGAATTTGATGAAGCGCATGAAGAAATCGGGTAGACCTCTCGTCCTGACGGTAAACGGAAAGGCTGCCGCGGTTGTGGTTGATGCTGCCAGCTACCAGGATGTTGCAGAGCAGTTGGATGTGATCGCGAGCATCCGCCGAGGGCTGGAACAAGCCAAGAAGGGACTTGGGCGATCTGTTGACGACGTGTTCGATGATCTGGAACGCGAGGCGTGAAGTATCGCGTTATCGTTACGCCTGACGCTGAGCGGGATCTCCGGCAGGTGTACGGTTACGTTCGTCAACAGGGCGCGCCACTGGCAGCGCGCAAGTGGTTGGCTGGAGCACGTAAGGAATTGAAGTCGCTTGCCAGGTTTCCTCATCGTGGAATGATTGTTCCAGAAGCGTATTCGTTCAACGAGCCGATACGGGAACTGCTTTACGGGCATGGCCAACGAGGCACTTACCGAATGATCTACACCGTGATTGATGACTGCGTCCTGGTTCTTCATATACGGTATGGGTCGAGATTACCGTTGACTTCTGAAGTGTAGAAGACGGCCGATTTCCAATCGGCCGGCAGGTTTGCAACCCGCCCCACATCATTTCCGCACCGTGCGGTCTTGTTTTAGCTATAATCTGATTTAGTTCCCCCAATCCGGAAAAAACATGAGTTCAACTGCTATGAGTTTGAGCCGGGCCGCCAGGTTTCAGGCGGCTCCCATTGGCAAGAAAGTGATCATGGCCGTCACCGGCGTGATCCTGTTTGGATTTGTCATCGCACACCTGATCGGCAACCTCCAGATCTTCATTCCCGCCGACGCCAACGGCCATTACAAGATAGACGATTACGGAGAGATGCTTCACCACCTGGGTGGCGTGCTGTGGATTGCGCGCCTGGTGTTGCTGGCATCGGTGGTGATGCATGTGGTCACCGCCATCCAACTGACGCTGCAGGCCAACGCTGCGCGCCCTATCCCTTATCAGAAGAAAGACAACGCGCACTCGACCTACGCGTCGCGGACGATGATCTGGAGCGGTCCGATTATCGGCGCCTTCATCGTGTACCACCTGCTGCACTTCACGGGCGGCCAGGTGCATCCGGACTTCAAGTTCCTGAGCGTGCATCATAACGTCGTCAGCGGTTTCAAGGACCCGCTCGCTTCACTCGTGTACATCGTCGCCATGTTGATGCTCGGCACGCACCTCTACCACGGTTTGTGGAGCATGTTCCAATCGGTTGGCGTGAGCCACCCGCGCTACACGCCGGCGATCAAGACGTTCGCCAAACTAGCGGCTGCCTTCCTCGTCCTTGGAAATATTTCCATTCCGATTTCGATCATGATTGGTCTGGTGAACTAACATCCCATGCAACTAGACGCGAGAATTCCTTCCGGTCCTATTGAGCAAGTCTGGGACAAGTGCAAGTTTGACATGAAGCTGGTGAACCCGGCGAACAAGCGGAAGTACACGGTGATCGTTGTTGGCACCGGTTTGGCGGGAGGCGCGGCTTCGGCTACGCTGGCCGAACTCGGCTACAACGTCAAGACGTTCTGCTTCCAGGATTCGCCGCGGCGCGCACACTCAATTGCGGCGCAGGGCGGCATCAATGCCGCGAAGAATTACCAGAACGACGGCGACAGCATTCACCGCCTCTTTTACGATACGGTGAAGGGCGGCGACTTCCGTGCGCGCGAAGCGAACGTGCACCGGCTGGCGCAGATCAGCGTCAACATCATCGACCAGTGCGTGGCGCAGGGCGTGCCCTTTGCTCGTGAATACGGCGGGCTGCTTTCGAACCGCTCGTTCGGCGGCGCACAGGTGTCGAGAACGTTTTATGCCAGAGGGCAGACGGGCCAGCAGCTGCTATTGGGTGCCTATCAGGCGCTGGAACGGCAGATCGGCGCGGGCAATGTGGAAATGCATCCGCGCTCGGAGATGCTGGACCTCATCGTGATCGACGGCCGCGCGCGCGGCATCGTCACTCGTGACCTGATCACCGGCCAGATCGATACGCACATCGCCGATGCGGTGGTGTTGGGTTCGGGCGGGTACGGCAACGTGTTCTATCTTTCGACGAACGCGAAGGGCTCGAATGCGACGGCTATCTGGCGTGCGCACAAGCGCGGGGCGTATTTGGCGAATCCGTGCTTCACGCAGATCCACCCGACCTGCATTCCGGTATCTGGCGACTATCAGTCGAAGTTGACGCTGATGAGCGAATCGCTGCGCAACGACGGACGCATCTGGGTGCCGTTGAAGAAGGGCGACAAGCGCAGTGCCGATCAGATTCCGGAGAGCGAGCGCGACTATTACCTGGAGCGCAAGTATCCGAGCTTCGGCAATCTTGTTCCGCGTGACGTCGCATCGCGCAACGCCAAGCAGGTGTGCGATGAAGGGCGCGGCGTGGGCGAGACCGGGCTGGGTGTCTATCTCGATTTCGCCGACGCCATCAAGCGGCTTTCGCAGAACGGCGTGAAGGAACGCTACGGCAATCTGTTCGATATGTACGAGCGGATCACCGGCGAAGATCCTTACAAGGTGCCGATGCGCATCTATCCGGCAATCCACTATACGATGGGCGGCCTGTGGGTGGATTATCACCTGATGAGCACCATCCCCGGCCTGTTTGTGATTGGCGAGGCGAACTTCTCCGATCACGGCGCCAATCGCCTGGGCGCCAGTGCGCTCATGCAGGGTCTGGCCGACGGCTACTTCGTCATCCCGTTTACTCTGGGTCACTATCTGGCTTCGAACAAGCTGGATAAGGTGAGCAGCGAGCACGCCGAGGCCAAGGGCGCCAAGGAGGCGAGCGTGGCGCAGATCAACAAGCTGCTCAACATCAAAGGTAAGCGCACGGTGGATAGTTTCCATCGCGAACTGGGCAAGCTGGTGTGGGAAGAGTGCGGCATGGCGCGCAACGCCAAAGGCCTGTCTCACGCCATTCAGCGCATTCCCGAGATGCGCGAAGAGTTCTGGAAAAACGTGACGGTGCTGGGCAGCGGCAGCGAAATCAACCAGTCGCTGGAGAAGGCCAATCGCGTGGCGGACTTCTTCGAACTGGGCGAATTGATGTGCAAGGACGCGCTCGACCGCAACGAGAGTTGCGGCGGCCACTTCCGCGAGGAGTACCAGACTCCGGAAGGCGAAGCGCAGCGTGACGATGAGAACTACAGTTACGCGGCGGCCTGGGAGTACAAGGGCTTAGGAAAGCACGAACTCCATAAAGAGCCTCTAACGTTTGACTACGTGCATCCATCGCAGCGGAGCTACAAATAATGAAACTGATCCTGAATATCTGGCGCCAGAAATCCGCGGGCGAGACGGGCCGGATGGTCCGGTACGAGTTGGATAAAGTCAGCGAGCATATGTCGTTTTTGGAAATGCTCGATGTGCTGAACGAAGAGCTGATCCTGAAGGGCGAAGATCCGGTGGCGTTCGATCACGATTGCCGCGAAGGCATCTGCGGCAGTTGCGGTTTTGTCATCAACGGCATTCCGCACGGGCCGCGCCGCGGGACCACCGTGTGCCAGTTGCACATGCGTTCCTTCAGCGATGGCGATGAGCTGTTCCTGGAGCCGTGGCGCGCCGTGGCGTTTCCGGTGCAGCGCGATCTGTGTGTGGACCGCAGCGCGTTTGATCGCATCATTCAGGCCGGCGGCTATGTTACGGCGGCGACGGGCGGGGCGCAGGATGCAAACTCGATTCTGATTCCCAAGAGCTGTGCTGACCAGGCGATGGACGCGGCGGCCTGCATTGGCTGCGGCGCTTGTGTCGCGGCTTGTCCGAATGCGTCAGCATCGTTATTCACAGGCGCGAAGATCTCGCATCTGGGACGGCTGCCCCAGGGCCAGCCGGAGCGCTATGACCGCGCATTGAAGATGGTGGCGCAGGCAAACGAAGAACTGTTCGGCGCTTGCTCCAATATCGGTGAATGCGAAGCGGTATGCCCGAAGGAGATCAAGCTGGAAGTGATCGCGCACATGAATACGGATTTCATCAAGGGTGCGATTGTTTACCGCGAGGAGTCGTCGGGCGGCGGCGCGGGGTAGTCCGCGCGCATGATTCCTTACCTGAAGTTGCCGCTACAGTTCGATCCGGTGCGTCTGCGGGCCGACCTGCAGACCGCCCAGGATTTCAACCAGTGGACGGCCCATTTCAATAAGACGTACTACAACGGCGATTGGAGCGGAATTGCGCTGCGCACCACCAAAGGTACGCGGCATCCGCTGTATATCGATCCGACTGTCACTGAGTTTACGGACACACCTGTGCTGGCGCAATGCCCGTACTTCGCAGAGGTGGTCCGCAGCTTTCACTGTCCGGTGGAGACGGCCCGGCTGCTGCGGCTTGGGGCGGGAGCTTCCATCAAGGCGCACAGCGATTTCGCGCTCGAATACACTGACGGCAAGATCCGCGTTCACATTCCTGTTGTCACCAATCCTCAAGTTGATTTTGTGTTGAACGGCGAGCGGCTTTCGCTGCTGCCCGGCGAAGCGTGGTTTCTTAACGTCAATCTGGTGCATAGTGTGCACAATGGCGGGGAGACGGACCGGGTCCATCTTGTGATCGATTGCGAAGTGAATGATTGGGTGCGGGAGATGTTCGGGGATACGGACGGGACGGAGTTGCGAGGCGGGTCGTAACCCACCTCGCATTCACTAACGACTAACTGCGAACTGACTGCTTGCGGCGGGCAAATGCCATGCCGGCGAGGCCGGCGAACATCAGGGCTACGGTTGCCGGTTCCGGTGTTACCGTGAGAGACGCGGTGGTAGAGCCCAACAGGGTCTGGTCACTCACTCCCGGCCCACCTGCAATGGAGAAACTGCCCGTGTACGGACCTGATCCGGCATTCCCGGGGATTGTCACGCTAAACATCTGGAATGTCGGCGAAGTTTGAAGCCCAAGCAGCGAAAGCGGTGCTTCCACGAAAAAATAATCTAACAGATCATACGTAAAACCGACGCCGAATGCTGGTGCGTTGGCGTCGTTCAGGAACTGTTCGACGCCCGTATTGTTGGTCACGGTGCCCGAAAAGATGACTGTGCTCCCCGGCGCACCACTCGCTGGCTGTAGGTTAATGGAGATCGAAGATATATTGCCTCCATAAGAAGCGCTGGTCATTCCTAATGCCAGCGCCATGATTGCTAATTTCATTTGTTTTTTTTCCTCCTGATGATATGAACTCTTAGGGTAGAACAATGCGTCCGCCGGAAGCAATTGTACCCTGGTCATACGTGCCGTTCACCGCTAAGACGCCCCTGGCGCCCGCTACCCCGATACTGCCGGGGAACCGCAGGACCTTGGTCGCCGTACCGCCGCCCGGAATGCTGGCGGCTATTACTGACGGCAGTGTTGGCGATGTTGCCGGAGTAGTGCCGATCGTCGCCGTGGTGAGTACCACATTGGTAAAGGCCGTACCGCCTGTGTTGGAGAACGTCACGGTCACCACCACTTCGTTGGTATTGGCGTCACGGCTGAGCGCGTTGGTTACGATCAACTGGCCGGGGACTGCATTGGCGATCACGTTGATCTGCACCGAGGCATTCGCCGTGTTGTAGTTGGCCGTATCGGTGGGCGTGAACAGCACTGACAGGGTCTGCCCATTGCCGGCCGGAAGAACTGTTCCCAGCGCGGGCGTGTAAACGAAAGCGCCAGGAACAGAAGCGGTTGCATTCAGCTGCGTTCCGCCGAGTGCGCTACCGAAGCCGATATCAGCCGGATTGGCCCACGTGATAGTAGGCGTGAGCTTGGTCACGGTCAAGGTCGCCGCGGTTGTTGTTGCCGAGCCGGCGGAGTTGGTAAACACCGCGCGGTACTTATTGCCGCTCATCGAGCCGCTGGCGGTGAAGCTCAGCGTTGTGGATGTTGCGCTGGGGACATTGTTGAAGGTTGCGCCGCCATCCGTGCTGACCTGCCATTGCACGGTTGGGGTTGGGGTGCCCGTTGCTGCCGCAGTGAAGGTCGCGTTGGCGAGGGCCGCCACAGACACGTTGACCGGATTCAACGTGACGACCGGGCCGCCTGCGACAGTCAGGGTTGCGGCGGTGGTGGTTGCGGAGCCCATGGTGTTGGTGAAGACGGCGCGATACTGATTGCCGTTCTGACCAGCCGAGGTGGTGAAGCTCAGTGTCGTCGATGTGGCGCCTGACACGTTAGCGAAGGTTGCTCCGCCATCGGTGGACTGTTGCCACTGGACTGTCGGGGCCGGATTGCCGGTCGCCGCCGCAGTGAAGCTCACGTTGGAGCCAGCTATGATCGACTGGCTGACCGGGTTGGTCGTGACCGTCGGGGCGAAGTTGACGGTGAGGGTTGCCGCCGTCGTGGTGCCTGTTCCCGAAGTATTGGTGAAGACGGCTCGGTACTTCTTGCCGTTATCCGTTGATGCTGTCACAAACGACAGAGTTGTTGATGTGGCGCCTGAGAGGTTGGTGAACGTTGCGCCGCCATCCGTGCTGACCTGCCACTGGACGGTGGGAGTCGGTGTGCCGGTTGCGGCAGCGGTGAAGGTAGCGGTGGATCCTGCATTGACGGTTACGTCAGTCGGATTGAGTGTGACCACTGGGCCTGCCGTCACCGTCAGGGTTGCGGCGGTGGTGGTTGCAGAGCCGCCGGCGTTGGTGAAGACGGCTCGATACTGATTACCGTTCTGACCAGCCGATGTGGTGAAGCTGAGTGTCGTCGATGTGGCGCCAGAGATGTTGCTGAATGACGCGCCGCCGTCGGTGCTGAGTTGCCACTGGACGGTCGGAGCCGGATTACCGCTGGCCGCCGCCGTGAAGCTCACGTTGGAACCGGCTGAGGTCGACTGGCTGACCGGGTTGGTCGTGACCGTCGGGGCGAAGTTGACGGTGAGGGTTGCCGCCGTCGTGGTGCCTGTTCCCGAAGTATTGGTGAAGACGGCTCGGTACTTCTTGCCGTTATC
>Ga0118677_10006985_pt1 | contig 18868 bp, 14 predicted proteins | sample AliMusrvi5mmetaG_FD_86154 | JGI IMG/M metagenome (GOLD analysis project Ga0118677, IMG submission 86154) | reverse complement strand
GGCAAAGGCGAGGGAAATTCAACTTGAATTCATTGATATACCAAATCAATTGATTTATATTAAGGCCGACAAGCAAAGGCTTAAACAGATATTGCTAAATTTGCTTAACAATGCAATCAAGTACAACAAGAATGGCGGAAGGGTTTTTCTTGAAAGCAGGGTGATACCGCAAGGTGGCCATGGAACTGTTATGGTTAGGATCTCGGTGATTGACACAGGCATTGGAATATTAGAAGCCAATATCTCTAAGCTTTTCAATCCCTTTGAGCGTATTGGGGCTGAAAAGTCAGATACAGAAGGTACCGGGCTGGGTTTAGCGGTTGTCAAGAAATTGACCATGGCAATGGGAGGAAATATTGGGGTGGAGAGTGTCCCAGGAGAGGGGAGTACCTTCTGGATAGAATTCCCAATTTGTGAAGCCATAAAAAAGGGCAGAGACCAGATCCTTACTTATGGAGAATTAATCGCCAAAGATGCTGACAAGTCAGGTCTCATTCTGTATATAGAGGATAATGCATCCAATGTTGCATTGGTTCGGGAGATTCTATCTTCTCAACGCCCTAAAATACAGTTGGTAACTGACCCATTGGGATTGAATACCATACCCTTGGCACTTGAATACCGGCCGAATATGATCTTTCTGGATTTAAATCTACCCGATATTCATGGTAGCGAGGTATTGGAAATGTTGCAAACCAATGAGGAAACAAAGGATATTCCGGTTGTAGTAATCAGTGCCGATGCAATGCAAGTGCAAATAGAAAAGCTAACTGAACTTGGTGCAAAAAGGTACATTACCAAACCTATGGAAATTAATATATTTTTGAAAACTATTGATGAATTCATTATCTGATCTATATAAAGTTTTGGATCGGGTTAATTAATGCTGAAGAAATGATTGATGCCTCCCTTAAAAAAGCCAATATCCTGATTGTAGACGATCAGGAGTCAAATATTGATGTACTGCAAGGACTCATGGAAATTGAGGGCTACGAAAATATCCGGTCGACTACTGATCCACGGCTTGTTGAATCCCTGTTTAAAAGTTTTAATCCGGATATTATACTGCTTGATTTGTCTATGCCCTATCTGAATGGCTTTGAGATCATGGAGTTGTTAAGAGGGTCTCTGCATGGGCAGACTGCCCTGCCAATTCTCGTCCTAACAGCTGATGTGAGCAGCGAAACCAAGATTCGTGCCTTGTCAGGCGGAGCGAGCGATTTTCTGACCAAGCCATTTGATTTGCTGGAGGTTGGTTTGAGAATCCGGAATCTGCTTTATTCTAGTTATCTGCAACAGCAATTGCAAAACCAAAATGCAATTCTGGATGAGAAAGTAAGGGAAAGGACACTCGAGTTGATACATAAAAACGTTGAGTTGAGCGTCGCCAAAGAAAAAGCGGAGGCAAGCGATCGGCTTAAAACCTCATTTATTAACAATATTTCCCACGAAATCAGAACACCCCTGAATGGAATAGTAGGCTTCGGGCAGATTCTGACAGAACCTGATCTTACGGATGAAGATAAAAGAAAGTTCCTGGATATTCTTCATGAGAGCACCAACCGTTTAATCAATACAGTGACTAACTTCCTGGAGATATCTATGATTTCATCCGGCAACCTGGAAATCGATAAGAATGAAATTCCCCCGGATCTGGTTATTAACGAAATTGCCAGGCTTTTCAGATATGAGATTGAAACGAAGGGTATCAAATTATTTTTGGATATACCTTCCTTTGATCCTGATTTAACCATCCTGACAGACAAGGAATTATTGTTGAAAATACTCAAGCACCTGGTGGAAAATGCCATCAAATTTTCCACACAAGGAAGCATTTCACTTGGTTATGTCAGGAAGGAAGATGAAGTTGTATTTTATGTCAAGGATACGGGGAAAGGAATCTCGCAGGAGGGTAAGGAGTTGATATTTAAAAATTTCACGCAGGAGGATAATTCTTATTCCCGAAGCTATGAAGGTTGTGGATTGGGTTTGTCCATTGTCAAGGGTCTGGTGGAGTTGCTTGGAGGGAAGATTTGGGTGGAATCAGAGCTGGAAAAGGGATCTGAATTTTATTTTTCTATTCCGAATCCCAATGTAGAACATCGAGACAAGAAATTGGTGCAGAAAGTTGATACTTCAGAAGCTATTCAGACGATTCTTGTGGCTGAGGATGATGAGATAAATTTTATGTACATCGATATTCTCTTGAAATGCATCCACGCAAGGGTTATCCATGCCCGAAACGGCGAAGAAGCTGTTAAACTCTGTAAATCAAATCCTGAGATTGCTGCAGTTATTATGGACCTCAAAATGCAGATTATGGATGGTTATATGGCCACCCAACTGATAAAATCCATGAGGGAAGATTTGCCAATTTTGGCCATAACGGCTTATGCTAGTTTGGAAAACAAGCATCGTGCATTGGAATCAGGTTGTGATGATTTTATTATCAAACCTGTCAGCAAAATGATACTCTTCGAAAAGCTTGCAAAATACGGTATAGACATTTCGGGCCAATCAGATTCAGAAAGTAATTGAAAAATTGCCTCTACTCGTCGGTTAATATTTTAGCTAATTAAAATTTTGGAGTATCTGAAAGCTACAATTCCCGTATCATGTGAAGATCGCAACCGAAATGTCCGCTGTTGCCTATCGGATGATCCAGGTAATGAAATCCAAATTTTTCGTATACTTTCAAGGCCAGTTTCAATTCGGGCATTGTTTCCAAATAGACCTTTCTATATCCATATCCATACGCCGAGTGCATGCATTTTTCAATGATGGATTTTCCGAGACCTGTCCCCCTGACTTCGGGAATGAGGTACATCTTTACCAGTTCACAGGTGTCGGGTGGAAGTCCTTCTGTCGGAAATATGCCTCCACCTCCCACTATTTTCCCATCCTCATTTTCGACCACATAATAAACAGATCCAGGTTTGCGGAAGAGCTCAAACAGCGAATCTATCGACGAGTCAAAATAGACAGTACCCGGATGATTGGCTCCGAATTCCACCAGAGTACTTCTGATGATTTCAGCTAAATACTGATTGTCTGTTTGTAATATATGTCTTATAATCATTGCTCTATTTTGCATAAAGTGAATTAATACTTTCACCTTACATTTTCAATTGTTATTGTCAACTGTCAATTCCTCATTGTATATATGCTGTATAACCAGACCAGCCAAGGTAAATCCATAGATCGCAGTGATGTGTGCCACAGTCCCGTTAATCACTGCCTTCTGGCTGCACCATTCATGATCGGCCAGTTCAGGATCTCCCTTTGCAATCTTTGACTTTGGACAAAGGCATTGGTCGGTTCCGCAGGAAGATCCGGCTCCCTTGTTTTCGAGCACTTCGTCACTAAAGACGCACATAAATTTTTTGGCCGGCAAGTCACCCTTTTTGATCATTTTCCTGACCTTTGAAGCCAATGGACAACCAATCACTTTCCAGAATTCGGCTACGCTGATTCTCGTGGGGTCCATTTTCAGGGAAGCGCCCATGGAACAGAAGAAAACTGCTCCGGTGCGTGTTGCCTGCCTGATCAGATGGGTCTTGCTTCCCAGGCTATCGATGCAATCGATGATGTAATCGTATTTTTCGAGTTCGAAGAGATGGTCGTTATCCTTGTTATAGATCTTCTGAATCGCGGTGATTTCGGCCGCCGGATTAATTTCTAGCAATCGTCTTTTCAGGGCATCGGTCTTGACCTCCCCAACCGTAAGAGCTGTAGCATGGAGTTGTCTGTTGATATTCGTAATGCAAACCCTGTCAGAATCAACAAGGGTCAATCGCTGAATACCGCTCCTGATAAGGCTTTCAGCACACCAGCTACCTACGCCTCCTATTCCAAAAATAATAACGTTTTTAGACATAGTCTTTTCCATCCGTTCTTTACCCAGAAGCAACTCAGTGCGTTGAAATATTCCCTTTTTAAGATTCATACGATGTAGAAGTGTCGTTAATCATTGCAAATATTGCAACTTTATTTGTAAAATCAGTATTTCATTTTTCCCTAGTGTCAGGGACTCTTTATTGATCAAAATGGGCTAAATTTGCATTTCTTTTTCTTCATCTTTCCTTACCTTAACTATGCAGAAAGAAAAGTTAAATGTGGCATTCTTCTCCGTTCTGGCCGCTGTGTTCCTGACCGGATTCAAGTTGGTTATCGGTCTCCTTACAGGTAGTCTGGGTATTTTATCTGAGGCTCTTCATTCGGGACTGGACATGGTCGCGGCTGTCATTACCTATTTCTCGGTCCGTGTCTCTGACAAACCCGCCGACAAACAGCACAACTTCGGACATGGGAAAATCGAAAATTTCTCCGCTTTGGTGGAGACATTTTTATTGTTGATTACTTGTGTCTGGATTATCTATGAAGCAATGATCCGGCTGATTACTGGTAAAACACACATCGAGGTCAGTATATGGAGTTTCATTGTCGTTATTTGTTCCATTATCATCGATATTTCGCGATCCCGTGCATTAAGCCGCGTTGCCAAGAAATACAACAGTCAGGCACTCGAAGCGGATGCACTGCATTTTTCAACTGACATTTGGAGTTCCGGAGTTGTTTTTTTAGGGTTGATTTGTGCTGATTTTGGATTTTATTTTGCCGATTCAGTTGCAGCTCTTGGTGTGGCAGTGATTGTTCTGTCTGTATCATTCCGGCTAGGAAAAAAATCAATCGATGTTTTGCTGGATAAGGCACCCCAGGATACCGTTGACTTGGTAAAAAAGACTCTTTCGGAGATGGAGGAGGTTAAGCATTTTCATAGTTTGAAAATCAGGACCTCTGGGGCAGATACCTTTGTGAAGGTTAACGTACATTTGGATCCTGATTTGAGTTTGAGGAATGTACACGAAATCTGTGACAAAATTGAGCGGGAGATAGGCTCAAGGATCAAGCGAAGTGAAGTGTACATACATGCAGAGCCCCAGGAACAGGGTCATATTGCCAATGAGAAGCCGGATGGGCTTTGATGATTTGACAATTCGGCGATTCGACAATTTGACAATTCGACAATGTGATAATTAGCTAACTTGTTGATTCGTTGATTATTTATTTGGATGTTGAAAAATTGATAAAAAGAGAAAATTTTACAATTTAGGTTATATTCGCGCTATTAGTGTAATTCGAAGTAATCCTGTTTTTTATTTGTGTCCATTTGTGTCATTTGTGGTTTAATTTGTGGTTTAATTTGTGGTAAGTGAAAATATTGATCATTGAAGATGAACGTTCCCTGTCGGAAGCCATCGTCGAATACCTCGATGGTGAGGGACATCTGTGTGAAGTAGTTTATACTTTTCAGGATGCGGTAGAGAAGATTGAACTTTACCAGTATGATTGCATGGTAGTGGATATCAATTTGCCGGATGGAAGCGGTCTTGATCTGATCCGGTTGCTAAAGAAAGAGGCCATCCAAGGGGGAATCATCATTGTTTCGGCACGCAATTCGCTGGACAACAGAATTGAGGGATTGGAAATTGGCGCTGACCACTATCTTACAAAGCCTTTTCATCTCGCAGAACTCAACGCGCATTTAAAATCCATTTACCGCCGGATAAGTTTTCAGGGAAGCAATGAATTGATTTTGAATGAGATAAAATTAATACCCGATGAGCACAGGGCATTTGTACTGGATCAGGAACTTGTTTTGACCAAGAAGGAGTATGAACTGCTGCTGTTTTTCATCTCCAACAAAAATAAGATTATCACCAAGGCCGGACTGGCCGAACATTTGTGGGGCGACCATATGGATTCGGCGGATTCCTACGATTTCATCTATACCCACATCAAAAACTTGAGGAGGGAGCTCTTGAAGAAAGGCTGCAATGATTACATCAGGACTATTTACGGCCTTGGGTATAAATTTGATGTCACATGAGGCTATTGACCAAAACCACCCTCAATTTGCTCTCAATCTCCTTGTTTATCTATCTTTTCGGGGTGATAGCCTTCTATTATTCCCTGCGCGTACAAGTCGACAACAACATCAACAGGGAGATGGTCAAACGAAAAATCAGTCTGATTCGTCAGATGGAAGAGGCTCATTCGTCTGTAAGCCAAACTCCTGGTCGAAATGAAATGGTACTGGTAAAACCTGTCTCGAAAATGCAAGCCGCAGACAGCTTCAACGATACCTTGATTTATAATCGTGAAGAACAGCGCTTTCAATTGTTCAGACAGATGGATTTTGCCGAGACCGTTAACTACCAAGTCTATGAAATTCGCATTTTTAAATCACTGGAAGAAACAGATACACTAATCATACGAATTATCTCCACGATGACGGTACTCGTTATTTTGTTGATTATAGCATTGCTGGTAGTAAACCGCTATTCCTCCAGGCTGGTTTGGAGTGTTTTTTATGATACAATCGGAAAGATTAACAGGTACGATCTCAATACCCATGAGGATTTCACATTGCAGGATTCTGATGTCAAGGAATTTGCCGATTTGAACAGGGTACTAAAAACCATGACCGAAAGGATCAAGGACGATTACCTGAATCTGAAAGAGTACACAGAGAATGCTTCCCATGAGATTCAGACTCCATTGGCTATCATCAATTCAAAACTCGAATTGTTACTGCAGTCAGGTGATATGAACGAGAAACAATACAAAGCCCTGGCGGATGCCTACGAAGCTTCCATACGTCTTTCGAAATACAACAGTACCCTGATCCTGCTCGCCAAGATTGAGAACAAGCAATTTCCAGCGTCCAAACAAATTAGCCCGGAAGCCATTCTGACCAATTTGCTTGAGGATTTGGATGATTTGATTCGTGACAAAAAAATTGAGGTACTCAAATATTTTACTCCTGAAGTGACGGTACTGATGGATCCGTATCTGGCAGAGATGCTGATTGTCAACCTGTTTAAAAATGCTATCAGGCACAATGTAAAAGGTGGCAAACTGGTTGTGACGGTTGAGAAAAATTTTCTTCGGATTGCCAACTCAGGTCCAAGACTTCCGGTTGATGAAAATTTGCTTTTCAAAAGGTTTTTCAAATCATCTTCTTCGCCTGAATCCCTGGGCCTCGGACTCTCCATTGTCCAAAAGATCTGCTCACTCTATGGTTTTGAAGTGAACTACCTGTTTGCAGATGGCATGCATTCCATGACTGTTTACTTTAAAAATGAAGGTTGAACGAATTTAAATAATTTGGTTTTGGTAATTTTGATTTAATCCAGATAGTTTGGTTCGTTGATTTATTCAGGCGATGTCAAAATTGTTTGGACCTATTTTTTGTGGCGATATTTCACAACTAAGCTCCGGCTAATCACCTCTATATTATTTATTTATATTCACAAACCAGTTAAGCTGAACCGATACCAGAACAGGACGGCTTTTTATCGTTCATCCAAATTCTGCTGAATGCCAAAAAGATTTTCTAATTAGCGGGGCAATTGCAGGGGAATAACTTCAGATTTACTACAGATTCTGTTTCTAATATCGCTTCCGAAAACGAATTAGAGACATGACCTTATGATCGGATTACTTGGTTTGAACCACAAGTCGGCACCCATTGAAGTGAGAGAACGCTTTGTCTTTTGTGAAGAAGACATTAAAAGGTTCGTATCTCTTCTAAAATTGAACGGAATTTTAGGTGCAATTGTACTTTCCACCTGCAACCGTACCGAAATTTATTATGAGATGCACGAACTTCTCGTTCCGTTGAGTGCATCCGATATCGAGAATTTGCTTTTCACCTATAGGAAATCCGATAAGGAAATCAAAAAATATTTTTACCATTTGGAAAATGAGGCAGTAGCTGATCATCTTTTCCATGTTGGCTCAGGACTGGATTCAATGGCTTTGGGTGAATACCAGATTGTGAGCCAGATTAAAAGTGCTGTTCTGATCAGCAAAACCAACAAGCTGATCAGTTGTACCCTTGGAAAGCTTTTTGATGATGCTCTGAAGGCCGGAAAACAGGTTCGAACAGAGACTGCGCTCAACCTTGGCGCTGTTTCAATCAGTTACGCAGGCGTGGAACTTGCCTCCAAAAAATTTCATCCTCTGGGTGCACATCCGGTATTGTTGGTTGGAGCTGGACAAACAGGTGAACTAACCCTGCAAAATCTGATCAAGAAATCTTGTTCCCTTTTTACCATTGTCAACCGTACAAGGGAGAAAGCGGAAGAACTTGCGGCAAAATATCAGGCCAAAGTTTCTGATATTGAGCAATTGGATGAACTTCTACTCGAAAACGATATTGTAATCACCTCCACTACCTCCAAAAAACCCCTCATCACAGTTGATTTGGTCAAACAGGCGATGAAGGTTCGTTCGGGAAAGCCGCTATTCTTCATTGACCTTTCTGTACCCAGGAATGTTGAAATGGAAGTAGGAGAGCTTGATCATGTTCATGTTTATGATATTGATGCCTTGAACCTTGTCATCGAGAACAACCTTGAAAAAAGGAAAGGTGAGATTGAAATGGCGGAACAGATGATTGGCGAATCCGTATCTGAATTCATAAAATGGTACAATATCAGGGCTTTGGCGCCAACATTTAAGACCATTTCCACGAGTTTCCAGGAAGCCAGTCGCAATGTTCTGGACGGGATCATCAAGAATAAAGAGGAAGAGAATTACGAAAAAGCCTTGGAATACGGCGATCTGATTACAAAAAAGCTCATTGGGATGATGATTGAGAACATCAAATCCGTAACAGACAATGGTTGTAACAGAGAGTATATTTCGGTGGTTAACCAATTATTTGCACAGAGTTGAAAATGGATCAAATCATCAGAATAGGAACCAGGGGAAGTCAACTGGCCATCTATCAGGCCAATGTGGTCAAGGAAGAACTGGAATCAAAATTTCCCGGATCCCAATTCCAGATCGTGGTCATCAAAACAAAGGGAGATAAAATACTGGATGTCCCATTGTCCAAAATTGGCGACAAGGGATTGTTCACCAAGGAACTGGAAATAGCCATGTTTGACCATGAAATTGACATGGCAGTTCACAGTCTGAAAGATCTGCCCACCCGTTTCCCGGAAGGAGTTGTACTCGGCGCCGTGCTAAAAAGGGGTGAGGTTCGTGATGCCCTCATCAGTTCAAACAAAAGAACCATCAGCAGCCTGACTTCAAAAGATATCATCGCTACTTCAAGCCTGAGACGAAAAGCACAATTGCTTAGGATCAACAAGGATTTCAATATTGTGGAGATCCGAGGTAATGTAAATACCCGCATCCGAAAAATGGAAGAGGGCTTTTGCACCGTCATGGTTATGGCAGGTGCAGGTCTGCAGCGGCTCGGAATGGATCAGTATATCTCTGAATTGATTGATCCGGATCTGGTGATTCCTGCCTGCAGCCAGGGCGCCATTGCCATTGAGGTTCGTGAAGATGACCCAATCATTGCAAATATCGTTGCTGCCATCAATGATGAGGAGACTTTAGTTGCCACGGATGCCGAACGCGCCTTCTTGCGTACGCTGGAGGGAGGATGCCAGATTCCGGTAGGAAGTTACAGCCGGATTTCCGGAGGGAAATTTGAACTCAATGGATTTATTTCCAGCATCAACGGAGAGGAATTTATCAGAGAGAAAATTGAAGGACCAATAGACCAGGCGGTTGAACTTTCTGTTCAATTGGCTGAAAGCCTTCTCCGCAAAGGGGGTAGGGATATTCTCCGGGAGATCAGACTGGAAGATCCGTTTGCAAAAAAAGAGGGACTGCCACTGAATGGCAAAGTAATTATTTCAACACGGGCTCCGGAGACCGGGGATACCTTACCCGATCTGCTTACAGCGCAAGGGGCTGTTCTGCTTTCATTGCCAATGATTGAGATTCGTTCTGCTGCATTGAGCCAGGCGGATCAAGAAAAGATATTAAATCTTGACCGTTACGACTGGCTGTTTTTCACGAGCAGGAACGGTGTTGCACAATTCTTTAAACAACTCATCGACCTGACGGGGAGTTCAGAATTACCTGCAAACCTCGAGGTTGCTGTTGTTGGAACAAAAACGGCCTCAGAACTCGAATATTACGGATATTCACCTGCTTTTACAGGAAAAAAGCATGGATCTGCAGAAATGGCATCTGAGTTTTTGAGCACTCAGCAACTCGCAAGCCAGAATATTCTCCTGGCATTGGGAGATCTGGCTGACGAGACCCTGATGAAAAATATGGAATCGACCAATCGGGTTGAAAGAATCAATGTTTATGAGACGTGTTTACCCAGGCAGGTGGATCCAATGGTGATCAGGCGAATTTCAGATGGAGATTATGACCTGATCTTATTTACCAGTCCATCTACCTTTAATCATTTTGTCTCGCTAGTCGATTTCAGCCTGCTGGGTCAGCTTAAAATAGGCAGCATTGGATTAACTACTACAAACGCCATTCAGGAAGCAGGGTATGAACCTATGCTCACGGCTAAAATGTCAAATGCAGAGGGACTTACCGAAGCGATCGTCAATTATTATCAACAATCCTAAAAAACAATATCATGAGATTTCCAGTTACAAGATTAAGAAGATTAAGATACAATGGTGTACTTAGGGCAATGGTTACCGAAACCAAATTGTCGGTGGATGACTTTGTAATGCCTTTGTTTGTTTGCTCCGGCACCAAAGTGAACAATCCCATCAGTTCAATGCCGGGAAACTCACAACTTTCTGTAGACCTCCTGGTGGAGGAGTGTAAAAACATCGTTGCTGCAGGGGTTAAGTCCGTTTTGCTATTCGGTATACCTCCACACAAGGATGAGGATGGAAGTGTGGCATGTGAGCACAACGGAATCGTACAGCAGGCTATTCGCGCCATCAAACAGGAACCTTTGACCAGGGGATTATTTGTGATTGCGGATGTTTGTAACTGCGAGTATACCGTGCATGGCCACTGCGGTACCATCGTGGATGGAGATGTTGAGAACGACCTGACACTTGTGACACTTGCCAGGCAATCTGTTTCACTTGCAGAAGCAGGTGCCGACATGATTGCTCCAAGCGATATGATGGATGGAAGGGTAGGCGTCATCAGGGAGCAACTCGATGCCAATGGATTTTACAAAATTCCGATCATGGCTTATTCAGCCAAATATGCCTCAGGATTTTACGGCCCATTCAGGGAGGCAGCAGAGAGTGCGCCAAAATTCGGCAATCGGGCCACTTACCAGATGAATCCTGCCAATACGGACGAAGCAATGAGGGAAGTTGAACTGGATATTGCAGAAGGTGCAGACATTGTGATGGTGAAACCGGCATTAAGCTACCTCGATGTGATTCACAGGGTTAAAAGTGAATTCGGGATGCCTGTAGCTGCTTACAATGTGAGTGGTGAATTTTCCATGGTAAAAGCTGCGGAGGCAAATGGCTGGATCGATGGACCGAGGGTGATGATGGAAATCCTGACATCTATCAAGAGGGCAGGTGCGGACATCATCATTACCTACCACGCGGTAGAAGCGGCAAAGATATTGAATGCCAGAAGCTATTAGCCAATGGCGACCGCATCAAATAATTAGATAGACCAATGAGTTGATTTCTTGCCATAGCAAAAAAGTATTATTCAATAAACAATTTCAAAAGCTAATAGCTAAAAGCTAATAGCTAACTGCTAAAAGCTAACTACTAATAGCTTAAAAAACAAAAACATGCAATTCAACAAAAGTATCGCTGCCTTCGAAAGAGCACAAAAGAGTATTCCCGGTGGGGTCAATTCTCCGGTAAGGGCATTCAAAAGTGTTGGAATGAATCCCGTTTTCGTCAAGAAAGCCAAAGGAACAACCATTACTGATCTGGATGGAAACCAGTACATCGATTGTCTTGCTTCGTGGGGACCCATGCTCTTTGGCCATGCACACGAAAGGATTTTAAGCGCCATCAATGATGCCGCATTAAATGGAACAAGTTTTGGCGCACCTTCAGAATACGAAACTGTTATGGCGGAGCTGATCATTAAAATGGTTCCTTCCGTCGAAATGGTAAGAATGGTAAGTTCGGGTACTGAAGCGACCATGAGTGCCATTCGTCTGGCACGAGGTTACACGGGCAGGGAAGCTTTTGTCAAATTTGCAGGCAACTACCACGGTCATGGCGACAGCTTTCTGATAAAGGCGGGGTCAGGTGCAATAACTCTTGGCATTCCGAACAGTCCCGGGATCACAAAAGGAACGGCAAAGGATACCCTGATGGCCGAATACAACAATCTCGCTTCGGTGGAGGCGCTTTTTCTTGAGAAAGGCAGCGAAATTGCCGCAGTGATCATCGAGCCGGTCGCAGGGAACATGGGAGTTGTTGTCCCAACCAGGGAATTTCTGCAAGGGTTAAGGGATCTGACAACCAAATACGGTGCACTTCTGATCTTTGATGAAGTGATTACCGGATTCAGGCTTGCCAAAGGCGGAGCACAGGAATATTTTGGCATCACGCCCGATCTCACTACATTGGGTAAAATAATCGGTGGTGGTCTCCCGGTAGGAGCGTATGGCGGCCGCAAGGAGATCATGGAAATGATTGCTCCTGTTGGGCCGGTCTATCAGGCAGGTACTTTGTCGGGAAATCCGCTTGCCATGGCTGCCGGTATTGCCATGCTTTCGATGATTGAGGAAACAAAAGACCTGTACACCGAGATGGAGCGCAAAGCTGCCAGATTGGAAGCAGGAATACTTCATAATCTGGAGGTTACAGGAGTCAAAGGTGTGATCAACAGGGTTGGATCCATGATGACCCTGTTCTTTACCGAATCCACTCAGGTAACTAGTCTGGATGAGGCAATGACCTCAGATATTGATAAATATGCCACTTATTTTAAACAGTCACTTGAGAGTGGAATATACCTTGCACCTTCACAGTTTGAATGCCTGTTCGTCTCCTACGCCCATTCGGAAGAAGAAATTGATGCAATTATTGAGGCTAACTTGAGGGCATTGGAGAAGTTATGAGTTTTATAGTATCAGGTTACAGGTTACAAGTTACAGGTTTCATGTTTTGGGATAAATGATACGGGTTACGGATACATGTTTGATGAAACGGCCAATGTTATATTTTTTTAGGCTAATGGCTAACAGCTAAAGGCTAATTGCTATTTTAAAATTAAATTAGGATGAATTCAATATTTTTAGATACAATCAACGGTAAAAAGACAAGCCGGCCACCGGTTTGGTTCATGCGCCAGGCAGGAAGGGTACTCCCGAATTACCTCAAACTTCGGGAAAAACATACTTTCTCCGAATTGATGCATTCTCCGCAACTTGCTGCAGAGGTGACCCTGATGCCGGTTTATGACCTGGGAGTGGATGCAGCTATTCTCTTCTCGGATATTCTGGTCATCCCGGCTGCCCTGGGAATGAACCTGAATTTCACGGATTCCGGTCCGAAGTTTGACGTCGCCCTTAAAGAGCTGGCGGATCCATCTTCCGTGCTGAAACCTGATTCTTCCAAATTGAATTACATCTATGATGCGATTGATGAGATCATCCGTACAAAGCCAGATGAGATTCCATTGATCGGATTCTGCGGAGCGCCTTTTACGACACTCTGTTACATGGTGCAGGGATTAAGTTCCAACCATACATTTCCTGAAGCTGTAGCATTACTCTACAAGGACAGAAAGATGACACACAGGCTTTTAAGTGTCATTACTGAACTGTCAGTAGAATATGCCTGCAACCAGGTGAAACATGGGGTTTCTGCATTCCAGATTTTCGAAACACATGCCGGTTTGATCCCATCCGATCTTTACCAGGAGGTGATGATTCCCTACGTCAGGAAGATTGCACAGGCCGTAAGGGAACAGGGTTGTCCTGTGATCTTCCTACCCAAGGGACTCGGTTACGGAATCAAAAATATCCAGCCTGAAGATGCAGATTTTTTAAGCGTCGACTGGCAGATGCCGATCGAAGATGCCAGGAAACTTGTTCATTCGGAAATAGGTCTTCAGGGAAATCTGGATCCAAGATTGCTACTTGCCGGAAAGGATTCGATACTGGAAACACTCGAAAAATATGTAGGTTTTGGCTCCCGGGAACAAAAATGGATCTTCAACCTGGGACATGGTTTTATTCCTGGAATCCCATTTGAAAATGCAAAACTTGTGGTTGACTGGGTGAAAGAAACAAACTGGAATAGAATTTAGAAAGATGAGTGTCACAAGCGAATTCCTCCAAAAATACAACATATCTGGACCAAGATATACCAGCTATCCACCGGCTAACTTCTTCCACGACGGTTTTAAAACATCTGATTATATCGGAGAGTTGGTTTCATCCAATCATCAGAAGCCGGAAAATATCTCCCTCTATATTCATATTCCCTTTTGTCCGCAACGATGCCATTTCTGCGGATGCTCTACGGTAATTGCCCAAAGGAAAATCGTGGTGGAGAGGTATATCCGGGCATTAAAAACCGAGATGAAACAGGTAGCATCCATGCTTGACCAATCCAGGACTGTCACACAGATCCATTGGGGCGGAGGAACTCCCAATTCGATATCCATGAAATACATCAGGGAAATCATGGAATGTATCCGCATGTATTTTGATCTGAGCGAAAATGCCGAAATAGCCATGGAATGCAGTCCGGCTTATCTCGACTACAGTCACATCGACCAACTGTCAGAAATGGGGTTCAACAGGATCAGTCTGGGTATCCAGGATTTCAGGGAGGATGTGCTGAAGGTGGTAAATCGGGAAGCTCCCCGTCATCCAGTTAAGGACATTGTCGATTATCTGCGGAACAAAGGCTTCAGGGGTATCAACCTCGACTTCATTTATGGTCTTCCAATGCAGACGCTTGAAAGTTTCAGGAAGACAATTGAGCAGGCCATTGCCATACGGCCCGACCGCATTGTGACCTTTTCGTATGCACATGTGCCATGGGTAAAAGCTGCCCAGAAACAACTGGAGACGATCGGATTGCCTGACGCGAACGATAAAATGGAGATGTTTCTGCAGGCTTCGGCTCAGTTGACAGAGGCGGGTTACTGTCCAATCGGTATTGATCATTTCACACTCCCCGGGGATGATCTGACCAAGGCGTTCATTAACAAACAGTTGCATAGAAATTTCCAGGGGTATTGTACATTGGAAACGACTGGGCAGGTGTATGCGTTTGGCGCCTCCTCCATCAGTCAGTTGTATGGAGCCTATGCCCAGAATTTCAAAGACATCACTAAATACATGGATTCTGTTGAAGCGACCGGTTATGCGATAGAAAGAGGTTATAAGCTGAATGCGGAAGAACAACTCGTTCGTTCGGTGATCAACAGAGTCATGTGCAATGGATTATTAAACCTTGAAGAGGTTGCTGCAGAATTTGCATTATCGCTTGATGAGGTCAAAGAACTTGTTACTTTTGATCCTTCTAAATTTGAATCCTATATTTCTGACGGGCTGATGCAACTTCATGGAAATGAGATCCGTCTCTCAGATACCGGTTTTCTTTGTGCGCGGAATATTGCAATGGCATTGGATCCGGCTTTGAAGGCCGGTGAAGGGGTTTACTCGAAGACTGTCTGAGGAAATTCGACAATTCGACAATTCGACGATTTGACAATTCGACGATTCGACAATTCGACAATTTGACAATTCGACGATTTGACAATTCGACGATTCGACAATTCGACAATTCGACAATTTGACAATTCGACGATTTGACAATTCGACGATTTGACAATTCGACAATTTGACAATTTGACAATTCGACGATTCGACAATTCGACAATGAAATCGCAACTCCGAACTATTGGATTTTAATCAGCAGTTTTTCGTGTTCATTCATGTAATTCGTGGTTTTAGGTGTCATAATTCGTGTTCATTCTTGTAATTGGTGGTTGACTTTTGGGGTTTATTTGTGTTATTTGTGGTTAAGGAAAGCAGGAATCTTGGGAGTAGCTAATCCAAAATCGAAAATCGAAAATCGAAAATCAAAAATATCTGTATGAGGGGAGTGATGTTCGTCAACATGGGGGGACCGGAATCGCCGGAGGAGCTGAAAATATTTCTGTCACGAATGTTTAGGGACCAAAGGATACTGCCTTACGGGAAAACTGTCAGAAATCTGCTTTCATTCATCATCAGCAATGCCAGGTACCGGAAATCGTGGAAAAAATATGCACTGATTGGTGGTACTCCACTAGTGATGGCAACCCGCAAAACGGCAGAGGCAGTCCAGTCGGAGTTGGGCAATTCATGGAAAGTAAAATATGCCTTTTCCTATTCCAACCCAGATATCAAAACCTGTCTTGAAAGTTTCAAAAGCGAGGGAATCAGTGATATAAGTTTAGTCCCATTGTATCCGCAGGCCAGTTACACAACAACTGGAAGTGTTATTGATGATGTAAACAGCGTGACAACAGAGGATTCATTTTATCATGTAAAGGTTCAGGAAGAATTTTACAATCACCCCGGATACATCAAATTTTGGGTTCAACTGATCAAAGATCATCTGATAAAGTACCAGATTGTTGATCCCACCCTGGTTTTCAGTGCTCATTCCATACCCGAATACCATATTGCCAATGGAGACACCTATGCCTCATCGATTGTCAGCAGCGCGGCATTGATTGCTACAGAACTCGGACTTCCCTATGAAGCTGGTTTCCAGTCGGGAATGCGCAGGGGAACCTGGATTGGTCCGGATGTAAAGGATCATCTGAAAACACTGCATGAAGAGGGGATCGACAACCTTGTGCTGATCCCGATCAGCTTCGTTCATGAAAATCTGGAAACGAAGTATGACCTTGACAGGGATATTGTGCCCTATGCCCTAGAAACTCTCGGATTCTCTCATGTCTCACGGGTGAATCTGCCTGAAGTTGACCCGAATCTGGTGAAGTTGTTGTGCGAGATGGTGAAGTTATAAAAATGACACAGAGTTACACAGAGAAGCACAGAGTTACACAGAGTAAAAACTTATCATCAAATACTATAGTTATAAGATTTGATTTTATGCAAATCTTTCAAATTTTCTTTCTCTGTGCAACTCTGTGCTTCTCTGTGTAACTCTGTGTAACAAAAAAAAGTAAACGAGTTGATTATGAAAGATGTTGTTATTATTGGCGCAGGAATTACAGGGCTTACGACTGCCTGGCATCTGAAAAAGAAAGGATTGGATTTTGTCCTGCTCGAGCAAGCCGATCGCGTTGGTGGTGTCATTCACACGGTCAGTGAGGATGGTTTTCTTTATGAGGAGGGTCCAAATTCGGGCGTGATTGGTAATCCGGAGGTTGTCAGTCTTTTTGAGGAACTATCGGCTGAATGTGAATTGGAAGAAGCCAATAGCAATGTCAAGAAGCGGTATATACTCAAAAATGGGAAGTGGGAGGCCCTTCCCGGAGGATTGAAGGCTGCGATAAAGACACCACTCTTCAGTCTTGGCGATAAGTTCAGGATTCTTTTGGAACCATTCAGGCCAGCCGGGAAGGATCCTCATGAAACCCTTGCCGGACTAGTAGAACGTCGCATGGGGAAGAGCTTCCTGGATTATGCCATTGATCCTTTTATCATCGGGGTTTACGCCGGAGATCCTGCAAGACTGGTTCCAAAATATGCACTGCCAAAGCTTTACAATCTGGAACAACAATATGGCAGTTTCATTGGCGGAACCGTGAAAAAGCAGTTTAAACCCAAGACAGAGGAAGAGAAAAAAGTCACAAGGGGGGTGTTTTCTGTTAAAGGTGGTCTTTCTACCCTGATTTCAGCATTGGAGAAAAAAATTGGGAATGAAAATATCCTCTTGAATAGCAACGATGTAATTGTTGTTCCCATTGAAGATTATTTCGAGGTTACTTTCCGAAATGCAGGAGATGAGTGTATTACTTTAAAGACAAAAAAACTGATTTCCACCCTTGGTGCGCATCAGCTGGATCGGGTAATGCCATTTATTGACAGGGTATCACTGGCTAAAATTGCAGCTCTCCATTACACCAGGGTATTGGAAGTAGTCCTGGGATTTAAGGAATGGGAAGGCATGAAGCTGGATGCTTTCGGTGGACTGATCCCGTTTGTCGAAAAGCGCGACCTGTTGGGCGTTTTGTTCATGTCGGCACTCTTTGGAGACAGGGCACCCGAGGGAGGAGCGCTCTTTTCCATTTTCATGGGCGGAGTAAGAAGGCCTGAACTTTGCAATCTGTCCGAAGTGGAGATCAGGGAAATCCTGCAACAGGAGTTTTGCGACCTGATGCGACTGAAAGAATTCAAACCTGAATTGCTGAAGATTATTTTTCATTCCTATGCGATTCCTCAGTACGAGGCGGACAGCGGCGACAGGTTTAAAGCAATTTCGGAAATTGAATGTCAGTTTCCCGGGCTGATTATTGGAGGAAACCTTCGTGATGGCATCGGAATGGCAGACAGGATCTTGCAGGCCAAACAACTTGCTGACAGTATTCGATGAGGAAGATCTGTCAATTTTTCTCCCATTTTGTCAACAGACCTGTTTATTCTCTTATTTTTGTTGGATAATCTGCATCCTATGACCTTAACTGCAATTGTAAACAATGAACATCATATCTTCAAGATGGTCCATACTTTCATCAGTATGGCGTTTTTAATTGTTGCTATATGGTTATTTTATAGGGCATTAAGGGGTTTTTTCCAAAACAGGTTATACACCAGGACTGATAAAGTTTTGTCTTACGCTTTTATTGTCAATCTCTATCTTCAGTTAATCTTTGGCTTTATTTTGGTGATCAGTCCGGCAGTGGTAACAGTCCAGGAAATTGCGAGTCAGGATACCATTAAACTGGCAGCCAAACGATTCTGGCCAGTTGAACACATTGTACTGATGCTATTTGCCCTGTTTATTGCCAATCTTGGACTGATTTTTTCAAGCAGTGCGCAGATCGACAAGGAAAAACACAGGAAAGTGGTTGTCTATTATGCTTTTAGTGTGGTGCTTATTGC
>Ga0118677_10006982_pt1 | contig 18870 bp, 13 predicted proteins | sample AliMusrvi5mmetaG_FD_86154 | JGI IMG/M metagenome (GOLD analysis project Ga0118677, IMG submission 86154) | reverse complement strand
GTGGTATGCTGTTCGGATATCTGCTGCTGAGATACTGGAATGTCAATTCGAAGAATTTTTATTGAAAATGACATGGGAATTACAGATGAGATTAAACTCTCCTACCAGCATGGGTCCTATCTGACGAGGCTGATTTACATCAATCTGGCGATCTGGCTTGTTGTGCGCCTCACAGCCGTCATTTTGCTCCTCAGTGGTAACAATGATCTCACATTCATCGACTGGCTTTCGCTGCCGGCTTCCTTCAACCTGTTTTTGACCCGTCCATGGACGCTTCTCACTTATATGTTCCTTCATTATGAGTTGCTGCACATCCTATTCAATATGCTCTGGCTCTACTCTTTCGGTAGAATCTTTCTCGAATATCATCAGCCCCGAAAATTGTTGTTCATTTATCTCTTTGGCGGAATTACCGGTGGACTGTTTTTTATGGGAGCTTACAATCTCTTCCCCTATTTCAGGCATTCCATCGATTTCTCCCAGTTGCTGGGAGCATCGGCAGCTGTAATCGCCATCGTGATAGCGACCGCAGCCTATGTGCCCAACCATGTGATCCATGTGATACTTATCGGTCCTGTTAAAATAAAATGGATAGCCCTAATTTCGGTTATACTTTATGTGGTTAACCTTACCGGGGATAACGCCGGAGGCAATTTTGCCCATCTTGGGGGAGCATGCGGGGGATTACTTTTCATGATGCTGTTAAGGTCAGGGTATGATCTTTCATCCCGGTTCGGAGGGATATTTGATTTGCTTTTTGTCTGGCCAAAACCTAAAAGAAAGTTGAAAGTTGAATACAATGCAGGTAACTATCGTGAATATGGTTACAACAGGAGCAAAAAGGAGCAACAGGAAGAAGTCAACCGTATCCTTGATAAAATCAGTACAGCAGGATACGACTCTCTGACCGTTGAGGAGAAAGAAATGCTCTTCAGAATGAGCGGAAAAAAATGAATAAAAATACGCTTAAGGATTTTTTCTCCCGATTTGGGTTCGTGCTCAACATTGGTTTTGGTATATTGCTGTTGCTGGTCTATCTGTCAGTCTATGTTCCACCAGATAGATTTTGGCTAGCCGCCTTTCTTGGACTCTTGTATCCTTATCTTTTTTTGATAAATCTACTCTTTGTCGTTTTCTATGCATTGCGGAAATCCAAAAAAATCGTGTTATCCCTTTTGATCATTGTTGTTGGCTCCCAGCATCATTTTAATTATTTCCAGCCTGTTCCCAATTTAGTGCATAACCAGGCAGGACTTAAAATTCTGACTTACAATGTAGATTTCTTCTCAAAGGATATTTCCAAAAAGCAAACATCCCCATCCCGTATAATCGGATATCTGCAGTCGGCTGATGCCGATATTATCTGTCTGCAGGAAACCCGGCTCTTCAAATCGGGCAAACTGAGCCCTGACGGTATCCGGGATGCCCTACCGGGAATCAAGCACTACCAGTTGGCTCATTCAATTTCCTATGCTGGACCCATGACCCTTTCAAAATTTCCGATTTACAGGCTGGGGGAGATCCGTTTTGAGCACAGTGCCAACATGGTGCTCTTTTCTGATATAGTGATAAAGCCAAATGATACAGTGAGGGTCTACAACTGTCACTTCCAATCCTACAAGATCTCACCTGAAGCTTATTCGTTGACTGATCCTGATAAGCAAGGAACAAACGAACAACAGTTGCATGAAGCAAAGCTTATCACCAAAAAGATGATCATCGCTTTCTCCATCCGGGCAAGACAGGCGAGAGCCGTTGAGGCCCATATCCAAAAAAGTCCCTATCCTGTCATTGTTTGCGGTGATTTTAACGATACTCCGCTTTCCTATACCTATCACATCATTGGGAATCAACTTAAAGATGCCTTTACCGAAGCTGGGTTTGGCTTTTCACATACCTACAATGGATTTTTGCCCTCTTTCCGGATTGATTATATACTCTTCAGTCAACACTTTAAAGCTGTAACTTACCAATGTGACAGGGTCGATTTATCCGATCACTTTCCCGTCAGGGCAACATTTAGAAATTGACAATGGTCATTTTACTCAATCTGCATCATTATACATTTTTATAAGGTATATTTGGATATACATTTATCATTCCTTAACCAGACAATTTGCGTGTGAAAAAATACAGTGCCATTATCATTGACGATGAAAGGAATGTCAGGGAAGTGCTAGAAATTCTGCTAAATCAATTTTGCAGCGAGGTCGAAATAATTGGCCTTGCTTCATCTGCAGCGGAAGGACGTGATCTGCTTAAAAAGAATGCCATCGATTTTATTTTTCTGGATATATCGATGCCAAAAGAAGATGGGTTTACCTTTTTAGCATCTATCCCCAAAAATGAATACTGCATCATATTTGTCACTGCATTTGAGGACTATGCGCTGAGGGCACTTAAGGCGAATGCGATCGATTATCTGTTGAAACCTATAACACCACAGGATCTTCGCGAAGCTGTTACAAAAGCAGTCCAACAACATGAGTTACGCCAAAGCCGTGAGTCGGAGAAGAGAATCTACCATGAATCACTCAATAACCTGAATGAAAACATCAATTCATCATCCAAGTATATCTCAAAGATTACCGTGGCTGAACAGTTTGGATTTCATCTCGTTAATACATCCGACATCATTTATCTGGAAGCTGACAGCAATTATACAATTTTACATCTGTCGGGATTAAAGAAAATAGTTGCGACCAAAACCATGGGTGATTTTGAAAAAATTCTGGATCAACCTGCCTTCTTTAGGATTCATAAATCCATTATTATCAATATCAATTACCTGAAAGCCTATTCAAGTTACCAGGGAAATTTCGTGGAACTGAGCGATGGTACCTCCCTTAGTATTTCGCGCAGAAGACTGGGCGATTTTCGGGAAGCAATCAAACATTGCAGCAAATCAATTGACTGACTTGAAAAGAGGAAAGTTATTCTTTGTATTCCTGCTTTTTGCCGCCATCGACCTGCCGGCACAGAATCCTTTTATCCGCCACATCACAACTTCAGGCGGTCTTCCTTCCAATTGTGTATACAAAGTATTCCAGGATAGTAAAAAATTTATCTGGTTTGCAACGGATGCAGGAGTTGCCAGGTATGACGGCACCCGGTTTACCTATTATCGAAAACAAGAGGGTCTAAGCAGTAACGATGTATTTGAGATCACTGAAGATTCTTTTGGCAGGATTTGGTTCTTCCATATTAATGCCAGCCTTGACTTTTTCCACGAAAATTCCATCCATAACCGGAAAAACACGCCCTTTATTGATTCGCTGAAAACCACTAATTTCTTTCATAAATTTTATGAGGATAAACAACACAACCTCTATTTCTACAACAATGTTGAAAGACAGATTTTCACTTTGGATCCACAAAATAATGTAAGGAGGTATCAATTACCTAAAATGAGTGCAAGACTAGATGTTACCAATGATTCTCTTGAAGCGATGAGTATTCGTTACTTATGCAAAAATGATTCAGGTGAATTTATCCTGGGTACACCCGCAGGTTGTTTCCATACCCGTGATCTCTCGAAGAGACCTGTTCTTTTCGATGATTCCTTCAGGATTAAAGATGTAATAACATCCTCAACCAATGAATTTTACAGCATTACTAGACAAAAAAATACCAACTCATACGATATCAGGAAGTTAAAAAACGGCCATTCGTTGGTTAACCTGAATCCTTTGGTCAGAACCGGCTCAGATTATATCTCATCAGTTTTGGAGGATAATAACGGCATTTTGTGGATTTCCACGTACGATAAAGGAGTCTTTTGCTACAGGGATAACGTGTTAATCTATCATTTCAATATCAAGGATGCAAAAATAATAACTCAGGATCATGAAAATAATATCTGGATAAGTTCTTTGAAAGAAGGTGTATTTAAGATCAATCCAATTATCAATCGGGATCAGCACTATGAAAGCACTGTTTTCAAAAACAACGGCATTTATGCTTTGGCTTCAAATGACAGTTTGGGGATTTGGTGTACGAATGGTGACAACCTCTATTGCCTTGTGAAGGAGAAATTTTATGAGATCGATTTCCAGGACTCCGAAAATTCTTTCAACGAAATTATGCAGATTAGTCCAGGAATCTTACTTGTTGCGGAAACCAGCAAATTGCCCTTTTTGCTGGAAGGTGTCAGGTTAGATCATGCAATAAAAACTATTCATATTGACCATGTCAGTCAATCAAAATATCGATTGAAAAAATTAATCTATAGCCCTCAAAAAAAGGAGATCAGCAGTTTTAATCAGTTTCATCTTTATTTCATGACTCCGGATAAATTGTTTAAGACCACAAAAGACACGATCATCGACGAACGAATCAATAACACCTTCTACAATCAAGACAATGCTTTAATTATAAATGCAAAAAAGAACTATCTTTTTCATGGAGGAACCAAAAGCGAATGCAAGGAACTGTCCCAATTTAACAATAAAATTATATCGGACCATCTGAACCTGAACGATCAGGCTGAACTGTTCAATATTGAAGGGGACAGCCTTTTTGTGATGAAAGATAAACGGATATTCAATCTTACCGCTGCTTTTGATCAGCAGATAGATTTTCAGATCAGATATCTCGCGTACCACGATTCGACCCTGTTTATTGCGACCTCAAAAAATATCTATATTTGCGACAATCCCCTGAAGATATTGCATAATGAGACGGTCTTTCTGCATATGGCCAATATCAGTTTCAGGTCAATTCATGCCATTCTATTCAGCAACGAGAAACTCTATATTGGAAGCGATGATGGCCTCACCTCAATTTCTTTCCAGTACCTGCACGATATCAGCACACTGGCGCCTATTCCCTATTTTCAAAATATTCAGGTAAATGAAAAGGAGAATCAGGTGAATCAAAATGTAATCTCACTGGTTAGCAGTCAAAGGGTAAATATTGTTTTCAGCAGTATCAACTATTCAATCAGCCCTGTTGTATTCTCTTACAAATTGGAAGGTAGCGATTCGGATTGGACCATTGCAAAAAGCAACAATGTGGTTTTACAAAATCTTTCAAAAGGGAATTACACTTTTAAACTCCGAACCAGAAAACCCACCTCCGAATGGAGTGATCCGATTGATTTCAGGATTCATGTGAGTGCGACCTTATGGCAACACCCCTTGTTTTACTTTCTTGTCATCATCATTCTCTCAGGATTTTTTTTCCTGCTTGTTCTGAGACGAAAAAATAACGAACTGAGGCGCAGGGAACTGGAACATCAGATTTTATTGTCGGAGCAAAAATCTCTTCAGTCAATGATGAACCCGCATTTTATTTTCAACTCTCTCGGATCGATTCAAAACTATCTACTTCACAACAAACCAAATGAAGCGGGCGTTTATCTTTCCCGGTTTGCCCGGCTAATCAGGCAAAACCTAAATGCCATCAATACCTCCATGATCAACCTTGATGAAGAGGCAGATCGTCTGAAAAACTACCTCGAACTTGAGAACCTAAGAATGGGCAACAAATTTTCCTATTACATTGAAATTGATGAAGCGGCAGAGGCAGAGGATATATTTATTCCATCCATGATCGTGCAACCGTTTGTAGAAAATGCAATCTGGCACGGAATTGCGAACCTGGAAGAAAAGGGGATTATTGGAATTATGTTTAAGTTTCAAGGTGAAAACTCACTCCAGGTCATTATTGAAGACACAGGTATTGGTATCAAAAATGCAGAAAAATATGGATATAAAAGCGATAGTCATCTGAAATTAGGCATTGATATTACAAGAAAACGGCTGAACCTTCTGGGTCAAAAATATGGGATAAAGACGGGTATTACTTATAAAGAGAAATCTCCAGGCCTGCCTAACCCCGGAACAAGAATAGAAATAATAGTCCCGGTACAGTTTGGAAGAACGGAATCATCTTCACAATGATCTTCCGTTTAATCACGATATGCCCCCTTTCATTCGTTGTAAAGTACCTTTTACTCAAATGCAATTGATCGCGTCAATAATCTTGGTAGACTTGCAATGTAATAGTTAGATAGTAAAAAGGTAGTTGTCTTCGTTTTCTGCTTTACCGTACCACAAGACCTTAGACAAAGCGTTTAAAATCCTAACCTGGGAAGAACTTAGCCGGAGAGAGAACTCCCTAAGTTCTTCTTTTTTTGTTTCCAGACCGTTCAACGGACAGTCTGACTCTTTTTCATATATTTGCAAGAGTCTCTGACTATTGACAAATCATGAATAAAACAATTCCTGCCGACAAGCGCATCCTGTCTGTGGATGTGTTGCGCAGTTTTGACAAGTTCTGCCTGATTGGTGGAACCGCAATGACTCTAACTATTCTGAAACTCTTAGGCGGAGGAATCAAGGATCTCATGCTTCATCGACCGGATCATGAATAATGATGAATAAGAGTGAATATTCAATTATGAACGATGAGAAAATCAGAATTACTGAATACAACCTGTTTAATGGCCTTGTTCCTTCTGGGAAATTCATGGAATAGCTGCGCTCAAACAACAGATTACACCAAAAATGCAAACCTCTTTATCGGCACCTACCGGGATGGACAGACCTTTCCTGGCGCCTGTTATCCATTTGGAAGTGTGCAGCTTAGTCCGGATACCCGGAAAGAAGGCGGACTCTCCTGTGGCGGATACTATTATCCCGACCCGATGATCCTTGGATTCTCGCATACCCATCTGAGTGGAGTAGGTGAGCCGGAATACCGCGATGTGCTCTTTATGCCAACTGTTGGAACTATCAGGTTGCAGTCGGGCAAAGAAGGTGTAAAAGGTACAGGATACCAGTCGTCATACGATCACAGGGATGAGAAGGCCCAGCCCGGATATTATTCTGTCGTATTGAAAGATTATAAAGTGAAGGTGGAGTTGACAGCCACTCCACGAGTAGGTTTTCACAGGTACACATTCCCCCGAACCGACAGCGCTCGGGTAATAATCGACCTGGCACATCCCAACGGGGCGGAAGAACTAATCATCACCAAAGTAAACGACCACGAAATAGAAGGACTCCGCAGGTCGCACGGTTGGGCATGGGACCAGTATGTCTATTTTGTGGCACAATTTTCGAAGCCTTTCAAAACTTTTGAGATCGCCAAAAATGATACCCTGCTTGGTACCCTGACTTCCTGCAAAGGAAAGAATATCAAGGGTGTTGCCACCTTTTCGACGAAAGACAAAGAAGCCATCCTGGTTAAAGTGGGTATTTCGGCAGTAAGTTGTGAGGGTGCCAGGAAGAATCTGCTGGCTGAGGTCCCGGGCTGGAATTTTGATGAAACTGTAGCCCAAACCGCTAAGGCATGGAACAAGGAACTTGGCAGGATTGAGGTGACAGGCGGCACCAAAAATGACAGAACCGTTTTTTATACATCGATGTATAGAATCTGTATTTCACCCAATCTCTTCATGGATGTGGACGGACAATACCGCGGAACCGATCACTTGATTCACATGGCTAAAGGATTTACCAACTATACCGTCTTCTCGTTGTGGGATACTTTCCGGGCATTTCACCCGCTTTTTACGATTATCGATCAAAAGCGGACTACCGATTTTGTCCGAACTCTCCTCCAAATCTATGACGATGGTGGCAGGCTTCCGATGTGGCCGCTTGCAGGCAATTATACAGACGACATGCTTGGGTACCATGCAGTATCTGTGATTGCGGATGCCTATCTGAAGGGTATTCGTGGATACGATACCATCAAGGCTTACGAAGCAATGAAGCACAGCGCCGAACTGGATAAGTTAGGCCTCAAGTATTATAAGCAAATGGGATACCTGCCTTACGACCGGCAAGGAGAATCAGTCTCCAAAACACTGGAATACAGCTACGACGACTGGTGTATTTCACAGGTAGCACTGGCCATGGGTCAGCAGGAAGATTACCTGCGATATCACCAGCGCGCACACAACTACGAAAATGTCTTTGATCCTTCCACGGGTTTTATGCGGGGCAAGGCGATGGACCGGAGCTGGCTGAAACCTTTTGATCCGAAAGTCAACTCTGCCTATTCAGAGGGAAATGCCTACCAATACATGTTTGTCCCGCACGATGTGGACGGGTTGAAAAAACTAGCCGGGGGCGATAATAAATTCGCAACATGGCTTGACAGTCTATTTTACATGCCTTCCAAAGACACACTCATGATTGGCCAATACTGGCATGGCAATGAACCCGGGCATCACCTGCCTTACTTGTTTGACTATGTGGGGGAACCATGGAAAACCCAATATCTGACACATAAAATCCTGACAAAACTCTACCGAAACACAACCGATGGTCTGGCAGGCAACGAAGACTGCGGTCAGATGTCGGCATGGTACATCCTGAGCTCACTTGGATTTTATCCTGTTTCCCCGGGACAAAAGATTTATGCTATTGGATCTCCACTCTTTGAAAAGGCAATCGTCCACCTCGAGAACGGGAAATCCATAGTCATCAAAGCCAAAAATAACTCCCCGTCCAATTATTACATCCAATCGGCCGCTTTCAACGGCAAGGAGTATCCCAATACCTTTCTTCTCCACAACGAACTGATGAAAGGAGGTGAGCTCAATTTTACGATGGGCGCCGCCCCCAACAAGAATTGGGGCTTAAACCCGGAGAACCGGCCATGGTCAGAAAACGGCAAGGAGGTTACCAAACTTCCTTACATCCATTCCGGCGAACAGTTGTTTCTAAAAAATACCACCATCGTACTTGCCTGTGAGACAGAAGGGGCAGAAATTCGCTACTCGCTGAATGGTGCAGAACCTGACAAGAATTCTGAATTATATCGTTCACCCATCTTGATTGGCAGAACTACTGTATTAAAGATGAGAGCCTTTCATCCTACTTTGATGGCAAGTATTCCCGTTGAGATACTTATCAGGAAAGCAGAATTGAACGATGCCTCCCTGGCGACGGATGTGGTATCAGGACTTGAGTACGACTATTTTGAACGTTTTTTTGTGCAGGCAATAAATATGGATCTTGTCAGACCTGTTTCAAAAGGCACCACATCGGATTTTAACATGAAAATGGCCAGAGTGCCCAATTATTTTGGCATCCGGTTCGAAGGATTTATCAAAGTCCCTGCCGATGGCCTTTACACCTTCTATCTCTCTTCCAACGATGGCAGCTACCTTTACCTCGATGGCAAAGAATTGATTGAAAATGACGGAAACCATGGGACCGTGGAGGAACCCGGCAAAGTTGCCCTGAAGGCAGGATATCACTTCATTGAGGTAAAATACATGCAGTGCGGAGGAGGAAAAAGCCTGAAGGTAAGCTGGGATGGTCCTGGGTTTGGGAAAAAGGAGATAAGTCCGGAATATCTGTACAGGAAAAGATGATTTAACCACAAAGGGCACAAAGGTTGCACGAAGGACACGAAGCAAATCCGTACATATTACGACAAAGGCACCGCACCGGTAGAGACGTTGCATGCAAAGACGTTGCATGCCGACAGAGCCAAAAAAATAGCCCTGAAACTCTTCAGGGCTATTTTTTGCCTTATTGAAAATCGTCTGCCGGTTACAGAAGGGCATCAATTTTTGCGGCAAGAATGGTCTTTGGAACGGCTCCAACCTGTTTGTCGGCAATGTCACCGCCTTTAAAAAATAAAATGGTAGGAATGTTGCGTATTCCAAACCTGGCAGCTGTACCCGGATTGGAGTCGACATCCATTTTGGTAATGACCGCACGATCTTTGTAATCGTCAGCGAGTTCGCTTACCAGCGGACCGATCATACGGCATGGGCCACACCATTCTGCCCAAAAATCAACCAAAACTGGTTTGTCAGACTGGAGTACAACCTCCTCAAAATTTGCATCAGTAACTTCAATGGTCATGATAAATATTTTAAAATTGAATATTGTTCCGAGATCACAAAGGTATAAAATTACAAAATTAATTTATACTAAAGTTAATAATCGGGTGATTTTGCAAATAGCTTTTTAATTCTGGAGTAAGTCTAATACTCCTGGACCTGGAAAACATCCGGACCTGCATTTCGGTTTCGGGGTCTGTCAGGTTGAAGTGCAGGACTGTTTTCCCGGGTATATTGGATAAAACTTTGTCCAGTTCATCGATGGTAATTTCATCCACCTGATCTGCAGGTATATCAATCGTGATATTTTCGGCCCTGGAGGCCAGATCTTCCAGGAGATCCATTTTCAGAGGTTTAAACTCATATTCATTTCCGCCATTCCACCGCTCGGAAACACGTCCTTTTACGAGAATGAACAACCCCTTTTTGCAGAACTTACTATGGGAGACATAGTCACTCCCAAAGAGCATAATTTTCAAGGATCCGTTGTAGTCTGTCAAGGTCATGCTTGCAAAATTCTTTCCTGTTTTTGAGATTCCCTCCTGGGCCTCCGTAACGATTCCGGCCAGTGTAATTTCCCTGTTTTTATAGGCAAGTATATCGGCATTCAAATCGGAAAGGGTCACTCCTTTTGTACAAAAACTATTGATTTCCAGTTTGTAATCATCAAGTGGATGCGCTGAAAGATAGATTCCGATCAGGTTTTTTTCTTTTTCGAGGGCAACAATCTGTGGCCATTCAGGTACATTGGGAATGGGAGGCAGTTTAATGGAGATCGGTTGTACGTCGCCAAAAAGATTGGCCATAGATCCCGATTTTTCACCTTGTATCTTGTTGCCATATCTGATCAATGCTTCAATAAAAGTGGTACTGTCGCCTGTATCGGCAAAAAACTGGGCTCGGTTCATTGTCCGGAAACTATCGAAGGCTCCGGCCATTGCCAGTCCTTCCAGATTTTTTTTGTTGCTAGACTGAAGGTTCACGCGTTCGACAAGGTCGAAAATACTTTTGAATTCGCCGTTCAGGTCGCGCTCCTTCAGGATATCTGCCACGGCGCCGGCTCCAACTCCTTTGATAGCGGTCAATCCGAACCTTAGTGCACCATTTTTATTGACAAAGAAGGAAGCTCTCGACTCATTGACATCAGGTCCGAGTACTTTCATGTTCATGTGGGTACATTCTTCCATGAAAAGGGAGATCTTGTCCGAATTGGAAAGGTTGCAACTCAAAACGGCAGCCATGAATTCGGAAGGGTAGTGTGCTTTCAGATAGCCTGTCTGGTAAGCGATGAAAGCATAGCAGACGGAGTGTGATTTATTGAAAGCGTAAGAGGCGAAAGACTCCCAGTCTTTCCAGATTTTCTCAGTCAGGGCATCCGGTTGTTTGCCTATCTCCTTGCATCCCTCCACAAACTGAATGTTCTTTTTGCATCCCTCCTTGAATTTCACTTTAAGTTCATCCATCATATTACGGTCCTTTTTTCCCATTGCTTTCCGGAGGGAATCAGACTGTCCCCTGGTAAAGTTGGCCAGCGCACGTGATTGTAACATCACCTGCTCCTGATATACGGTAATGCCATATGTATCTTTGAGATAGGTCTCCATCATGGGATGATCATAAACAACTTTCTCGCGGCCATGTTTACGATTGATGTATTGTGGGATATACTCCATCGGGCCTGGACGGTACAAAGCGTTCATAGCTACAAGATCTTCGAAACAGTTTGACTGCAAAAGCTTCAGCCATTTCTTCATTCCTGCAGATTCGAACTGGAAAATGGCTGTCGTTTCCGCATTGCTGAACAATTCGAAGGTTTTGGCATCATCCATCGGAATTTTGTCAATATCCAGATTAATTTTCCTGGAAAGCTTTATGTTTTCAAGACATTCCTTGATAATAGATAGAGTTTTCAATCCGAGGAAGTCCATCTTCATCAGTCCGATCGACTCCACAAAATGGCCATCGTACTGCGTGGTGAGAAGGTCTTCATCCTTGGTAGGCATCAGGGGGATATGCATATCCAGAGGATCCCTGCCGATTATGACGCCGCAAGCATGTACACCGAACTGCCTGACGCAGCCTTCGAGTGTTTCGGCATACTTGAGCATCCGAACCACCATCGGATTGATTGAATTTCGCTCTCTTGCGAACAAAGGATTGATATCAAAAGCCTTTTTAAGGGTGACTCTGCTTGAATCAGGCATGGCATCCGGAATTAGCTTAGCGATTCGATCTGTTTCCGAAAGAGAAATCCTCAGTACTCTTCCAACATCCTTGATGGCCATTTTGGCAGCCATTGTACCAAATGTGCAGATATGGGCCACCCGGTCCCTGCCATATTTTTCCTTGACCCAATCGAGGACCAGCTGCCGGCCGTCGTCGTCAAAGTCAATGTCAATATCAGGCATTGAGATCCTTTCGGGATTGAGGAACCTTTCAAAAAGCAGATCATACTTCAGCGGATCAACATTGGTGATGCCAGTGGCGAAGGCAACCACCGAACCAGCTGCGGAACCTCTGCCGGGACCTACGATGACCCCCATTTTCCGGGCAGCGCCTATAAAATCCTGAACAATCAGGAAGTAACCCGGGAAACCCATGGTTTTGATCACATGCAGCTCAAAGTTGATCCTTTCGGTGGTATCCTGATCAATGTTCTCCCCATATCTTTCGATGGCTCCCAAGGTGACAAGCGACTGGAGGTAGTCAGATTCGAATTTGACCCTCAGGGTACTTTCGTAGCCCCCCAAACGGTCAAAATCCTTTTCAAATTCTTCCTTCAGCATCTCTTCAGAAAATAATTGCCTGTAACCATCCAGGGTACCAAAACTTTCAGGAATGGGGAATTCGGGCATGATCGGATTGGCATTCAGCTCATAAAACTCCACTTTATCGGCAATCTCCTGTGTGTTCTCGAGCACATTGGGCAGATCGGCAAATAGCCGGTTCATTTCCTCCGTACTTTTCATCCACTCCTCCTTGGTATATTTCATCCTGGAAGGGTCATCAAGATCCTTTCCTGTGTTGAGACAAATCAGCAGATCATGAGCATCCGCGTCTTCCTGATTGACAAAATGGACGTCATTGGTAGCAATCAGTTTGATTTCGTGCTGTTTGGCCAATTTTATCAATTCCTTGTTGACGCTTACCTGCTTTTCATAAACATCTTCCCTGAGTTGAGGATTTGCCGCAGGGTGACGCTGAACTTCCAGATAAAAATCCTCTCCAAAAATGGATTTGTACCAGACAATGGTTTCATTTACACCTTTCGTGTCACCCTTCATGATCAGCTGAGGGATTTCCCCTCCCAGACAAGCAGAAGATACAATCAGCCCTTCACTGTGTTTTTCAAGTAAATCCTTATCAATCCTGGGTTTGTAATACATACCTTCGGTATTGGCAATGGTGACAAGCTTCAGGAGGTTTCTGTATCCCTTCATGTTTTTAGCCAACAGAATCAGATGATCACCCGACCTGTCCTCCTTCTCGTTTTTATCCTTGAACTGAATACCCCTGGAGGCCACATAGGTTTCTACCCCCAAAATTGGTTTGATGCCATTTTTTTTGCAGGTCTCATGAAAATCCTTGATGCCAAACATATTTCCGTGATCGGTCAAGGCAAGGGCGCCCATACCGTCATTTTTTGCCTTACTGACAAGACCTGAAACACTGGCGGCACCATCCAGAATCGAATATTGGCTGTGAACATGCAAATGGGTAAACGGGATCATCTATCGAAACTGTTGACTTAGAGATAAAAAATATTTGCCGGAAGTGGTTTCCGGGGTGGTTTAAAGATAATCAAAAGTGGTGCCCTCCGATGGGAACTTATCCAAATCTTATCAACAGAATTATAAAACGGCAACGCTATAAACAAAAAAAGGCACCCGTAAGTGCCTTGCTATTTGTTGCGGGGAAATGCTAAATCCCGTAGTATCTTTTGATTGTTGTCTCACTTACAGCGTGGAAAGTTTCGTGATTCTGCTGGAAAATAAAGGATGAGACTTCAAAATAAATATTTGTATTCAAGTATGGGGTGAAATTAGAAAAAGCAAAACTGAGCGAGAGAGTTGCATTGGGATCCAATGGCACCATGAAATCAGATTCATAAATCAACGTCAGTACTTTCGAGGTGGGATCTTCACTTTGAATGCGAATCTTATATGCGTCCGCGTTGGTAACAGGCTTCCAGGAAACCAAAATATTATCCGCAGAAGTCGTAGTTGTCCTTACCGCATTCAGATTTCTTGCCGGCATAAGCGATTTAGCCAATGTTGCATCCGTTTGTACCACTGTCTCACCACTGACGTAGTTCACATTGTATGTATAAGTTTCTGGAGCAGGTACTGTGAGTTTGTAGGCAGACGAATCTTTGATCGGAGTATAAAATGAAAATCCGGTCTGGTCAAAATCAGTCAGATTGATAACACTCCCTGACGAGCCGTTCACTCTTACGCTTGTGAGTTTTGTGTAGCAGTAGGCAGTATGCATGACAGAATAGATCGGGTAACGTTTACTTTCGACGGTATCCTTCGTGTTGAAAACAGAATGAATATAGGAATCTGTGAAAACCGCATTGTTAACAACAGTCTTGTTGCAGGAAGAAAGCAGCGAGAACACTAAAATTGCCGCTGCAAAATATTTGAATGCACCTTTTTCCATCTTGATCAATTTTAAATTCAATCGAAGACACAAATTTAGTATTTAATCTTTCATGTTGTACTGATTGAAATGGTATCTTCACAGGACAAATCTCCGTTTTTGCTGAAAAATATCCCTGTCAACAATCCTTTCCTTTTTATTTTGCATAAAAATATCCTGCGTTCGAAATTATTAGCGTGACTAAAATTTGTATTCTGAAGAAATATTGTACCTTTGCCCCTCGTTTTTATTACTAAACATTTAAGAGTAAAACTGTATGCCAGTAAAGATTCGTTTGGCTAGGCATGGCCGCAAACAACATGCCTACTACCACATTGTGGTAGCAAACAGCAGGGCGCCACGAGATGGCAGGTTTATTGAAAGGATCGGTTCTTACAATCCAAACACTAATCCTGCCACCATCGATCTTGACTTTGACAAAGCCATTGCTTGGCTTTACAAGGGAGCTCAGCCGACAGATACCACCCGTTCTATCCTTTCCCACCAAGGGGTTATGATGAAAAAGCACCTTTTGGACGGTGCAAAAAAAGGAGCTTTCAGCGAAGCGGAGGCCGAGCTGAAATTTGATGCATGGATGAAAGAAAAAACAACTAAAGTTCAGGCGTCTAAAGAGAAATTGACCGGTTCACAACTGGATGAGAAAAAAGCCAGGTTAAAAGCCGAAGTAAAAGTGAATGAAGCACGTCTTGCAGAAATTGCAAAACGCAATGCTGCAGCAGCCGCTGCCAAAATTGCTCCTGTTGCAGTTGTTGTTGAAGAAATTGCTCCTGAAGTGGTAGCTGAAGTTCCAGTTGAAGTTGCTCCTGAAGTAGTAGTTGAAGCTGTTGCTGAAGAGGTTGTTCCTGAAACTGTAGTTGAAGCTGTAGCCGAAGAGGTTGCTCCTGAAACTGTCGTCGAAGCTGTAGCCGAAGAGGTTGCTCCTGAAACTGCCGTCGACGCTGCAGAAGAGACGACCGAAGCATAAACAACATTTGATCCGGTTTCCAACGGATACACAATAAAGGCGATGGTGCATAACCATCGCTTTTTTATTTGCTATTTTTGTACTCCAAGGCTTACTCTGTCTGAAAAAATCACACAGAGATACTCAGAGATCCACAGAGATAAAAATCTTAGATTAATAAGGCCATTTTGCCTTATAAAAGAATTAATTAAATGATTGATCTTCAAATAAAAGATTATTTTCCGGTTGGATACATTGCCAAACCGCATGGTCTGCGGGGAGAGATGGTAGTGGAAGTAGAGGAAGGATTCGAAGATATTCTCCTTGATTCAGAATATCTCTTGCTGGGAATAGAGGGCGGACTGGTTCCATTTTTTATCAGTGAAGAGGGGATTAACTTCCGGACTGACACCTCTTTCTCTGTGACATTTGATGATATTGTAGAGGCTGATCTGGTTCGATCACTTTGTGGGTGCAAAATCTATCTGAATAAGGATGCAATCAGAGAGGAGGAGACCGGAGATGAGTTCAATGAGTTGATCGGAGTCAAGGTTTTTGACGGTGTAAAAGGAGAATTGGGGGAAATTGTCCGGGTGGATGATTTCTCCGGAAATATCGTACTGACCATCGAGCATGGCGATCATGAAGCTTCAACGGGAATGGCTTGAATGACTGACTGACATGTATCTGGAGTGAAAGGCTAAAGGCTAAAGGCTAAAGGCTAAAGGCTAAAGGCTAAAGGCTAAAGGCTAAAGGCTAAAGGCTAAAGGCTAAAGGCTAAAGGCTAAAGGCTAAAGGCTAATAAGTTTAGTTATTCGCGGTGAAAAGGTTACACTAATTCGGTAAATATGTTCGAACAGGAGGATTTAAAGAAGGCAGTTGAAGTCCTTCGTCAGGGAGGTGTGATTTTATACCCGACGGATACCGTCTGGGGGTTGGGTTGCGATGCGACCAATCCTGATTCTGTGAAAAGGATTTTCGGGATAAAGCAGCGTGATGATGCCAAGAGTATGCTCGTACTGATTGAGAATCAAAATATGCTCAATTCCTATGTCAGGGAGGTACCTGAAGTGGCCTGGCAATTGATTGAGGTTGCAGACAAACCTTTGACCATTATTTATCCGGGAGCTAAAAACCTGGCCCACAACCTGATTGCACCGGATGGCTCCATCGGGATAAGGGTGACGGCTGAATTGTTTACTGAATATTTAATACAGCGATTCCGTCGCCCGATCGTTTCGACCTCGGCCAACCTGGCTGGAAAGCCTGCTCCTCAAAATTTCAGCGAAATCAGCGATGAGATCAAATCTGCCGTAGACTATGTTGTTCAGTACAGGCAGGACGAGAAAATCCGTACTTCACCCTCCTCCATCATCAAACTGGGAACAGGAGGACAAATTGAAATTATAAGGCCTTGACGCGGTGTTTACTTTGCTTCCCTTACCTTTCCTGAACCAACAATGGTGGAATTTACTTCCGGGTTGCCCGAATAAGTGACATTGCCTGACCCGGCAATCTTGCAGTTAAGACGCTCCATGGCATAAACGGCACAACTCCCGGATCCTGAAATCAATACACTGACATCTTTGGCTTTCAGTCCGGAAGCCTTCACATTACCCGACCCCGATACACTCATTTTAAACTCAGAGACTACATTATCTCCGGCTAATTGCAGATGACCAGACCCCGACAAGCCTGAGGTTATTCTTTCAGCTTTCAGGTTACTTAGACGGATGGACCCGCTTCCGCTGACATAACAATCGAGGACCCTGGCTGCAATCAACTCGTCGGCAATGATTGAACCTGAACCAGATACCGTTAATTCGTCAATTTGCGGGATAGAGACATAGACCGTAATTGCACCGGGTTTCCATTTCGAATCAAACCAGGTATTGGAAGAATAGCGGATGATCAGTTTGCGGTCTTTGTTCTCGACAACCAGTTTATCAAATATTTCGTCTGTTGCGGTGACTGTCACGGACTGTACGCTATCCTGCTTCAGGATAAGTTTGGCATTGTTCTTCAATGTAATTTCAGTAAACGCGGATACGTCATATTTCATGCTCTTCTGAGCAAACAGATTTTGTGCACCGGCTACAAAAACAAAAAGGAACAGAATGGTCAGATAATTTCTCATTGGGAATTAAATTGGTTAATACAAAGTGTGTTAAACCTATCTATAAGACGTTTGGAATAATCAATTGTTACAATTCTCCCTTGTTTTGCCTAAAAACTTTTTCAATCCGATTTCGGATATAACGATTTGAACAGAATTGTTCCTACTTTTTATACTCAATGAAATGCTTGTTCTCGAAGGGCCGGTACCTGAAAATTTTCTCAAACCAGTAAAGCACAAAATATCGGGCCGTAAATTTTTTTCTTTTCTCCGAGAGTTCCGGATGCCAGTCGAGCTGCTCCAGTCTGGTTTTCATCACAACAGGATGCGTTCCCCTGAAACGTGTCAGACTATCAATCGACTCCGTATAATCGTATTCAGTAGAAACCTGATCGATGGTTTTGATGTGTTTTGAGTCGGCCGACCAATATTGTTTGGCGCCCTCCAGTTTCTCCATCATCTTTTTAGGCGGCCGCACCCAACCGTAATGATAGACGGTGGCGTCAATAAATTTACCCGTCAGTTTGCGGGCATCTTTCCATCGGAAACCCTGCGCATCGTTCCATGACCGGATATCCTTATTGTTTCTGACAATGCGGATTTCACTTCTGTACCATCTGCGCGAATCGGCCACATAATCGAAGGTACCGTAAAAATGCGTGTAGTTAAATATTAAGCCGTCGACTGCTTTGTTGGAAAGGTTTTCTTCCATGGCAGAACGGATCACAGGCAGATATTTTTCATGAATCACTTCATCTCCCTGGATATAAAAACACCAGTCATATTCTGAAGGAATGGCATCAAAAGCCTTGTTGGTTTCGGATGCAAGCACCCTGCCCCGTTCCTTAAGCGTGGGATCCCACACCGTGTCAATAATTTGAATCTTATCGGACTGAATGGATGCTATCAATTCCCTGGTCCCGTCATTACAGTCGCCTACAGCAATGATGAAGTGGTCGCAAAGAGGTAATACCGAAGTAATTGCCTCAACAATGGGATAATCGAACCGAACCCCGTTCTTCACAAAACTAAATCCGCAGACTTTCAAGGCACTTAATATTTAAAGCTGTTAGCCGTTAGCTATTAGCTGTTAGTTATTTTTGAATATGAGAACGAGTTTTGAGACATGAGATATAAGACATGAGATATAAGACATGAGATATAAGACATGAGATATAAGACATGAGATATAAGACATGAGATATTGGCACTAGTCCTCTAATTAGCACATTAGCACATTAGCATAATCCCATAAATTTCTATTTTTCACACTTCAAACTTTTCAGCTTCGTCTATGTCCAGAGTAGCGAAATAATCATTTAGCATTTTTGACCTTCT
>Ga0118677_10006981_pt1 | contig 18871 bp, 13 predicted proteins | sample AliMusrvi5mmetaG_FD_86154 | JGI IMG/M metagenome (GOLD analysis project Ga0118677, IMG submission 86154) | reverse complement strand
CATTGTTTTCTCTAAAGAATTTGAAAAGAAAATCTTTGGTCAATTACTGACATATACCAAATCAACCAATGTAATATTGTTTGGAAAGACATTGCCATATTTTATCGTCATGCTTGGGATCTGGTTGGGAATGCTTTACATCATGTATCCGGCCTTTAAGCTTGAGGTGATGGGGAGTTTTTGGGATATGCTGGTGTTTTCAGTGGTTTTTATGGTGTGTTTACTCTCGATGGGTATCATGGTGAGTCTGATTTTTCCAACGATGTTGCTTTCCACAGAAATCCTGATGATTATTGCCACTCCAAGTTTCATCATCAGTGGATATACATGGCCCATAAGTCAGATGCCCGGAGTGATTCAGACCTTTGCCAATTTATTACCGCTGACACATTTCCTGTCCGGCTTTCGAAAGATTGCATTCCTGAGTAATAATTTAAACGATGTCTGGCCCGAGATCTTTAAGATGTTGATTATGATAGCTATTTATGGCTCAATATCATGGGTAGCCTTGTGGATCAGAATCCGAAGGGAAAAAAGAAAATATATTCCTGATGAAGAAATCGTTATGCAGGATATCTCATAAACAAAAAGAGACGCAATTATTTGCGTCTCTTTTTGTTTATGATTTTAACTGTGCATAAATAATTTTATCTGATTACATCGTTCATCAAAGGATTTCTTATGTAAATTTGTGAGTATGGATATCGCAAATGGCTGATTATGAAAAAACTAACTATTTTTTACTTAAAAGTATTACTATTTGGTTGTATTGTGTTGACAGTCAATACACTTACTACTTTTGGCGCAATCACTCCTACGGTCACTTTGAAAGAAGATGCCCAAACATATACACTTGATAATGGTATCGTGGTTGCTCGTATAGCTAAGGCTTCAGGTGACCTGGTATCATTACGTTTCAAAGGAATGGAAATGCTGGCAACATTTCTGACTCCTGAAGGTGAACCAGACCTTCAAAAAGATCCCCCGGGTGCCAATCCCAATGGATTAAACAAAGGCATGACCGATCACCAGTATGGATTCTGGTCACACGATGCCATGGGTCCGAAAGGAACTGCTCCAACAATTTGTACCATTACCATTGACCCTAAGTCAAATGGAGGAGAAAGGGCTGAGGTTTCTATCAAGGGAATTGCTGAAGGTCGTAATATGGGAACTGGTCCGGGGGCCAACCAAAATGGACAATTTTCTTCAGATGTTGAAATCCGTTTTACCCTGGGTCGTGGTGAATCCGGTGTTTATACCTATTGTATTTTTGAACACAAACCGTCTTATCCTTATACACAACTTGGCGAAGCAAGGTTTTGTGCAAAACTTGCTCCTTTCTTTGACTGGATGAGTGTGGATGCCGCCCGTGATTTTCTCTATCCAACCGGTTTGCATGTTGGTGACAAATATATTTATACCGCTGTTCAATCTGTCAATCCGGCTTTTGGATGGTCAAGTACTACCAAAAAAGTGGGACTTTTCATTATTAATCCTTCAATGGAATACATGAGTGGCGGACCAACCAAAGTCGAGTTTATGGGTCACCGTGATACCAATCCTGTTTCGGCAGCATGTGTTTTGAACTACTGGCGCAGCAGTCATTATGGTGGCGCTGAAGTAAATGTCAATGCCGGAGAAAGCTGGAAAAAAGTTGTAGGACCTTTCTTTATTTATGTTAATTCAGGGGAGACACCTAACACGATCTATGACGATGCTAAAGCACATGCACCGATTGAAGCAAAGAAATGGCCTTATGCATGGGTAAAGGGTGTGGATTATCCTCTTGCTGCACAACGTTCTACGGTCACAGGGCAACTTATTTTAAAAGACCCTGTTGTTTCCGGTCCATTTAAAAACCTGAAAGTTGGACTTACGGCACCGGCTTATCCTTCACCTCGTCTGCCATTGGCATCAGGTGCTCAACCTCCCTTCGTGATTACAGATTGGCAGCGTGATGCAAAGTACTATCAGTTTTGGATCAATGGAAGTTCCGATGGAACATTCAACCTACCCAATGTTCGGGCCGGACATTATACCCTGCATGCTTATGCTGACGGAGTACCAGGTGAGCTGGCAATAGCAGATATCGTCGTCAGTGAAGGAAAACCACTCAACCTTGGAAAGGTTAATTGGGTTCCAGTTCGCTATGGTCGTTTGCTTTGGGATATAGGAATTCCTAACCGTAATGCAAAGGAATTTTTCATGGCCAATAAACATGATGACCCAGAGATCTCATATGAATATGCAAAACTATTTCCTCAAGATGTGACCTACACCATCGGAATTAGTGATTTCACTAAAGACTGGTTCTTTCAGCATGTTCCACACAATGAAAACCCCGATGCAAAATCAACACCTTATTCGGGAGCTAATTCTCCGGGTCGAGCTACACCTTATAAAGTAATCTTCAATATGTCATCGGCACCCAAAGGAAAGGCTACTTTACGATTGGATATTTGTGGAACAGGTTCCAGAACACTCGAGGTTTCTGTCAACGGGAAGTCTGCTGGTACGGTAGCTTTGATGACAGGTGATGGAGCCATCACACGTCATGGTTCACAGGGGATCTGGTATGAAAAAACTTTCACATTTGATGCCGCATTGATGCAGGCTGGAACAAATACACTTACACTCACTATTCCAGCCGGAACTGTTAACAACGGAGTCATGTATGATTATATTTCTCTGGAACTGGCCGAGTAAAAAATCAAAAATCAAGTATAAGTATATGCGTAAATCTATTCTTTTTTTGGGTGTTATATTTTTATCACTCATTTCCTTTTCCACTGTTAAGGGTCAGGCTTCCCCTAAATCTTTTAAATTTGATTTTGGTAATGGGGCAGTTGCTCCCGGATATACACAGGTTAGAGCAACAACTGTTTACTCCAAAGAACTAGGTTATGGCTTTGAAAAAGGAGCAAAAATCAAAGAATTTGACAGAGGTGGTGATGCCTTAAATGGTGATTTTGTGACCTGTGATTCCCTTTTTAAATTTTCTGTTGGATTACCTGAAGGGAACTACAAGGTTACCGTCACATTGGGTGATGTCTCAGGTGAATCCATGACTACCGTAAAATCGGAAACCGGAAGACTGATGTTGGAACGGGTTGCAACTGCCAAAGGGAAAACCGAAACCCGTACTTTCCTGGTCAACATACGTACGCCAAAATTATCTCCGGGTAATCAGATAAAACTCGATGTCCGTGAATGGGATCCGAAAACAAATCAGCCCGTATCGGCTACCTGGGATGACAAACTTACACTGCAATTCAGTGATGCCCATCCATGTGTCTGTGCCATTGAAATAACCTCTGCAGACGATGCAATCACATTATTCCTTTTGGGCGATTCCACGGTGACCGATCAGGCCAGTGAACCTTATGGAACATGGGGACAGGAACTTGGACGTTGGTTCGTACCACCAGTCGTAATAGCTAATCACGCTGAATCAGGACTTACGCTCAAAGCATTCCGTTTTGAACGTCGTTGGGACAAAGTAATGGAGACCATGAAAGCCGGTGACTATGTGTTCATGCAATTTGGTCACAATGACTTGAATAAACGGGGACATGATGCCATGTGGGCAGTTGAAGACAAAGCTGCAGACTGGGCAAACACTTATTCTGAAGCCAATACAGAATACAAATGGTTGTTGGCTTCGATGGCAACTGAGGTCCGAAACCGTGGAGGTATACCGGTGATTGTTTCACCCATGACCAAAATGGACAAGAAAACAGGATTGATCAATCCAACGGGGATGGGTGATTATCCCAAAGCTGCAAAAGAGGCAGCCCTGCTTGCAGGATGTGCCTTTATCGATTTGAATGCCATGAGTATTGAACTTGTAAATGGTCTGGGAGCCAAACTTTCTCCTGCAGCATATGTTGAAGGACTTCATTCCACTACTTACGGAGGATATTTATTTTCAAAATGTATCGTTGAAGGAATCCGGAAGGCAAACCTTGACATAGCAAAATATATCGTCAGCGATGCCAGTACTTTTGATCCGTTAAACCCAAAGCCATTGCCCGATGAATTCAAAATTCCGCTTGATCCCAAAGTGTCGGTACCGGCACCTCCGGGTTATGCGCCACGTCCTAAATAAACTCCAGCTTACTCTTTATGCAGATAACTATCTGTCTGAAAATTGCGGACTAAACAAATTTTAAACAGACTATAAATGAAAGAGGGTGTCTCAGTTATTGGGACACCCTCTGTTTTTATACCATTGCATATCTTCTCACATCCTCGCCGGTAATCTTACCATCACAAAGAATAGTGAGTCGTTCAACGACATTCCTAAGTTCCCGGATGTTACCGGTCCACTTTATCTTTTGCAGATTGTCCAGGGCATCCTGATCGAAATACATAGGAGGTTTCCCATTATTCTGACAGAACTGTTCCATGAAATAATCTGCAAGTATCGGAATGTCTTCCAATCTTTCAGTGAGTGAAGGAACATGGATAGGAATAACATTCAACCTGTGAAACAAATCTTCTCTGAATGTCTTATTTTCTATCTCTATTTTCAGGTTCTTGTTTGTAGCTGCAATAACCCTTACATCGATAGAAATCTCTTTTTCACCACCAACCCGCATGATTTTATTTTCCTGCAGTGCACGTAAAACCTTGGCTTGAGCTGAGAGACTCATGTCTCCGATTTCATCCAGAAACAATGTTCCGCCTGAAGCCTGTTCAAAGTCACCTTTTCGCTGTTTGATGGCAGATGTAAAAGAACCTTTTTCATGACCAAACAAGACACTTTCTATCAGTTCAGAAGGAATTGCGGCACAGTTAACTTCAACAAAAGGACCCGTAATCCGGTTACTTTGTTCATGCAACCAACGTGCAACCAATTCTTTCCCGGTTCCATTATCTCCGGTGATCAGAACTCTTGCATCGGTAGGAGCAACCCTATCAATCATTTCTTTTATCTGATTGATAGCTGGACTCTCACCTATCATCTCGAATTGCTTGTAAACCTTCCTGCGAAGCATTTTTGTTTCGTTCACAAGGATAGATTTGTCCAGAGCATTGCGGATAGTGATCAGTAAACGATTCAGGTCGAGAGGTTTGGCGATATAATCGTAAGCTCCTTTCTTGATGGCTTCAACGGCAGTTTCTATGGTGCCGTGTCCCGAAATCATCACTACCGGTGTGTCGCTGATCTTTAGAATCTCCTCCAATACCTCCAACCCGTCCATTCTGGGCATTTTAATATCAAGCAGGATCACATCGAACTGATCATTTTTAACCAGTTCCAGTGCTTCCATGCCATCAGCAGCATCAGAGACATTGTATTTTTCATATTCCAGAATTTCTTTCAGTGTACTCCGGATCGCACGTTCATCGTCAACAACAAGAATTTTCGACATATTAACCTTTATACATTATCCATTTCCACAATTCTTTGTAATTGACTTTCTTGCCATACATCAAAATACCTGTACGGTATACCTTGGCTGCAATCCATGTTGTACCAATAAAACCCAATACCAGTAATGACAGTGACAATACTATCTGTTCTGTAGGCACATTAAATGGCAACCTGACCATCATGATTATAGGGGAGGTAAACGGTATGATTGAAAGCCAAAATGCCAATGGTCCGTCTGGGTTTTGCATTACAGCCTGGGCGGCAACGATAGAGATAATTAATGGAACAGTGATAGGAAGCATGAATTGCTGTATATCAGTTTCATTGTCAACCGCAGCGCCTATGGCAGCAAAAAGAGCCGAATAAAGAAGGTAGCCTCCTAAAAAGAACAATATAAACATGGAGATCTCCAGAACATAATTGACTTTAAATAGACTTGACAACATATCATTGCCTATTTGTTTATCTGAAGAGGTTGCCTGAATTTTAGGTGCACTTGTTGTATTTGAAGAAGTAGTATTGATTTTACTAATTTGCGTTGTTTGAGAAAAATTGAATTTATCAGGCATTGCAGTTTTAAATACTGTGATAATTGTAGTAGTTAAAACTATCCATAACAATACTTGTGTAAGGCAAACCAATGCAATTCCAAGTATCTTACCCATCATTAACTGGAAAGGTTTGACCGAAGAAATAATGACTTCCACAATCCTGCTGGTTTTCTCTTCTAAGACGCCTCTCATTACCTGAACGCCATAAATGAAAATGAACATATAAATGATCAAGGAAGAAATATAACCGAGACCCATAGCCAATTCAGTCGAGCTTTTCTCTTCTTTCCCACTTTCATTGATATTAATAGTTGTAACTGTTATATCCGCTTTTAAAGCCTTTAACTGTTCTGGTGTTATTCCTTGTTCAGCCAACTTTGTTTTCTCAACTTCTTTTTCCATAGTGGAACTGACATAATTTTTAATATTAATGTCAGGCTGTTTCTCAGCATAAATAATAGGTTGAGGACTCATCTTGCCTTCAGGTTTGGCTATGTAAAGCAGAGCGTAATACTTTCCTGCCTTGACACTATCTTTTCCTGCATTTTCTAAACCGGTAAATTTTAAAAATGTTAATCCATTGTCATCAACATTATTTTTAAACTTTCCCTGAAACCATCCGGTTTCATCCAATACCATAATAGTATGTTTGGTATGAGAAGTCATTCCAATGAAGATTGGCACTATGATAATAGCAGCCATCAGAATTGGCCCCAAAAGCGTCATTATAATAAATGATTTCTTCCTGACTCTTGAAAGATATTCGCGTTTTATAATCAGACTGATCTTGTTCATGGCGGTTTCTTATGAAGGGTTTACAGTTTTTGTTTCGCGATTCTCGTTTACTTTCTCAATAAATATATCGTTCATAGAGGGAAGCATTTCTTTAAATGCGTGTACCTCAACGTGGGGCAATACCAATTGCAATAAAGCATTTGGACTTTCTTCAATTGGTAGCTTAATCTTAGCAGTTAGCAAATGATCAACAGTAGACTCTTCCAGCATGGTATAACCTTGGGGAAGTAAAGAAAGCAGATTGCCGGAATAACCATTATAGCTTAATTCATAACTGTTTGAACGATAAGTCTTTTTGATATCCGTAACCTTTCCTTCCAATATTTTCTTCGACTTATTAATCAATGCGATATCATCACATAACTCTTCTACTGAAGCCATGTTGTGGGTTGAAAAGATAACAGTGGCGCCTTTCCTTCTCAGTTCCAAAATTTCGTCTCTGATTAAAGTAGCATTGATAGGGTCGAATCCACTAAATGGTTCATCAAAGATGAGCAGTTTAGGTTCATGAATGATGGTTACAATGAACTGGACTTTTTGTTGCATCCCTTTTGAAAGCTCTTCCACATTTTTGGTCCACCAATCCTGAATCTCAAATTTCTCAAAAAGAACTTTAAGTTTTTTCAATGCATCTGCTCTGGAAACACCTTTGAGTTGAGACAGGTATAAAGCCTGTTCTCCTACGGGCATTTTTTTATAGAGACCACGCTCTTCAGGAAGATAGCCAATCAAGGCCGTATGTTTTGGCTGAAGTTTTTCACCAAATAAGAATAGCTCACCTTCATCGGGAGCTATTATCTGGTTAATGATTCGGATGAGTGTAGTTTTACCGGCACCATTAGGCCCAAGCAGACCATAAATACTGTTCTCCGGCACATTGATACTCACCTTGTTTAACGCTGTTTGTGCAGCATATCGCTTGGTTACTTCTTTGGCAACAAAAATGTCCATAAGGATTAGAGGTTGTTATGAATGGAAATATTCTTTCATTCTTTCAAAAAAGCCGCGATCTTTACTGTTGGGGTTCGGTCTGAAATTTTCCGATGTCAACAATGACTCCATAGTTTCTTTTTCGCTCTTGGATAGACTTCGCGGTACCCAAACAATTATACTGACAAGCAAATCGCCACGACCATATGCATTCAATGCAGGAAGTCCCTTGCTTTTAAGGCGAAGAATCTTGCCACTTTGTGTGCCGGCTTCGATTTTTACTTTTGCACGTCCTTCCAGTGTTGGTACTTCAATAGTAGTGCCCAACGCTGCTTCGGGGATGCTCATATAATGTTCATAAATCAAATTATCTCCATCGCGTTGCAATGAAGCATGTTTTTCTTCTTCAATCTGGATAATCAAATCTCCGGGAATACCCGCACGGGCAGCGGCATTACCTTTGCCACTTACAGAGAGTTGGATGCCTTCTGATACACCTGCGGGGATGTTGATGCTGATGACTTCCTCACCTTTCTCAACACCATTCCCAAAACAAACAGGACATTTATCTGTGATGATCTGACCTTCACCACCACAGGTTGGACAGGTTGCAGAGGTCTGCATCTGTCCCAGGAAAGTATTGGTTACTCTTGTAACCTGTCCTGTTCCTCGACATGTTGTACAGTTATGATAAGAAGCTCCACCTTTTGCACCGGTACCGTTACAGGTGGCACAATTAATAAATTTATTGACCTTGAGCTTTTTCTCAACTCCGGTAGCAATTTCTTCCAGCGTGAGTTTAACTTTTATTCGAAGGTTGGTTCCCCTATTGACTTTTCTACGTTGACCACCTTTGCTGCCGCCACCGAAACCGCCAAAACCACCAAATGCACTGCCAAAGATATCACCAAACTGGCTGAAGATATCATCCATATTCATTTCATGGAATCCACTACCTTGGTTGCGTAACCCATCGTGACCAAACTGATCATAACGTGAACGTTTGTCGGCATCACCCAGAACTTCATAAGCTTCTGCAGCTTCTTTAAACTGATCTTCTGCACCTTTGTTATCAGGATTCTTATCGGGATGGTATTTAATCGCCATCTTACGGTAAGCTTTCTTGATCTCTTCAGGCGAAGCATTTCGCGATACACCTAATATTTCGTAATAATCTCTTTTAGTCACTTTCTTCTCTCATTTGTATTAAACAACAATCGTTGGATTAACTTCCTACGACAACTTTTGCAAATCGAATAACCTTTCCCTGTAAGGTGTAGCCCTTTTCGACGACATCCACTATTTTATCTTTTAAATCAGGAGTAGGTGCAGGAATTTGTGTTATTGCTTCATGGAAATCAGTATTAAATGCCAACCCAACTGCCGAAATTTCTTCCAATCCGCGTTGTGTCAGTATATTTTGCAACTTGTTGTTGATCAGCTTTATCCCTTCCAGATGCACGTCATCTTTTCCTAGTGAGTTCCATGACTTGATAGCACGTTCAAAATCGTCAACAACGGGTAACAATGCACGGATTACTTCTTCTGATGCAGTCTTACTCAGTTCGATACGCTCTTTGAGTGTCCGTTTGCGATAGTTGTCAAACTCTGAATAGAGTCTGAGATACCTATCGTTTAAATCACTGATTTTGTCCTGCAACTCATCTTTCGATCCTGAGACTGTTGTATTGTCAGTAGCAGTAGGTGTTTCTTCTTCACCTGAATTAAATGAAGCAGGTAATTCTTCTTCTTCAAGAGGTTTAACAGGTTCTTCTTCTTTAGATGCCTTCGTTTCATGTTTTGATTTATGTTCATGAACTGGTCTTTCATCTTCGTTTTCAACTACTTCCTTTATATTTTCATCAGAAGTATCATCGATTATTGTTTTATTGTGTTTGTCTGTTTTACCTGACTTATAATGGAGCATGTATTAAGTTTTTTTGTTTGATGATTTTTTAATTTTGAGTAGTACATCAGATGCACCTTTGCATCAGATTGTTGTTAACAAAGATTTTGCCAGAATTGAAAACGGTCAAAATGACAGTTCTATTATCCTTCAATTCTTCGTATCTGAGCACCTAACTGACGCAAACGCTCATCAATATGTTGATAACCTCTGTCGATCTGTTCAATGTTATCAATTATGCTGGTGCCATTGGCCGACAAAGCAGCTATTAATAAAGCAACACCTGCACGGATATCGGGAGAACTCATGCGGATTCCCCGCAACGGATATTCCTGATTTAATCCGATAACGGTTGCTCGGTGTGGATCACAAAGTATGATTCTGGCGCCCATATCGATCAGCTTATCAACAAAAAACAAGCGGCTTTCAAACATCTTTTGATGGATAAGCACACTTCCTCCGGCCTGTATTGCAGTGACCAATGCGATGCTGATAAGGTCGGGAGTGAATCCCGGCCATGGTGCATCAGCTATAGTCATGATGGAGCCATCCATGAATGAATCCACCTCATAATGATCCTGTGAAGGAACAAATATATCGTCGTTTCGTTGTTCGACCTGAATACCTAATCTTCTGAAGACATCAGGAATCATGCCAAGCATCTGATAATTAACGTTACGGATTGTGATTTCTGAGCGTGTCATTGCAGCAAGTCCTATAAATGAACCTACTTCAATCATATCAGGCAATAAAGTATGGGTACAACCATGTAGTTCGTTGACACCCTCAATAGTAAGTAAATTTGAACCTACACCGCTGATTTTAGCGCCCATGTTATTTAACATCGTACACAATTGCGAGATATACGGTTCGCAAGCAGCATTGAAAATGGTAGATATACCTTCAGCGCGGACTGCAGCCATTACAATGTTAGCTGTTCCGGTTACAGAAGCTTCTTCGAGAAGCATGTAAGCTCCTTTTAGTCCTTTTGTTTCTACTTTATATGATTGATTGACTTTATCTATCTCAAAATGAGCACCCAGATTCTGTAGTCCAATAAAATGAGTATCCAACCTTCGACGACCTATTTTATCTCCTCCCGGTTGAGGGATATAACCAACTCCAAAACGAGCCAGCAAAGGACCGAGCAGCATTATAGATCCACGTAAACTTGTTGCTTTAGTTCTGAAGTCGGGTGTCTTCAGGTGTTCCAGATCGATATTTCGGGCCTGAAAAGTAAAAGATTCAGCAGCAGTCTTCTCAATTTCCACACCTATGGTGCGGAGTAGATCGACTAACTTATTGACATCCTGGATATCAGGAACATTGTGTATAGTAACCTTTTCGGAGGTCAGTAATACTGCGGAGATAACCTGGAGCGCTTCATTTTTCGCTCCTTGTGGAATAATTTCTCCTTTAAGTTGTTTTCCACCGATTATCTCGAATGAACTCATAGGGGATACTGATTTTCTGATCTTTATTATGGTCTCTTTCTGCCCCTGAAGTCTTTGCGACCACCTTGTGTATTGTTGTTACTGCTTGGTGGGCGGTTACCGGGATTGGCGTTGGGATTATTCGGGTTATTGGTATTACTCTGATTGTTAACCGGGCGACCGATTTGTAATTTTTTAGGACGCGTATTAACCGGTCTGTTACGGCCTAATATTTCATTAGTATGGCTTAAACGGGTATCTTCACTCAGCTTAAGTTTACCTCTGGAAAGTAATTCCAGATGTTCGGCAATCAATTCATCATTCACTGAATCACGATTCCAGTTCAGGTATGATTTCTTCAAATGATTGGCAATATTTTTTATGAGCACTTCTCTTTCAGGACTTTCATCCATCAGACTCACTTCTTTGATTATTTTATGGATAAGTTTTCCATAAGGACGCAAAGCAATTTCTTCCTGAGGATATTCAATCCTATCAGGACGGGTATACAATTCTGCAGGTGATGGGGGAGGGAATGCAGCATCAACGTCGAGTTTAAAATCGCACATGATGTATAGATGATCCCAAAGTTTGTGTTTTAAATCAACTGACTCTCTTGCATCCGGGTGCATGATTGCCATAATGTTAACCAGAGAATGAGCCATACGCGTTCGGCGTTCCCTGTCTTCAATCTGTATGATGTACTCGGCCATCTTCTGTATATTACGCCCATATTCCGAGATAATCATATTGGGACGTGTTGTGTTATATTCCATGATAAAAAATGGTTTCTTATGTTAAATAAAAATAGTCAATACCGGATAGATATTGATCAAAGGTCGTTAAAAACCACGACGTTTCAAATATTATTATACCTTGATTTTAATAGCAGCTACAAAATTACTATAAATCAGGAAAGTATCCATGTTTTTGGTTAATTATTTTTTTATTGCTTTTAAAAAATAACTATTTAACCTTTACTTTGTGTTCTCAACAATCAAGATTAAGAATTAGTAGCTTCTGTTTAACAAACATACATCATTCTGAGATTCGTAAATCACTGATGAATGATGTTAGGTTGTAAAAAGAATCTACATTAATACACTTTATTAAAGATGAAACTGAAAGTATTGTTTATTGTATTGATTACTTTTTTTGCATTTACAGTTGAAACGAAAGCCCAAACAACTGACCGTCCGCGTCCTGCTGAATGGAATAATCTGGTTTTTGGAGGACGGTTTATGGATCGCTTTCTGCCGATGCCTAACCTTGGTTCCTTGACCCGCGATACATGGGGTGCCGACAATGTTTTACCAAGAGACATAAAAAATGGTATCGAAAACAGGAAATGGTCCTATTGGGGTGGCAACATTAAATTGGGCGAAGATGGTAAATACCATCAATTTGTCTGTGGTTGGCTCGAAAGTTCACCCAAAGGACATGCTACTTGGCCCGGATCAACAGTTTTTAATGCTGTTTCTGATAATTCTTTAGGACCCTATGTGGTGAAAGACACTATTGGCAAGGGGCACAATCCTGAAGTATTCAGGCTATCAGATGGGAGATATGTTATTTATGTCATCGGGGGGTATTACATTGCCAATGGAATAAATGGTCCATGGACTTATGGTAAATTCGACTTCCTGAACCGTGACCGAAAACTTATCGAAGGCAATTCAAACTTCACCTTTGCACAGCGTGAAGATGGATCATATCTGATGATCTGTCGTGGAGGTGGTCAATGGTTCAGTCAAACCGGACTATCAGCTTATAACCAGGTTACCGGAACAAGAATAGGTGCCGATAAAAAGATAACTCCTGTCAGAGCGTATCCTCAACGACCGGGTAATTTTGAAGACCCTGTCGTTTGGCGCGATAACGTTCAGTACAACCTCATCGTAAATGATTGGCTTGGACGCATTGCTGTCTATGAACGTTCAAAAGACGGGGTTAACTGGAAGGTAGAATCCGGTGAAGCTTATCTGCCGGGAGTTTCAAAACATGAGGATGGGACAGTCGAAAACTGGTTTAAATATGAACGATTGAAAATATTTCAGGACAAATACGGACGGGCACAACAAGGCAATTTTGCGGTAATTGATGTTGAGAAGAAATTTGATTTGGGAAGCGATATTCATAGTTCAAAGAATATCGGTATTCCACTTACAGTTGGTCGTTTGTTGACTATTTTGGACAAGAAACCAATCACAACAGACACCAAAACCATCAGGGTGAAAATTGCTGCCGAACCCGGATTTAATCCTCAAACGGATCTTGATCTGAAGTCATTACAATTTGGTGAACCCGAAGCAGTGAATTATGGCAAGGGAGGTAAAGTGATAAAGATAGAAAAAGCAGGTGCAGATCTGATTTTGACCTTTGATGCCGCAGGTAATAATTTCCCTGATGATGAATTTGCAGCAAAAATGTTAGGCAAGACCAGCAAAGGAAAACTTCTTTTCGGATATGCTCGTTTACCGGGTGTTGATTTTATCGAACCCATTCTTTCATCGCTTTTACCGGTGATTACACCCAACGAAAATGGATTTAACCTAAAGGTCGAAGTACAGAACTTTGGACAGGTAGCCTCAAAAATCGATAAAATTAAAGTTGTTTTCCTTAAAGATGACAAGGAAACAGAAGTTGCGTCAAGTACTATTCATTCCCTCAAACCCTTTGAAAAGGCGTCTCTCGATCTGAAATGTGGGAAAATCTTTGAAGCCGGAGTTGAATACACTTTTGCAGTCATCATCAATCCTGATGCAAAACACCCGGTTTATTTACATGGAAAACTAACGCCACTGAAATAGAAAATGAAACCAGAAACTGTTTAAATCGTAAACAGTTTCTATACAATTCTAAGTTTCGCAAATTGCAACAGCAACTGTTTCTGACCAATCCCCTGGAAGAATACAGTTGCTTTTTTATTGGGTCCCGAACCTTCCAGACTGATTACTTTGCCCTGACCAAAACGTTGATGTTCTACTTCCATCCCAATCTGGATGGCATCAACGGGATCGGGTTGAAAATTATTGCTCTGGTACGAAGGTTGTTTTTGTGGTTCCGCGGGTTTAGCTGTACCATTACTATTAAGGGTGGTTATTTTCTTTAAGTTCCTGGGTTGCAAAGTAGGAAGCGGTTGATTGTGAAAATCATCGGCGGTCTTATCGGTGAAGAATCCTGCCTTAGGATGTGTCTTTACACTCATTTCCAAAAACCTCGGATCTATCTCATCAATAAACCTGCTGGGTTCACACATCGTCAACGAACCATACTTATAACGACTTTCCGCATAAGAAAGTGTAACTCTTTTTTCAGCCCTTGTCAATCCGACATAAAACAAGCGGCGTTCTTCTTCGAGGTCCGAACGTGAATTAAGAGCCATATGCGAAGGGAAGAGGTTCTCTTCGAGTCCAACGATATATACATATGGAAACTCAAGCCCCTTTGCCGAGTGAAGCGTCATCAGGCTCACCTTATCGTTGTCATTGGGGTCGTCGTCATCAGAATTGGTAAGCAATGCAACCTCCGACATAAAGTCAGAAAGCGTTCTGGTTGAATTATCACTTTCTGAAGGAATCTCAGGATCTTTTTCTGAAAATTCCTTGATCGCATTGAGTAACTCTTCAATATTTTCAGTCTTGCTGATTCCTTCGGGTGTCTTGTCTTCATTCAAATCACGCAGTATTCCGGACGAACTTGCAATCAACTGTGCCAGTTCATAGGCATTCCTGCTAAAAAGTTGTGCCTTGAAACTGTTGATCATTGTCACAAACTGATCTAGTTTTTCCACAACTCCACTATTGACACCAGGATTATTGATCCTGATCTGTTCTATGAAATTAAAAAATGTCAATCCGGTTTGATTGGCACCGATCACCATTTTTTCGACAGAGGTCTTACCAATACCACGCGCCGGATAATTGATGATCCGTTCGAGCGCTTCCTGATCGTTTGAATTGATGACCACCCTGAAATAGGCCAGTAAGTCTTTTATCTCCTTACGTTTATAAAATGACAAACCACCATAAATCCGGTAAGGAATGTTGCGTTTCCTGAGCGCTTCTTCCATCGAACGTGACTGGGCATTGGTACGGTATAGAATCGCGAAGTCGCTGTTATGAAGTTGGTGGTTCATTTTTGTCTCAAAGATCGAACTGCAAATCAACAATCCTTCTTCAGTATCGGTTCCTGCTTTTAAAACAGGAATACGTTGTCCTACTTCATTCTCAGTCCAGACTTCTTTAAAAATCTGGTCTTTATTTTTTGAGATAATACTATTAGCTGCGTTGACAATGTTCTGGGTCGAACGGTAGTTCTGTTCAAGCTTAAAAACCTTTGTATCTGTATAGTCACGCTGGAAGTTTAGAATATTTTGAATGTTTGCTCCACGGAAGGCATAAATACTCTGAGCATCATCTCCCACGACACAAATATTCTCATCCCGTGCAGCCAGTTTTTTAATGATCAGGTACTGTGCGTAATTGGTATCCTGGTACTCATCGACCAGAATAAAACGGAATTTCTGTTGGTACTTATATAGAATCTCCGGGAAGTCACGCAACAGGATATTCATGTTATACAACAAATCATCAAAATCCATTGCCGAATTGCGTTTCAGCTTGTTGCTGTATTTTATGAAGATTTCACCGATCAGAGGTTTCTGGGCAGCTTTATCCTGTGCCTGGATTTCAGCATTCGAACTGTATTCCTGTGCCGAGAGCAGGTTCGATTTTGAGGATGATATGCGATGAAGAATATAATTAGGGTCGTAGACTTTCGTGTCTAGTCCCATTTCTTTCAGGATCCCTTTGATGAGGCTTTTGGCATCATCGGTATCATAAATCGTGAAGTTTGAAGGATAACCCAACTTTTCGCCATCGACTCTGAGTACCCGTGCAAAAATGGAGTGAAACGTTCCCATCCAGACATTCCTTGCTTCATTGCCAACCAGCTTGGTGATACGTTCTTTCATCTCCCGGGCAGCCTTGTTTGTAAATGTAAGTGCCAGGATATTAAAAGGATCGGCACCCTTTTCCAACAAGTAGGCTATTCGGTAGGTCAGAACCCTGGTTTTGCCTGATCCTGCACCTGCAATAACCATTACAGGCCCTTTAGTATGTATAACAGCCGCTCGTTGGGCCTCATTTAACGATTCAAGAATTTCTTTCACAGTTTCACTAGTTGCGATTGCAAAGTTACCACTTATTTAGGGTATGTCCATGAAGGGAGTGATATAGATTTTTAAGTCATTGAAAATGTGCGTTTTTGACAAACGGTTTCAAATATTCCGATCAATCTTTCCGAAAACCGAAATATGATTATCCAAAGAAAGCTATATGATTGTGGTTATAAAAGAAAACCATAAGAAAATATAAGGTAAATGATTTGGATATAATTCGGGTCTTAGACCCAAGATATACCCATGTTATACCCGGCTTATACCCAAGTTATCTCCGAATATACCTACAGTCATAGGAGAATATTTTGATAATATTTCCCCGTTATTCTAGCGGATATATTCTCTTCAGAAACTAACAAATATTTCTTGTACAATTTTTATTTTGTAACAATGCGTTGGACTATTTCACTCAAAGATTCAAATACTGTAAAATTTGCTACTTTTGTTTTGAATATCGAAAGACCGGGAGTGACTTTGAGTTTGATTTGACTCTAAGGGCTGATTCCGGTTTAGATGTATTCATTAAGGTATTAAATTTAAGATTGTTAAATAAATACTAATCAAGCTAAAAATATAAACTTAAACTTTCGGGGATAATGAAAACTGTGAAATTATTGGTTATCACATCACAAATTTTAATTTCAATTCTGCTTTTTACAGGGGTTTCTTTCGCACAGAAGACATCCATTTATATTCCCCGGAATATTGTTAAGGCTTATGAAAAGGGGACCCGTTCGTATGATGGAAAACCCGGATCAAAATATTGGGTCAATCATACTGACTATAAAATTCAGGCAGAGGTTTTCCCAAAAGACAGGATTGTAAAAGGAACCGAACATATCAAATATTATAATGACAGCCCGGATACGATTACAAATCTGGTCATGCGTTTATATCTGGACATCAATAAAAAGGGCAATTCGCGTGATTCAGGAATAGACCCCAGTGATGAAACAGATGGAGTTAAGATTGATACTTTAATGATTAATGGTGTTGGCGTCACTATGAAACAAGGAACGGGTTTTCTGAGACAGTACGGTACGGTTAACCGAACTGCAACCAACCTTATTATTAGAAGAAATGGTAATCCTATTTTCCCCAATACAGTAACTACGATTGATGTACAGTGGTCTGTAGTTATTCCAAAAATATCGCGTGACAGAATGGGAGCTTACAATGATTCAACTTTATATGTAGCTTATTGGTATCCTCAGGTTTCGGTATATGATGATATTGATGGATGGGACCGAAACGAGTTTGGTGGCATTGTGGAGTTCTACAATGATAAAAATAATTTTGAATATGAAGTGACGGCGCCAAAAAATTATGTGGTATGGGGGACAGGGCTGTATCAGAATATCAAAGATGTTTTAAAACCTGAAATCTATGGTCGTTTTCAAAAGGCACATACTTCTGACACTACCATCAGAATCGTCCGGGAGGAAGATTTGCTAAAAGGGGTCACGACTGATAAAGAAAAGAATGTATGGAAATTTAAGGCCGACGGTGTTCCAGATATTGCATTCGCTACCAGCAGTGGATATGCATGGGATGGATTAAGTACGAAAGCAGATGAAACCGGCAAAAGAGTTTTTGTAGATGTTGTTTATCCGGTGAAAGCCAAAGGATGGGTTGAAATGGATGCATATGCAAAAATTACGGTAGAAAGTCTGTCGACAATTTGGCCCGGTATTCCTTTCCCTTACCCAAAGGTTACAATCTTCAATGGAGATCAGTTTCCTTCTGGGGCAATGGAAATCCCGATGATGTGTAATAATTCGACAAATCCGACAAAGACAATGCAGATTTCTGATGATTTGCATGAGATAGCACATACCTATTTCCCTTTTTATATGGGGACTAACGAAAGGAAATATGAATGGATGGATGAAGGATGGGCTACATTCTTTACGAATATCCTGATTGGGAATCATGTTAAAAATGCAAACGAACTGGTTTATAATATCCAGGATGTAAGCAGAAACATGGGTATTGAAGATGATGTACCTATTATATACCCATCTGTAATTACCAGAGGAGGCATGTTGGTGTTTAGTTCTTATGCTAAAGCCGGTACCTCGTACTGGGTGTTGAAAGATTTACTGGGAGATGATTTGTTTAAAAAGGCGTTGCAGGAGTACATAAAAAGATGGAATGGCAAACACCCTATCCCATGGGATTTCTTCTATACCTTTAATGATGTTGCCAAGGAAGATTTAAGCTGGTTCTGGAATCCATGGTATTTCGAAAGTGGTTTCCCTGATCTGGCTGTGCAAAATGTGAAAGTGAAAGGTAAAAGTGTAGAAATAACCGTTGAGAAAATAGGAAACGTACCTGTTCCTGTTGATTTAATAGTTAGCTATGCTGATGGGTCGAAGGAAAATATCCACAGAAGCACTACTGTTTGGAGAACCGGTAACAAAGAATTAGTAATAAACCTGGAGACAGAAAAGAAAATCGAAAAAGTCAGTATTGACACCTTCCTGGTACCTGATGTTAATCCAAAGAATAATGTATTTGTGGTAAACAAACAGTCTAAGTGAGATTTCGATGTTTCTTCCATTATAAATGCATGATTAGTTATTGGATCTGTTGGTGATTTCTTTGGGAAAAATTTTCCGGAAGTGATTGATTATTCAGGAAATATTCTGTGGATGTTGGTTATTCTTGCTTTGATTCCCATCTTTAGAG
>Ga0118677_10006980_pt1 | contig 18874 bp, 11 predicted proteins | sample AliMusrvi5mmetaG_FD_86154 | JGI IMG/M metagenome (GOLD analysis project Ga0118677, IMG submission 86154) | reverse complement strand
GTCTCTCATGAGCGATTGTAACGGCGAGATGACCACCGTGAGTGCGCCGCGTGTGCGGTGCCGATGCAGTGCCGGGATTTGAAAACAGATGGATTTGCCGCCGCCGGTGGGAAGGATGCCCAGCAGCGATTGATCCGCCATGCCCAGTCGTACGATTTCCTCCTGTAGGCTTACGCCGGGGCAGCCTTTGACTTCCGGTTCCGAGCGGAAAGCTGGATAATTGAAAAACTCCTGAAGGCGGCCTGTGGGGTTGTTGGCTTTAGCGCAATACGAGCACTTCGGGTTATTGCAGGGCGCGCCTCGCAGGCGTTTCAGCAGGACCATGGTTTCGGGAAACCGATAGAGTGCCCAGGGTGGGAAGGTCGCGTTGTCTTCACTCAACCAAGCCAGTGCAAACGCCATAGGGACATTGGCACGGCCTGACACAAATTCGGACCGGAACAAGGATTCGCTGGCGATCGGGCAGGACTGCCCGGTCAAGATCTCTGTCCAATCAGCGAGGCGATTGGCGGCATCCTGAGCCGGAATACCCAGCTTGCCGAATATTAACTCAAACCCTCGCCTGTCCATGGGGTCGGCGACCCCGAATTGGGGTGAAATCGACACCAGCGCCGCTGCGTAGAGTCGTACCCGGGCGGCGTCTTCCATGTGGATCTCGCCCAAGCGATCCAGGCATTCGGCAAGCAGCGCCCTGGATTCCTCGGAATCTATCAGGGGGTTGTTTCGTTCCGCATCGGATTGCTTGTAATCCTTAGTCAACGCATGGAAGGGGCGTTTCGGGTAGGCCAGCGTCGATAGCACGAGGGTATCGATGGATGGCAGCTGAAGTAGCGGCGACCCGGGCCGGCCCCTGGCGATAACCGACAAATCGTGATCGAGCAGATTGTGACCGGCAATATACACCGCGTGCGTCGCCATCGTTTCAATTTCCCGCAACGCACCGGACACTCCTTTGCCGGCAGTATGGATTTTGCGCGACCCGAGCACTGCGCCCACTTGCGTGATCACGCCATCAACCGGGTTTACCTCGATGTCGAGGAATAGACCGGAGTTGATAAAAGCGGCGTGTGGTGCGGATGCCATGGGCGAGGCCAGTCAGGGGCGTCTGTTATGGTTGGAAATGATGGGCTCGATGCTAGGCTAGGTAACGAGCGTGATGATTCTCATTGTGATGGAAGGTTGTGGCTGACAGGTAACCGAACTTAGAGAAGACTGCCGTCCGATTGAAAATACCGGGCGCAGTAATGATAGGGGTGCCTGTTGCCAAAACGTCCGAGGTTGTCGAGGACGGTGACAATCCGGCACTTGGCCGTGCCGCCGTTCAACTCCCCCCGCAGCCCTCGGCCCACCATCTGCATGTATCGAACGGGACTGAAGACCTGGCGTGAGATGAAGACGAGATCAGTCTTCGGCGCGTCAAATCCAGTGGTTAGAACGCTGTGGTTGCAAATGACCCGGATCTCACCCCGTTGGAAACGGTCGAGAAACCAGCGGCGGGCGCTGCGCGGCGTCGAGCCACTGATGGCCGCTGCGGGAATGCCGACGAGGTGGAGGCGTGCGGCAAGTTCCTCCGCGTGACTCACGGAGTTAGCGAATAGAAGGATGGATCGCTCCATCGCTTTCTGGATCGTGTCGATGATCAGACGATTGCGCTTTTGGTCTTCGGCCAGACGTTGATTGAGAGCTTCCACGAATTGGTCGAACTTCAGACCTTCCCACTCATCTTCCGATTCGAGAAATTCCATTTCCTGTGGCAACAGACTGGCTGTTGAGGGAAGTGGAACGCGTTCCGCATGGGCGAGGGCGCCCATTTTCAGAAGCCTGTCGTGCAGGCCCGCTTGGTCATGGGGGAACCAGATTCCATCAAAACGTTTGGCGAGACGCATGCTCTCATCTTCGTCTGTGCGGAATGGTGTCGCGCTGAGGCCCAGAATGGCAGGCTCGTCTTTGGGTTCTTGGTTGCCACGGGGAGCTTCGGCATCGAGCCAACGCAGGAGGCTGGTGTAGCTGGTCGTGATGGCGTGGTGACACTCATCCACCACGACGATTCCGGGCCGGTTCAACCACTCTAACGATGGATTTCCCATTCTGGCATTCAGGGTTTGGATTGATGCCACGACTACAACCGGTTTTCCGGGACCGGGCGGCGCAGGTGACGGATTGGATCCCCATAGCCTTGAAATGCGGAGATCGGTTTTTTCCGCGCCGAGATTCAGCCAAACTTGTCGGAATGCCTGAACCGCCTGTTCACACAATTCGTCAGTCTGGGCGATCCAAAGCACGCTCCGGCGATCCGTTTCCGGCTTCAGAACCAACAACACGCATGCCTCCACGGTGACCCGGGTTTTTCCTCCACCCGTCGGCAGGCTGACCACAGCCCGTTTTCGCGGCTTCCCGGAATCAATAAGTCGCGTGATGCCTCCGACCACTTCGTCTTGGAAGTCGTGTAGAGGTGGCAAATGGATCGGCCCGCTGATGACTTCCTCCGCATTGCGCTTGGAGGCGGGGGAAACGGCAAACTCTGGAGGGAAACCAATCTCCGCAACAAACAGCCGTGCTTCCGGCGAGTTCCAACGTCCCGGCGGGCGCAGGCCTTGTTCTTCCATGGCGGGCACTACGGTGGGAAGAATGGCGCTACCCATTCTGGAAAGCGCCAGTTCCGCAAGTTGCGCGACATCGCAGCCGCGGATGAACCCACGATTGAGTAGTCCCCCAAGCGCCGGATACAAACCTTCTGCTTTGTCCCCTACAGCGCGTAACAATCGCTGCGCAAGGGTGTCTCCGGCGGCGACGTATGCGCGGCGCTTGTGGACCTCTTCATCACCGATTTTTTCCAGCGCGGTGGCGACATCCATGGACAACCACCCTGCGGTTGCCATTTCCGCCAACAACGCCTGTCGCCGTTGTTTCAACGGAAGGCTGGACAGCCGTTCCATGTCCACCAGGAGAAGTTCGTTCCACATGAGGCACGGAATGGGAGCCTCGCTCCCATCCAGCTCCAGGGCGAGTTCCACAACCAACTGGCAACCGGCCTTTTCACGGTGTTGTTCGTTGAGCACTTCGGTGAACTCAGGGAACGCGCTGGAGAGCGGCATGCTGGAAATCTCCGAGGGTTTCCATGAAGGCTTGAAATGTTCTGATAGTTTCTTCGCGCCTTTCCACGCCCAGAATGCCAGTGTTTTTGCATCCAGCGTCACAATCAACCGATCCGGGGTGCGAACCCGCGCAGCGAGTTCACGTGAATCGCTGACGAAAATCTCGGCAAGCGAAACCTTGCGGTCCAGCAAGGGCAAAGAAGTGGGAACGACACCATACGTGGATGACGTGGCTGCCTGCCAGAGATCTTCCAAGCGGTCTTCATTCAACCCATCGACGGTGGCCTCCTGATCGAACAATCGATACCAGAAAAATAGATCCTCTTCTTTTGTTGCTGGGGAGATCAGTAATTTTGCGGCCTTCAGGGGAGCCAGAGATGATTCGATTGCACTCCATTCCCGGATTCTTCCAGCCACTGGCAGATCGCATATTTCCATGATGCAGCGTAGCCGCGCCACGACCGTCCACACCGGCCAGTAACCATGAGCAACCAGCAGCCAAGTGAGCGCGTGCGGCACGATCATTTCGGGGTATCGTTTATCGGACGAGTGCCTCAGCGTGCATTCGTGAAAACGCCTGGAGTCGGATAGTTGGAGAATCAGTAGTTTTGTCCACTTGGCAGCGGCCTTACCTCTCAGCCGTGGCAATAGCGACCAGCCTGCCGGCATGAAGAGCTTTTTGGGTTCAAGGTAGTTCGTTCGAGCCGAATTCTTGTGGCTATCCTTGTAGGTGTTCCGAACCGCTGACAGCCAATCACACAACAAACCGCCAACTCCGTGGAGCTGTGCGGATGGGACTGGAACTTCGTCGATATTTGAAGGCCTGGCGCTGACCCCGAGAAAGTAGAGCAGGCTACCGTCGTTTCGATGAAACTCCGGATCCACAAGAACACTCCGGTTTTCGTAATCGTCTTCGGATACGATTTCTCCAGCAAACAGGACCTCGGTGGGGAGCAACCAGTCGGCAGAGGCAGAACGAACATGGATCCGGTTTTTTTCCTCCTCGGCAAACTCCTCGGAAATCCCTCCAGGAGCCTGCCTCAGGTGTTGCCAGAAGATACTCCATTGCCGGCTTTTTGACTCACCGTACAACTTCTCCGTCGCTCCAAGGCTGGAGGCGAGGAGTTGCTTCCAATAAGAATTGTCGAGTTCCTTGATGGCGAACTGTTCCCGGAGGATCCGGGCGGCCTCAGGAAGAGCGAGCAGTTCCGGATGAACCGCTTGAAGACCTGAGGGCGGCGTTGCTTCTATCGGAAGTAAAATGACCTCATCTGGCTTCGCGAGGGTGTCGTTGGCGGTGGCGATGATTTCAAGATCACGGCGAGTAGCCTTCCAGTCTGAAGCTGACAATTTTTCCGACCAGTCCTTTGCCAGCCGCAATACGGCAAGACATCCTTCGGGCTCGGCAGAAGCCGCACAGCCAAACCAAGACGATACTGTGGCGGGCTTCAGAAATCTCTGCGACTGCGCGTTGGCCGGGAGGGTCCGGCAGTATCGTTCCGACAACGCCGCAAGACGCGCGTTTCTCGCCCGTTCGTTGCAGGATGCGTGAACCATAGTGTCCTTCGCGGATTCCGAGGCGATCCTTTCCCACGAACTGATCAGTTCGGAGTTCTCCGTGGGATGCCTGCACAAGTCACTGCCGGAAACGAGTGCGCCATTCGCATTCGGGATGATCTCGGTATTTTCCACGAGTTGCCAGATGGCTTCCACCAGTGGTGCCGCGACTTCCTGGGCGTCGGAGCCGCGGGGAAAGAAATCCAAGGCCCGGCCCGGGTCATCAGTTGTCACCAAGGATGAAAACTCGTCCACCACCATGCGGGCGGCCTCCTTCATCAACAGGCTGTTCCATGGCCCGCGGATCAGATTGGTGCGGTCGTCGTTCAACTTCCACGGCGCGTTGAGAATGCCGGGGATCCTTGAAACCGTCTCCGTGGGGAAGAAGGCCCAGAATCGGCCTCGTTCCTCTCGGGAAACATTCGTCGGGATTGCCCAGTTCAGGGGAATGCTGTCGCGTTTGTGGATGTCGGTGGCATCGGACAAGGCTTTCGGTTCGGTGACCTTGATGTCCTTGGTTACAATCGACCATTCGGAAACGGCATCCCCGACGGTTAGCTTGCGTTGCTTGCCCTGTGCCTCAATTCGGATTGTGCGGCGCGGGCCCTCTCCATCGTCGAGATTCAACTCAATGGAAACCGGCAGGAACAGCAGTAGTTCCGATGGGAAGGCGGCAATCTCCCCCTTCAACGCGGACAATGCGTGTTCATTGCCAACCTCGGCCCGGACGAGTGTTTCCGCCCACGAAAACGATTCCACCATAGGGTCCAGTTCCAGATCGCTATTCTGATAAGCCCAAGCCAGTCGCAAGGCCGGTGCCGCCTTGGCATCGCATGCCTCGCGTATTCTTGCCACGCAACGGTCTGGCATGAAACGGATGACGCCTGAGGTCCGGGTGAAGAAATCAATCCCACCCTCCAGCCGCAGCAGGGATTTGAAACCCACTCCGAAGCGCCCGATCTGATTTCCTCTTTTTGGTGACATGTGGGCTCCCAGCAGGGCCTTGAGTCCACCCAGAGTGATGGGGGCTCCCGTATTGGCGACATAGAGGTGGTGACCGGACAAAACGACATCGATCCGGCTGGTGGCGTCTGAGACTTGGCCCGCTTCGGAATGTTCGAGAATCGCATCCGCCCCGTTCTGGACGAGTTCCAAAATCTGGCGGTAGCCGTAACCACCTGCCTGCACCTTCGTCTCGAAGCCCTTGTGCTCCGCGATGTGGTCGGGCATCAACCGATACGACTGAAGAAGGTTCCTCTCTCGGTCTTCAAGGAAACGTGCCAACTTGGGATACGGAGGAATGGGAAGGTCGTCACTCATGGCATCAAAACTGCGTGTTTAAAATTGAGCGTGGCGTGGTCTACTGGCTCCAGTAATTCAGAGCCAGATATTCATCCGGAATCTTCGGGAAGTCTGCCGCCGTCGAAATGATGGCGTTGTGCAACGTTCGTTTTGCTGCACCCACGAAGGCATCCCGCTCATCTAGCGGGATGTCGTTCCAATCGCTAGCTTTCGGAAAGACTTTGAAGAAGTCTTCTGGCTCTCGGTCGGGTGTACGGAGCCCTGGAACAGCGCTTGAATTGCATTTGTCCTTAGCCCAGTTCAACCAAAGGGGGTAATGGTGATTCAACATGAGAAACTCGAGCCAGCGAAAAAGAGGAAAGGAGTTGTCTTGCATCGGCATTGGAAATCTAGGCTCTCCATCAAAGTAGGAGTGTGCATGTGGAAAAGGATGATCGAAAAGATTGCCACGTTCCTTGATCGAGAAATCAAATCGGTAGTAAACCGCACGAGGTGCCTGTGACGAAAGTAACTCGCCGAGTGTCCCATTTGGAACAACGACGGACTGCGCCGAGCATCGAGTCAATGTACATTCTTCCCAAGAAAACTCGATAAATGCACCAAGTCCCGGCGCGATCTCACACTGCTCGACTAATCCGCACTTCTCAGTATGGAGAGTGTCAGATGCCCGAGTGAGCAATTCGGAGAAAAACCTTGCCGGGTCTGAGTCGTTGCAGTCGAAATCGACGTCCGTCCAGTCTGGAAAACGGCACGCACCACGTGGCCGATTCCTGACGGAAAACACGTATCTTAGATTGTCGATGCCGTGATAGCCGAGGAACGGTTCATTCATGGTCTCAGCGGTGCATGCTTGAGCTGTTCCATCAGTGCCGCGTTGGAAACAACACGGGAATTGCCCCCTGCGAGTTCGCGGAGATCGACTTCAAAGTGGGCGTAGGTCAAAAGGGAGCAAGAGTCGAATGCGAGCTCAAATGGCTTCCTTGTGTCGATGTGGATCTCTCTTCCGAGAGCTACTGGATCTCCAGTAACAAAGTCGATGGAATAACCAGGGTCTACCGTCGCTTCGCGAAGAGCTATGTCAGTCTTGTCCTGAGTCGTGTTGATTGAAATTGCGAAGACAGACAGAATCTCGGCGTGAAGACGGGTGATAAAGTTTGGGTAGTTAGCGAATGTTACTCGTCGGAGATTTGGGAAGGTTTTGTGAAAGTCGCGGAGAAAATTCTTTCGGATCACCGAGTTGGACCCTGACTCCCAGGGTTCCGGGAATGAACGGTCGAGGTCCGCTTCAGGCAATACAGCGATCACCTGACGGAGTTGATCAACAGACATCGCAAGTTCCGCGGCGGCCTGAGTGATCGGTAGTAGGTCTCTTCGTTGAAGGAAGATTTCCCAATGCCAGTGGTCGTAAGGATTGTCTCCAAGTTCCCCAGGTTGGTCGAAAGTACCGGCAAAGAGCCGGGCTTGAAGAATCAACCGTTTAGTTCCGTCGTCATCGAAATCAAGGCAATACCAATTGGTCATCTCCGCTTGGCTCCAGAGCCTGCGGCGGAATCTCTCAAGTTGGCGTCGTGCGAGATCGGCGTCATGTGTTTCGTCGGACATACTTCAAGGGGGTGTTCGGGTTCATGTGGCTAGGATTTCGTAAGCGGTCTTTTGCTCGTACAGGTGCGGAAAAAAGTTGCGCGAATATTGGTACTGGCAAATGAATCGTTAATGTGATTTTACTGGGCTGATACTTTAACTCCCTCCATGGCAAAAGACTTTGCCACATCGAACAAGTCGCTAATCAGCTCGCCAAGCTCTTCGTCAAATCTTGCGTGCTCAAACCTGATCTGGCGCAGCACATCGTCATTCCAGTTCTGGAACTTCCAATGCTTCCATGCAGGCCAGCGACCGCTGCTAAAAGGATCCACCCCGAACACGGACTTGAAACAACTGGTCAGTATCTCCAAATTGCCTGAGCCGCTGCCAAATGGCTTGGATGGCTCAATCAATTCAAACCCGAAGTAGCAATTCATGTACTCCGGTGAATCAAACGAAACCACCGCATATACGTTGTTAGTGATAAGTGTTGATGTGGAAAATGCGAAGCCGTCATACTTTTCACAACTGCCCTTGGGTGTGGAAACCAAGTCGAATCCGTTGGGTACCCTGCTTTCGATACGCTCTCCGAGATCGCGAAGGATCTGTCTTTTGATGTATGTATCTGCATTGCGAAGGGCGCAGTATGCATCGAAGGTTTCGGCGTCGTTGAGAACTGATTTGACGATCTGTGCATTCATGTGGATGTCGCTGTTTTGATCGGTGAGGTCATTGATCAGGTGTATGTATTGTGTGAGACTTTCGCGCACGATTGGAACAGTTGCCGCCTCCTTGCGGCATTCCACCAACCATTCCTTGATGGTGCTGGCGTAGGAAATAGGGTGAACCCTGCTTTTTTGGTCGACGGTTTTGACTTCACTTGGATCGAGACCGGAAAGAGTGAGGTAGAGAAGGCATCCATCATCTCCCAGAAAATTCAGATACCGTTGCACCCAGTTCTCCTGCTCCGAGGCATGGATTTTGTTCTCAATGGCGATTTTCCTCCCGTTTCTGTCCGTGATGAGGATGTCAAGCCTGCCGCCCGATGTTTCCGTTTTATGGCCAATCGAAATCTCACATTGGACTACGGCGGAGTCGGCGTCGAACTGCGCGGGAAATCCCGGAGCCTTGCGAATTACCTCAGTAGCGATGAGACGTTTCAGGAAAAGCGATCCTTGGCCGTGACTTCCGCGGGGATTCAAAAGGGTGGCAAGCAATGCCGAGTGCGTCGAAACTTCGTAATGACCTGCTCCAATAATTTGGAATATATTGAATCGGGATGCTGTGGTTCGCTCGATTTCCAATTGATGAGCTACAAGGCCACGGGAGTGGCTAAGAAGGTTGCCCACTATGGGAAACGTAGCAGAATTGGATGGAGCTGGAGTGGTCATTATCTTGCGTTCAAACGTTTACGAGCAGGTTTAGCGTCTTCATGATTCACGCGCAGGCACTCCAAGCAGCCCGGACGCCGGTTCGTCGTTGGGATTCCGGGGGACGAGCGGAAGGTTTTGGCGAGGGTGACCGGGGTGAGTCTCTCGACGGTCTTTTGGCAGTCTGTCTTTTCATACTTTTGAGGATTCGAGAAGATCTTTCAGGATAAAGCGGTGACAGCATTCCGCGTCCGCGTCACAGGTACACATGAGAGTTACGGGTTGGCGTCGGGCCAGTTCCTTGATCAGCCTCAAGGTGAACTTCTGTCCGTAGTTTTTAATGCGCGGGTTTTTGCTATCCATAGGAGCGGGTTCAAACAATTCTTCCTTGTAGCGACGGGTAAACTCCTTCCAGTCGATCTTTTCGGCATGGATTGCCTTCAGCAATGGTTCGCTCGGGGCGAGGTTCGGCATCCAGGCATGGTAACGCGTCCCGCGAACACCTCGCGGCGTATAGCGAGTGACGAGGATACGCAGGCCGTCGTGTTCGCGGTCGATGGTTTCAGTGACACATTTGGTGCGGATGGCAGGCATGATGTTTGGTTGTTTAATTGTGTGGGAGTCGGCTGAAGCCTATGACGACCACAGGTCCGCTCATACGGAATGTCTTGAGTCTACTCAATAGGCCTTGGCCACAGGTGCGACAAAGCGGATTTTGGACTGCGAGTAACGGTGGTGGTGTATTCATATCATTTTTGGGGTGATCTTCCAGCGTGTCCGCCGTGGCGTTGCCTGGCGTTTCGAGTCTTGGTTTGAATCCGTGGCAACCGTGCCGCGACCGACTCCCAGTCGCCCAGATGGACCCGCATCAGGCTCTTCCAAAGCTTGCCGTGGTTTGGTACAGAAAAATGCAGCAACTCGTGGACAATCACGTAATCGCCAAGGTCTCGCGCCATATCTAGCAACTCGTCGTTGAAGCTTAGCGTGCCTGCCGTCGAACATGACGCCCACTTGCGGCGCATCGGGCGGACGTAGATTGACTTGGCGGCCACATCCAACGTCCGGGCCCATTCCAGCACCCGTGCCTTGAATTCCTCCCTGTCCCTCCAGCAACCGGCGGTGCCCGGCACATCCCGCGCCGGGCCGGCAGCGGGGCGTCGCGCGCCGTGTCTGTTTTTCCCTGCCGTAATCATTTCCGGAATGCTTTCTCCAAGAGAGTAAACAACGCCTCCACCGTCGCCGTGACTTTTTCCAAATCCTCTTCCTCGGAAAAAACCGCGAAGGTCACTTGCTTCCGCAACTCGCGCAACTCCGCTTCGCCGTCTTTCCAACCGGGGTGTCTGCCAAACGCCTCGCGGATCTTCGCGCTGACCTTTTCTGCGTTAGGAACGCCGTCTTCCGTGAGTTTACAAAGCACGAAGTAACTCAGGCCATCCAGCCCTTTCTCCGCCTGCTCCTGCTTCCGGCGCTTGTTCTTCTCCAGGTCCTTGAAAAGTTCTGCCAGTGCTTTTTCGGTGGTGCTTTGGCGGTCCTCAAAAGCTTCCTGCACGGCTTTTGCCCGCTCCGCCATTGCGACCAGAAATGGGTCGTCGCTCTCATCCTCCGCTTGCTTCTCAATGGCCTTCACCAGATTGATCACCTTGGTTGCCTTGCCTTCATCCTTTGCGGCAATCGTTTCCAGCGTCGCGTTGTCAATAAAAACAAACGGAGCTTCAGGATCATTCATCTTCGCGCCGATATGCCCCTGCACAAGTTCATTCGTCTTCCGTTGGAAATCGCGGTCCACCATCACACGTTTGGTGTAGGCCTTTCTAACCACGCAGTAAATCCGGCTCACCGTGGTGTAGTCTTCAATATAGGGCCGCAGGTAGGCATCCGGTGAGATGATCTCATAGAGCATCTCGATTTCCTTGTATTCCTTGAAAAATTCCTTCCGCCGATCCTTGTCGCGGAAGTGCTCTATCAAATCGTCCACATCCTTGTCATTGAAATCCTGGGTAATGAGCTTCAACCAACCCGGCACCTTGTCTTGCATCTTTGCCTTGAACAACGCCTTCAACAGGCCGATGTCCTTCACGATGGCGTTGATCTCCTCGCTGTCGAACGCCAGCGCCTTTTCCAACTTGTCGAAGATGCCGACGAAATCGAGCACAAAGCCGTGTGGCTTCACCATTTCCTGCGCCTCGTTCTCGTAGGGCCGGTTCACCCGGGCAATCGCTTGAAGCAGCGTGTGGTCGCGCATCGGCTTGTCCAGATACATCGCGTAGAGCACCGGCGCGTCGAAGCCAGTTAGAAGCTTCTCCGTTACGATCAGGATCTTGGGCATCTGGTCCAGCTTGCCGAAGCTCTTGCGGATCTGCCTCTCCCGTTTCGGATCGAGGTGGAATTCTTTGAGCAACTTCGTGTCATTGTTATTTCCGGTGTAAACGACCTCCGAATATTCCGGCGGGAGAAACTTATCCAGCGCGTGCTTGTAGTGGGCGCAAGCCTCGCGGTCCACGCCCACGAGGAATGCTTTGTAGCCCAGCGGTTCCACGTTCTCCAGATAGTGCTTGGCCACGAACTCCGCCACCTGCTGAACGCGGGCCTTTCCCTTGAGGAAATTCTTCAGGTTCACCGCCCGTTCGAGGATCTTGTTCAGCTCCTCGATGTCGGCCACACCCTCGGCCTCGGCGAGGGAGAGGAACTCCTTGTCCAGCGTCTCGTGCGGCACCAGCATCTCGTTCGGTGCGAGTTGATAGTAAAGCGGCAGCGTGGTGCCGTCTTCGATGCTCTCGGCGATGGAATACTTGTGCAGATAGCCATGGTCATCCTCGCCGCCGAAAGTCTTGAAAGTGCCCTTGCCGTAAACCGTTTTGTCGACCGGCGTCCCCGTGAACCCAATGAAGGTCGCGTTCGGCAGGCCGGCCATCAGGAAATTACCGAGATCGCCGCTGGTCGTCCGGTGCGCCTCGTCGATCAGCACATAGATGTTCTTCCGCGTGTTCAGATTCGCCGGCATGTCACGGAACTTGTGGATCATCGTGACGATGATGCCGCGGTAATCGCTGCGCAACAATTCGTTCAGCCGCCGGATGCTGTCGGCGTGCTCCAGGTTGCCAATGCCCAGCGCGATCAGATTTTTCAGCATCTGGTCTTCCAACTCGTTGCGGTCGATCATCAACAGGATTGTCGGCTTGTCCGCCTGCGGGGCGCGGAAAAGCATTTGTGCCGAGATAATCATCGTGAACGTCTTGCCGCTGCCTTGCGTGTTCCATACCAACCCACGCGTCCGCACCGGATCGAGCGCCCGTTCCACCACCTTCTCCACACCGCCGGTCTGGTGCTGGCGCAGGATGTATTTCTGTAGCTCCTCGTCCTTCTCGGCAAAGATGATGTAATCCTTCAGAAAAGCCATTACCTGCGGGATGGTGCAGAAGGTTCTCACCTTCGCTTCCAGTTTGCCGACATCCTCATGCTTCCAGTTGAAAATGTTCCGCCGCACCGTGTTCCAGGTCACCCCGTAGGAAAAACCGATGGCATCCGTGGCGGTGAATAGCTGCTGTGGGACGAAAAGCTCCGGCGTCTCATCGTGATACCGGCGGATCTGGTCGATCCCCAGCGCGATTCCTTCATCCTTGGTCGCGTTTTTACACTCGATCACCAGCACCGGGATGCCATTGATCAAGAACACCACATCCTCCCGCGTCCCGTAATGGCCGTTGTGATAGGAAAACTCCTCAGTCACCTCATACACGTTCCTTGCCGGGTTCTCGTAATCAATAAGAGTCAAGTCCCGCTCGCGCTTCTCCTCGTGGTCGAAGAATTTCCCCCGGTTCCGCAGGTGTTCCACGAATTCCCGGTTGCCGTAGATGTCCGTGTGAAGATACCTGAACATTCCGAGTAAGGCTCCCTCGGCCTCAGCATAACGCGGGTTGAACTCGCGTACCTTGGAGTCCAGCAGGTCGTCGAAGAAAAGCGAGCGCCCCTTGGCGCGGTCCTTCGGCGGCGTGTTCGGGTCAAACCCACGCCGCCGCTCGGCCTCTTCGCGGGAAACCAGCGTCCACCCGATGGCCACCGCGTATTTGAGGATGCGGGCTTGGACGGTTTTGTTTTCGGTGGGCTTGGACATTAGTTGTTGGGTCTGCTATTTCGAATGCCTTCCAGTTTCCTAACTTCCCGATCTATGAACGGTTTGATGGCGAAACAAAAAGCTCTCAGTGAAATATTACCGCCGTTGTTCAAGTCCACCTCGGCTCGCTCCATCTCCGTCTTGATCTTGCGTGCCTGCGCTAAGTTCAGTTGTTGTCCCCTTTTGGGTTTCAAGGCACCCTGAATTGCCTCCCGGCGTCGTGCCTTCAATTCTTTGAAATTCAATCCCAGCATCCTAATGGTTTCAACTGCGGCGGTATCGTCATCCCGAGCTGCTGCAATTTGACTCTTTGTTCTATAAACAAACCGCAACGTGCAATTTGCTAGCAGAGGAGATACGAAATTCCCGGCCTCAGATGGAGATGGCCATGCCCCTTTCTGGTTGGCACCGTACTCCACGTGGCCTTTGAAATTTGGCTCAGGCCAGCACGCGACAAGATTTCGATAGTCAGTATCCTCACCCCGCTGGCAGTGATCTTGAGCCTTGAGATGCTCAATGTGGAAAAGCGGACGGGTATCTGTCGAAAAGCCCAGCTTGATACCGGTGTACGCACAGATTCCTCCCTGCTCCCGGAACAGGGCCAGTTCAACGGCTTTGACCACATCCGAATTTGATCGCATCGCATCATAGTTGAACGGCATAGCGACATCGTCCGCAGCTGCTATTCTTTGCTGCCGCCATTCCACAAGCTCATTCGGAGGCGGACGTTTGTTAATCGTTCTCATGGGCCAACATCTTGAGACTTTCCAAGCTGCTCTCTAACCGGGTCAGCTCCCCATCGGTCCCCTGGATCCGATCATGCGCTTCCCGTAGCTTCTTTTCAGCGGCTGTGAGATCATCCTCATCCAGAGCCTCTTCGATGTCATCCAACAGCTTGCGCGTCTCTGCGTCGCGCGATTCCGCATCCGGCATGACGTGATCAAGAATCCAGTTAGAATCCACGCCCATGGAAATCCTCGGCTGGGTGATTTCGCCGGTCTGGGACATCAAGCGGATTTCGTCAGCAGGCACCTCACCGATCACCTGGGGTGAATGGGTGGTCGCCACAAACTGCATCGACGGGAATGTTTCCTTCAGGTCGCCAACGACACGGCGCTGCCATTTCGGATGCAGGTGGACGTCCACCTCATCGATCAACACCAAACCCGGAGTTTCTCGGAGGATGCGTGGCCAAGGCCGGTCGTCTGGACCCAGTTGGTCGGCGGGTAGCAGAAAAGCGTTTTGGGTCACCGCTTTGATGGCGATGTCGGCGATCAGGGCGACCATCATCCGCTGGCCGGCGCTCATCAGGGAGAATGGCTGTGCCTTACCATCGATTAAAAGCACGATCTCGGACCTGTCGCCGTCATACCAAAGATCTGTGGATCCAGGGATGCAGCGAAGGATCGCCAACTTGACGGCTTCATAACCTGGTCTCCAGGTTCCTCCTCGGTTGGCAAATGCGAACGCTTCCCGTTGGAACCAATCCTGCAAATCGCCCAATCGGATCCGCTCCTCGAAGCAATCATAAAACGCACCCCATCTGCGGGCTAGTGCTGCGGCCTTACCTATCGGATTAAGTTGCTTCGAGGGCAACCAAGAACGTCCAGCTCCGTAGTAGGCCACCACCGGACAAAGAACGTTGTCACCGTTCTCCACACGCTTGTAGACATCTGCGATAATGGCAAGAGCCTGTTTGGCATCGGCATTCGTGGTCCGCGACCCATCTTTACGGATTTGGCGGCACCACTGCACATCCCGACCGACGATCTCTCCGGTCGCGATCACCGCGACGGGCTTGCGCTCGTTGAATTGCGTGCGGTCTCCCTCCTCTTTGGAAATAAGCTGAATCTCGGTCGGCAAAATATTACGTCCGCTATTTGCCAAAATCGAATCCGGCGGTTTCACCAGCCAGACGGCCGCCGCCACTGCAAGGGCATCCAACAACGTCGTTTTTCCCGCTCCATTGTCGCCCACCAGCAGGGTGAACTGTGGATGCAGCTCGAGCGTCTGCTTCTCAAAGCGCTTGAAGTTCTGAATTTCGATTTTGTCAATTCTCATGATGGTTCGGCGGTAATTGTAGCATGTTCTACTTCTTCGGAGACTGGATTGCCTGCTTTCTCCAACTCGCAACCGAGTCAGACAGCTTTGCAACATTCTTGTCCTCACCCCATTTGTCCCAAAAGGGAACGGTTCCACTGTTGGGCTTATTCTCCGGTTGTTGAATCCTGACCCGCGTGGGAAGGAGGCTTGCGTCGCCAACCACCAACGCTTCTCCAGTATCAAGAATCGGAAGGAGGTCACTAAAACCACCGAGACTGTCTGGCAATAATCGTCGGACCACGTTCTGGTCGTCTCCGTTTGTGAGCCGCATCGCGATCAAGTTGTTGCATTGGCTCAAAACTGTCCGATTGACCTCGGACGGTCGTTGGCTGATCACCACTAGACCCACGCCGTATTTCCGCCCCTCTTTCGCGATGCGTTCAAACGCTTCCACCGCAAAGGCGTCGCCTCCACTGGATGACTGCCGCTCTGGAATGTAGAGGTGTGCTTCGTCGCAAAACAAGGCGATGGGGTGACGGTTCTCTGTTGGCGTCCACTGCTGGATCGAGAAAACCAGTTTCGCAACCAAGCTGATAATCAGTGGCAACATGTCGGATGGAACCTCAGAAAAATCGACGATCTTGAGCCCGCCCAAATGGTCGGGTTGATCCTTTGTTCCCGCGACAAGCGAAGCGACCAGCTTATCAAGCCAGCCAAACTCCAGCGTCTCTTTAGGTGCTTGAAAGAGGAAACCCAGACGCCGATCCGTCCGCTTGTTCTGCAGCCTCTCAACCAGGCGGCTGAGCTTCCCGTTGAATGGTCCTTGTTTCTCAGTGCCAGCACGGGCACCGGGGATCATTTCGGCATCGAGCTCTTCAAGGCGTGCGATAACGTCTGCGATTGCAAACGGAATCGGACTGTCGATCGTAAAGTTATCCAGCACTTCGTTGTGCTTACCCTTTGTCAGGTAGTCACGTTTCGCTTCGATGATCGTCCTGGAGATTAGCATCGCCTGATTGGGTGCATTCTGATCGCTGCGATCAACCAACATCGAAACCATCGCCTCATAGGCCAGCAACCAATAGGGGAGATGAACCACTCCATCCGCCAAAGTGCTCTTAGCGTCGAGATCCTTCGGGCCAGCGATCCGAAGATGCCGGATACCGTCACCCTTCAATGGTCGGTATTCACCGTGAATATCGAAAACGATCCCATTGGCGTTCGGCAGCCTTGCCATGCACTCAAGCACTCGGGCCGTGGTCCATGATTTACCCGATCCCGTACTGCCCACAATTATCGCGTGGCGTTGAAAGAACTTATTCCCGTTAAGAAAGGCCTCAGCCTTATCATCGAGAGTGTAGTGCCCCAGTGACAATCTCTCCCCGTCCGAAGAGATATTGGCAATGACTCGCATGAAGTTAGTCAAAGCCTCCCCTTCAACAGCAAAGCAATTCGCATCAATTTCTGGAACCGTCTCCAAGGTGCGAAGGAAGATGTTGGATTCCGTGCCCAATTTATCGACCATCGTGCCGATTAGTGTGATCCTGACGAGGTTCAGCTCTGTTGGCATCTTGACGTCATCCTCGTCCCCTTCCGCGTCACCAATCTCTTTGGCTTCTACCGCGTTTCGGGTGATTTTCTGAATGATTCCAATCAGATGCTGCCCCGGGCGACTGCTTTGAAGCACTGCAAGTCGATTGACCTGCAATTTCCTGAGGCGCTCCACATCCGCTACGTGAACAATGACTATTGCTGTATCGACGGACTTTACTCTGCCGAGGGCGTCGGTGTCGTTGTATTTGAAAATGCTCATGATATTACTAGTTTTAGAAATTCACCAAGTTGCCAGATTGAGTCGCCCGCGATGTCCTCGCCGCCGGGGAAGTCTCTGCTATAGACTCGACAGCCACAAGACGACTCCTCAATCGCCAAGTATTTTCCGCACTTGCCGCTATTGAGGAATGCTTTCGCCGTCGCCGATATCTGCTTTGTGAGAAGAACCAGCGGAAAATCCTTGCCGCGGCATCTTTCGACGAGAGTGGTTTGGAGATGCGTGTCGTTGAACCCGTAGCCAATACAAAGATACGAATCCGCATTCTGAAGAGCCTTATCAGCTTCTGATTTGATTGAATGGAAGGGCTCATCGTGAGTAAGCCTATATTTTTCGATTCCCGGTGTCACTATCACAGGCAACACGTTTGCAGGTCTTACCCTGGATACAGGCAGGCCTACTACGATGCCATCGCTGTCACGAAACCAGTCAAACGAACCATGCACTTTCCACACATTAACGGTGCGGACGGCTGAGTTTCCAACATGGATTCGAGGTTTTCCATTAACGACTCGCGCCCTGATGTGTCCATAGTTAAATCCTGTGTAGTGGGCCAGGTTTCCAGCATCCGCAGCGTATTCGGCGATCCGGTCATAGTTGGGTGTGACAACATGGATGTCGTTTCGCGTGCTGTTGAATAGATGGAGATACAGCTTGGTAAGCGGGAAAAGATCGTGATTTACTATCGCCCTTTCAAAAACCTGATGATCAAATGGAGCGAGATAGTCCCAGGTGGATTCGACAACAAGAGCAGTTAGAAGATCCGGCAGTCGAACTTCGTCGAGCGCGGTCTCAAGGTCAGTGGTAGATAGCTTCGTCTGAAATTCACGCCATTTTGTTTCCTCTCCTGGTTTACCCGTGCCTGGACAAGCGACTTTCTGCAAATGAGCTTTCAACTGCGGCATGCCTGGAATCCCGTATGACGCAGATGCGCCGCTCCCTAGAATAATCACCGGAGATCTGCTGATGCAGTCTTGCGCGAGTTCGAGCAGTGATTTCTTTGGGTCTGCGCTCATGTTGTTATCAGAAGTTCGTGAACGCGAGGCTTCGCGGTAAACAGTTCGTGAAGGAAAGCGCGGCTCATCGCGCAGTTGGCGGGCGGAATGTCGACGGAAAATCCGCGCCGCTGCACGGCTTCCTTGTGGGACACAGTCGTCCCGCAGATGGCCTCGGAGTATTCAAAGATCCGGGCTTGGTCGGGTTTGTGTTTGGTGGGGGAAGGCATAATATTGAAAAGTAATACAGCGACTATGGTTTGACCTCCAATAACGCAGACCTCGTAGAGCGCTTCTCGTTTGCTGATTGCGCATCAATGTGACGAAATCCTTGGATCTCTATTTGCAATGCTGCGCACACCTTCTGTTTTGTCGCCTCACGGGTTGGGAACAGATAAAAGTGTTCAACCACCAATTGCTTCAGCAAACGCTCACAAAAAATGTTCTTGCTGCCTCGAGGAATCGATATGGGGTGCTTCGCTCCGCGTGACTTTTTGGCTCGCCCCTTCGGGGGGGGCGCAAGCATACGATCTGTCGGACCGAATTTCCTTGCGAGTTCTTTCAGTCTCTCCTCAGGGAAGCCCAAATTTTCAAGTTGAATCGCAATATCAATGAGGTCTGTCGCGTTGCTTTGATCTTGTTCTCGAACCTCGCGGTATGTCTCGGCAAGCTCAGAATGCCCTACGGCCTGGGCGATCCGCTTGACCATGCCGAAACTTGCGCTTTCAATCATCCAGAACATGAACTTCCGGACCTTACCCTTGAGTTCCTCACGATCCGTAATCTCAGGATGCTTCTCGATCAGTCGATCATATACAAAGTCAATAAAACCATTTATATCATACTGAAACAGATCGAACAGCATTGTGACTGTACGCAACCCAAGCGTATAGCACTCCTGCACCAACAAAAACTTGTCGTCGCCAGGCAGAGAACCAGGAAAGTTCTTAACTAGCTGTCCTAGTACTTCGAGCGTTCGAAGTGCCAGG
>Ga0118677_10006979_pt1 | contig 18874 bp, 29 predicted proteins | sample AliMusrvi5mmetaG_FD_86154 | JGI IMG/M metagenome (GOLD analysis project Ga0118677, IMG submission 86154) | reverse complement strand
CTTTTATATATGTTAATTTTTGAAATTTGAGGAGGTTGAGTATGCAGTCCATTTTTGCATTTTTAGGTAGATTGTTTTTGAGCGGGATATTCATCTTTACCGCTTTACAAGACATTATTCAGTGGAATTCTCAAGAAGAGTTCGTGTTTACAACCCTTACAACGATGATGCAATCTGCAAGTGGCAATCGTTATATTCTTGATGTAATTACAGTTATTATCCCGAAGTTAACCATGTTTTTTGCTCTAGCTGTTTTTTTGAAGTTCTTAGGGGGAATTTGTGTTCTATTCCAATGGAAAACTAGATTTGGAGCTTTCCTTCTATTATTGTTTCTCATCCCAGTGACGGTTATAATTCATAATTTCTGGGATAAAACTGGCTCAGCTCGGGTTCAAGAATTAGTTCAGTTTTCGAAAAATATCGGGATAGCTGGAGGTTTATTTTTGTTATTAGCGCATAACTATTCGAGTAATGATTTTAATAAGGCTGAGGTGAGATCTAAGAAAACTTAGATCTTCTTCTTGAATAAAATCTTGCTAAGAGATTTTTAGGGGTATATTATCGAAACATTCAAAAAGTGTCTATATTTAATGCTGGGTTTTTGTTTTGTGGCTTTTGGGCAGCCTGCGTGGGTTCCTCTGCTTGGTCCAATAGCCGCAATTGTCGGATATTCTTTTTTTTGGGCGTTCTTGGACGCTCGAGGCAAGCCTCTTAATCGATTTTGGATCTCTGCTGCTTATTTTTTTTCTGTTCAATTGGTTCAGCTTTCTTGGCTTACATCTATTAAGTATCAGGGAATTTATATTTTTTTCGTTTATCTTCTGCTCTGTTTATTCATGTCCTTTCAATTTGCTTTAGTTACAAAATTTCTTTTTTCTAGAAACATAGCGAGAGTAGGTTCAGTGCTTGCTGTTGCTTCTCTAGGAACCTTGCTTGAGTGGTCTAGGTTATATATTTTATGTGGATTTAGCTTTAATTTTTCCGGAATGGCTCTAGCATGCTACGTGCCTTCTATGCAATTTGCTTCAGTATTTGGGGTTTTTGGACTTTCTTTTTTGGTTTGGCTTACCAATGTCCTGGCTTTTAGGGCTTATAAGAGACATTTGGACCTCTCAGCGGTTACTCTCTGGTGCGCAGTTGCTATTTTCCCCTATCTTTTTGGTTTTTTAAATTTACAGCTTGATCGATCTATTAAAGATATATCCTCTCCTATAAGAATTTTGCTCGTGCAGCCAGCTTTAAAAGTTTCTGAAAAGATTCTCTTAGAAAGATTTGCGCGCGATTTTATTTCTCCCTATGAACAATGGAAACAGATTTTTATTTTTTCCATGCCATATCAAAAATATGGGATTGATCTATTAGTTTTGCCTGAATCTGCAGTTGTTTTTGGAATAGATTCTTATATTTATTCGTTAGGGTATGTAGAGAAAATAATGAAGCATTTAGGGATTGATGGATCTAGGTATTTTCCAAGTTTTGAGTCCCCATTTGCTGAATACCGAGAAGATGCTTGGTTCGTTTCTAATTCATTTTGGGTGCAAACTCTTGCTAATTTTACAGGTGCTGAAATTATAGCGGGGTTTGATCAGACTGATAAAATTCTTCAGCAGCATTTTAACGCTGCCTTTCATTTTTCTCCTTTTTCAAAAACTTTTTGCAGGTATGAAAAGCAAATTTTATTGCCTCTCGCTGAAATGCTGCCTTGGAAATTTTTAAAGTATTTTACATCTTCTTATGGGATTACAGAATTTTTTACAGCTGGAAAGGAGGCCAAGCTTTTGGGTGATAAATGGAAAGCCGGTGTATCGATTTGTATAGAAGAAACTTTTCCTGAGGTGATGCGGGCCGCGCGCAATAAAGGAGCCGAGCTATTTGTTAATGTTACTAATGATGGATGGTACCCGCGATCTAAGTTGCCAATCCAACATTTTTCTCATAGCAGGATACGGGCTGTTGAAAATGGGATCCCGTTGGTTAGAGCCAGTAATACTGGGCTTACTGCTATGGTTGATTCTAGAGGAAATCTTATTTGCAATATGAAACCGGAAAGTTGGAGCTCTCCTGCTGCCCGCGGTGCTATATACAAAAAAATTTACCTGCAACAGAAGGGAACTCTTTATTCCTTTTGGGGGGATGCTGCATTAATCGCTTTATGTTTGGTTTTTTTAGGCTGGGCAGTAAGCATAAGAGATGAAGGTTCTATTTTTTAGTCTTTTTAAATATTAATTTTAAGTTTGAGTTAAAATTGACTTGTCCAAAAATGGTTCTTTAGTTATATTTCACTCAATTTATTGAATAGAATTTTTTAAAAATGAAAATTAAGCAACGCATCTGAGAGGTAATTCTTTGTCGTACCCCTGTGACATCTCAATTGTAAAAGAAAATCTTTCGTGCGTTTGTGTGAAGCAGGCCTTCACATTAACAAACCAAGTATCTAGAAAAGGCATGGGTCTTTTCAGCGGGGCGCTAGCCGAAATTAGTTTTTTACCAGCTCCAGAAGGGCATGGTATAGTTTTCCAAAGAATGGATCTTGACGGAGAGCCTCTTCTTCCAGCGCAACTTAAGAATGTTCAAGGCACTCCTCGATGTACGATTTTAGGAAATCAAGGTGTTTCTATTCAGACAGTTGAGCATTTGCTCGCCGCACTCGCTGCCTGTGGTATAGATAATCTTCTAATCCAAGTAAGCGGTCCTGAAGTTCCTGTATTTGATGGGAGTTCAAAAGTCTTTGTCGAGATGATAGAGGAAGCGGGTCTTTGTGCTCTTAATGATAGTGTTCCTGTATATGGAATTTCTAAGCCCCTCTACTGGTCTGTTGGTGATGTGCATATAGTAGCTATCCCTTCCGATGAGTATCGCATTAGTTATACGCTCCATTATCCACACTCTAAATTGCTTAAAGCGCAATTTTTTACTGTACAGGTAAATGCAGACACCTTTAAAAAGGATATAGCCCCCTGCAGAACTTTTTCCTTGTATGAGGAGATTCTTCCTTTCATTGAAAAGGGATTACTTAAGGGTGGGAGTCTTGAAAATGCTGTTATCATAAAAAATGATGAAGTTATGAATCCAGAAGGATTGAGATTTCCCGATGAGATGGTTCGACATAAAATTGTGGATATGATTGGTGACCTTTCCCTAATTGGATCTCCTTTTTTAGCCCACATTATTGCGATCAGATCAGGGCATTTTGCTAATAATGCTTTCGCTAAAGAACTACAAAATCACATTAAGATGGAGATATCCTGATGGCACTGCAAACTACAAGTCATCCTATCATTTTGAATGTGAAGGAAATTTCAAAAATATTGCCGCATAGGTATCCTTTCCTTCTAGTTGATAGAATTGTTTATATAAACTTAGAAGAGAATGTGATAATCGGGCAAAAAAATCTTACGATTAATGAACAGTTTTTTCAAGGTCATTTTCCCGATGCCCCTATAATGCCTGGAGTTTTAATTTTAGAGGCTCTTGCCCAAACAGGTGGAATTCTCGTGCATCAAAAGGGATACAATGAAAAGATAGCGGTCCTTTTGAGCATTAGTAATGCTAAGTTTCGAAAACCAGTAGTTCCTGGAGATGTGTTAATGCTTCATGCTGCAGGGATTCATATTAGTGGTAAGGGTGGACGAGTTCACGCTAGAGCTTTAGTAAATGATCAGCTTGCAGTAGAAGCTGAAATCGGGTTCGCTCTAGTGGACAAAGAGAAGTTATAAAATTAAATAAGTATTTAAACATGCTAAAGTTGGATTCACATGTCTAATATTCATCCCTCAGCAATAGTTGAGCCTGGTGCTAAGATCGGAAGTAACGTAACAATAGAGGCCTATGCTGTCGTAAAAGGTAATGTTACCTTGCATGATAATGTAGTTATAAAATCTTTTGCTTATATTGATGGAAATACAACGATTGGCGAAGGTACCGTAATATGGCCTTCTGCGAGCATTGGCACTAAAACACAAGATCTGAAATTTAAAGGCGAAGCAACTTTTGTTGTTATTGGGAAAAATTGTGAGATCCGTGAGTTTGTGACAATTAATTCGTCCTGTCAGGAAGGATCAGTTGTTCGTGTCGGAGATAACTGTTTACTTATGGCTTATTGCCATGTAGCACACAATTGTGAAATTGGAAACCATGTTATCATGGCTAATGGTGCTATGCTTGCCGGGCATGTTATTGTAGAAGATTTTGCAATTATAGGTGGAATGACACCGGTTCACCAATTTTCTAAGATTGGAAAATATTCGATGGTAGGTGGTCTCAGCAGAATTAGTAATGATGTTCCTCCCTTTACAATAGGTGCAGGTTCTCCTTATAAAGTTGGAGGGCTTAACATTATTGGTCTTAAGAGACATAATTTCTCTTTGGAGGTTAGAAAGTCTCTTTCTAAAGCCTTTAAGATTACTTATAGATCAGGCTTGAGGCTTTCTGAAGCACTGGAAATTATTGAAAATGAAATTCCAGCCAATGAGCACATTGAGCATTGGGTGGAATTCTGTAAAACCTCAAAACGTGGGCTGATAGGTCTTCAAGGGATTACGCAATCCCGACAAGAGGAAGAGGAAATAAGTGAGCTCGAAGAGCTTTTAGAAGAAAAAGGTTAAAAACTGCTATGAAGATTGTTTTCTGGGGAACCTCAGAGTTTGCAGCTCGTATCCTCAGTGATCTTTTATCAAAGTCTTTTGAAATTGTGGCGGTTGTTACAAGGCTCGATATGCCACAAGGCCGCTCTCTTCAACTTACCCCTCCTCCGGTAAAGAAATTTCTTATAGATTCTGCTTCAGAAATTCCAATCCATCAACCAGAAAAAGCTAGTAAACCCGAGTTCGCCCAGATCCTTTCTTCCTATAATGCAGATTTGTTTCTCGTTGTAGCTTATGGAGAGATTCTCCGTCAAAATATTCTCGATATCCCTCTTAAAGGCTGTATCAATATACATACTAGCTTGCTTCCAAAATATCGAGGTGCAGCCCCGATCCAAAGGTGTCTAATGGATGGGTGCTCCGAGTCGGGGATTACTATTATTGAAATGGTAAAGAAAATGGATGCCGGAGATGTTATTGCCCAGGAAGTTGTCTCTATCCCTGAAAATATGAATTTCGGGCAACTGGAGGAGGCTCTTCTTCAGGGGGCTTTTAATCTAGTTCCTAAAGTAATTAATGACTTTGATCAGTTTTATAAAAATAAAACTGAACAAAATGAAAATCTTGTAACCTTTGCAGCTAAGATTCTTCCGGATGATATGGAAATTAATTGGAATGATTCAGCTCAAAAAAATCATAATAAAATTCGCGCTTTATCTCCATATCCAGGTGCCTATTGTAGGGTAAAAATTGGTGATGAGGTAAAGAGATTGAAGATAAAATCTTCTTCTGTGCTCTTGGGGTTAAAAAGAGATCCCTCTTCTATACTTTCTCAAAATAAAGAGCTAGTTATCGCCTGTTCCGAAGGCGCCCTTTCTCTTGGAGATGTCCAACTCGAAGGAAAAAAAATAATGACAGCTGGTGATTTCTTGAAAGGAATACACCAAAAAATCTCTTTTAGTCTTCCTGCCAGTTCTTTGTAAGACTTCTTAGTTTGGAATTATTCTAAAATAAATTTATACTTTTGACTACCCATTAAAAAATTTCATGTAAATTTACCGAATTAAATAAAATATGTGTGATTTGTCTTTTGCGGAAAACTTTACAAAAATCTTTGAGTAATCTATGATTAAGAATTCTTAAAGATCTTAAAATCAAGAGGGGTAAAATATGGCTAACGCAATAGGACTTAGAATAGCAGGACCGACTGAACGGGGTTTGATAGCTGATCAAAAAGTGACTACTCAAGAGTCAAGTGTTTGTGGTAGGCTATGGGCAGTTTATTCTGACGCCATGTCAGATGGTCCAACGTTTCTCAAGGATATGTTTAAACTTACAAGCGCAGCCACATTTTGGACGAAGTTTTTTTATCCAGAGGCTCCAGCGGGTGTTTCTAATGTTGGTTCACTTGCTAAGAATGCTAAAAATGCTATAAGTATCATTGGTTTTCCTGTTGCAATTTCGAAACTGATAAATTCAATCGCTTCATTCAATTTTAGCAATCCTTTTAAGGGCTCTGTTGATGTGGGTGGGAGTGTTTGTTCATTGGTGAATAGCACTTGCGATGCTGCAGATTTTACACATGCAGTAGTAGTTCCGCTTCCAGATCATGTTATGCAAGTTGTAAAAGTTGCAGGTCCTGCAGCTACTCTTTTGGGATGTGTAAAGACGACTTATGACACAGTTATTAAACTTCTGAAAAATTCTGCTGAATATACTCGAATTGGGATAAGTGAACTTACTAAAGGTAAAATAACGCAACAAGTTATTTCAAATAGTCTAGGTCTTATCAGTGCGATCTCTTATGTAGCTCTTGGTGCATTAAGTCTTGTTTCAGTATTTCTAACGCCAATTGCTCCTGTTTTTATTGTTGGGTGCCTAACAGTTGGTACCTCAGTAGGCGTAGGTAAATTCTTCTATGATAGAGTCGTAGATCCAACAAGTGAAAGAGCTAGAAGTTTAACGAATAATGCTCACTTTCCTACATCTGTAATGCTTGAAACCGCAAGGCTACGAGCTGCTGCAGGCGCTGCATAAGATCTTGTAACTGTTGTTAATTTAAACAGCCTCAGTCTTGAGTACAGGCATGGGGCTATTTTTAAGGAGGTAGTTATTAATACAGCTCGGATATCATGTTCGCAGCACTCCGCTTATTTCCCACCCCATTCTACATGCAATACTAAATCCATTTGGACTCATTTTACTGATCGTTTAGGCACTTCTGATGGTATATGTGACGCCCTAAAAGTTGGGGAGTATGCAATGGAATGGTTTAGGCAGATCCCTTATCAGAATTTTCAATCTTCACACCTTATTCACGCTAAAACTGTTTTTTCTCAATCATCCGCTCTTTTAGGTGCATTCGGTCTCATTAAACAGATAGGAGATACGATTACTTCCTTTTCGTTGTTCGGGAGGTTCAGTGATAAAACTAAGTCGCCCTTAGGAACTGAGGTTGAAATCAGTACTGTGGCAAGAAATGCATTCAGAAACTTGCTTGATCTTACTTGCATGGCCTCTGATGTTGCAAATAATTTTCATGATGCCGGTTGGGTAAATCTAGGTAAGGCAGCTCCAATTTCCAATGGTGTTTTTTTTGGAACTGATATTGTAGGAAATGCAATAGATCTTACTGGACAGGTTTGTCAGATTTCATCCCGTAATGCAGAAAGGCAAGCTCCGAGAATTTCCCCTCAAACTAAAAAAAATCTATTTCATAAAGATATACATTCTTACATCGAAATCGTAAAAAATACAGTCTGTATTACCGGTTCAACAATCGGGTTGGTGTCCGTATTTCTAGGAGGACCCATAGTAGTATCCATTGTTGGGTTAGTATTGTCTAGCATGTGGATAGTATCAAAGATCGTCTCCCATTTTTATAATGAGATGGTTGTTAAGGAGCATGCTATATCTTCTCGTATCGATATTAGGTAATCTTTTATCTAAGTGGGGTGATTCAAATTATTCTTGATTTTTCAGGTGAGATCGCTTTTGGGATTTATCGTGGACTCCATATTTAAAGATTGATTCCAAAGGGGAGTATCTTTATGTTTTCCTGCCTTTCGCTTACAATGAGCTTTTTATGGCAAATCTATTACTGAATCAAAATCTAATGTATCCTCCTTCTTTTTTTTCTGCTTATTACGCTGCCCAAAATACTAGTGCTGAATCAATTTTTGCCGCGGATAAGTTTTCGATAATGGATAGGGTTTCAACCTTATTTACTAGAATTTATGGAGCGATATCAGGTGTATTTTTTCTTAGTAATGTTGGAGGGATTGTATCGACGTGTAGGGAGATTGTTTACGGCCCTGTCGAAGGGATTCGGAGAAAGTATCATGGTAGATTTACTCAACTAAGGCTTGGTGCAGATCTTGGAAGAAACTTAGGGTCAGCTTCAGCAAATATGCTACGTATTGCAGCTGTTGCGTTGGGTTTTTTTTCTTCTAGAGGGGTCTGGTGTACGTTTGCCAGTTTAAACGTTGTTGCAAATTGCTTTAGCATATTTGCCTCTGGATGTGAAATTGTCTCTAATATTCACTCCATTAAGCATATTAATTCACTTCTTAAATACAAAACCTCTCTAATTAAAAAGGAATTTTTACTTCAGCATAGACAATCATCCATTTTTTCTATTGCATTAGCTGCTGGCAATATAACTATGTCAGTGTTATTTTCTCTTTCAGTGATTTTAGGCTCTCCGCTTGTTACGGGCATATCAGGAGTAGTTTTTCTTTTAATGATCCCTGTTTTATGTGTGGCGATTAAGCAAAAATCCGAAGTAGTTAGAAGGCATGCAGAGCAAAATCAGTGTTGCAAAGTTTTTAATTGACGAAAGGTTGTTGTAGTGGACTCTGAGTCGACCAAATTTATTAAAGGGAAGCTGATGACTAGAGAGTGGTTGTTATTGGCTGTTTTGCTCGGGCTTCTGACGTGCTTTAGTCTCTCATCAGTGTTGAGCCGGCCCCTAGCTAAAAGCTCTTTACTCAAGGAAAAAGAGGAATATACGCAAGCACTCATTGATATAAATGTGTCTGGCGCGGTAATATCCCCAGGAGTTTATAAATTTCCGCCTGGTATCAGTATTAAAGAAATCCTGGGGCAAGTGGGGCTTACAGCTAAAGCTGATAGAAAAAAGATAAATTTTAAGAGAAAAGTCTTTGCGTCGGTTTCGTTAGAGGTTCCTGAAAAAATAATAAGCAAGCAAGCTAGAATCGAAAAAAAGAATATATAGTGATGAAAGCCGGCTAGGGTATAAGGTTTCAATATCGACAGGCAAGACAGAAAAAAAAGATGAAATATTCTGCATAATTTTTTTTAGTCTGCATGCAATGCAATTTTTGATTGTGAATAAATCAAGGATTTTGATAGCCTTTTCGCTTTGGCCTATGAGTAAGGCATTTAGACAAGGATTTAACTCTAAGATAATCTTGTCGCTGTCAATGTTCCTGCCTTACAAGAAAATCACTAGTTGGTGAATCAAAAACAGCGAATTCAGAGAAAGGTAAATATATGACCCTAACGTTAATGGGAAAAAAGAAAGGAATGATGCAGACGTTTGATGACAACGGCAATGTTGTTGTTTGTACTGTCATTCAAGCGGAACCTAATGTAGTTTCTATGGTCAAGAATAAAGAGAATAGTGGATATAGCGCAATTCAGTTGTCTGCTGTAAAGCTTTCTGCTTCTAAGGCTAGAAATGTGACTAAGCCTCTTAAAGGTTTTTATGCGAAGATAAATGTTGAGCCGCGAAAATTTCTTAAGGAATCGCGAATCCAAGCTTCTGATGAGTATACGGTTGGTCAAGAAATTAGTGTCGGATATTTTTCTGATTGCGTATTTGTCGATGTTTCTTCGGTTTCTAAGGGTAAAGGGCATCAGGGTGTTATTAAGCGGCATAATTTTGCGGGCGGACCAGCATCACATGGTTCGGGCTTCCATAGACACGGTGGTTCTTGCGGTATGAGAACGACTCCTGGTCGTTGCCTTCCGGGTCAAAAAAAATCAGGCCATATGGGTGCTGAACGAGTTACGGTGCAAAATCTTAAGATTGTAAAAATCGACGAAGAGAAACAAGTTATTTTAGTAGAAGGTGCTGTGCCTGGAGCGAGAGAGTCTCTAGTCTACATCGTAAAAGCTAAAAAAATGAGCGCTTCGAAACAGAAAAAGAAAGGTTAGGAGTTGAGTCGTGGCAGTACTAAAAAAATATAATCTCAGTGGCGCCGAAGTGGGAGAGGTTAACATAGAAGATACCTTTCTAGAATCTTCAGTGAATGCGCAGTTAATTAAAGATTATCTTACGGCGATAAGAGCTAATGCTAGACAATGGTCTGCAAACACGCAATCTCGTCCTGAAGTTAGTCACTCAGGCCAAAAGCCTCACCCTCAAAAAGGAACAGGTAAAGCACGTCAAGGTTATCTCGGCGCTCCTCAATACAAGGGCGGGGGAAGGGTTCATGCTCCTAAACCGAAGTTTGATCAACATGTTAGAATCAATAAAAAAGAAAGACAAGCAGCAGTTCGTCATTTAATTATTGAGAAAATAGCAGGCCAAAACGTACACGTTCTTGACAGCAGTTCATTAAACGAACCTAAAACAAAGATTCTTTGTAGTTTTTTAAAGGCAAGAGGATTGGATGCGAGAAAGGTTTTATTTCTGGCGGATGTTTCCTATCAATCTTCTAAAGACAATGACGGAACTACTTCAGCTGCTGAAAGACACCAAAACCTTGTTAGAAGTCTAAAAAACATCCAAAAAGTAGACTTTGGTTATATGCCGAATGTTAATGGATATGAGTTAGCGCTTCATCAAGAGATTGTAGTGTTAGATACGGCATGTGATGAACTGATGGTTCTCCTCGGAGGAAAAAAGTAAATTATGAGCAAGCAAAATCCCTATGATATAGTAAAAAACCGACATGTAACTGAAAAAGCTAAAGTTCTTGAGCAACTCCAGTTCAACTCAAGCAATGCATGCATAAAGAAATGTCAGTCTCCAAAGTATGTTTTCGTTGTAGATAAAAAAGCAAGCAAGTACCAAATTGCTCAAGCTGTAGAAGAAATCTATGCTGAAAAGAAAATTAAGGTCCTTTCTGTAAATACCATCAACGTTAAACAGAAAGAAAGAAGAGTTCGCGGAAGGACAGGTTTTAAGGCTGCTTTCAAAAAAGCAATCGTAACGCTAGAAGCCGGCGATTCTATTGATGATAACGTTTAAGATGAATGCAAGGTTGAATTAAAAAATGACTAAAAAATTTCGTCCAGTGACTCCGAGTACAAGACACTTAGTTCTTAACAGCAACGCTCAGTTGACACGCGGAGTAGGAACATCGAAAAGAGCGACACCAGAGCCTGAAAAATCTTTGTTAGTGAAGAAAAACCTAACGAATGGCCGTAATCACCATGGACACATTACTTGTAGACATCGTGGTAGTGGACATAAAAGAGCTTACCGGCTGGTAGATTTTAAGAGAGATAAAGAAAATATACCTGCTACTGTTGCATCCATTGAATATGATCCAAACAGAACAGCGCACATTGCTCTATTAAATTATAGAGATGGTGAAAAGAGATATATTCTAGCTCCTCAAGGACTAAAACAAGGTGATGTTGTAACTTCAGGAGAAGAGCCTCCATTTAACGTTGGCTGTTCCATGAGGCTCAAATTTATGCCGCTTGGTTCTACAATACATAATATCGAACTTATTCCTGGAAAAGGTGGAAAACTAGTAAGATCAGCAGGTCTCTCAGCGCAGTTAATGGCGAAGAGTGGCGGTTATGTTACAGTTAGAATGCCTTCAGGCGAGATCAGAATGGTTAACGAAGACTGCAGAGCGACTTTTGGCACTCTTTCTAATGCGGATTGGAACCTTCGTGTTGAAGGTAAAGCCGGTAGAATGAGATGGAAAGGAATTCGTCCTACAGTTCGTGGTACAGCTATGAACCCGGTAGATCACCCACATGGTGGTGGTGAAGGTAAGCATAACGGTTACATTCCTCAGACGCCTTGGGCGATGTATACTAAGGGATATAAGACAAGATCCAAACGAAAAACCACTAAATGGATCATCAAAGATCGTAGGAAATAGAGGAGTCTATGGGTAGATCGCTAAGAAAAGGTCCTTTTGTTGAACATCATTTGCAAGACAAAGTGACAAAGTTAAATATGACGAATACAAAAAAACCAATCAAAACTTGGTCTAGAGGATCAATGATTCTTCCTGAGATGATTGGTCATACTTTTGATGTTCACAATGGAAAGAAATTTATATCTGTTTTTGTGTCGGAGAACATGGTTGGGCACAGACTTGGAGAATTCTCACCAACGAGAGTTTTTAAAGGTCACGGATCGAAGAAAACCACAGAATCAAGCGGCCCTAGCAGCTCAAAACCTAAATAGGTAAATGTATGGAAAGAGTAACAGCAACTGCAATAACAAAATATGTTAGAATTCCCCCTCGTAAAGCGAGACTGGCTGCTGATATAATTAGAGGAATGAAAGTAGAAGATGCTGCCCTTCAGTTGATGGCATCTCAATTAAAAGCCGGTAAACTTCTTTATAAGACTTTACATAGTGCTATTGCAAACGCAGAAACACAATTGAAAGTGCAGAGAAGAGACTTGAAAGTCAAAGAAGTACGAGTCGATGTAGGCCCAGTACTTAAGAGATCCAAGTCAAAGAATAAAGGCGGACAAGTTCCAGTTATGAAAAGAACAAGTCATTTCACGATCGTAGTATCAGCTGAGTAATAGTAAAGATTGTTAAGGAGATAGCATGGGACAAAAAACTTCCCCGACAGGCTTCAGATTAGCGCTAAACAAAAAGTGGAAGTCTATTTGGTACGCCAACAAGCAAGAATTCGGTACGTTGATTGGTGAAGACAGAATTATTCGAAAATACCTTCAAGAAAAACCTTGCTGTCAAGGTGCTTCACTACTCGCTATCAAAAGAATGAGTGGTAAAATTGAAGTGACTATTCATACTGCAAGACCTGGCCTTGTTATTGGCAAGAGAGGAGCAGAAATTGACGTTCTTAAAGCAGGACTTAAGAAGCTAACTGGAAAAGAAATCTGGATCGAAGTTGAAGAAATTAAGAGACCAGATCTTGATGCTAAACTAATGGCAGAAGGAATAGCTAAGCAGCTTGAAAGAAGGGTTCCATTTAGAAGAGTTCTAAAAAAATCTATGCAAGCATCCATGGATGCTGGCGCTGCAGGAATAAAAGTTCAGATATCTGGACGTATTGGCGGTGCTGAAATTGCTAGAACTGAGTGGTATAAAGAGGGTAGAATTCCTCTTCAAACGCTAAGAGCCGAGATTGATTACTCAATGGGTAGAGCGGAAACAACTTATGGCTCGATAGGAGTTAAGGTTTGGATTAACCGTGGTGAAGAAACACTAAGCAGACCAGCAGGAAATTAATTATGGCAGCGATTCCAGTCAGAACTAAATATAGAAAGATGCAAAAAGGCCAGATGGCCGGCTTAAGCAGATCTGCTAACTTTGTTGATTTTGGTGAATTTGCTATGCAAACTCTCGAAAGAGGAAGAATAACACAACATCAAATCGAAGCATGCCGTGTTGCTATAAATCGTTACTTTAACAGACGTGGAAAGGTATGGATCAGGATTTTCCCTGATAAGTCTGTATCTAAGAAACCGGCTGAAACAAGAATGGGTAAAGGTAAAGGCGCTCCTGATCATTGGGTAGCAGTAGTTAGACCCGGAAGGATTTTGTTTGAAGTGGGTAACGTGCCTAAAGAATTAGCTCAAAATGCTCTAAGAAGAGCTGCGGCGAAATTGCCTATTAAAACAAGATTTGTTGAAAGAGTTGAAAGAGTCTAACACAGGGTTTAGAAAATGCAGAAAGCCAGTAAAATGAGAGAAAGTTCTGTTGATGAGCTAAAAGCTCTGAGTCTCGATCTATCTAAAGAAATTTTTAAGGTAAGAAACGAACTCAAAACAGCAAGAAAACTTGAAAAGCCCCATCTTCTCAAGCACTTAAAGAAAGACAGGGCTAGAGCGCTCACTGTTCTAAGAGAAAAAAGCGAAGCTAACTCATAGAGGAAAGAATGGATCAAGTAGTTGTAAAGAATGCTCGCAAAGTTAGAGAAGGTGTTGTTATATCCAACAAAATGCAAAAGACTGTTACAGTTAAGGTCGAAAGAACACTGAGACACCAACATTTTGGAAAAGTAATAACAAGAGCAAAGAAGTATTACGCCCATGCTGATAACAGCAAAGATATTCCCGAAGGGCAACGAGTCAGAATTATGGAAACTCGCCCCCTCTCCAAGTTGAAAAGATGGAGAGTGGTTGAGGTGTTGGCTTAATATAATTTAAACGTTTTATAGAGAGACGATCATGATCCAACAAGAAAGTGATTTGGAAGTAGCAGATAATACCGGCGCGAAACGAGTAAAGTGTTTTAAAGTACTCAAAGGTTCTAAGCGTAGATATGCCGGTGTAGGCGATGTGATTATTTGCTCTGTGAAAGAAGCAGATCCAAAAGGCAGTGTAAAAAAAGGCGATGTAGTAAGAGCCGTTATTGTTCGTACGAAAAGTTATATTCGTAGATCTGATGGGTCTTTGATACGCTTTTACGATAATAGTTGCGTTATCATTGATGATAAAGACAATCCAAAGGGAACTCGTATATTTGGACCAGTTGCACGAGAAGTTCGTGAGGGTGGTTTCGTAAAGATTAGTTCTCTAGCACCAGAAGTTATTTAGGAGCTGGCAATATGAGTAAGTGGATAAGAAAAGGCGACAAAGTTCTTGTAATTGCTGGAAATAACAAAGGCAAGACTGGTGAAGTCCTATCAAAAAGTGGCGAACGTGTCGTCATACAAGGTCTTAATATCAGAAAGAAACATATGAAAAGACGTGCGAAAACAGGATCCGGTGAAATCATTGAAATTGAGAAACCTATCCACATTTCGAACGTTTGTCTATGTAATGCTGACGGTAAGCCTGTAAAAGTCAAAGTTAGAGTGAGCTCTAAAGGTGAAAAAGAGCTTTATTTCATCGATGGACAAAATGAAGTAGTTCATCGAGTTATTAAGAAAACATTATAAGTAGAAGTAGGCTATGTCCAGAGTTCAACAGAAATATAAGAATGAAGTCAAAAGCAAGCTTCAAGAGAAGTTTAACTATGCTAACCCAATGCAGATCCCTTCTTTAAAGAAGATCGTGCTTAGCATGGGCATAGCTGAAGCTGCCAAAGACAAAAATGCTGTACAAGATTGTCTTAAAGAAATGACACAATTGTCAGGTCAAAAGCCAATTTTAACAAAAGCAAAGAAAGCGATTGCTAACTTCAAGCTTAGAGAAGGTGAGCCTAATGGAGTAAAAGTAACTCTAAGAAGAAAACGTATGTTTGATTTCTTTGACCGCTTTTGCCATATTGTATCTCCCCGTATTCGTGACTTTAGAGGTTTTTCTCTGAAGTGCGATGGAAGAGGAAGTTATTCAATAGGAATCCAAGAACAAATCATATTTCCCGAGCTTAACATTGATGCGATCAAGAGGACGCAAGGGATGAATATAACATTTGTTACCTCTGCAAAAACAGACCAAGAGTGCGTAGAGCTTCTCACTCAACTTGGTTTCCCTTTTAAAACAGAATAATATAAAGAGGCAAAAATGTCATTAAGCGATCCTATTGCTGATCTTCTAACTAGAGTTAGAAACGCAATTAAAGCGAATCATAGATACGTTGACCTGTATTCAAGTAAGGTGAAGATCAACATACTAAAAGTGCTCAAAGAGCAAGGTCTTATTGAGAATTATCTAGTAAACGAAGAGAATGGAAAAGCTAGAGCGTTCTTGAAGTATGCGGAAGGAAGAGATCCCTTGATTTCCGGTCTTAAAAGAATATCCTCTCCTGGTCTTAGGAGATATGTTGGACATAAATCTATACCCAAGATCCACGGTGGTATGGGCCTTGTAATTCTTTCTACACCCAGAGGAATTATCGATGGCGAGTCAGCAAGAAAGTTAAAAGTGGGTGGTGAACTCCTTTGTTATATATGGTAAATTGAAAGAGGTAACTAATGTCACGCTTAGGAAAAAGTCCGATTGCAGTTCCGAAAGGAATAGAAATTAAAGTAGTCGACAAGGTCTTGCATGTTAAAGGCCCAAAAGGCAACCTTTCTCAAGAACTAAGAGATGGAGTATCCATTAAAATTGAAGAAGATGTCGCTACTGTTGAAGTAGATGAAACAAAAGATATATCAAGTGCTTTTCATGGGCTTTATTGGTCACTCCTAAATAATATGATCATTGGAACTAGTAAGGGATTTGAGAAAAAACTCGTTTTAATCGGTGTTGGGTACCGTGCTACATTGCAGGGTCAAAAACTCGATCTTCAAATTGGTTTATCTCACCCTACCCAGCTAGATATTCCTACGACAGTACAAGTAGCTGTAGAGAAAAGTACAGCGATCATTATTACAGGAGCTGACAAGCACGCTGTAGGTCAATTTGCTGCGGCCGTTAGGGCTAAAAAACCACCTGAACCGTATAAAGGTAAAGGGATACGATACGAAAACGAATTCGTTCGTAAGAAAGCGGGTAAAGCAGCTAAAGGTAAAACAGGATAGTAATCGCCATGGAAAATAGTATAAAAAAACGTGATGTACAGAGGAAACGAAGAGTTTTCCGTGTACGAAAAAAAGTCAGAGGAACGACTGAAAAACCTAGAATGTCTGTATTCAAGTCTAATAGACACCTAAGTGTACAGATCATCGACGATGAAAAATCTGTAACTATAGCGAGCGCAAGTACGTTACAAGACAAAAGCCTTAATGGAAAATCCAAAGAGTCTGCTAAAAAGCTTGGAACATTGATTGCTGATCTAGCAAAGAAACAGAACATTCAAGCTGTCGTATTTGATCGTGGTCATAATAAATACCATGGTGTACTTGCCGAGCTTGCTAATGCTGCCCGTGAATCTGGTTTACATTTTTAGTCGCGAAAGGGAAAAGAGGAATAATGAAGCAAAAAAAAGTTGTCAAACGAGCTGAAGATTTCGATACAGAGTTTGAAGAAAAAGTACTCTACATCAATAGATGTTCTAAAGTAGTTAAGGGCGGAAGAAAATTTAGTTTTTCAGCTCTTATTCTTGTTGGTAACGGTCAGGGACAAATTGGATTTGGCTTTGCTAAAGCTAATGAAGTCTCCGATGCTATTCGTAAAGGAACTGAAGCTGCTAGAAAGAACATAATGTCATTCGAAATGGAAGGCACAACTATACCACACGAAATTACAGTAGAGTGGGATGGAGCGCGTGTATTACTTAGACCCGCTCCAGAAGGAACAGGCGTTATTGCAGGTTCTAAAGTAAGATCTGTTCTAGAACTTGGTGGCGTAAAAGATATCGTAGCGAAAAGTTTCGGATCTAATAATCCGCTTAACCAAGTAAGAGCGACTCTTTGTGCGTTAGATAGTTTGAAAAATAGAGCAGAAACTCTAAAAAGAAGAGGTGCTTAATGATTACACTTTCAACACTTAAGAACACACATAGACCTGCACAACAAATTCAAAGAGTTGGCAGAGGAAATGGTTCTAAAAGAGGTAAAACCTGTTGCCGTGGTCATAAAGGTGACAAGGCGCGTTCCGGCTATAAAAGACATTTTGGCCGTGAAGGTGGACAGCTTCCTCTTTACAGAAAACTTCCTACTAGGGGTTTTACTAATGCGAAGTTTAAATCAAAAATCTTTATTTTGAATCTTTCTGATATACAAGATCTCTTTAACGATGGTGATACTGTAAATATCGACGTTCTTATTCACAGAAGAATAGCGACGCAAGTTTACACAGGCGGACTTAAAATTCTTTCTATGGGAGAGCTCACAAAGAAAGTTAATATTGAAGCCGTAGCAATTTCAGCACAAGCACAAGAAAAGCTTAATCAGAATAAGATTTCTTTTACGTTGCTCTCAGCTGAGTAACTAGATTTTTTATCACGCACGTAGTAACGGATATCACTGATGTTTGAAGGAATAAAGAAGATATTTTCCATTTCAGAGCTCAAAACTAAAATTGTATTCACTCTTTTAGTACTTGCAGCATGCAGAGTTGGGGCATTTGTTCCTGTTCCGGGAATCAATGGTTCCGTTACTATAGAGCTTTTTAAAAGTGCAAGCGGTGGTGGTCAGAATCTGTTTCAGTTAATGGACGTCTTTTCAGGCGGGGCATTCGCTCAGATGACCATTTTTGCTTTAGGAGTTATGCCCTATATTTCAGCATCGATTATCATGCAGCTATTGATGGCCCTTGTTCCTTCTATTCAAAGGGAAGTCAAAGAAAATCAGGATGCAGGTAAAAGAAAACTTAGTAAGTGGACTCGTATGCTTACTGTAGTTTTTGCAGTTTTTCAATCTGGTTTATATGCCAAATATGCCCTTCAACTTAATATTTCAAGCCCAGGTATCATTGTAAGCGAATTTGTTGATAAGCAATTATTTGGTGTTCCATTTCTTTTTTTCATAGTGGTTATGTCAACTATGACAGCAGGAACTATCTTGCTTATGTGGCTCGGAGAGCAGATCTCTGAGAAAGGAATAGGAAATGGAATCAGCCTAATTATTACACTAGGAATTCTTTCCTCCCTTCCAAGGACGGTGGGAAGCATACTTAGTCAACTGAATCTTGATTCCCAAGAAATCGGGCAATTAACCTTTACATCCTTAGTAGTTCTTTCTGCAGTGTTTGTATCAATTATTATAGGTACAATTTTAATAATACAGGGTCAGAGAAAAATACCCCTTCAATATGCACGAAGAGTAACAGCTGGAAGTGAAGCAACCATAGTTAGGGATGTAAATATCGAACATTGCACCACCACCAAACCAACCATTCTGCGTTTGAAATTAAGGCCGGACACCCCGCAGCAATATGAAAACTTTCACTTAAATGATATCACTGTAGAGGGCAACGGGGCGATTTTCAAGATCTCACCATGGAAACAGTATTTTGATTTGAAAGGTCAGCAACCTCCTAAGTCTACAGTACGTTTTATAACAATCGAAAACGTGAAAGGATCATGTGGTTCTTTCGGCGAAATTACCGGTACACCAGACACAACATTTGGAGATATACTTCTGAAGAACGTGGATGTGAAGATGAAGGATACGAACTTTGAACCACAAGGTATTAACACCCTCAGGTTTGAAAACGTTATTGTGAACGGGACAACCATGTCTGTACCTCAGCAGGCAGTATCTCCTTTATAAGTATCGTAAGAAGTGAAACAAACTACTAGGAAAGAAAATGAAATATAGTAC
>Ga0118677_10006977_pt1 | contig 18880 bp, 21 predicted proteins | sample AliMusrvi5mmetaG_FD_86154 | JGI IMG/M metagenome (GOLD analysis project Ga0118677, IMG submission 86154) | reverse complement strand
GGGTGGTTAGGAATACCAATACCTAACCGATTGAAGGATTGAAAGAATTTTTTGGGTATCAACAATACAAAAAAAGAGTTTTCGATGAATTTTTGTAAATACATAATTGACTAAGCTGGGATACACATGCTAAAGTTAAACTAATAAATATTGCAAGAGAAGTAGGGTCGATGTAAAAAGAATAAGATTTTGTAGCCGCTTAGATCAGTAAAGAGATTATTAACGTGAATTTCATGTTATAATTAAGTCAGAAGGATTAAACATGGGAGGCAATAAATATGAATGCTCAAAGATTATTAAGCAGAATTACAACCCATCCTGATGTTATGGTTGGTAAACCGACGATTAGAGGGCTTAGGATTACCGTTGAACAGATCTTACAAGCTTTAGCTAACGGAAGGACAACTAAACAATTGATTGAGGATTATCCCGAGTTGGAAACTGAAGATATCCAGGCTTTTTTGCTTCATGCGAGAGAATTAGTCAGTGAAGAACAAGTTTTTAATATCAACCCAACGCGTTAAATATGACCTTAAAAGAAATAAAACTCTTGATGGATGTTGGAGTGGGAAAAACAGTTGATTTATGGCTATTTAACCATGGCTATAATGTTAAGAGCATCCGTGATATAAATCCAGGGATGGCAAATTAAGGATAAAAGTAAAATTAGAATGAACATTGATTTTGAGAAAGATACAAAAGAATTTTAGAACAGATTTCGTTGGTTCCAAATTTATCAAACACCCTGGTTCGAGATGGCCTCGAAATTTTACTACCCTTAGAAAATAAATTATGCTAAGATTGACTCTTCTTTGCGGCCTTAAAAAAGAGGATGATTAGATAAAGTTTAGGGCCTATAGCTCAGTCGGTTAGAGCAGGGGACTCATAATCCCTTGGTCCCAGGTTCGAGTCCTGGTGGGCCCATTGTAATTGCGGACTCATAGCTCAGCTGGTTAGAGCGTCGCCCTCACATGGCGAAGGCCGTAGGTTCAAGTCCTACTGAGTCCATATATGGCGTATGTTTATATACTTCAAAGTGAAAAGAATGGTAAATATTATATTGATACGGTTTCATTCTGATTATTTAACTGTCGACAATTTGTCGACAGTTAAAGTAGGGGTTTAGATTGGAAGAAATGGAAGATAAGGTTAAAGCTATAGTTGCATTTGAAGGTAGAACAATCCGCAGATTTTGGGATGAAGAATCTGAGAAATGGTATTTTTCTGTGGTTGATATCATTGCCGTCTTAAGTGAAAGCGATAATCCCGCGGTATACTGGCGAGTTTTGAAAAAACGTTTAAAGGATGAGGGTTCAAATGAAACCGTTACAAAATGTAACGGTTTCAAAATGACGGCGGCCGATGGCAAGTTGCGTGTTACCGATATGGCGGATACAGAAACACTCTTTCGCATTATTCAATCTATACCTTCCCCTAAAGCGGAACCGTTTAAGCTTTGGCTGGCGAGGGTGGGGTATGAACGGGTTGAGGAAGCTTCCGATCCCGAACTCGCAATTGCTCGGGCTATGCAAACGTATTTAAAGAAAGGCTATTCGCAGGACTGGGTTAATATGCGGCTTAAGAGCATAGAAATCCGGAAAATCTTAACAGATCAATGGAAGAAACGTGGCGTTCGTAGCACGGATGAGTTTGCCGTATTGACAGATGACATTACTTTTGTCTGGCCTGGAATGACAACCAACCAGTATAAAAGCCATAAAAGTCTTAAAAAAGAAAATTTACGTGATAACATGACTAACTTGGAGTTAGTCTTAAATATGCTGGCAGAAGCTAGTACAACGGAAATTTCTGAAGTTAGGAAACCGGAAACATTTGATCAAAATCGTCAAGTAGCCAGACAAGGTGGTAAAGTGGCGGCAAAGGCTCGCAGAGAAATTGAGATACGAACAGGCAAGAGCATTGTTAGTAAAGAGAACCGCTTAATGCAGTTGCAAAACATGAAGCTTTTGAAGTAATTGGAGCGGATTGGCTTAAGGCGAAGGCCGTAGGTTCAAGTCCTACTGAGTCCATATAGGTTAGTTTAAAGTAATAAAAAATATAATCGAGAAAGGCCAATGACTAATACCACATCTATTAAAGATCAAATTAGGAAGCTAGTTGATTTACAAACCATAGATATTGAAGTCTATCGTCTGAAAACTGATTTGCGTGATAAACCTGCAGAGATTGATAGACTCAAAGTAGAATGCGAATCCAAAAAGCTTAAATTAAAACAAATAGAGGACAAGTTAAAGGCTATTTTACTTAAACAAAAAGCGTATGAAGGGGATCTTAAAGTCAAGGAGGACGCGATTGTTAAGGCTGACGGACAACTCTCCCAGTTAAAAACTAATAAAGAATACTCAGCGAAATTATTGGAAATCGAGGGGATTAAAGCGGACAAATCACAAATCGAGGAGAAAATTCTTTTAGGCTTTGATGAAATTGATGAGGCCCGTAAGGCGCTTGATTTAGAAAAAGTCATCGTCGCTAATTACGAAAAAGAATTTCAATCCAAGAAAAAAGAAATAGATGATCTTATGGTTGTTGTTGGTGATCAGCTTAAGGTGAAAGAATCTTTACGTATTCGATTAACGCCTGAGATTCGTCCGGATCTTTTAAGTCGTTATGATCGTGTTTTACAGAATAAAGAAGGCCTAGGCATTGTACCGGTGAAGGATCATACGTGTGGCGGTTGTTATATGCATTTGACAGAGCAGCTAATTAACCAGATTAAGATGCATGATCAGTTAGTCACCTGCGACGTGTGTGCCAGAATTCTTTATCTTGAAGATGATTTATGAGTGAAGGAAATTCCAGTGGCTTAAAGTTAGTTATCTTTACTGATGGGGCGTGTTCCGGTAATCCCGGCCCAGCAGCCATAGGAGTGGTCATTAAGAACGAGGGAAAGAACCTCAAAGAGATTTCCCACTTTATTGGTAATGCCACTAACAATATTGCTGAATATACGGCCTTGATTTGGGCTTTACAAGAAGCGTTGATCTTAAAAGCCGAGGAAGTTTTTGTTAAAACAGATTCTGAGCTGATGTATAAACAAATCCTCGGTGAATATAAAGTCAAGCATGAAGGTATTAAACCTTTGTTTGAACAAGTTGTCCGTTTAGCTAGTGGATTTAAACGGGTTGAGTTTAAGCATGTGCCTCGAGAGCAAAACGGTGAGGCGGATAAACTGGCCCGGTTAGGTTTAAAAACAAATCGAGATGGCCGCCCAGATGCTAAAGGCGTCGGGGAGGAAAGTCCGAGCTCCAAAGGATAATGCATCCCGGTAATGCGGGACACTCGCCTTAAACGGCGGGGAGGATTAGAGCCACAGTGACGATACTTCGACGAGAGTTGAAGGGTGAAACGAGCAATCTCTGCATGGAGCAATGCCACGTAGGAGAACAGAGGTTATCCGCCTCATGATGATTCTCGGGTAGGCTGCCAGATGTTATCGCGTAAGCGGTAAAGTTAGTCGAATGGCCATCACCCCGTAAGGGGAAACAGAACTCGGCTTATAGATTTGTTTATTTTGTAGGTGGTGGCACAGATAAAAACACTTGTGCCATCATTTTTAACGATGGTGTAATCATAATTTAGTGGAGGATTTAAAAAATGTCAGGTCATTCAAAATGGGCAAAGATTAAACATAAAAAAGGTGATGCGGACGCAAAGCGTGGGGCCGTTTTTACCAAGATAACCAAAGAAATTACGGCGGCGGCCAAGGATGGCGGCGGCAATGTGGAAACCAATATCCGTCTACGCGCGGCTGTTGCCCGTGCTCGCGAATCCAATATGCCTTCGAGTAATGTGGAAAATGCGATCAAGAAGGGAACTGGGGAATTACCAGGCATTGTTTTCGAAACGGTCATCTTTGATGCGCGTGGGCCAGGTGGGGTTGCCATGCTTATTGAAGGATTAACCGACAATAAGAATCGTACCACAGCGGAAGTCCGTAATCTTTTGAATAAAAAAGGCGGATCTTTAGCGGGGGCTGGTTCTGCTGCCTTTTTGTTCGTCAAAAAAGGATATTTTGTAATTGAAAAAGACAAGGCCACGGAAGATCAATTGATTGAAATTGCGCTTGATTTGGGGACTGATGATCCGCTGACCGAAGGGGATTCCTTTGAAATCAGTTGTGACCACACCAAGTTTGAAGCTGTCAAGACTGCCTTGGCTGCTAAGAAGATTGAGACTTCAACAGCTGAAATCACCATGCTTCCAACCTCAACGGTCAAGGTGGAAGGTAATGATGTTAAAAATGTTTTAGGCCTGATGGAAGCTTTGGAAGAACATGAAGATATCCAAAATGTTCACGCTAATTTTGATATCTCCGAAGAGGACATGGCCAAATTAGCGGCTGAAGAAGAATAAAATATGCGCATACTTGGCGTCGATCCTGGCCTTAGGGCCACTGGTTTCGGGCTGATGGAATTCAAGACGGGAAGCATTAAGATTCTTGATGCTGGGAGTATTGAGCCAAATCCTAAAGCTCTCTTCGAAGCGCGTATTGCCAAGGTCCACGATTTATTGTCTGGGATTATAAGCACGCATAAACCTAATGTATTGGTGCTTGAGAAACTTTACGCTCATTACAAACACCCCACCACCGCCTGTCTTTTGGGCCATGTGCGCGGGGTGATTTGTTTATTGGCCCATGAACATAAGATTGAGTTGGTGGAACAAAGCGTCAAGCGAATTCGTCAGGCTTTAGTGGGCAATGGGAATGCCACCAAGGAACAGGTGCAGATGTTTGTTAAAAGAATTCTTAATATCGAACACGCGCGTTTGACTTTAGATACTAGTGATGCTTTAGCATTAGCCTTAGGCCAAGCGCACATGCTGAAATTTAAATTGCTATGATTGCCTCAATTAAGGGTAAGATTATTGAGTATTTAGAAAACGCTGTGATCGTGGATGCGGGGGCGTTAAGCTATGAAGTGCTCGTTCCCGTTTCAGTTTTACAGCGTCTAGAAGAAAATCAAGATAGCAATGGCAATGTGCGTTTAATCACGTATCATTATTTACAGGTGTCTCCCGCCAGTGCCAATGAGATTTTGGTGGGTTTTTTAAATGAAATTGAACGGGATTTCTTTTTGGATTTCATTAAAGTCTCCGGCATAGGGCCAAGGGCGGCTGTCAAAGCGCTTAATAAGTCTATCGGAGAAATTGCTCAAGCCATCGACCGTGGGGATACAAAATATTTAAAGACCTTGCCCGGTATTGGTGAACAAAAAGCCAAAGAGATCGTCGCTAAGTTGCAAAGCAAGATGGGAAAATACACCCTAATTCGTGACAGGGTAACGACAGTTAAAAAAGAACAGCCTGGTTTAAATGATATCCAAAGTGAAGCGCTGCATATTTTACTGCAGCTTCAGTATAAAAAGGCTGAAGCCGAAGACATGATTCACAAGGCTTTGGAACGTAACAGTGCAATTTTGACGTCAGAAGAATTGTTAAACGAAATATACAAACAGAGGGTCATTGCTTAATGGATCAACAACTTCAACTTTATAAAAGCGGTATCGAAGCTTTGTTATTTGTCAGTGATAAGCCGATAGTTTTAGACCAGTTTAAGACTGTTTTCCCCGAACTTAAACCTGCTGAAATTAGCGATTTGATTAAACAATTGCAAGATGAATATGTCAATCGTCAGGCAGGTATGGCCATTGTGGATATTGCCAATGGATGGCAAATGCTTTCTAATAGTAATGCGGCTGGCTATATTCGTGAGTTTTATAAGACAAAAACCAAAGAGAAATTATCACGGCCTTCGCTTGAGTCTTTGGCGATTATTGCCTACAAGCAGCCAGTCAGTCGTGCGGATTTGGAAGTCATTCGGGGAGTCAATTGCGACGGGACCGTGGCGCATTTATTGAACAAAGGGCTTATTGAAATCGTCGGACGTAAAGAAGTCCCTGGCCGGCCTTTTCTTTATGGCACTACCAAGGCATTTTTGGAATATTTTGGTTTAAAATGTTTGGAAGATTTGCCGAAGTTAGAGCTTCTTCCACAGTTATCTCAAATTGAAACAACGGTGGCTGAAGTTCCACCAAGTTCTCTAGAAACGATACAAGAACCAGTGGAAGAAATCACGGTAGAGTCAAGTAGTCAGGAAACCAGCGGGCAGTCAAGGATTGAACACGAATTGCCCGTAGAGCAAAACGCAGAGAATAATTAGTATGGACATCCAAAATTTAAGAAGAAAAATTGACGATTTAGACGCCAAGATTGTGGATTTGCTTAATCAACGGGCACAGATTACCTTGGACATAGGAAAGCATAAACTCAAGAACAATGCCTCTATCTATGCGCCCGCTCGTGAAAAACAGGTGTTGGATCGGATTAAGGCTTTAAGTAAAGGTTCCTTAACTAAAGAGAGCCTGGAAGCTATTTATCGAGAAATTATGTCGGCTTCATTGGCTTTGGAGAAACCTCTGCGTATCGCTGCTTTGGGTAAAAAAGGTGCTTACACGTATTCTGCGGCTCAGAAAATATTTGGTAAGCAGGTTTCCTATGATTGCTGTCAAGATATCCCTGAGATTTTCCGGCGGGTTGAAAGCGGTGAATGCGATCAAGGGGTTGTCCCTATTGAGAACTCAACTGAAGGCATCGTCACACCGACGGTTGATTTATTGGTGGATTCAGAATTAAAGATTTGCCGTCAAGTGATGCTGCCGATTAAGCATAATTTGTTATCAAATACGAGCAAGAATAATATCAAAAAGGTTTATTCCAATGCCCAGGTCTTTAATCAGTGCCGGCATTGGTTGTTGCAGCATTTGCCCAACGCCGGACTTATTCCAGTTGCCTCAACCACAGAGGCTGCTGAGCGTGCTTCTCATGAAAAGAACGCGGCAGCTCTGGCTTCACTCGAAGCGGCAGAAGAATACGGCTTAAAGGTTCTTGAGAGCAATATTAGTGATTTGGCGCATAATACCACGCGTTTTTGTGTTATTGGAACAAGCAGTGCGGCCCCAACAGGAAGGGATCGCACCTCCTTGGTTTTTTCTATCAAGGATAAGGTAGGGGCTTTGCATGCTATGCTGACACCGTTTTATAAGAATAAAATTAATTTAACCAAGATAGAGTCCAGGCCGTCGAAGAAAAAGGCCTGGGATTATTATTTCTTTATCGATTTAGAAGGGCATCAGGATGATCCTCATGTCAAACGTGCTTTGAGTCAGTTAGAAGGCATGTGCAAGTTCATGAAAATTCTTGGATCCTACCCTGTTATTGAATCATGAAGGTAGCTAATTCCTATATTTTTGATGTGAAGCCTTACGTGCCGGGTAAGCCTATTGAAGAGGTCAAGCGCGAGTTGAAATTAAAAAGCGTTATCAAGCTTGCCTCTAATGAGAATCCCTATCCGCCTTCTCCTAAGGTTCTTGCCGCGTTGGCTAAATCCGCTAAGGATATCAATCGATATCCCGACGGTGGATGCTTCGCGCTTCGTGGAGTCTTGGCCAAACATTTAAAGGTCAAGGCAGAGCAATTGATTTTTGGTAATGGTTCAGATGAAATCATCGTCTTGGCCGTTAAAGCCTTTGTGGGTCAAGGTGATGAGGTTGTGATGGCTAAGCCTTCTTTTTTAGTGTATTCCATTGCTTCTCGTCTGGTAGGGGCTAAAATTCATGAAGTCCCTTTAAAGAATTTTCGTTATGACTTGGAAGGTATGAAGGCTAAGTTAAATAAGAAAACCAAGATTGTTTTTATCGGGAATCCTGATAATCCTGCTGGAACTTATATTAATGTTAAAGAAACCGAAAGTTTTATGAAAGCCGTTAGTCAAGACACCTTGGTATTCTTCGACGAGGCTTATTTTGAATTTGTTCAGGCTAAAGATTATCCAGATACGCTTGCCTTGATGAAGAAATATCCGAACATCATAACCACAAGGACATTTTCTAAAATATATGCCTTAGCTGGTTTACGAATTGGATATGGGATTGCACAGCCAGAGATTGTGGATATTTTAAATCGCCTGCGTGAACCATTTAATATCAATTCCATGGCCCAGACGGCTGCCTTGGCGGCTTTGTCAGACCAAAAATATTATCGAGGGATAATTCAAGAGACTCAGGAGCAAAGACAATATTTTTATGATTGTCTTGGAAGTATGGGGCTTAAATATGAAGTAAGTTTTACAAATTTTATTTTGATTCGAGTTAATAATGCTAGTCAAACTTCGGCGGCGTTGTTAAAAAAAGGCGTCATTGTCCGTGACATGACGGTGTGGGGATTATCGGATTATATTCGGGTATCAATAGGAACAGTGTCAGAAAATAGAAGATTTATTAAAGCATTAAGGGAGGTTTTATGATTGTTATTTTACGTTCGGATGCAACCGAGACTCAAATTCAACATATTGTCGAGCGAGCGACTAAGCTTGGACTTAAGAGCAATATTTCCCGAGGAGTTGAACGCACGGTCATAGGATTTATTGGTCCTGAAGACGCTTTGCGTGTGATTCCGCTTGAGGTTTTTCCTGGAGTTGAACAGGTCTTATCGGTGTTGGCACCTTATAAGCTTGTTTCCCGTGAATTTAAGAAGCAAGACACCATCATTAAGCTTCCGCACCATGCAACGGTGGGGGGAAATAAAATTGCTGTGATGGCCGGTCCTTGTTCTATAGAAAGTTATGATTCCATGCTTTCTGTGGCTAAAAAGATTAAGGAATTAGGCGCTACTATTTTACGAGGAGGAGCTTTTAAACCCCGTACGTCGCCTTATGATTTCCAAGGCCTTGGTGAAGAGGGTTTAAAGATCTTGCAGCAAGTGGGTAAAGAGGTGGGGATTTGTACGATCTCTGAGGTTATGGATACCCGTCAGGTAGAATTGGTAGCAAGGTATGTCGATGTTTTACAAATTGGGGCCCGCAATGTTCAGAATTTCTCTTTATTGAAAGAAGTAGGGGCTAGCAAAAAACCAGTCATGCTCAAGCGCGGGATGTCAACCACTGTCAAAGAATGGTTGATGTCTGCTGAATACTTATTGGCTAATGGGAACTTTGAAGTCATGCTCTGTGAACGGGGAATTCGCACTTTTGAAACAGCGACACGTAATACATTGGATATTAATGCCGTGGCTGTGGCCAAGAAACTTACCCATTTGCCGGTGATTGTTGACCCTAGCCATGGGACAGGAAGTTGGGAATATGTCGCTGCCGGCGCGCGCGCGGGGATTGCCGCGGGTTGTGACGGCTTGATGATTGAAGTGCATGAAAATCCTGAAGAGGCTTTATCCGACGGAGCTCAATCGTTGATGCCAGATAAGTTTAGTGAGCTTATGCTTGGGTGTAAACGTGTCGCGCAGGCGGTAGATAGAGATTTATAGTTGGCGAGTCTGGGGGTTTAGGCGTTAACTCATAAACCTGCTAACTTGAAAACACTTTAAGGAGCATTAAGAATGTTTAACAGAAAACAGCTTTTTCGACGAGTAGCGATTGTAGGAGTGGGTTTTATGGGGGCTTCTTTGGGCCTGGCTATTAAAAAGAAGGAATTAGCGAAGGAAGTTGTTGGTATTGGCCGCAATGAGGCATCTCTTAAAGAAGCAAAGAATATTGGGGCCATTGATGAAAGTTTTTTAGATGCCAAAAAAGGACTTTTGGGCGCGGATTTGATTGTATTAGCAACTCCAGTCCAGGCCATCATAGACACTTTAGAGTTCTTAGGGAAGGAACACCAGCGGGGCTGCATCATTACGGATTTGGGCAGTACAAAGGTCGCCATTGTTGAGCGGGCAGAAAAAGTTCTCCATCATTCGGCCCTTTTTGTGGGCAGCCATCCTTTGGTCGGCTCAGAAAAGAAAGGCCCTAAGTTTGCGAATGTTAGCTTGTATGAAAATGCTCCTTGTATTATGACTCCGACGGATAAGACCAACCGACTAGCCAAAGAGAAAATTAAACATTTTTGGACGCAGCTGGGAGGTCAGGTTAAAATGATGACCCCTGCTGAGCATGATGAGGCCTTGTCTTTTGTTAGTCATTTGCCGCATTTAATAGCATTTGCCCTTATGAAAACAATCCCTGATCAATTTTTGGAATACACAACCCAGAGCTTGCGTGATACGACCCGGATTGCGGCTTCTGACCCGCAGATATGGTGTGATATCGCTTTATCAAATCACAAGAATGTCCTTAAATCTATCGATGAGACAGTGAAGAATTTGTCCCTTATCCGTAAAGCCGTTGTTTCCCGTGATGTGCCATCCTTGCAAGAAATTCTAAAAAGTGCAAAAGCCAAACGCGAAAGTATCGATGCTTCGGTCGCTTTACCACCAAAGAAAGTATGACAGAAAAGCATTTAATTATCACACTTGATGGCCCAGCTGGTGCGGGTAAAAGCACTGTGGCAAAACAATTAGCGAAACGTCTTGGGGTTTCTTATCTTGATACGGGAGCCATGTATAGGGCGTTGACTTTAAAGGCGCTGCGTTTAAAGATTAAACTTGATGATGAATGTGCTTTAACTGATTTAGCCCAACACACACGTATTGATTTTAAAGAAATGCCTGATGGTTCTTTGTATGTCACTCTTGATGGGGAAGAGGTGGCCCAGGCCATTCGAAGTACAGAAGTGACTAACAATACCTTTTACGCCGCACGGACGCCTGGAGTAAGAACGCTTATGGTTGACTGGCAAAAAACCATTGGCCAAAAACATGCCCTAGTGACGGATGGCCGCGATCAGGGTACGGTGGTATTTCCGAAGGCCAATTATAAGTTTTATATGGACGCTGATTTTGAAGAAAGAGCCCGCAGAAGAATCAAAGAGCTCGAAGATGCCGGCAAAATAGTTGATGCTAATCAATTAAAGAAAGACATGCAGGAAAGAGATCAAAAAGATTTTACCCGAACCGTCGGCCCTTTAAAAAAAGCCGATGATGCTATTGTGATTGATTCGACACATTTAACAATTGAACAGACTGTCGAAGTTATTTTGAAATACATAAAGATGTAATATGAACCAATCCAACATTAGAAATTTTTCAATCATCGCTCATATTGACCACGGGAAAAGCACACTGGCCGATAGGCTCTTACTTTTTGCCGGAGCAATAGATGAGCGCAAGTTCCGCAACCAGATGCTTGATGATATGGATTTGGAACGTGAGCGCGGTATTACGATTAAAGCTTCGGCGGTAAGGTTAAACTATAAAGCCAAGAATGGTCAAGACTACATTTTTAATTTGATAGATACCCCGGGGCATGTGGACTTTTCTTATGAGGTGGAAAAATCCCTGCGCGCATGCGAAGGGGCCCTGCTTTTGATGGACGTGACCCAGGGGGTCGAATCCCAGACAATTGCCAATTATTATTTGGCCATCGACAATAATCTCGAAATTTTACCTGTCATCAATAAAATTGATATTGCTAACGCGGACATTGATGAAGCCAAGCGGCAGTTTAAAGAAATCCTTAAATTTAAAGAAGAAGATGTTCAGCTAGTATCGGCTAAAGAAGGTATCAATATCGGCGGGCTTTTTGAGAAAATAGTTTCCTTTATCCCTGCTCCTGATGGGAATCCTTCGGCAGCCTTAAAAGCGTTAGTTTTTGACATGAAATATGATATTTATAAAGGGATTATCATTTATGTCCGTATTTTTGATGGCCAAATTAAACCCGACGTTAAGATTCGTTTTATGAATGTAGGCAAAGAATTCTCCGTCCAGGAAGTAGGTATTTTTGCGCCTGAAATCCAACAGGTTAAACAACTCTCAGCCGGTGAGGTAGGCTACATCACTTGTAATTTGCATGACCCTAAAGAAATACGGGTAGGAGACACGGTCACCGAGGTGGAAAACCCCACGGCCCAAGCCTTAGAAGGATATCGTCAGTTAAAACCATTTGTTTTTTGTGGTGTTTATCCTGTTAATGCCGGTGATTACGCGGATTTGCGTGAAGCCATCGATAAATTGCGGTTATCTGACCCAAGCTTTGTCTATGAACACGAGTCTTCTCAGTCCTTTGGGCATGGTTTTAGATGTGGTTTCTTGGGGCTTTTACATATGGAAATCGTGCAGGAGAGATTGGAACGTGAGTATAATTTAAATTTGATTTTAACGACTCCCAACGTCGGTTATAGGATTGTTAAACGCGACGGAAGTGTGATGGAGCTGGAGAATCCTTCTGATTTACCCAATGGTTCGGACATTAACCGTATCGAAGAGCCGGTTTTAGCGGTATCTATTTTTACGCCCGTGACTTTTATGGATTCGGTTATGGAATTGGCCAAACGTAAACGAGGTCTTTATCAAAAGAGTGAATTCATCGGCGATCGCATGAAGATTACCTTTGATATCCCCTTGTCGGAAGTTATTGTTGATTTTAATGATTTGATTAAATCCGCTACCCGCGGCTATGGTTCTATTGATTATGAATTTAAAGATTATGTGCAAGCTCAGATTACTCGCTTGGATATTTTAATTAATGATGATCCTTGTGATGCCTTTTCTTGCATGGTGCATAAAGACCGAGCGTATGATAAGGGATTAGCTTTGGTAGGGAAGTTAAAGGATTTAATTCCCCAACAGCTTTTTGAAGTGCGCATTCAAGCAACAGCCGACGGGCGTATTATTTCCAGTGCTCGAGTTAAGCCTGCCGGTAAAAACGTTACGGCTAAATGTTATGGAGGAGATATCACCCGTAAACGTAAACTTTGGGAAAAGCAAAAAGAAGGTAAAAAGAAACTTAAACAAATAGGAAGGGTGGAAGTACCCCAAGAGGCCTTTTTAGCGGCCTTAAAAATTTGAAAGTGTGTATGGAAAATTCAAAAGAAAATAAACCAAAATCAGTTTGGCGTGAATGGATTGAATCTATCGTTATTGCCCTTGTGTTAGCAATTTTTATACGCACCTATTTCTTCCAACCATTCAAGATCCCCAGCGGTTCTATGCGCATGACGCTTGTTGAAGGCGATCAGCTCTTCGTTAATAAATTAGATTATGGTCCTATTCTTTTACCGGAGTTACATAGTCCTGATTTTCTAAGGCAATGGTTAGGTCCCAATTTTGATATCCAATGGCCCCAAGCTTTATGGCCTTTGGCCAAGGTCCGATTACCGGGATTAAGCCATCCTCAACGAGGGGATATCATTGTTTTTGTTTTTCCCAATGACCGTACAAAGGATTTTATTAAACGTCTTATTGGTCTTCCCGGGGACAAGGTTGAAATTAAAGACGGAGAGGTTTATATTAACGGACAAGAAGTAATTGACCCTAGGATCAAGAATATTTATCACTATAACGCGGGAGACTACGGCCAGGAAGGTGTCCCTATCACAGTTCCGGCGGGACATTATTTTGTCATGGGAGATAATAGTGCTAAAAGCTACGACAGCCGTTATTGGGGCTTCGTTGATGAATATGATGTGGTTGGTAAGGCAGAGGTGTTGTTTTGGCCCTTAAATCGGATTCGATTAATTAAATAAGTGTATGCGTCTAACAATTTATTTATTAAGTTTTTGCTTTTTGGTGGGTTGTCAGACCGCTGTATCTAAGAGCGCTAATCCAAAGATTGAATCGAACGCTCAAGTGGTTTCAGCGTTAGGGGCAGTTACAGAAGGTTTGACTAATCAAGATGTTAGTCAAAAAGAATTGAAGAACTTGGCTATCCAGGTGCAGAAAGATCCCCAAGCAAAATCCGCCGTGCAGTCGATCAATCAAGCTTTAAATGCTCAGCAAATGGGAGTAAAATATTGTCCTATAGATGGGCAGCGTTTTGATGCGTCTATAGATATTTGTCCAATTCACAAGGTTAAATTAAAATATGTTGAATAATATGCCACTGACATTTGCTAATAAAGTAACCATTGGCCGCATTCTTTTAGTACCCTTTTTTATTGGAACTGTTTTGTATTTTTCCCCAGATCGGCCTTATTTACGTTGGATTGCCTTAGGGCTTTTTTTGACTGCGGTGATTTCAGATATCATAGATGGGTACATCGCCCGCGTACACCATCAAAAAACTAAAGCTGGGGCTATTTTGGACCCTTTAGCTGATAAAATTTTATTAATCAGCGCGTTTATTTGTCTTTATATCCGACGGGGCAGCTTTGAAGAAATTGTTTTTCCTTTATGGTTTGTGGTGGCCATCATTAGTCGGGACATCATATTGATTTTTGGGGCCATGATCATCCAATTAGCCACTGGAAAATTAGAGATAGAAGCTAACCGTTCAGGAAAGATGACCGCGTTTTTACAAGTAGTTTGTATTTTAGGGATGCTGTTGCAATGGCCGTTCACAAAAGTTTTTTGGTATGTGGCCTTGGTGGCCACGATCGTTTCGGGTATAATTTACATAAAGGAAGGGATTAAACATATCAATGACCATTCTTCTTCTAGTCTTTAGTCTGGTTCTTACCTATCTCATAGGGGCTATTCCTACAGCCTATATTTTTGGCCGTTTGCTTAAAGGCATTGATATTCGAAAACATGGTTCAGGCAATGTTGGGGCAACAAACGCGTTTCGTGTTTTGGGTAAGGGGCCGGGTAGTGCTGTTCTTATCATTGACATCCTTAAAGGCATTATCCCAACCGTGGTCATAGCGAATCTTTTTGGATTTAAGGATCCCTTGACCCTTGTATTCATTGGATTGGTGGCTGTTGCTGCTCATAATTGGACTGTATTTTTGAATTTTAAAGGAGGCAAAGGTATTGCCACAAGTCTTGGGGTTCTTATCGGTTTGACCATTCAAATCCCTGGTCTGCGGCCGGTGTTGTTGATTGTTCTAGGGGTATGGCTAATTATATTTTTACTTGTTGGTTATGTTTCTTTGGCTTCACTTTTTGCCGCTGTTGCTTTACCTATTAGTATGGTGATTGTTGAAGCCCCATTTGTTTTAAAAGTCATGTCCATAGTGCTTTGTTTATTCATTGTTTTTCGACACCGTTCCAATATTACTCGCCTGCTTCAGGGGAAAGAAAATCGGGTCAATTTTTTCCCTAAAAGTAAATAATTTCTAAAAAATCTTTCCGTTTTTCCTCATTTTTAGCCTATTTTATTCGGGAGAAAGCGTTTTCTCAGAAAGTCTCAAATCGCCTTGTTTTTGGCTTGACAAATGGTATACTTCAATTAAGAGGCACAAGTAAGTAATAACCCATTTGTTTAAAGATAGGAGATTAAAATGAGGGACATTCTCCATAAAACTAAAGAAATCTTAAAAGGACAAGGAAAATTAATTGTTATTCAAGAACACGCGCAAGATAAAGACTGTATTTCAGATGTCCGCAAGAATTTTCTTTATCTAGCTCAAGAAGTTAATCATGAAGAACAATCTCAAGCGCCGCAAGTGCGGGTGCGTAAATCGTTTGATAGTTTAAGTCGCAATGAGAAATTTTGTATGCGGGTCAAGGGCTTTTTTTATGTGAACCGGAATCGACGTTTGATTAAGGTGGTTTATTATCACACTTTGAAGATTTTGTTGCATTGGAAAACAGCTATCGTATCTCCCAGTAAATCGGTGTCAATGGCCTAGGAAACCACAAGCCGATTCTTCTTGGCAGAAAGCCTCATTCAATCGTTGAATGAGGCTTTTTCTTAAATCATGGATGGATCTTTTTAACCCGCCCTTTACCTTTGCCTGTGACCCAAAAATCTAAGTAGCGGCCGAACATCAAGCGTGTTTGAGCATCTAAGGCGGGAAGGGCTCCTAAGAAGACCAGAATAAAAGGAATCATTAGCCATTCAAGGGCATGACCTATTTTAACAAGAAAAGGATAGCGGACATCGGCCTTTGGAAGAAGGGCAATGCTTAGAATGGCGGATGTAATCAAACAAAATGAAGCCAGGTTGAATATGATACTCGCGATTTGAGGGACGTTGTAATAGACCACGGAGCTGGCAAATTCACGACGGGCGAATAAGACCGGTAACCAACCTATAAATGATAACATGAATCCCCAGGTGGCCCAGGACCAGTGGCCTTCGATGAGCTTAAAACCAAGGCGAAATCTGTCCCATAAGGGGATTTGGTTGTTTTTCCAAAAGGCCCGCAGCACCAAGGGGATGTTTTCAACGCCCCAGGCCCAACGGCGTTTTTGTTTGTAAACACTTTTGACCGTCCGCCACCAATTATCCGCGCTGGCTACATCCATCGACAGCGTCACATACATAGGGATCACCTGATAGTTGCCGTCATAATGAATATAACATTTCCAGAAAATAGCGGAATCATCTGAGATCATATCCACCGGCCAATAATCCACCTCAACTAAGGCTTTAAAGCTCATGCTATGTGAGGAGAAGGTCACAAGTTTTTCAGGGTTTGTGGCCTCAACTAGTTGAAAAAAAGAAGAACCAGCTTCCAACACCCGCGCGAATCCCGGCACATGCCAAATATTATTGTGATAAACCGGTATGGGTTGAAAACTAGAGCGCTGGCGGTTAGGGGTAATCATAAAATGATAGGTCAAACAGGCAAAATAATCTTCTCCAACCACAGTGTCAGCGTCAAAACAGGATACAACCACATGTTCAAAAGGAATTTGTCTTTTTGTGATTTTCTCCGTGGCCTTTTTAGCGGCGTAGGTCACATTGGCCCCTTTGACACGAGATTCTCCGGGGATATCAAGGGGATGCAGTACGGTAAAACAATCTAAAAAACAGGACTTGTATTTATTTTCAACGGCATAGACCCCGGCTTTGATTTGTTCCGTGGCCCTTTCTTCTAAGGCGAAAACAATAATGATTTGCTTAGAAGGAAATTGCTGTTGGCTAATTGCCTTGATGGCGGGTTCAATAATCTCTTGGGATTCTTTGATGATTGGGTAAATGACCAGATGATAAATATCACAAGAGGCTGGAGGGAATTGCTTGCTATTTAAAAGGGTTTTTAATTCTAGTCTATGTGTCCATCGAGAGAAGGAGTCCCAGGGAAAACGTCGAGGAAGTTTTTGATAATAAGCGACCAAACGGTCAATGCCCTGGACACGTTCCATCCAATTGGTTTTTTGTTCCATGTTCAAACGCAGGTACGAAAGAATAAGAAAGAAGGTAAGGTATAAAAGACGCAAAAGCCAGCACAGATAAAAAGAAATGGTGATAATAGCCGCTGGGAATGGAAAAAACACGGAAATAAATAACATACCAAGTAGGGTTGTCCAGCTGGCAACCCCAGGAAAGATTTCCAGGCGTCTTTGCCACAGGGCATCTTTGGGACCTAAATTTTTTTTAGAGTAATGGAATTTCATAACTAAATTTCTCACTAAGTTTTTTCTAGTTCGACTTTTTCCACTAGTGCTGAGCGAGCCCTTCGATTCGGTTGTCTTTCGCCCAGGGCGAGTAGAACCATTAAGGTTCAAATTCTTTTAAACGTAACGTGTCGGCAATGTTTTTAGGTAATATTGGTTTATGATGTAAAATTTGTACTGTAGCAAGCAATTTGTCGTCGGGTTTAATATAATAAAGCTTCCCGGTTTTCTCAGAATAATAAACGGAACTATCCAAAAGAACGTCTGTGACTTTTTGTGGCTGCAAATGGCCCAAAGTTTCTTTGTCCATGAGAAAGACCTGGGTCCCATCACGAAACAGGATGGTGTTCCCATTATTGGCCCAGAAGGCCTGGGTAATATTGTGTCCATTTTGGAGGATCCATTGGACAGAAGTTTGGTTTTTATCCCTTAGGCCTATCTTTTGTGCCGTAAACTCGAGCCATAGGTCGTTGTTTTCATTCAAAAGGCTTTCTCTGATATCACTAGAAGGTCTGACGGCTTTTTTAGTGTGCGGCATATTCTCAGGCGGGATATTGGGGTATATGGCCTTAGCTTTAATGTCGATACGGTTGATGCGATCATGATAAAAGGCATAAATATTTTTTTCATCATTATATTCCCACCAAAGCTTAAGCGGTTCCTGGGGCAGCAAATCACTGATGTCTTCAATATGGATTTGTTTATCACGCACGTCAACCCACAGGTATTTATGTTTGTCTGCGACTAAAATATGAAGAATAAAAAAAGGACTTTTCTCCACGGTAAAAAAGCGCAGGATCTGGGCATCACTGTAAATAAATTCTTCAGGAAAAACAGACGTCACTTCGGATGCAGGGGACTCGAGAGTATTATCAGCTGAAGGTTCTTTGTTAAGATGTAAAATATAAAGGTCTTTGATGTCCTTGGTCTGCCATTCTAAAAGACTGTTGCCATCACCTAAGGCCAGGGTGTTTTCAAAAGCAAGGCCGCTTAAAATTTTGACCGTCCAATTTTTGGGGAGCAAAAGGATGTTTTCCAAAACAGTGGCTTTGTGTTCTACGACGGGGACGGTGTTTTGCCACGACTGATAACCTTTTAATTCTAGGCGTATGGCATAGCTATGGGGGAGTAAATCACGGATGACAGTCGGGGTCGTTTCATGGGCTTTTACATCATTAATAAAAACATCCGCGTTGGGGGGATTAGAAGAGACATAAATAATACCTGTTTTAACAAGCTGGTGCGTTTGGGGGTTGGTGATGACCCCTAAGAGGCGCAGAATCAACAAAGGGCAGATGGTTAAATAAAGCCCTGCAAAAATATAGAAAACAATCTTTCGTAGTACCGGCATAATTGATTCCAATCTTAATCTAATAGAGCGGATAAGTCAATCTCTCGACTTGTTTTCAAAAATTCCTTAAGAATTTCAAAATTTGCCATTTATATATTTATATGGCATACTCTCCTCAAACCCAAAAAAGAGGGAAGAATCAATGTTTAAAAGAATGATTGCTTTAGTTGTATGCTTTACTTTAATCATTAGTAATTTTCATTATGTCTATGCTCAGGACTTTAGTGTCAATCAACTGCCAGAGCCTGGGAGCATGGTTGGGTTGTCGTCCTCCTTTGCGCCCATGGCATTAAAAGGGATTGTCGTCAATCTAAAGAAGCCCTTGGAATTCCAGTTTAT
>Ga0118677_10006976_pt1 | contig 18880 bp, 7 predicted proteins | sample AliMusrvi5mmetaG_FD_86154 | JGI IMG/M metagenome (GOLD analysis project Ga0118677, IMG submission 86154) | reverse complement strand
GTAGCGAGGGCTCTCACCGAAATCGGACCCGGAACACTCGTTCCGTTCAGCAGGTTCAGCACGGCGGACAACTGATTGAATTGATTCAGGTTGCCCGCCGGACACGCACCGAGGTCGACCGAAGCTATCGGTATCTGAATGGCACTGAAGGTGCCGGGAGCCCGCCGGCTACACGAAATGCTCCAACTCTGACCGATGTCCGACGGCGGCGTGGTTGTGCAAGTCCATCCGGGTGAACTGGCGTTGATAATGTCACTCGCTACGGGAGTAAACCCTATCGGTAACGTGTCGGAGACATTTACGACGCCGAAGTCCGGAGCCGTTCCCCGGTATGTCGCTTTCAGAACATAGGTTCCGACACCCGCGTTGGGATCGGCTCCGCCGATCGGGAAAGACAGAGGCGCCTGAATGCTCGGCTGGAAGCACCCGGAAAGGGGAAGGTTATCGACCGTTACGCCATTGTCGATCCGATTAGAACTGACATACGTCGTGCCGGTGATTCCGGGACAGGCCGTCGCCAGAACGTTATAGACGACCTTGATTGGTTCGTAGCTGGCCCCGGCGGCAACCGCATCGCCGCGACTGCAGGAAATCGCCTGCCCCGTGATGGAGCATGTCCAGTTGTCGCCCGACACGGATGTCGGCGCGAGACCGGTCGGGAGAACCTCCCTCACGTTTACATCCGAGGCGATGTCCTGCCCGCCAGGATTTGAAATTATGAGCGTATAGTTCCCGTCCCTGTCATCTACGCTGACCTGAGACGGATATGTTCTGGTAACCGTGAGGCAGGAGGGTCCCGGGATCCCGAATGGAACGTCGTAGGCTTGTCCCTGCGTTGCATTCTGTATCTGCAGACTAAGGCTCCCCATAAACACGCCGCAAGGCGCCGAAGGAGGCGGAATGACAGTCAGCCGGAGTGGCATCGACTGACCGGATTGTATGACCGTCTGAGGCGACAACCGGCAGGGCACCGGATTGGTCGTCGTGTCACAAGTCCAGTTCCCGTCGGCGACCTGAGTTGCGGCGAAGTCTGCCGGAAGCGCAACCTGGACAGTCGCGGTGGTATCTGAGAAATCACCCTCACTCGTATTACTGACCATGATGTTATAGATCCCGGCGACAGCATTCGCATTGCTGTCACGGGGCTGCGCCTTTGTCGTCTTAGGCGGCGAGCTGGTTTTGGACAAACCTGACACGGCAGACCCGACCGGGGGAGTATACGACCCGGAAAGAGTGATGCAACCGATGCCGTTGATGCTGGTCGGATCAGCGGAAACCGACTGCAACACGGCGCCCAGAGTCGCCTCTGAAAGAGATACGGTGGCGGCGTCCGTAACATAACTGCAGTTCGGACTGGTGACCACAACCGGCAGCGTTATCACCGAATCGATCTGGCCGGGTTGATACCCCGATCCAGAGAGCGTACAGGAAATCGCCGTATTGTTGCCCGTCGCCGAGCACTTCCAATTCCCCTGTGACTGGCCCTGGAGCGCTGTCGCGTCGATCATCAGAGGGCTGGCGAGAACATCCGCTATCTGAATGACACTGGCCGGGAGAGTTGCGGTCGAAGCATTGCTCACCGTCAGTGTGTAGGTCCCGGAGCCGTTTACAGTTCCGTCCGCCGACTGGGGCGTGAAGCTTTGGATGTGTGATTTGGTGATCTGGAGGCAGCCGGCGATTTTCAGGGCTGTTTGGGCCTTGGTATCGTACGGGAAGCCTCCGACAAGAACTCCGGCGCTGTAACCGACCGGTCCGCCGCAGGCTTCGTCCGCTACGGTGAAGATAGCCGTCACGTCAGCAAAAGCGGAGTTGGAGCCTCCGGCCGGCGCAAGAACAAGATTGTCGGACCGAACGCAGCTGATAGTCGAAGAACCGGACGCAGAACAGTCCCAGCCCGCCCCGGAGGGCAGACCCTGAACGACCAGTCCGGAATCCAATGTCATCAGTATCGTCGCCTTGCCGGCAAACGGCGTCGTGGCGGCGTTGGCGACGCTAACGGTGAGGGTGTTGACGCCGTTGTCGTGCAGAGTAAGGACGCCGGAGGGAGTAGTGGTTGTGTACTTAGTTGTCAGCCGAAGTACCGGCAGCACATTACCAGCGAAAGTGGAGACAAGGGAGGCTCCTTTCAGGCTGTCCTGTACCTGGACACCATAGCGATAGCCGGAAATTTCCGAGTCAGGACGCCCTGCAATGGTAAACGTCCTGTTATCGGCCGAGGTCTGCCCCGTCAACCCATGGGGAAGTGCGCCGGAAGCAATCAGCCACGTATAGGGAGGCGTTCCGTGGAACGCGGTGCAGACGGAAAGGTACTGCTCGCCGATCTGCAGAGGCCCTGAAGAGTTCGTGCACTGGATGGTCGGTAACTGCACCACCGTTCCGGTAAAGGATTGTGCGGCCGTCTCACCCACCGCGTCCGATATGGTGACCGTGAAGTTATAAGGCGCATCCGCCGGGGGTGAAAGCTGATTCGGGGAGGATGAAAGAACCGCCTGAAGTCCCTTACTGTCCGGGGTCAGCTGAGTAGTGGCGGGGTAATTACCCGACAAGGCAAACGTGTAGGGAGTTGTTCCGCCGGTGCCGCTGCAGGTTACGGCATTGAAAGGCACACCCGCTTCGGCTGGTCCAAGAGAAGAACTGCAGCCGATACTGACCGCACTCCGGATCGCGCCACGGTACACCAACGAGAAAGCGCGAACGCCGTTTATGTCCGTGGCCCGAATCGTGTAGCCAAAGTTCTCGCCCGCGACAAGGGGCGTACCGGCTATCGTAGCGGTCGAACCGTTCGGAACGAACTGCAGACCCGAGGGGATATTGTCCCCGACATTGACAAGAGACCATGCCACACCGCCGACTCCGCCGACAGTGCTGCAGCTGTTGAAGTAGGGGACTCCAACCTGAACGGGAGCTGTCGGGTTGGTGCAGATCATCCGCAGAGTATCGTTGACGGTAACGGAGAGCTGCGTGGATTGCGTCACCGTTGTCGGTGCGCTGTCGGTGATCGTCAGTGTGGGGGCGAACGGCGAACCGCCTGAAGTCTGGGTGGGAGAGAACACCACTGCCACGCTCGTCTGGTTCGTCGTAAACGGGAAGGCGACGGTCGGTGAAGTCGCCGGTCCCGCTGAACAGTACCCGGCCGATGCCGCGGACGCGGACAAACTGAAATTCACAGCCTGAACAATGGACCCGGAACCTCCGGGAACGTTGACGGATGTAAACCGCAATGAAGTCGGCTCCGCTCCATAAAGGTAACAACCGAGCTGGAGCGGTGGACTGCTGCCGGCCAGAAAACTGTAAGTCGAGACATCGATCGAACATCCCATGGCCCCGGCCGAAAAGTTACAGGCAGGTGCGAGAGACGGGTTCAGGCCCGGCGCATCGGTCAGGGTAACTTTGTAAGGTTTCGTGCCGCCGTCGATCGAGCAAACGGACGGGCCCGCCCTCGACTCGCCGATCTCCAGTGTTGGCGTCAGCGTGCAGTTGACGGTCAACGTCGCCAGAATCGCCCCTTTGTACTCCAGCGCGAGCTTAGGGAGCGTCGAAGAAACAACGGAATTGTTCAGATTGTCGATCACTTCCACCGCGTAGTCATACGAAGTATTTTTCATCGTTGGACTTCCGTTGATGGTGGCTGCGTCGTCGACGGTTTTGAGTTCGATACCCGCGGGAAGGAGATTCGAACCGGAATTGCCGGTCCGGTCTTTAATGGCCCACGCAAACGGCCCGATACCGCCCGTCACGTTACACGTGTTGGTGTAATACACACCGACCTGCGTCGCCCCCACGTATTGCGTTCCCAGGGGATAGCCACCGCTCGTCATCTTGGTGTTCGTGGCTTGCGACGCGGTCAGGTTGTCCACGCAGGTGAGAAGCGGCCTGGAACTGACCTGTCCGGAGAACGATACGGAGGAACTCTGGTTCGCGTTTGCCCCGCTGTTATCCTTCGCGCTGTCTGTCAGCTGGATCGGGTAACTGAATCCGACGGGATTGGCCCCGGGGTCGATGGGCGCCGTGGGTGTAAAGTTCAGGGTCGCGGTCCTGCCATCGGCGGTTACAGTCAGGTTCGCCGTGGTCAGGCCTGCCGGCGGGGCCGGAACGGGCACCCCCGTGGTGGGGATCCTCCAGGTAAAAGGTCCGGTGCCGGACCCTGGCGGGATGCTGCAGATTGCCCTGTACGGAATGCCTGTTTCGATTGGCCCGGCAGTAACGTCGCACGTGGCGACGGGCGCGGGCAGGATTGCGCCTGTAAAAGTCGTATCGGGAGGCGGCGCCGCAATCGATGCGGAATCCGTCAGTTTGAGTCCGAACGTGTAACTGGCGGTTGCACTGGTGGGAGCGCCGGAAATCGTAACGGTGTCGTTGCTGTTTGTGTTGGTGGCCGTACTCATCACGAGACCGGCCGGCAACGCGCCGGTCAGTGCCCATGAATAGATTTTCGTGCCGCCGCTGGCGGTACAGGTCACGGCGAAGTTAACATTGACTTCGGTTGGGCCGGCGGTTCCCGCGGGGCTGCAGGTGTAACCTGGAGTCGGCTGAACCGTGCCGGCAAACGAACCGGAAAGCCCCGACTGAGGTCTTGAAGTGCCCCCGGCATCAACCCCAGTGTCCGAAACCTGCACGGTGTAGTTAAAGGTGCGGTTTGCCGCGCCGGCAGCGGGCGTGTAGTTGATCGTGATGGAGGATCCACTGCCGGAAATGGTGAGCCCGGGCGGCAGTACGGAGCCACTGCCTGCGTTCCAGGTGTAAGGCATCTGTCCTCCGGATACGCGGCACGTCGTCGTATACGGGAGGTTCACTTCCGTGGGTCCTGTCGTTTTGTCGCAGGTTACAGTGGGGGCCGCAAGAGTCGTTCCAGGCCCGAAGGTCTGTGTGGCCGTTTGTACGGCAGCGCTGGAATCGCTGGCTTGCACCGTGAAGGAATACTGGCCGACCGGAAATGAGGTGCCACCGGCGTTACTGCTGACAGTAGCCGTGGCGCCGGTCGTGGGGCTGATGGTCAAACCGGTAGCGACAGGAAGTTGAACCCACGTATAGGGTGGCGTCCCGCCCGCGGCTGTGCAGGTGGCGCTATAAGGAATGCCGTACTCAGTGGGTCCCAAAGAGGGCGAGCAGGACACGTGCAATCCCTGAACGGGTGTTACCGAGTAGTCCTGAAAAGCCATTTGCGGTTGCGGTTGCCCGTTCGCTCCGATTGCGCCATCGGCGACCAGGACGCCGAAATTGTAGAGCGTGCCAAACGTACTGGGAGTGCCGAAAATACTGAATGCTCGCGGGCCGTTCTGAGATTTGAACAGACCCGGGGGCAGGCTGGCTGCCGCATGGCCTACAGTATTGTCCACGATGGAGAAAACAAATCCCGTAGGCGTGCCAGGCTGAGTTCCGTTGACGACGGTACAAACGGACGAATAAGGAACCCCCATGTGATCCGGCAGCGTCAGGACGCCGCCCACCGACGGCTGGCACTGCAGCGTCGGCGGAGGCACGACCGTGCCTCCCAATAAATCCGCGCTGTCGACGGCCGTAACGGGCGATGTAGCACCGTCCTTTACTTTCAGGGTAAAGGGAAAAGAGCCAGCAGTTGTAAAGGTTCCGTTCACCACCACCTGTACCGCAGAAGAACCGTCACCGGCGGCGATCGCGAGCCCCGGCGATACAGGCCCCGAGTTCAACATCCAGGTGTAAGGTCCAACGCCGCCCTGCACGGAGCATGCCACCGAGTAGCTAACATTGACTTCAGGTGTACCCACCGGAACACAGACTGGCGAGTTCAGGGCCGTCGCTACGTTAAGCGAGAATGTTACCGTCGTGGACTGCTGGTTAGTCGGCTGCGCGCTATCGGTCAAGGTAACCGTCACCGGGAAAGATCCGGGTGCGGTCGGCGTTCCCGATAAAGCGCCCGCCGGTGTCATCGTAACTCCACCGGGAAGACCTGTCGCTGTCCACGTCAGCGGCGCCGTTCCGGTCCCTGCGACCGCAGAACATATGGAAGCCGCGCTCGTAATCAGGGCGCCAACTTCAAGATTAGTGGGCGGGACACAGGAATTGATCGCTGGTTTCCTGGTGACGGTTGCGCTCACCATGGCATTCGTGGCGGTCGCGGCCGACCCTGCCGCGTCGTTCATGGAAACGGTGAAACTCACAGGGACTCCGCCATCTGAGGACTGGGGCGTACCCTGCAAGACAAGCGGGGCGGCTCCACTGACCGAGGTAATGTTCAGCCACGCCGGCTTACCCGGGACACTCCAGGTATAGGGAGGAGTTCCGGCGGGGCTTACACTGCAATCGAATTCATAAGCCTCACCAACTTCTAACGTGACGTTGGCCGGCACGGGCGTGCACGTGAAAGCGGGACGAGCAGCGACAACACCGCCCAGGGACTGCGCTACGGAAGAAATTGCCATAAGGCTGTCCCTGACCTGCAGGGTGAAAGGACCGCCCCCCGCGTTCGTAAACGTTCCCGCAAGTACCTGGACCGGGCTATTGGAAGAGGTCGTGAAGTTTGGCACGAGGCCGGCCGGCACCGTGCCGCTGCTCACGGACCAGTTGTAGGGAGGAGCGCCTCCTGTCACGGTGCACGTAACAGAATAGGGGCTTGCGGTGGCGCCCTGTTCCAGTGCGCCCGTTCCGGGCGAGCAACTGCCGGAAAGGGCGCTGAAAACGGTGCTCGGGGAAAACACCTGGGTGGAATCCACACCGAGCGAATCGTGGGCGTTCACCGTAAAATTCACAGTTGTCGCGGTCGGAGTCGCGGATACGAGCCCGGTGCTGTTCACGGCGGCGGCAGCGGGGTTGGGTGCCGCCAGAACCGACCAGGTCAACGGACCGACTCCCGTGCCGTTAGCGGTGCATTGTGAGGTGAATGGAAGTCCGACTTCCCGTGGACCGCTCACATTCGGGCAACTGATCGACAGTGCCGGTGCCACGGCGGTGTAAATGAGCGTTTTCGTCGCGACGATTGACGAAACCCCATCCTGCAGGCTAATGGTGACCGTGCCGGTTTGTCCCGCGACCGACGGCGTGCCGTTGTAGTTGAGCATGGAGCCCGATGCGGTTGTGGGGAAGACAGTTCCGGCACTGCCTGGCGACCCGGAAATCGTCCACGAATATCCGGCAGGTGTGCCTCCTGTTGCCGTACACGCCGAAGAATAGGTTACGCCTACCTCAAACGGCCTCGACGGTAAACAACCCGCGCTAATGGTGGGAGCGGATATAAGAGCGGCATTGAAGACCTTTGTATCGTGGGTCGTTCCATCGTCGGCAGTGACACTAAAGTTGAGCGCGGCGTCCGTGGTACTTCCGCTCAGTACGCCGGCCGAGGTAATCGCAAAGCCGGGTCCGGCGTTAGCATTAGTGATCGACCAGGTGACCGCACCCACTGCGCCCGAAGCCACGCAGGAAGAGCCGGGAGCGATCGGTTGGCCCACTTCGATCGGGACAGGACAGGACGTAATGGACACGGCCCCTTGCGACGAAGAGATAAACCCCGTCAGCAGGAGTGTAAATGGCAGCACCTGGCGAATTTTGCGCATGACGCTTACCCCCGACGTCATCAGCTCTGCCCGCATTATTTTTCCTCCCCGACGACCGCGGTCCGCGGCGAATCACCTGACATGAAAACAACCTGAGCGGAGTCGCCGGAGCTGTTCAGGACAGCAAGCGGAGACCTGGTGGAACTGGTCAGCAGGAAGGTGTCGACGCCGCGCACGCGCTGCATTTGCGTTGCGACACACGAACACGACGTTGCCGATAATGGCCCGCCCGAGAGGGGAACCGAAAGGAAAGTGCCATCGCGGTTCAGAATGAAAGCCCGCGTGCCATCGGTCGATCCCGCTACCGCGAGAGGGCCGGTTACTCCCGAGTCCATACCGGCAACTACTGTCGCACTGGGCGACCCGGCTATGTCGCGGACACGGATTACCCGATTTTCAGCCGGATCGGCCAGAAGAACGTCGTTCGTGTTTCTCAGGAAGTCCATGCCGGAAATGAGATTCGCCGAATAGACAACGGCAGGCGCGGAGGAAGCGCGGTATGCATAAACCCGGGTGGAATCGGAGGTAACAGCAAAGAGCGGAGAAGCGCCGGCATCGTCGATGGCGAGCGCCGAGAGTCTCCCGCTCATCCCGGACAGATCCAGGTCGCGGAGTAATCTCGGCGATGCCGGGAACCCTTCGAAGATCTGCGCTCTACGGGATGCCGAGGAGACGACCAGAGCAAATGTGCCGGCCGGACTGAGGGCAATGCGATCGATTCCGGGAATGGACCCGGTGAGCAGAGTCGCCTCCGAGGGAACTTCCCCGAGACCGATCATCGACAGCAAAGCGACATCGGACGTAGCCGTCAGGGCGTAATCCTGCATCGGTGACACGGCTACGGTGAGAGCACCAGCGCCTGCGGACAAGGCCGGCCCGAAAAATCCGCTGCCGGGGACGCCGATCACGGGCTGAATACGGCGTTGGTCCGGATCATAGAAATGGCCTAATACCGGCGCGCCTATCTGAACCACGGGCGCGCGAACAGCGGGATCCGCAAGTGCGGCAGCAACCGGTCGTGCCGTGGTCTGCGCACAAAGACCGGTCGCGGTCAACGTCAAAGCGGCTAATCCGTAATATCTGCTGGTGTTAAACACAAGTATCTCCTGGACTCCACGCTAAAGTCTTCATAGTCGCCATCCCGCCCGTTTGACTTTTACTTCGGCGGCGTCGTCGTCGGCGTCACAGAACCCAGTGTTCCGGCGGGCGGCCCGGGCTTCAATGTCTCATAAAGAATGATGCCGGTGGCCGCCATGCTGCCGGCTACGATCCCTTTGCACTTTGAGGGGCAGAGAGGACCACGCTCGTTTAACTGGTTGACGGTCTTACTTCCTTCCTTACCTTCAAAGGCCGCCCTGACCGTCACGCGCGACTGGCCATTAACCCGGTTACCCACGACGCCGGTAATCCGCGCCTTGCCCTCCGCGTCCGATATCGAATCAATCTTCGTCTTTTCCCCTTCGAAAACGACGGCGGCGAGCTTCTGGCCTTCCTTCAACTGCACGGGCTTCTTTTTCCTGCGGGCTTTCGGCTTCCCTTTCGCGTCCGCCGGTGCGATCGGGTCTTCGGCGGAAACGGCGGCGCCGGGCAACACTTCAAAGGTGATTGCCGCGCCAGCCTGCGGCAACTCGAGTTCGTTCAGTACCTGGACCTCGATGGTGACGCCGCCTTTGTCGGGCTTGTCAGCCGGGTGGTGGACGGCCGCCTCGCCCGCCGTAACAATAATCCGGAGCTGGTCGGGAGCCTGGCACCAGGCAGGCGAGCCGGCGGCCGCAATAAGCAGAGCCGCGACAAATGCCGCGCGCGGGACAGTCGGATTTGCCGGCCGGGCCGATCTCATGATGATTTTTTTTGCCGGAACACGATAAAAGTTATAGGCGTTTGTCAGCACTAACGTAGTCCTCGTCATCTGGCCGGCTGAAAAGGACTCAGGTCTTTCGTCTGCAGCCAAATCTGTCCGGCAATAATCCGGAGTGCACACGATTGTCGCACTACGCGGAGAGCAAACTCAAGCAATTTCATAATAAGAAAATCCGTTCGTCCCGAAACAAAAAGAATACCGGGGTTTTCCGGCATTCCGCCGGTTCTCGCAGCCGCTCCGACGCCGAACAGTCTTACCTGTATTTGTAAGCGTAATCCAGGGCGCCGGCAGGACAGAATATTTCCGGGTTTCCGAAAAAATCTTCGGGCGGCGTAATTCGGCGCAGATTCATGACAGGGGTGTTCCGGCTTACCCTGAATATCCAGGACCGAAGGCGGCGCGCCACGCACCGGTTCAAGCCAGGACGGGCGGGCCGCCGTGTCGTACCCGAATGCCGGTCCTATTTGGCTCTTATCGGTTCTTTCGGAGTCCCGGGCTCGGCGGGAGTCCCTGAACCTTTGCTGCCGCCGCTGTTGATTTTCACCATGGTCCCCTGAATGGTGACGCCGGCGGGTCCGATATCCACAAATCCGCCGGCGCCGATCAGTGAGATCTGCATCCCGGCCTCTATGATTACTTTCACTCCGCCTTTGATATGAATCTCCTGCCCCGATTCCAGACTGTAAACCGACCCGACCCTGGAATCCTGCTTACCGCCGATCGTGACCGAGACGTCGCCGCCGATCGATTCACGGCGTTCGCCTTTAACCGTAAGATGCTTGTCGCCCGTCACTTTCTCCGCCTGCGAACCGTCCACCAGAAGATGACGGTCATTACCGACGTACTCAAGCGTGTCGTGCTCGACAAATTCGTTCAGGTCTTTTTCGGCATGGATGCGGATCACTTCACTTCCCCTTTTGTCTTCCATGACGATTTCGTTGTAGTTAGCAGCCTGGCCGTTTTTGGAGCTCCGCGACTTCCACCCGCTCAGCGTCTGATCGGCCGGGAGGTCGTAAGGAGGCATTTGCTCCGCATTGTAGACCCGGCCGATGATCAGCGGCCGGTCGGGATCGCCTTCCAGAAAATCAACGATGACTTCCTGGCCGATTCGCGGGAGATTGATGGCCCCCCAGTTCTTACCTGCCCAGGCCTGTGAGACACGGACCGGGCATGAGCTCTTATCTTCCCGATCCCAGAAAAAATGCACTTCCACACGGCCGTATTTGTCGACCACATTGAAATCCTCTCCGGCCGGGCCCACCACCACGGCCGTCTGTGTCCCCTGCACGAGCGGCCTGCGGGTGACACGCGGCGGCCGGTAGGCTATGGCCGAAGGGATCGCGCGGAAATGGTTTTCGTAGATGAACGGCTCAAGTCCGTCGGAGCGGTAACTGGTCGCGCTCGCGGAGTGCGCGACGGAAAGCAGGACGAAGGTGTCGTCCGCAACCTGCCCGGTGATGTCATGCAGATCAAACCTGCAGCCGGCGATGAACTGGCGGCAATTGCCGGTGCCGCCAAGCGTGAATCGCTGGACTTCCTGTTCTTCCAGCTGGATTTTCGCGTAACGCTGACCCGTTTCCAGTGTCAGATAACGGCCCGGGTAGTCGTACAAATCGTACCGGCTGGTCGTTGCGCGGACGGCGAGACTGTTCTTTGGCTTCTGAAAATCGTAGTCGGTCAGTGAAACCGTCCTGCTTCTGACGGAATGCTCCAGTGCGATTGTCTTGACCACGTCCATTGCCAAAGTGGTGTCCGAGGAGTATCCGTACTCCACGCGGGCCTCGAACGGACATGGTTCGAAGATGCTCGCGGTATCGGCAATGACGATTGTGTGTTTTTCCGCGGTATGCCGGAAATAGTAGAAGATGCCCTCTTCTTCAAGCAGTCTGCAAACAAAATCCAGACACGTTTCCCGATACTGAACACAGTACTCACGTGGTTCGCCGGGGTCTGTGACTTCGAACTGGTAATCGGTAAAACCGTTCCTGTCGAAGACGGCTTTTACGATATCCGGCACGGTCATCGCCTTGAATATCCGGCAGTCCGTCGAAAGAGAGAGAAACCACGTCCACGGAACCAGTTCCAGGTGATATGTGGTAAGCCCCTTCATGCGCTCCAGTCGCACCGCGCGGTTCACGATCCCGTGAATGCATCGCCCCCCGCCCTGTGCCTGCGCCAGCGTGACGACAACCGGCTTCTGGAGAAGATCTTCGAGTGCGAGGGCGCCATCCGTCGAAACCGCGCGGAGCTGAAAGGAGAACTGCTGGGAGACCGCCTCGAAGCCCGTAAACTCCTCCAGCAGAAGAACATCCGTGCCCAACGGGGTATCAAGCCGGATTGGCCGGCCATCCTGGGTGTAATCCATGGAATTCCTTATTTCCCCGAACTGCGGGCCCCTTCGCCGGCGAGCACATACTGAAACGCGCCTCCATCCTCCTGCAGGATCCCGACTGTCCGCACCGGTTCTCCCTTCGCCATGCTGGTAAGCAGGAGCAGGGAGATCTCGGGCAGTACCGTATTCGTCAGAATATTGTCGATATTGCGGGCCCCGGTTTCCACTTCGGTGCAGCGCCGGGCGATGGAATCCACTACGTCGTCGCTGTAAGTGAGTGTTACACGGTTGTTTTCCATCATTCGCCGTACGATCTTGTCGAGTTTTAGCCTCACGATCGTCCTGAGAGCCTGATCCCGAACGGGATAATAAGGAATGACCACCAACCTGCCGAGGAAAGCGGGCTTGAAGATTTTCACGAGTTCCGGACGAATGGCGGATGCCAGCCCGGCAACGGACGGCATCGTCTCCGGGTCGGCGCAGAGCTTCATCATGGTGTCGCTCGCTGCATTGCTCGTCAACAGAATGACGCAGTTCCGAAAGAATATCTCGCGGCCTTCACCATCTTCCATCACACCCTTGTCGAAAACGCGGTAGAAGAGTTCCAGCACATCGGGATGCGCTTTTTCCACCTCATCCAGCAGCACGACCGAATACGGCCGCTTCCGGACTGCCTCGGTAAGAATTCCCCCCTCTCCGTAACCGACATATCCGGGAGGCGCCCCTTTCAGAGTCGAAACGGTGTGGGACTCCTGAAACTCGGACATATTGATCGTGATCAGGTTGCGCTCCCCGCCATAGAGTAAGTCCGCCAGCGCAAGCGCGGTTTCGGTTTTGCCGACGCCGCTTGGCCCGGTCAGCATGAAGACCCCGACGGGGCGGTCCGGATCTTCCAGATTCGCGCCCGACGTCCGAATGCGCTGCGCGATGGCGTCGAGAGCGTGATCCTGTCCGATCACCTTCTTCTTCAGTTGCTCATGCAGCGTAAGAATATTATGCAGGTCGTCACGCATCATCTTGCCGGCGGGGATTCCTGTCCAGGCAGAAATCACTTCACCCACCATCTGTCCGTCGGCGCAGACGCGGACCAGCGGTGTCTCGCCCTGAAGCAACCCGAGCTCGGCGGTTAATTCCGCCAGCTTTGCCAGTGAAACCGGGCCGGACGGGTGACCGGCTTCGAGACCCTCCAGTTCGTCACGGAGTTGGCGTACCACCCGGACCAATTCCATTTCCTTCTCCCATCGCGCTTCAGCGTGCGCCAGTTTCCCGGAAATATCGGCCCGGAGCGCCGAGATTTCGGCGAGACGCGCGGTGTGGTCCGAGCCCACAGCGGTTTCCCTGAGAAGAATTCGTTCCTGTATTCCCAAATCGTCGAGTTGCAGGTGCAGGTCCTGAAGAGAACCGGGCCGGGCATTTTGCCCGATATTGAGGCGGGCGCAAACAGTGTCGAGGACGCTTACTGCTTTATCGGGAAGTTGCCGTCCCGTCAGAAAGCGCCTCGAAAGCCGGACTGCCGCGGCCAGAGCCTCATCCAGGATCCGCACGCGATGGTGCTTCTCGAGAGACGGCGCGAGAGCCCGCATCATCAGCAGACACTGCGCTTCGTCCGGCTCCTCCACTTTCACCACCTGGAAGCGCCGGGCCAGCGCCGCGTCTTTCTCGAAGTAGCGTTTGTATTCCGACCACGTTGTGGCCGCGATCGTCCGCAATTCCCCGCGCGCGAGTGCAGGTTTCAGGATATTGGCGGCGTCGTTCTGCCCGGCCTGCCCGCCGGCGCCGATCATCGTATGCGCTTCGTCGATGAAGAGGATGATGGGGACCGGTGAAGACTTGACTTCATTCACCAGACCCTTCAGCCTGTTTTCGAACTCACCTTTAACGCCGGCGCCCGCCTGCAAAAGTGTCATGTCAAGGCTGTGCAGTTCGACATTTCGAAGTTCTTTCGGTACATCGCCGCGGGCGATATTCATGGCGAGTCCTTCGACCACAGCTGTTTTTCCGACTCCGGCCTCACCCGTCAGGATCGGGTTGTTCTGTCGGCGCCTCATGAGAATGTCGATCAACTGGCGGATCTCAGCGTCACGGCCGTAAACGGGGTCAAGCCTCCCGCCACGGGCGCTTTCCGTAAGATTCTGCGTGTATTGCTGCAGGAACGGCGTGGACCCGGCGGAAGCGGGCAGTTCCCGCGCCTCTTGCGCCGCGCCACCCGGGGACTCCGGGCCCGCAACCGCGGACTCCGGCGAGCCGGAAGTAATGAGCCTGAATTCCGCGTGGAGCGCCTCGGCATTCACTCGCGTCCATTCCGGAGAAACCTTCGCCAGCATGCGAGTGATATCCGCGTCTTCTGCCGCGGCAAGAGCCACAAAGCCGGAACGAATCTGTGCGGCCTGCAAATCGATGGATCCGAATGCCCAACCGTTGACCAGAGACTTCACCAGAGTCTCACTCAGGTGGGGGGTCCCCTGATTGCCGGCCTTCAGATAGTTCAGGCTGCGCGTGAGGTCCGAAGTGAAACGGGACGCGTCGACTTTGAACTGCCGCAGAATCCGCAGCAGATCGTTATCGGTATCCTCGAGCAGTTTCATGAAGAAGTGTTCAATCTCCACTTCATAATGTGCGCGGGAGAGGCAGAGTCCCGCCCCGCCTTCAAGCGCACTGCGCGATTTTGCGTTCAACAGGTGAATCAGATTCTGCAGGCTGACGTTTATCATTTAAATTACACTCAGGGGCGAATTGGTTAACCAGAGAGACACGGACTATAACCGGATAATCACGTCGTCGGCGTCGCGCTCGAACTCTGCGCTGAATTTCTCCGCGCTTTCCGCGACCGAACGAGCCCATGTTGTCCAGCCAAGGCGGGAATACATCTCACCGTTACCGTCTTTGTCGCCGTTCTCTTCGTCGGCATGAGGCTCCGAAAGAAGACGCGTACCGGGAACCTGATCCTTCTTCAGGACCAGCTGAACCTCAAAAACCATCTCATCCCGGGAAAAGAACCGGCAGATTTCCGCGACGCGGCCGAGGGCGGAACCTCGGCCGACAAAGTCCGTGTAATCGGAAAGATCCAGCGGGCCAATGCGGAGCCGAACCATGAACTCCTGGCTCCAGTACTCCTCACTCACCACAACGCCGACCCCCAACTGCTCCGACTCCGTTTCCCGGTTGCCCATACGGCAGATACTCTCGCCGTCCAGCTGGTACCAGTTGCCGGCGAACTGGCAGACTTCGACAGGCACTTTCAGATCGTCTGAAAGGATCGTCTCGAGGGCGGACGCGGAACGAGGCTGAATCGCCAGAAGTCCGGCATACTTCGCGAATATTTCGTCGGAGATAACATGACGGCGCTGCAGGTATTCAGTGCCCATCCCGGCGAGACTCAACAGCATCTGGCGGAAAAAATCGTGATCGGGTCTTCGTTCCTGCACGACGGGAAACCGGTACTTTTCCCAGCCGAAGTAGAAGAGCATGGCCATGCGGTGGTTGAAGATATCGAAAAACTCGGCCGTCGCGGGATCCTTGCGCGTATTGTCCAGCAAAAATTCCGTATACCAGAGCGGAAGAACACCGGATGAGCCCGTCAATCCCATGAAATTCACGAGCATCTTCGCCTTCTGATCCGGCCGGGCGGAATCCGGCAGCGGGTCAAGCGACTGGATATCGCTGGCGGGAAATCCGAGTGACTGGTGAACGCCAATGCGGACCGGCTCATTTGCCGAATCGTAGCGGCGGGTCTCGGCGAGAGGCGTATCGCCATGAGCGCTGTTTCGGAGCAGTATCCGCATGGCCTGCGGGAACTCAAAACGCCACGGTTCGGCGAACAGCTGATCGAGAATCGGATCGGAACTCATGGGAATCGACATGCCTCAGATCACGATCTTCGCGCCGGAACGCGGCGGCCAGGTATGAATGACGCGGTCTCCTCGCATACTGGATGTCAGGCTGAGCTGGGAAAAGGAATTCAGAGAGGTGTAAAGGGCAAGGAATCGCTCGATGATATTGCCGAAGAGAAAGGCCCCGGTGCTTGTAAACCGTCTCTCATCCAGCGCGATCTCGACGAACTTCCCGCGGACGAACGCCATTCCGTGTTCCGACATAACCCTCGCAAAATGAGGCCGGCTTTTCACCGCGCTGATGCCGTCGATGTTCTCATCGCCGAAATCCCGGCCTGCCAGGTTATGGACCCGCAACAGACACTGCAGCGCATTTCTGCCTTCCTCCACAAGCGACAAATGGTTCAGAGAAAGCTGTGACAAGAGTCGCCACAGACTTGTTTCGGTGGAGGGCGCGGGACCGCCCCGTGACGGCTGCCGGAGACAAACGATTTTCCGGATCTCCGGATGGTCGTTCACGAAGAAATCTCCGTGACTCTGATTCATGGGAAGGTGGAAAGGCCAGTCGCGGTCCGTACAGGTCAGACCCGCCGTCAGACTGTTCACCTGAAGAGCAGGCCGCCCCCCGTTCCGCTCAAACAGGCTGAGGAACATCTCGGAACTGTTTTCGAGGAAGCGGCTGGGACGTCTGACCGCGTTCCAGTACCCGGCCGTGCCCTCCATGCCTTCTTCCCGTCCGCAGTCGATGTAGCGTTGGTAGGAAACCCGTTCCGCGGCAGGCCGGGTTTGCCCATGGACACTGTCGATCGAATAGACTTCCATGCGCGACGCGACCGGAACGGGCAGTTCGAAAACGTTCTCCCGGACCTGTATGGGCGCGGACGCAATCGAAAACAGATTGACGATCGGGGAACAGTTCAGACGGAAGGTTCTGGCGGAGACGCCGTGCTCCAGGACGTTACGCCATTCAGCGCGGTCAAAGGGCGATATCAGAAAGAATAGAGAAGCCTCTCGCGCTCCTCCTAATTTCGCGAGGGCTTCCATTCCAAGCAGGTCGACGAAATGGAATTTCTCCGGAAATGCGAAATAGTCTTCGAGCAACTGGTAGCCGGCGAAACTTCTTCGGCTTCCGGCATCCCGGCAGAGAGAATCCTCGGAATCGAACCCAGCCGGTGAAAGCCGCAGCCTGACGTCGTGGGTCTCGGCTCCGGCTTTTGACTGCCCGGAATCGGACGCATCCCGCAGGAGGATGGTGTGGCACCTGCTCAGAAGGAGTTCGTACAGAGGGTAAACCACATCGCGGCCGCCGTTCAGGTAAAATCGAAGGCTCCCGAGATTCTTGAGATCCCCGAAGCAAACATCCGGCGTGCAGGCGATCCGCAGTTCGAGAACCGCGGCCGTGGATTGCTCGCTGATCATGGCCGGCGGCAGAGAACTGCCGGGGCGCCATGTTGCGCTCTCAATTGCGAGTGGCCAGAGTTCGGTATTGAAGCAGGTACGGAACCGGCACACAAACTCTTCCATGGGGCGGGACTGTGGCGAGGTTTCCCTGGAGATCCGATTCGATTCGAGAATGGTTCCCCGGGGTATGCTGCGGTTCGTGGTTTGCCTGCCCCGCTCCGGATCGGTCTGAAACTCGACCAGGGACACGGACGGTACGGGCCTGATGAAATTCGGGTACAGTTCCTCCAGAAGGGCACCCGCGATCTCGGGAAATTCATCGTCGATACGCGCATGAATGCGGGCCGCAAGAAACGCGAAGCCTTCCAGCAAACGCTCGACGTGCGGGTCGTCGCAATGATCCGGGTCGAGCCTCAGCCTGGACGCGACGCCTTTGTGATTTTCCCCGAAGTCGGCGCCCAGGCGGCGGAGATAAGACAGTTCCCGGTCGTAGTAGCCCAGAAAATTTTGCCGACGGATCCGTCGCTGCCAGAGCTCGTCATCCTGAGGGGAGCCGATCGGCCCCGATGCGGAATCAGCCAAGTTTGTCTCCCGAAGCCTCGACGCGGTAGTCTCCCCGGGTCACATCGAGAGTCGTGTCGAAGGATACTGGCTGCGGCACAGGCTTCAGCCTGAGTCGCCCGAAGATCTGAAACTGCAGAATCCCGCCCGGCCCGGGCCGCTCGCGAACACTGACGCGAACGTCCAGAATTCTCGGCTCGAATCTGGCGATCGATTCTTTTATAAGTGAGGCAAGGCGATCCTGATGCAGTTCATTTTTCTCAGGATTAAGGTTCATCTGGGAAAAGTCCGGCAGACCGTAGTTGTACACGGATTCCTGGATCTCCCTGTATTGCTCCGGAATGTCCTCGGGAACTCGTCGCGTGTTCAGAAGCCACTCAATATCCCTGATTACCGCGTTCCGGTATTTCGCAAACTCGCCAGCGGAGACCGCCGCGTCTCGCTGCCTCGGAGAGCGTGGATTTCTCGTTCTCGAATCGCTCTCCGCGCCGGCCGCGGTTTCCCCGTGCTCGCTGCCGAGCCTGTTCAGAACAGAAAAGACGATCATGACCCTGTGGTGAGTTCAAGCGCTTTCAGCGGCGCAACCGAGCAGATTCTGTCGTAAACGAGCCGGCGCCTGTCCTCGCACTCGTTGGCGTGTTCGTAGCAGCGGTAGAGCATCGCCAGAGGCACAGCCACGAAGTCCGCCGACTCCCAACCGTCCAGCTGTCTGGAGTCGATCACGGCGCAGATATCCTGCAGAAGCGGTAACGCGATCCGCTGCTGGCCACCCTCCATGCAGATCCTCGCCAACTGAATCCGCCGCTGCAGTTTGCCGCGGCCGGTTTCTTCGCCCGCAGAGGCTTCGGTCAGGACACGAACCGCCTCGCCGAAACGGCCGGCGTTCAACTCGTTCATGGCGATGTCGAAGGCGTCGGGCTCCTTCCCGTCGAAGGGGTCGTCTTCGAAGGAACGCACTTCTTCAAGCGATTCCGTTCGTTCCTTCAGAGGGTCCGACTCCACTTCTGTCCGGATCCATGTAAGCGTATCGGGACTGGCCGCCGGTGAGCCATCCAGCATCACGGCATATTGCAGCCATGGTTGCGCCCGCAGGTATGTCGCGGTCAGCCCCCGTATAGCGGCGGCGGTGGCTTCGTGGCCCAGTTCCCGGCAGGCGCGGGCGGAATATTGTTGCAAGTCAAGCCAGCACGTGCCGCATTCGGCTTGCATCCCCCGTTCCGTGTTCTCCAGAACGCCGAACCAGTCGTTGTTCAGGTAAGCACGCCGAAGTGCCACTTTCAGCTCGGTGGAAGGCGGCTCCAGTGCATCCCCGGCGGAACTTCCGCGGGACAGCATCGGACCAAAACGCCAACTGCGCAGCAGCATGTAG
>Ga0118677_10006975_pt1 | contig 18883 bp, 13 predicted proteins | sample AliMusrvi5mmetaG_FD_86154 | JGI IMG/M metagenome (GOLD analysis project Ga0118677, IMG submission 86154) | reverse complement strand
TAGCGGCCGTGCGTTGCGCTGACGGGCAGGGTCAGCCCTTAACCGGCCTTGGCCGCAGAGTGGCCAGGACCTGGTCCGGGGCGGGCATACCGCGTTGTGCAAACGCGATGCGGCCGTCCACTCCGATTCCATATACGGTTCGCCGCACCAGCCAGCCTCCGGCCCGGTACAGGCCCGCAATCTCGCCTCCCTGGTCCACCAGAATCGGGAACGGAAACCCGAACTTCTGAGCGAATTTGGCGTGACTGACGGCACTCTGCGGGTTGACGCCAAACACGGCTACGCCGGCCGATTTGTAAGTTCCCCAGCGGTCGCGAAAATCGCACAACTGGCGCGTGCACCCGGGCGTATTGTCGCCGGGGTAGAACACGAGCACCACAGGCGTGCCTTTCAGCGCGGAGAGCCGCACCTGCCTGCCCGTCTGGTCCGCAGCCTGGAAATCGGGTGCCGGGGAACCCACGTTGAGGGGCCCGCCAAAGTACGCGTCAAAAAAGGAGCTCATGGTCGTTTCCGCCTGGAAGTCAGCCACGATAAAGTGCCAGCGCGCCGAGGGGTGAATAGCCACTCCTGTAGCTCGTTGACGCTTACCGTTGACACCCAATAGATGCGCCCAGCGGCCCCCTAGATGGAGAATATGCGTTTCTGCCGGCAGCGGCCACAGCGCCCATCGGTGCATCACTTTGTCGAAAACGACGACGCGAGCAGTTGCAGTAACGTCAAATAGCCGGATTCCAATGGATAGATAATGAAGACACGCCCTTGACCTCCGAACTCCCAATCCTCGACGGCCTCATCCGCCAATCGCGCCGCCGTGCGATCTGGCAACTGCTGCTGGCTCGCTCGCTGTGGGCCGTGACGGCGGCATTCGCCGCAGCCGCGCTGCTGCTCCTGTTGGGCACGAGCGTGGTGGCTTGGTACGTCCCGCCGATCGTGCTCGCGCTCGCCCTTGGCGTTGCGCTGTGGTCGCTGCGGGGGCGCTTGCCGCGCGAGTATTGGATGGCGCAGCGCATCGATTCCACGTTCGGTACGGCGGACCTGCTCTCAACGGCCTGGTATGTCTTCAACGCCGGCACTGGAGGGCGGTCCCCCTTCGCCGAGCTTCTGTTCGAGCGTGCCGAGGCAGCGGCGCGGGAGGCGACTCCGGCCGTCGCATTGCCTTGGTGCTGGCCGCGCTCGTCGCGTTGGATGGGCGGCATGGCGCTGGTCGCTCTGGCGCTCTTCGGACTGCGCTACGGCGTGCTCCACACGCTGGACCTTTCCACTTCGGTGGTCAACGTGATATTCGATACCTTCACCGGCCAGTCCGTCGCGGAAGCGAAGAAGTCCGCGCGTCCCAATACGAAGTTCCCTCAGCAGATGCAGATCGGCTTGAACGAACCCGGGGACGTCCTCGAGAACAACCCGCCCGACGACGTGTTGAAGAATTACGAGGTCGCGGGCCAGTCCAATTCCGGCGCACCCTCGAACGTCTCGAACCCGAATCAACAGAACCAGCGGCCCGAGCCTGGCGAGGCCAACTCACCGGAGGACGCCAGCAATAATGTCAGCCTGCCCGAGGGTGCCCAGGGCGCGAGCACGGGCGCAAACCAGCAGAAATCGAACGACGCGAAGAACCAGCCTAAGCAGGATGCGCGCCAGCAGAAGAAGGACTCCGGCCTGCTCGATAAGATGCGCGACGCACTGGCCAGCATGGTGGACAAGCTAAAGCTGAACAGCAAAGAGGCGGAGAGCCAGCAGGCCGCCTCTGCACAGGAAGCGCAGCGCCAGGACGCCCAGCGGCAGAGTGAAAAAGGCTCACCCAGCCCAGGCAAACCGCAGCAGGGCGACCCGCAAAGCCAGCAATCCCAAGAGCAATCCGATTCGTCCCAGAGCGGGCAGAAGTCTCAGTCCGAGTCCGCCTCTCAGAACGCCAGCGACCAGCAGCACAGCGGTATCGGCAAGCAGGACGGCGCCAAGAACACTGAAATGGCGAAAGACGCGGAGGCGCTGGGCAAGCTCTCCGAGTTGATCGGCAAGCGCTCGATGAATCTGCAGGGGGAGATGATGGTCGAGGTCGAGAACACCCGCAACCCGCAACTCCACACGCCCTACCTGAACCGCAGCGCGGCCCACGGCGAGGCTGGCGGCGATCTCAGCCGCGATGAGGTGCCGCTGCGCCACCAGCAGTTCGTCCGGCGCTACTACGAGCAGGTCCGCAAACAGCCCGACAGCCAGGTGCAGGCTCCCCACAAGCTCGAAACGAAACCCTAACTATGCGGTGGGCTCCCGGCGCCGCTCCGGCTCTCCAGAGCATGCCAGTCGACTCATTGCGAACGCAGGCGCGCCCGCGCCGCTTTCGAAATCCGTCCAGCAGCTTCAACGCAGATCGGTGGGTCGAGGATTCGAGGCGCCGGTGTATACTCATTTCGACGTAAGGAGATGATCCCCATGTTCAGCGAGAAACCTGCGGAAGTACTAGTCGCTGGCGCCGGGCCGGTCGGGCTGTTTACGGCGCTTTCGCTTGCCCGGCGAGGCGTGGGGGTGCGCGTTGTCGACACTGGAGTCTGGGCCTGCACGCACAGTTACGCGCTGGCCCTGCATCCGCAGACCCTCCCTTTATTTGAGGAATTAGGGCTGCTCGACGAGGTGCTGGCGCAGAGCTGCCTGGTGCAAAGCGTGGCGCTGGCCGATGCCAGCGGACCGCGCGCCCGGCTCGCACTCGGCGTGGACTATCCGGAGGAGTCCCTGGCCGTAATTCGCCAGGAGGCACTCGAGGGGTTGCTCGAGCGCGCCCTGGCAAAACACGACGTCTACGTGGAGTGGCGTCATGAAGTGGATGGCCTGGAGCAAGGTACGGACTGGGTGCGCGCCAGCATCGATCGCTACGAGAAAGAAAGCCGGGGCTATATTGTCGCGCACACGGAATGGGTGGTCGCCGGGTCTGCCACGACTGAGTTCCAATACGTTGTCGGCGCGGATGGCTACAATTCGCGCGTTCGGCGGGCACTGGGCTACGACTTCCCCGAGGTCGGAGCGCCGCAGTATTTTGCCGTGTTCGAATTGTCCACGGACGCTGAGTTGAAGCACGAGATGAGCGTGGTCTTCGGCGACGGCACCGCCAACGTGCTGTGGCCTTTGCCGGACGGCGACTGCCGTTGGAGCTTCCTGCTCCCCGACCATCGCGATCCAAGCGTCGAAGGCATCAAGAACGTGCTGGAGAGTTCCGGGTTCGGACACTTTCCGACGGAGCGCAGCAAGGATCGGGTCCCGAGTTCAGAGGGCACCCATGACGACATCCTGAGTGAGGCAAGCCTCAAGCAGTTGCTCGCGGCGCGCGCCCCCTGGTTCGACGCCAATATTACGGCGATCAAATGGCGCAGTGTGGTCCGGTTTGAACGGCGCATGGCGAGCGGCTTCGGCCACGGACGACTGTGGCTGGCCGGCGATTCGGCCCACTTGACGGGACCCGTCGGCGTGCAGAGCATGAACGCCGGTCTGGCTGAAGCCCGCGACCTGGCTTTCGTGCTGGCTTGTATCCTGAAGGACGGTGAGCCGACTTCATTGCTGGAGGGGTACAGCCAAAGATCTCAGGCCGTCTGGGAACAGTTGCACGGTGAGGCTGGAGTGCTTCAGCCCGGTCCCGAGGCAGACCCCTGGGTCGCCGCGCACGCACTGGAATTGCAGTCGTGCCTGCCGGCCACCGGCCAGCGTCTGAGCGCCATGGCCGCTCAGCTGGGCCTGCAGTTCGCCGCTCCCGTTCTGAAGTAGAGCCGGGCCGCGGGCTAATCCCGGGCCAGGGCCACGTAGACGGCGGTAGGCACCACGAAGACCAGCGCGATCAGTCCCAGAACCAGTGCGCCGTGCTCCGCGAAAAGTGCGGTGACCGCAGTGGCCAATGCCGCCGCGTCGAAGCCGGATGCGTTCGAAGCGAAGTGCTTAAGCAGGGCTTGAAACCAGGTCGAGGTCGCCCCGAAGCACGCTCCCAGCAATCCAACCGCACAGGCGAATGCGACCACCTGAACCGCGGTGATGGGACGACCTGCGGCCCGGACTGCCTCGCGTCTGGCTCGCAGCTGCGACTGCCACCAGACCCGGCTGGCATCGGGTACTTCGGCGCTGGCGCGCAGCTCGTCCAGCGATCCGTCCAGCGCTACGGCCACGGTCACCGCTTCAGAGCAAATCGGGCACGACGCGACGTGGGCGCGCAGTTCGGCGTCCGCCTGCGCGGGCCAGCGGGAGTGCAGCACGGCCGTCAGAACATCAGGTTCGAATTGGCATTCACCAGGGTTCATGCTTTGCTCCCCTCCGGCTTGCGTCCCAACAACGCCGCCAGCTTCTGTCGTGCGCGAAACAACATCGGCTTCAAACTGGAGACACGCATGCCGAGCGCGCCCGCGATCTCGTCGTGGGAGGCCCCTTCGGCGTAGGCCAGCCATAACATGGCCCGTTCGCGCGGTTTCAGACCCTGCAGCGCCCGTGTGACGTCGGCACTGCGCTCGGTCGCACCGGCCTGATCGTGGGTGGAGACGTTCTCGATATCTTCGCCTTCGGAAATCAGCGGGGCGCGGATGAGCTTCCGGCGGCGGGCGTCGTGCGCCAGATTGGTGGCAATGCGATACAACGAGTTGCGCCGGTGCGTTTCGCTTTCGTGGCTCGCGTCCGCGCGCAGGAAACGATAGAACGTCTCTTGTAGCAGGTCGTCGGCCTGTTCCCGATTGCCGGTGACGCGGGCCAGGTATGCCCATAGCCCGCGTGCCGTGCGGTCATAAAACCCCCGGAAAGCGTCCTCGTCCATTACGAATTCCGTGGCGGCATCGGCCATAGCGTCGGTGCGGCTGAGATCGTTGAAAGTCGTATCACGGAACATAGGAGAGCGCTTCGTCATCCGCGTCTAGGAGTTCGGCTGTTCGGGCCGGGGAGCCGGCGGCCGTTCGATCAGTCCCAGACGCTGGGAGATCACATAGGATATGATCGCCGAAACCACGAATCCAATGCCGAGCGCAAGCGCCAGCACCCCCAGCGCCTGCAGCGGTTGGGCCGCCTCATCCCGCACCCGTCCGCCCACAATGTGGAATCCGATGCCTCCAGCCATCAGCACCATTCCGCCTTGCAGCGACCATAGAATCCGTCCCAAAGGCGCGCCCACACTGCGCGGGGCGACGTCGAGTTTGATCGGTGAGGATTCGAGGAACTTCGCCCCGGCCGGCGATTGGATATAGGCCAGCAAGTCTTCGTTCGCCGTAAACCGGTCCAGCAGTTTCGTATGGACGTCGGTCTGCACCTTGGCCAGGCGAACCCAGCGTCGATAGTCGATCAGCGTCCGGATCAGCCAGATCAGGAGTCCGGTTGCCAGTGCGAAGCCCGCGAAGATACCGCTGGTTTGGTAAACCTCCCTCCAGACCTCCAGAACTTGGCTCTTGTGGTCCTGGGGGGGGCGCGGAGGCCCGCCGACATAGAATGTCGGGTCTCGCGCAATCTCGGGATGCGCCGCCAGGAAGCCCACCAGGCCCGGGTACGGGGCAAGAAACGCCTGGTTGCCCAGCAGCGTTGGATCCAGCGTGAGAACGCCCTTCATCGTGGGCGGGTAATGCTGGAACAGGCGCTCCAGTTCTTCCTTCGTCCGTTCGGCGTCCTGCGGTTCAATCGTCACGATGGAACGCGCCGGCGCGGCAGTCGCAGTGTCTCTTACTGCCTGGGCCCGGCCGGGGGTCGGAATCATCACCCCAAGGCAAGCAGCCAGCGTCCCCACCATCAAAGCACTGCCGGATTTCGTCCGCATGATTTCGTATTTCCTCTCTGCCTACTAGTTACGCCACTCGGGCTGAGGGGTTAACACGGTGAGCGGCAAATCGAAGCGGATGCGAATCGGCGCAGCTTGTGCACCTGCGGGGGGCAAGCCGCCTCTATAGCCTGCAACTGGCCGTTCAGCGCCGGCAGCCAGCCGCGCCGCGCACGACAACACCACGCCCCTCCGCCCAGACGGAGTGCCGCTGTATGACGCCAGCCTCAATAATCGCGCGACAAAGCTCGCCTGTCGCTGGCCGGTGGCTGAACGGCCAGCCGGCTGAGTCTGGGCGGAATCGCGGTTTTAAATTATTGAATTATAACGACCTGTTCGTTTCGAGAACAGCTGATCCCGACCGTTCTCGGCGCTAGCCGAAGCACGTCAGGTTGGACAATTCAGTGGAGCAGGAGGCTCGCGCCTATTTGCTTTCGAAGCCGGGAGCCAGCTTGATGGCGAGGTAGTTAACCACCTGCACTTCGTTGCGGCAGGCTTCCATATAGGCGCCTCGCAGCAGTTGTTCTTTCCTGGTGCGCAACTCCTCCCGAATGCTCTGCTGAACTTTCGGGTCGTTGAGATCCCTCTGGCCCGCCTCTTCCCGCTGCACCACCATGATGATGCGATACGCGCCGCCGGCCTTAATGGGGGCCGAGAATTGCCCCGAAGGCAGGGTCAGGATCAGCTTGCGTATTTCCGGGTCGACCTTCTCTAGTGACGACTGGGGAATGAAGCCCATGTCGCCGCCATTTGGTGCGCTCTCGGGATCCTCCGAGAAGTTCTGCGCCAGCGCCGAAAATGGGTCGCCCTGCTTCAGCCGGGCTTCCAGCATCTGGATCTTCTTGCGGGCCTGGTCTTCGTTTTGAGCCTTGTCGCGCTTCAGGTTCTTCACGTCGGGCGCGGGCTGTGGGCTCACGACAATCTGAGCCACCCGATAGTTGTTGTCGCGGTAGTTGAAGGCAGCCTTGTTGGTGTTGTAGAAGTCACCTATGTCTTTATCGCTGATGATGATGCGCGAGAAGACTTCCTTGTTCAGCAGTTTCTCGGTGCTCAGATCTCGGCGCAGCTTGCCCTTCAGTTCGTCCACGGTCATGCCCCGGTCGTTCAACTGCTTTTGAAACTCCTCTTTCGTGTAAGGAGCCCGAATTTCATTGAACTTAGTGTCCACCTCGGCTTCGGTGGCGATCAGGCCGAGTTTCTCGGCGCGCTGCAGCAACAGTTCTTCGTCGATCAGCGCCCGCAGCACGGTCAGCTTCTGGAACTGCACCTGATCGCTGGAAACGGCGTCAGGCTGGTTGGGGAACTGCCACTTGAGCTGCTTATCCACATCCACGTACATGATCGCGTGGCCATTCACGGCCGCCGCCACATTGGCGGGTGCCGTCTTCTTGCAGGCTGGCAATATCGCGAACGCGGCCACGATGCCGGAAAAGAGGAGTGTAGAGCGAAGAGACATGGACCTTGTCATTGTACTCAAGCCCGGGTCAACGCACCGGGCATTCCGATCGCCAGAACTTCGACGCGAATCCGCGCCCTAGTCCCGGCAAACACCTTGCACACCGCCACGGCATGCAACTTTGGCGCGACAACCACGCCCATCCTAAGCGAGCAATTCACGAACCTTCTCGAGATCGGCGGGCTCTCCGAACCTGGCGGACCGCCGCGTCGCGTCGATGTTCTTAAGCAACCCGCACAGTACCGCGCCGGCTCCAATCTCGACGTAGCGCTCGACGCCGGCACCGATCAGATTCCGCATGATGTTGAGCCACAGCACGCTTCCCGGCACCTGGTGGAACAGCCCCTGGCGAGCCTCAGCTCCGGTGCGAATGATCTCGGCCCGCCAGTTGTTGACCAGCGGAATCTCCAGATCGGCGAATTCGATGGCGTCGAGGTCCACCTTCAGCCTCAGCTGTGCAGGCTCCATCAACGCGCAGTGGAAGGGAGCGCTGACGGGCAGGATTACCGTCCGCTTGGCACCGGCTGCCTTCGCCAGTTCGACCGCCCGGTTGACCGCCCCGGTGTGCCCGGCGATAACCACCTGGTCCGGTGAGTTGAAATTGGCTGCGCTGACTATCTCGCCTTGCGCCGCTTCTTTGAGCACGCCGTCCAATTTCTCCAGCGGCATCCGCAGAATGGCCGCCATCGCGCCGACGCCGGCCGGCACTGCCTCCTGCATGTATTGGCCGCGGTGGCGAACCAGTCGCACGGCGTTGGCGAAGCTCAGCGAACCCGCGGCTACCAGGGCCGAGAACTCGCCCAGGCTATGTCCAGCGACGTACGCCGGGCGGTAGCCAAGTTCCTTCAGCACGCGCCATGCGGCGACCGAAACGGTCAGCAAAGCCGGCTGCGTGTTTGCTGTCAGCTTAAGCTGGTCGTCCGGGCCTTCGAAACACAACCGCGAGATCGAAAAGCCGAGCGCGTCGTCCGCTTCTTCAAAAACGGCCTTGGCGGCCGGATACGTGTCGGCCAGAGCCTTGCCCATGCCTGTGGCTTGCGAGCCTTGGCCCGGGAATAGAAATGCAATTTGGGACATCGGAACCTCTTAATTGTACGCCCCGCCCCGCGAAGCCCCAAGTTTTGCCGCATTTTATTGACCTTCGCCAAGTACCAGATGCGAGCGCACCGCTATCTGAGGCCGGGTCTCATCCTACCCTACAGCCGAGCGAGGGTGGCCCAGTTGCTCGTACCCGCACGTGGAACCGAAACCAGACGAGCAACAACTTGAATTGACTTGTGCTGCGGGCTGGAGTTGACTGGTAACAGAGTCGGATCGCGATCAAATTATGAAACGCAAGAAACCGGGGAATTCGCGTTTGGGGGCGGGAGCAGTTCGGCCCGAACCGGCGGAGACATCCGCGGTTGTCGCGCACAAAGCCGTGAAACGCGGCAAGTGCGTGATTTGCGGGGGCGATGTCGCGCCGTTTTCCACAGAAGCGCTGTGTTGGGTTTGCCGCCGCCTGAAGATCAGCGCCTGGCGGGAATCCGAAAACCAACCATCCATGCAGGAGTAGCGCGGCTCCCGCATCAGCCTCTCAGCGCCTGGTTTCAGCCACTGAATCTGTCCCTGGGCACGCCTTCTGCGCGGTCTCCCGCAGTGCGAGTCGAACGAAGCTCTCGCCGGTTCCGCGCTCGTTTTGGGGTGAATTGCCCCTCCCTCGAATCTCCGCCGAAGCGAGACGTGGGTTGAATTTCCCACTATAATCAAGATTCAAAGGTCCAATTGCCTTTAATATGCGCAACTTGGCGCAGGACTAGGATCTGGACCGCGAATTGCATGTTGGCGGAAAGACTCGAAAAGGATCCTATATGGCGACTTCCCCATTGGCCAAGACCTACGAACCACTGAAAACGCTGCCCGGCGACGACGTCCGGCAGATTCTGTGGCGCTTCTCCGACCGTTTCGACCTCGCCATGCTGGTGCAATCCACCCGCGCGGTCGCGCGCGGTCCGGTGGCCCGCCTGGTGGCTGCCGGCGGACGCCAGACGCACGACTGGACCGACGCGAAGAACGCCCTGCTCGCTGAATTCGACAACTCCGGCATCACCGCCGCATACATGGACCCCGAAGAGGGCGGCTACCTGGAAGGCCCCAAGAACCTTGCGCTCGCGCTGATCGCCTACGAACTGGCGTGGGTGGATGCCGGCGCGGCAACCGGCTCGCTGGCCGGATGTCTCGCCCTGTCGCCGATCCACGAGCGCGGCACGCAGGAACAGAAAGACCATTACATGGGCCTCGCGGCTCCCGCCCCGGGCAAGACTCCCTGGCGCGGCGCGTTCGCCCTGACCGAACCGATTCCCTTCGTTGGCGTCGAGACCGGCATGCTTTCCGGACGCGTGCGCATCGTCGATTGGCCCGAGGGCGGCGAGCCGATGCTCGAGGTGACCAAGCGCGGCCGCTTCATCACCAACATGGGCTTCGCCAACTTCGTCACCGCCGCCGTGGATACCGACGACCCACGCTTTCAGGGTTCTTGCATGGTGATTCTCGAAGAAGGCGATCCGGGCATTTTCGACCGCGGCACGCCGACCAAGAAGCTCGTCCATCAACTCTCCTCCACCTCCGATCCCGTGCTTCAGCTGCGCGTTCCTGCCTCCCGCATCGTGGGCGGATACAGCGTCGTGGACGGCCGCATCGTCCCCACCTACAACCATGGCGAGATCATCGAGGCCGTCTTCCGCCGCACGCGCGTCACGGTCGGCATCATGACTTCGGCCAAGCTGCTGTCGGCCATCGAACCGCTGATTCGCTACCATCGCGACCGCTTCCGTGGCTCCGGCACCGTGCCTCCGGGCTCGCCACGCTACGAATACGGGCTGCAGATGAAAGAAGACGTGACGCACCGCCTGCTCGACATCTGGGCCACGGGAGAAGCGTCCTGTTCGCTGGGCTTCGTTGCCGCACGCGTCTACGACCAACTCGATCCGATCGAAAAAGAGAAGGACAAGGTGCTGGCCGAGGCCGGCATCAAGGGCTCCATGGCGGCCCTGAAGTATTTCAAGAAGCGCATCCCCGAGGCGCTGGAATTCCTCGACCTGGAATCGAAGGCCGGCTCGCTGCGCAACAAGGTCCGCTACCAGGCGCTCAAGGCCGATCCCGTCGTGCAGTACCTTGTGATCGACGCCCAGGCCAACGTGTTCTGCCCGGCCTGCAAACTGTGGAACACCGGCCACGGGTCGCAGGTAATGCGCGAAGCGGTCAGCTTGATGGGCGGCTACGGCATCACGGAAGACTGCCCCGGATTCCTGGGCTACAAGTGGATGGACACGCAGCTCGAAGCCACCTACGAGGGGCCCGAGGCAGTGCAGCGCCGCCAGCTCAGCATCACGATGACGAACGAGGTGTTCCTGGCCCAGTTCCGTTCCTGGATCACCGAGATGCGGCGCCTGGCTTCGCACCAGCCGGCCTCCGGCGCATGCACCATCGCCTCGGCCATGGACCTGTGGCTGTGGACGCTGGAACACCTGCTGCACTCCGGCGACGCCGATGGGCAGAAGCTGTTCCACTCCAATCGCCAGGGTGTGACCTTCCCGATGGCCGACGCGCTGTGCTGGCTGCTCGCCTCGCGCCAGCAGATCCTGGATGTGCAGGCGCTGCGCGAACAGGGACCTCTGAATCCCGCCGTTGCCGACGGTCTGGAAGGCACGCTTACCTTCCTAAACGACCTGTGCCACATGCAAGCCGCCCGTTCCGCGGGCGAGGTTTCGAGGATCTGCTCCACGCTCGCCTACGGCTACCTGCGGCATCCGGGCTGGGATGGCGGCTGCAGTTCCTGCGTCCGCGAGGACGAGATTTTCGCGATCGAAAGCATGGTCCCCGGAGCCTCCGGTTTCTGCTCGGATTTCGTGCGCGAGGACGGGACTCACGATGCGAAGGCTGGTCCGTGCGTGCAGGCCGTGGGGCTGGGCGACTTCGTCAAACTGCGCACCAAGCTCGACGGGTGCATGGCCGGTTCGATGCTGGCGCGCGACCGGGCCGCCGGGTCGATTCAGAAGGTCATGATTCCCGCGGCGCTCGATTATCCGCAGTAAGTCTGAGCGCGCTCCGCACGCCGGAAGACGACCGGGAAGGGAATCGGGAGACCCGCCGCAATGAGCATTGAAACGGAAGCAGGTAACGACGTTAACGGAGTAGACGCGAAGCCGCTGGACGCCGATATTGTCTGCGTCGGATTCGGTCCGGCTTCCGCGGGTTTCCTGACGACTCTGACAAAACTCCTGCAGGCCCCCTCGACGGACCAGCCGGTCGAGAGCCGCGCCGTGCCGGGCATGCCGCCGCAGATTCTGTGCTACGAGCGGGCTGACGATATCGCGTTCGGCGTCTCCGGCGTGGTCACTCGCGCGCGGGCCATCAAATCGACTTTCCCGTATCTGAACACGGCCGAGATTCCGTTGTCCGCGCGGGTGGGCAGCGAGCGGCTGCTCTACCTGCTGGACCCGCACGGGGCCTCGCGCCGCCCGCTCTGGATGCGGTTGGCCGACAAAGTGATCAAGGGCCTGGCGCGGGAAGACTACTCCTACGAAGCGCCCTATATCCCTCCCTTCCTGCACAAGCAGGACGGCTTCATCTTCTCGCTCGGGCAGTTCATGCAGTGGAGCGGACAGCAGGTGATGTTCTCCGGCACGGCGCAAGTCTGGCCCGGCACGCCGGTGTCCGATCCGCTGTTCGAAAACGGCAAGGTGGCCGGTGTGGTGCTGGCCGCGGACGGCACGGAGATCCGCGCGGAGTTGACCGTGGTCGGCGACGGTCCGGTCGGTCCGGTCGGCCGCCGTCTGGACGAAGTCTATGGCATGCCGCTGGGCCACAAGCGCGACGAATGGGCTGTGGGCATGAAGATGGTGGTGGATCTGCCCGCGAGTTGCACGCTCGAGGAAGGGACCGTATTCCACACCATCGGCTACCCCGAACCGGAGATTTTCGGTTTCTTCTACGTGCACCCGGACCGCGTGGCTTCGGTAGGCATTTTCGTCCCGTCCTGGCTCGATTCGCCGGTGCGCACGGGCTATCGCTACTTGCAGCACTTCATCACGCACCCCGCCATCTGGCGCCACTTGAAAGGCGGCCGGATGCGCAGTTGGGGTGCCAAGAGCCTGCTGGAAAGCGGCCGGCGCGGGGAACCGCGGCTGTGCGGCGATGGCTATGCCCGCATCGGCGAAGGCTCCGGTTCCACCAACGTGCTGACCGGCTCGGGCGTGGATGAGGCCTGGCTGACCGGCAGGCTGCTGGCCGAGGGCGTGCACGAGCTGTGGCGCGAAGGGCTGCCGTTCACCAAGGCGAACCTCGAAGCGCGCTACGTGCGCCGCCGCCGGACTTCCTGGCTGGAAAAGGAATCGATCATCGCCGAGCGCGCCCGCAATGGGTTCCAGCGCGGCATTCTACGCGGTTTCCTGGGCATGGCGCTGGCGGGTTTCACTTCCGGCGCGCTGGGCTACAATCGACGTCGCGACAAGCCGGCTCGACCGCTGGAAGAGTTCTATCGCGGCCGGCTTTCGGCGGAGCAGGTCCGGGATATCAGGGCGGCCTGCGAGAAGGACGCGCAGCCGCTGCACGATGCGCTGATGGAAGCCGCCGGGTGGCCCGCCATCGAATTCGATGGCCAATTGCTGGTCTCCCACCAGGATGCCCTGTTGATGGGCGGCAAGGTGCAGGCTGCGCCCGATCTGCCCGATCACGTCGTCTTCCGCGACCCCGATCTGTGTGCCGCCTGCACCAACCGGCTGTGCATCGAGATTTGCTCGGGAGAGGCGATCCACGCCGGGGAGAACGGCGCCCCGGTGTTCGATCGCGACAAGTGCGTACACTGCGGCGCGTGCATCTGGAACTGCACGCAGGAAGTCGCACCCGGCGTCAGCAACGTGGCCTTCTGCGCCGCTCCGGGAGGGCTGCACTCGGCCGAGAACTGAGCGCCCGTCGCTGAATTGGCATCCGGGCAACACCAGCGCGGGCTGGAGCCAGCGGGCGTCTCTGGAGCGCCGTCCCACTAGAATGGATTCGAGGAATTCTATGCCTTACCAAATCATCGTCTGCGGGGGCATCGCGCCCGACCCGCTCCAGACCTTGGAGCCCGCGATGGGGCCCGCCGGTCCCGCATTGAAGAATGAAATGATGCTGCCCGCCGTGTTCGACCCCTGGGCGGCCCACGCGCTGTACGAGGCCGCGCATCTGGCCAGGCAGTTTCCCGGCTCGTCGATCCGCGTGGTCACCCTGGCGCCGAAAGCCAAGCTGCAGCAGGTGATGATGACCGTCGCCCAGAAGCTGCCCTTCGAGTTGATCCCGATTGACGGACCCGGAGGCGGGTTCACCGATGCGGTCGAAGTCTCGAAGGTGCTCGCCCAGGCGATCTCCGCGATCCCGGGAATCGACATGAGCCAATTCCTGCTCTTCGGTGGCTGGGAATCGGCGACGCGCGGCTCGGGTTGCGTCATCCCGATGGTGGCCGCACGGCTCGGCATCGAGGACTGCTTCCTGGCGGTCGATGAGCTAAAGATCGAGGACGGCGCGTTGGTAATCAAGGAGCGCGTCGAAGGCGGACTGCTGCAGGTTTCGCGCTGCAGTGCGCCTCCGGCCGCGTTGGCGTGGGCCACGGGCAGTCTGCCCGAGCCGCCCAACCATCCCCAGACCGGCATGGCGAACATGCGCGCCATGATGCCCGCGCTGCAGCGCGCCAAGCCCGCCGGCCTCACCGGCGAGGGCTTCTCGGTGCCGCAAGCCACGCTGCCCGCCCAGCAGCGTCAGACCCAAGTGGTGAAAGACAAGCCCGCCGCCGAGATCTCGCGCGAGTTGCTGGAATGGATCAAAGGCTGATGCAGGGAAAGCACATGGAAAAGATACTCGTACTTCTTCATACCGAAGCGGACGGATCGCTGGGACGCGCCGCCCGTGAGTGCCTGAGCCTGGCGGCGTCGCTGGGTAAATACGATCTGGCCATCAGCGGAGCGGACGCTTCCGCCGCCGCCAATTCCGCCGAAGGCTCGGCCGAGCGGATTTTGTGCATCGCTGCGGACGAGTTCGCGGTACCGCGCTCCTCCACCGACTCGGCCGCCGCCGAAATGCTGATCCGCACCTCGGGTGCGACGTTGGTGCTAGCTCCCGGCACTTCGCGCTGGAGTCGCGCCTTGCCCATGGCGGCCGCCCGGCTCGGCGGTGTGATCGATACGCACGCCGTGGGTCTGGAAGTCGTTGGCGACTCGATTCAAGTGAAGCGCTGGTTCTACCGGCAGCGGATTGAAGGCACCGTCGCACGCAGTGGCAGTCCCTGGATCGTGGTCATCGAACCGGGCGCATTCACGGCAACGGAAGCCACCCCGCGGCAGGCCACCATCGAGACCCAGTCGCTCGAGCTGGCCGTGTCGCCCCGCACGACGGTGGAGGGCACCATCTCCACGGCTGCCGGCGAACAGACCATCCGGCCCGACGCGGCGCTGCTGTTCGTGGCAGGCGCCGGATGGACCAAGAAGCAGAAGGACGGGCAGGTGCATTTCGCCGACGCGGCGGACCGCATTCAGACCTTCGTCCACAAGTCCAAGTGCTCGCTCGGTTCGTCCAAATCGCTGGTCGATCTGAGCAGCGAGGGGGAAGCGGTGCTGCCCTTCCTCACGCACTTGCACCAGGTGGGCCAGACCGGCTCGACGCCGCGCCACCGGAAGGGCCTGGCGACGTGCTGCCACGGCGAGGAACCGCACGTGGTCGGCTGGCGTTTCATCAACGAACGGCGAGCCGTCAATCTCGATCCGAACTGCGGCTGGGCGCGCGGCAAGGCCGACGTGCTGTACGTCGCCGACGCCTTCGAAGTGATGAAGGAACTGAACGCGCTGCTCGACTGACGTCCGAAGTGGGGGACCGTCTGGACGGCGGCCGGCTCGAACGCAGGCCCTATTGCGTATCGCCCAACAGCGCCCTGCGGCGCTTGTATTCCGCTAGCGCGGCCGCCGATTCGGCTTCCTTGCCAACCTTGCGATACAGCAAGCCGAGAGAATATAGCGGCAACGCCAGCGTCGAGTCCAGCGCGGCGGCGCTCTTGTACTCTTCTATGGCCTCGTCGTTGCGCTTCTTGCTCTCAAGAACACGCGCGAGATGGTAGTGGGCGAGCGCGAATTTTGGATCGTATTTCAGCGCCTCCCGCAGATTCTCTTCGGCCGGATCGAATTCCTGCTGGCGCGACAGGAAGTAGCCCAGGTTGTCGGGAGGCCACGGGGAGGGTTTCGGGAGCTTGCGATTAAGTTCGGTAGCCTTGGTGAACGCCGCCCGCGCGTCTTCGGTCCGGCCCAGCATGTCGTAAGTCAGTCCGAGGTTGTCGTAAGCGCGTGCCGAGTTGGGGTCCAGCGCAATCACCCGCTTGAACTTGTCGACTGCCGCATCGTACAGCCGTTGATCGTAATCGAGCCGGCCGAGCCAGTACAGATACAACCCCTGCTTGGGGTGGAGTTCGTTGAGGCGGGCGAGGTGTGTTCGCGATGCGCCCGGGTCCCCGATGTCGATCAGTGCCATGGCCAGCGTAAAGCGGTCGCGATCGTCCAGCGGGCTGAGTGCGTCGGCCTGCCGGAACGCCTCTATCGCGCGACTGGTCCGGCCTCCAGCGAACTCTAGAGCTCCGAGCAGGGCGCGAAGCGCGGAGGCACGGTCCCTGGGGGTGTCGGGGCGCACGGCGCCGGACAGAACGGTTTCCAGACGGTCGAAAGCCTTTTGTGAAAACGATGCCGCCACAGCCTCGCGTTCATCCGCGCTGAGCGGAGCGCTGCGAATCCGCTCCGGCAGGCCTCCGCCGGTTTGCGCCAGAAGAGGCGCCACTAGCAGGACGGCGACGCACATTGCTTTCAAAAGCATCAATCTGATTTTGCCTCAAGACAGTAGGGTATCAGTCGCCTGGGCGCGAACCAACGCGGAGTGAGATTCGAGCGGGAGCGGGGAGGAAACTTGAGGCGGGTTTGGTGTAGCGGGTTTGCGCGGCGGTCACCCGAACTGTGGTTGCAGTTCGGGTGACCGCCGCGACTTTATGCTAGAACGTTATGCGGCCCACAAGCTGAATGTTTCTGGGCTGCGAAACGGTACCGTTCCAGACTCCGAAGCTGGGGCTGGAGGGATCGTTGTTGGCTGGATTGCAGTCGCCCCACGCCTGGCCATCACAAGCGAAGTAATGGTTGTTCAGGATGTTGAACATCTCGGCGTGGATTTCCATGTGCACCTTCTCGTAGAAGTCGAGCCGCTTCACGATCGACACATTGACGTCCTTGTAGCCGGAACCCCGGACATCGCTGACGCGGGGGCCGGTGCCGAGGTAGTTGCCGCCCACGAATTTGGAGGCTGGCTCGAACCCGGAGGCATTGTAGAGGGGCTTGTTCACGTCGATCGAGGGGAAGGACTGGGCCAGTACCGTCCCGGTGATGGCGGGAATGCACGCGGCCTCAATCTGTCCGGGAACGCCGCAAACGGACGAGTTGCGGAAGTAGAGCGGCATTCCAGAGGTGAACTTCATGCTGGTGGACAGCGCCCACCCGCCGAAGACTTTGTTGGAGATGCCTGAGCCGCTCATCCATTTCTTTCCGACTCCCAAAGGCAGGTCGTAGGTCCCAAGGACCGAGACCGAATTCGGGAGGTCGTCCGGAGAGAGCGAGTAGTTGCGGCTCCCCTGGTATTGACTGATCACATTGCCGACGCCGCCGATGCCGGAAGAACCGGACTGCGTGCTGCCTGCGGCGTTGGTCGTGAAGTGCGAATAGGTGTAGTTTAGCCCCGCATAGAAACCGTTCTTGAAGCCCTTTTCGAGCTTCATCTGGAACGATTGATACATCGAGGTGCCCTGGTTTTCGTTTAATCCGTTGAGGGCGCCGCAGTACTGCGGGAAGGCCACCAGGGCTTGCGCCACGGTGGGTTTGCAGGTGCCTGCGCTGGTCAGGTCAGCAGCCCAATTCGAGTAGGGCGCATTCACGCCGAAGAGCGCGGCTTGACCAGGCTGGAACACCGTGTTGAGTTCCGTGCTGCCCATGCTGGTGAGGAGCGACGGATTCAGGTAGTTCAGCGGCTGCATGGAGGAGGGCAGGTGCGTGCCCTTATTGCCGACCCAGGCTACGCTGACCAGGCTGCTGGCGCCGAGTTTGCGCTCAACAGTCAGGTTCCACTGCTGGGTATAAGACAGGTGATTGGCATAGGTGGGACGGTATTGTGGACCACCCTTGCCGTTGTCGGCCGTCAGGCTGATGTCAGGCGCGGTGGTGTAAGCCGGGAAGCCCTTATCCAGGTTGAAGGCTGGCACCTGACCGCTATACGAACTGCCGAACGAGGTGGACGGGTTGAAGCCGTCCAGACTCATGCCGCCACCCCAGCCGGGGTAGAACGCCTGCGTATAGAACACGCCGTAGCCGACGCGCACGACGGTCTGGTTGTCGATGCGATATGCCGCACCGATACGGGGACCGATGCCGCCGTTGAAATTAGACTCGGGGTAACGCTTGCCGAAGCTGGCGGCGCCCCACTTGCTGCCCGCGTACATGACGCTGCCCGGCAGGTTCCCGGCTCCAGGGTTCGGTGCGAATCCCAGGAAAGAGAGTTGATCGCCGGTCTCGAACGTGGGATCGAACCGGTCCCAGCGCAGACCGTAATTCAGGGTCAGCTTGCTGTTCACCTTCCAGGTGTCGCCCGCATTCAGCGAGAAGGCTTTCTGCACAGCGCCCCATTTCCAGACGTTATGCACGCTCAGGTTGCCGTTGTCGACCGCACCCGCGATCAAACTGGCGTAAGCATTGCCGCTGGGGATGCCGGTGAGGCCGGTGGTGGATTCCGCGAAGCCCAACGAGCCCGACTCGTTGCCGGCCGAGCGGAAGACTTGCGCCAGGTGGCGGTACTCCCCGCCAAACCGGAACGTATGCGCCCCATGCACCCAGGAAACCAATTCATTGACGATGTGCGAGGGGCGGGTTGACTTGTTCAGCGGTCCGGGGCCGTTCGTATTGCCCCAGCTTGGCATGCCGGAAATGTTGGAGCCAGAGAAACTGGCGCTGGGCGACGCATTATAGGCCACTGCGTTGGGGATTTGAATCGCGCTGGCGCTCTGGCCGGGGACCGACCCGTAGCCTTCGTTGCGGTTCAGATAGCCATAGGCCAGGTGGCTCATGAGCGTTGGGGTGAAGATGTGGTCCCAGTTCATGCGGTTGACCCAGGCATCCTCGGGGATAGCGGGGCTCGAACTGCAGAGTTGGACCGGCAGCGAGCACTGATCGCTCGGCAGGGTGATCTGGCGCCAGATGGTCGCGAAGATGTGGTCTTTGTCGCCCCAGTTGTGGTCGATCTTGAACAGGAAGTGATTGACGTTGGAGAGAATGCCGTCGGAGACGGGCGGCGCCAGGTAGTTGTTGTGTAAGCCAGGGCTGGTGGTGGCCGGCAGGAACCCCATCCACTTCAGTGCGATCGGGCTTTGCTGGCTGGCCGGGATCTGGTTGTTCGTGAACACGCTGCGGGTGAGCACTCCGTTGTTGATCGCGGTCGTATTCGGATCGTAGATCGGGAGGGGGTAATCGGAGAAGTTGCCGCTGCGCTCCTGGGATGTCGGAAGCGAATAGTAACTCCGGGTTGCGCTGCCGAGACTGCGCAAGTACTCTTCGTCGTGGAAGAAATAGGTTCTGTGCCGGCTGCCC
>Ga0118677_10006974_pt1 | contig 18885 bp, 14 predicted proteins | sample AliMusrvi5mmetaG_FD_86154 | JGI IMG/M metagenome (GOLD analysis project Ga0118677, IMG submission 86154) | reverse complement strand
CCGCCCAGGACCAACCGCCAGGGCGGCAGATCGAGGTCGTAGCGCAGATCCGCCCCGTCCACTTGGAAGTCGGGGTGGCGCGCGAGCCGGACATTGAGATAGAGATCGCCCGCCGGGCCTCCCTGGATTCCGGCTTCGCCCTGGCCGCCCAGGCGGATGCGCTGGCCTTCGCGCACCCCTGCGGGGATTGTTACCTCGTAGGTTTGCGCGGGGTGTCCCTGGCGTTGGAAAGTGATTTTGCGGCGGGCCCCATGGAGCGCCTCCTCCAGGGTCACGGAGAGGTCGGCCTCCACATCCACCCCTTTGCTGGCGCCTGCGGCGCGTCCGCTGGCGAACGGGTTGGCCTGGCGTCCGCCGGAGCCGAAGAACGCCTCAAAAAAGTCGCTGAACCCCGTGCCGCCGAAATTGAACTCGACGTCTTCCTGCCTCCCCGCGCCAGCGCCTGCCGGATGGCGGCGTCCTGCGCCCGGATGCCCGCCGGGAGGCGTCTGCGCCCCGCGTTCCCAGTCCGCGCCGAGCGTGTCGTATTGGCGGCGCTTTTCGGGATCCCCGAGCACTTCATAGGCTTCATTGATCTCCTTGAAGCGCTCCGACGCCGCCGCGCGCTCCTTCGGTTTCACCATGTCGGGATGGTGCGTGCGGGCGAGCTTGCGGAAGGCGCTTTTGATTTCGTCCTGCGTCGCCGTTTTCGCAACTCCAAGGGTCTGGTAGTAATCCTTAAACTGCATCCTCGAAAACATAGCGTTTGCCGGGCCGGGACGCCAGCACAGAAGCACCCCACAGCGGTTGGCCCGTCCAATATGGAGGCGACGTGGGTCGAGAGAACCCTTTGCGAAGCGGCGCGCGGGGGGTATGCTTCCCGCTTGATGACTTTCACACCGGAACTTCTCGCCCCGGCGGGCAACTGGGATTGCGTGCGCGCGGCGGTGGCCAACGGCGCGGATGCGATCTACTTCGGCCTGCCCCGGTTCAACGCCCGGATGCGGGCGGACAACTTCACCGAGGCGGAACTGCCGGAACTGGTCGCCTTCTGCCACCGGCACGGCGTCAAGGCCTACGTCACCTTCAACACGCTGGTCTTTGCCGACGAGCTTGAGGAAGCCGCCGACTACCTGCGCTTGCTCAACCGCTCCGGCGTGGATGCGGTGCTGGTGCAGGACATCGGCCTTGCGCGGCTCGCCCGCCGCGTGACGCCCGAGCTGCCTCTCCACGCTTCCACCCAGATGACGCTCACCTCGCCGGAAGGCGCGGAAATGATCCACCGCGAGCTTGGCATCGGCCGCGTGGTGCTCTCCCGCGAGCTTTCGCTGCGCGATCTCGCAAAATTTCCCGCACGCGCGCTGGAGTTTGAGGTCTTTGTCCACGGCGCGCTTTGCGTCGCCTACTCGGGACAGTGCCTCACGAGCGAGTCCCTGGGCCGCCGCAGCGCCAATCGCGGCGAATGCGCGCAGGCATGCCGGATGCCCTACACGCTGCTGGTGGACGGCGCGGTGCGCGATCTCGGCGAACGGCGCTACCTTCTTTCGCCGCAAGACCTCGCGGCGGTGGAGGAAATCCCCGCGCTGATCGAACGCGGCGTGGTCTCTTTCAAGATCGAAGGCCGCCTCAAGTCTCCCGAATACGTCGCCGCCGTCTGCCAGGTGTACCGCAAGGCCATCGACGTCGCGCTGGAACGCCGCGAATGGAAACCGGCTCCGGCGGACATCTACCAGCTGGAGATGACCTTCTCGCGCGGGTTCCATTCCGGCTGGCTCCACGGCGTCAACCACCAGGAACTCGTCGCCGCGCGCTTCGGCAAGAAACGCGGGGCGTTGGTGGGCCGCATCGGGCGCGTGGGGCGCGATTTTATCGAGCTCGCCAAGCTGGAGACGCCGGTCAAGCCGGGCGACGGCGTCGTCTTCGACATTGGCGGCGATCCCGATCACGAACAAGGCGGGCGCATTTATGAGGTGCGCGGCCAGCGGCTTTTTTTCAAGCACGGCCACCTCGATTTCAACGCGCTCGCGCCGGGGCACCGCATCTGGAAAACGGACGATCCCGCCCTCAACGCGACTTTGCAAAAAAGCTACGCGGGGAACCTCGCCCCGCGGCATCGCGAGCCAGTCGATCTGCGCGTCTGCGGCACGGCGGACGCCCCGCTCACGGTCGAGGCGCGGTTGCGCGACCAGACGTTTTCCGTCACCTCAGCCATCCCGCTTGCCCTCGCCCGCACCGCCCCGCTCACCCCGGAAAAACTGCGCGAACACCTGGGGCGCTTCGGCGAATCGCCGTATTGCCTCGGCACGCTCGAAATCGAACTGGAGGGGGCGCTCATCCTTCCCATCAGCGAACTCAACCGGCTGCGGCGCGAGCTCACCGCGCTGCTCGAAGCCAGGGCCGGGCAAGAGCAGCGCCTTGAAACCGCCGTCACCGTTTCCCAACTGCTCGAAGGAATCCCTGCTGCGGCAGAACCCGGCGCCGCGGCGCTCTCCGCGCTCTGCCGGACCACCGAACAGCTCGAAGCGGCGCTTGCGTGCGGCATCCAGACGCTCCATGTCGATTTCGAGGATCTGCGGCGCTACAAAGACGCCGTCGCGCTGGTGCGTTCCAGCGGTTCCAGCGCTACCGTTTTCCTGGCCACCCCGCGCATCCAAAAACCGGGCGAGCAAGGCTTCTTCAAGCTCATCGAAGCGGCGGAGCCGGACGGGGTGCTCGTCCGCAACCTGGGCGGCATCGCGTATTTCCAACAGAGCGCGCTGCGGAAGATCGGCGATTTTTCCCTCAACGTTGCGAATCCGTTCGCCGCCGCGTTTTTCATGGAAAAAGGGCTGGAACGCGTCACGGTTTCCTACGATCTCAACCTGCCGCAGGTGCTTGCGCTCGTCCGGCACGCGCCGCCCGCGTGGTTTGAGCTCACGCTGCACCAGCACATGCCGATGTTTCACATGGAGCACTGCGTTTTCGCCGCGTTCCTCTCCGAAGGCCGCACCCATCTCGACTGCGGCCGCCCGTGCGACCTCCACCGCGTCCACCTGCGGGACCGCGTGGGGATCGAACACCCGCTGCGCGCGGATGTCGGCTGCCGCAACACGCTTTACAACGCCGTCGCGCAAACCGGGGCGCAGTTTTACCCCGAACTCGCCGGAGCCGGGCTGCGTCATTTTCGCGTGGAACTGCTGGAGGAAAGCAGCGAGGAAACCCGGCGCGTGCTCGGCGCGTATGCCGGGCTCCTGAGCGGCGCGCAAACCGGCGAAACGCTCTGGCGCGAACTGCGCGCGCAATCCCAGTTGGGCGTCACGAAGGGGACCTACCGGGAATAAGGGGCTTGAGCCGGGCGCACGGGCGCGAAAAATCCTCCTGTTTTTCAGGGTGCGCTCCGGGTAGAACATGCGCTATACCTGCCACCTGATGAAACGGTTTATCCTCTTTGTCATCCTTGTCGCTCTTACCCTGCTGGCCATTTCCAAATGGAACCAGCGGCGCGGCACACCGGAAACGTTCACCCCTGCGACGGCGCCCAATCTCGGGGAAATGCCCGTGCTGGCGGCGCTCGACCAGGAAACCTCCCGGCTCCTCCAGACCGTCATCCCTTCGGTGGTCAGCATCACCACGAGCCGCAAGGTGCAGGCGCCGCAGATCATTGACCCCTTCGAGTATTTCTTCGGCCGCCGCCGCGCCGTGCCGCAGGAGGCGGTCAAAAACTCCCTGGGTTCGGGCGTCATCGTCTCCAAGGAGGGGCACATCCTCACCAACTACCACGTGGTCGCCAATGTGGATGAGGTGCTGGTGCAGCTCAACGACGGGCGCGCCCCCTTTCCGGCCCGTTTTATCGGCGGGGACGAAGCCAGCGACATCGCGGTGATCAAGATCGACGCCCGGGGGCTCACCCCCCTTCCGCTGGGGGATTCGGACAACGTGAAAGTCGGCCAGCTCGTCTTCGCTGTCGGCAACCCCTTTGGATTGCAGGAAACCGTCACCAAGGGGATCATCAGCGCCACCAAGCGCGTCACGGACGAGAGCAACAACGAGTTTTTCCAGACCGAGGCGGTCATCAATCCCGGCAACTCCGGCGGCCCGCTCGTGAACATTCACGGCGAGATCATCGGCATCAACACGGCCATCGGCAACTACTCCGGCAGCGGCACATGGCAGGGCGTGGGGTTTGCGATCCCCTCCAACACCGCCCGCCACGCGCTGGAAGCGATCATCAAGACAGGCCGGGTCGTGCGCGGCTACCTGGGGGTCGCCATTGATCCGCTCACCGCCGAGCTCGCAGAACAGCTTGGGCTGCCCGGCCAGATCGGCGTGTTGGTTCGCAGCATCACCCCCGGTTCTCCGGCGGAAAAAGCGGGGCTGGCTCCGGGGGACATCCTCACCGCCTTCAACGGCAAGCCGATCGACTCCGCGCGGGGCCTCGTGCGGCAGGTCGCCGCCACCCCCTTGGGATCAAAGGCCGAGATCAAGGCAATCCGCAACAAGAAAGAGCAGACCTTCCGCGTCACCATCGAGGAACCGCCCGCCGGATTCCAGATCGGCAAATCCGTGCCGCGCACCCCGGCCCTTCCCCCTCCCGGCAGCGTGCAGCCCGGCAATCCGCTCTCCGACATTTCCGTAACAGCCATTCCCCAGGATCAGTTGGCGAACTACCCGGAAAACGTCCAGGGGGTATTCGTCAGCACAGTTGGCACTGCGGAACTCGTCCGTTTCCTCCAGCCCGGCGATGTGATCGAGCAGCTCAACGGGCAACCCGTGAGCACCCCCGAGGAGTTCCGCAAGGCCGCTGATGACAACTTCCTCCTCGCCACGATCGCGCTCGGCCGCCCCGGCACGCCGATGCGCGCTTTCGGCGACGGGATGGGAGGCCGGCCCGGACTTTCCGCCGACCAGATCCGCAAGATCGTGGCCTTCCTGAGGTCGTGGGAGTGGGAGAAGAAGAGATGACCGCAGCGCACGAGGGGCTGCTCAGCGCCCGCCAGAAGGACGTTTTGATCCGGGCCGCGGGCGTGGGGCTGTTGGCGCTGGCCGGAGGCTGCTACTTCGCCCCCGCGCGCGCCCTGGGCTGCCTGCTGGTCGCGAATTTCTTTTTCGTCTCCATAAGCCTCGGGGCCCTGGTCTTCATCGCCGCGCAGAACATCTCCTCGGCCGGCTGGTCCGTCGTCTTCCGGCGCGTCCCCGAGGCGATGACGGGCTATCTGCCGGTGGGCGCGGCCTGCTCCGCCGTGCTGCTGGTCTCGGCGCGCATCCTCTATCCTTGGGCAGCGCCGAACGCCGCGGCCGCGCTCGGCACGAAAGCGGCCTACCTCAATGTCTGGAGCGCCGCGATGAGAGCGGCAGTTTACTGGGCGGTCTGGCTGTTCTTCGCGCGGCGGCTCGTGTCCCTCTCGCGCGGGCAGGACTCCAGCGGCGCTGTCGCGGCGACGGGGCGCGCCAAAGCCCTTTCGGTCGGCTTCCTCCTCTGCTTCGGTGTCACCTTCACGCTTGGCTCGGTGGACTGGCTCATGTCGCTGGAGCCGAAATGGGACACCACGATCTATCCGTGGTATGTCTTCGCGGGCGCTTTCGAGGCAGCTCTCGCGGCCATCGTCGTGCTGGTCGTGGCGCTGCGGCGGCGCGGGTTCCTGACCGAAGTCAACGAGCACCATCTCCACGACCTGGGCAAGTACCTCTTCGCCTTCAGCGCGTTCTGGGCATATCTGTGGTTCTCGCAATTCCTGCTGATCTGGTATTCGAACCTGCCTGAGGAGACGACATTCTTCGCGCGCCGCCTCAGCGGCGTCTGGGGTTGGCTCTTCTGGCTCCAGCCGGTCGTCAATTTCGCCATCCCATTCGCCCTGCTCCTTCCGGCTTCGCGCAAGAGGCGCACGGGATTCCTGCTCTCGGCGGCGGCCCTGCTCTTGATGGGGCACTGGCTGGATCTGTACATCCTCGTGATGCCGCCCGTGCTCGGCTCAAAACCCGCCTTCGGGCTCCTGGAACCCCTGGTCTTCGCGGGCCTGGCCGCGGCGTTCCTGCTGCTCTTCGACCGGGCCTTCCGCGGGGCCAGGCCCGTTCCGGCTCGCGACCCTTACCTCGAAGAAAGCGTCCACTTCCAGGGCGTCTAAGACATCTTCCTGCCGACTCACGCCAGGTCCAGGGCTCACTCCGGGGCCTTTCGGCCCGCCGGTATTACCTGGCGGTGATGACGAGCGTTTGCGTGCCGGTCCCGCCGGCATTGGTGGCGCTGATGGTGACTCGGGAAACGCCCGCCTTGCTGACCAGCCCGGAAATGAGTCCGGACGTCCTATTGACGCTAAGGCTTCCCGGGAGGCCAGTAGCATTGTAGCTCGTCGGGCTGTTGGTGGCCGTGATTTTATAGCCGAACATGTTGAACTGCAAAGACGTCGCAGTACCGACGCTCGTGATGACGGGCGGCATGACCTTGATGGTCAGGGCCAGCGCAATCTTGCCCGTCCCAGCGGCATTGGCGGCGCCCAAGGCGACGGAGAAACTACCCATCGTTGTGGGGGTGCCGGAGATGACGCCGGAGGCCGCGTTAAGGCTCAACCCGGAAGGCAGGCCCGAGGCGCTGAAGCTCGTCGGGCTGTTGGTGGCCGTGATAGCGTAACCGAACGCGGCCCCGAGAGCGCCTGCGACGCTGGAGGCGCTCGTGATGACAGGCAGAGCAACGACCGTGATGGCGAGCGCCATGGTGCCGGCCCCGCCCTGATTGGAAGCGCGGAGCGTCACCGTGAAAATGCCGGCCGTCGTCGGCGTACCCGAGATGGCTCCGGTATTGGCGTTGATGAGCAGACCCGAAGGCAGGCCGACCGCTCTGAAGCTGGTCGGGTTGTTCGTGGCCGTGACCGCGTAGGCAAACGATTTCCCGACGGCGCCCGATGCGCTGCCGGTGCTGGCGATGACCGGCGGCGCGGGAGCGACCGTGAGGACAAGCGTCCTGGCGCCGGTCCCGCCCTGATTGGAAGCGCGGAGCATCACCGTGAAAATACCGGCCGTCGTCGGCGCGCCCGAGATGGCCCCGGTATTGGTGTTGATAAGCAGGCCCGAAGGCAGGCCGACGGCGTTGAAGCTGGTCGGGCTATTCGTGGCCGTGACTGCGTACGCAAACGCTTTTCCCACGACGCCCGATGCGATGCCGGTGCTGGTGATGACAGGAGGTGCGGGCAGAACGGCGAGGGAGAGCGTCTGGCTGCCGCTACCCAACGCATTGGCGGCGCTGATCGTCGCGTTGTAGGCGCCGAGCGCGGTGGGCGCGCCCGAGATGGCGCCGGTCTGCATGCTGACGCCCAGCCCCGCGGGCAGGCCCGCGGTGCGGAAGCTGGTCGGGTTGTTGGTGGCCGTGATAGTGTAGCGGAACGCGGCGCCAAGCGTGACCGTCGCGCTGGAGGCGCTGGTGATAAGCGGCGCGCCGACGGTGGTGACATTGATGGTCACGGCGACGCTGGCCAGGGACCCGGTGGTATCAATAGCATGGACAGTGATGATGTGCTTCCCAATCCCGAGTTGAGCTGTGTTGAGGCCGTAAGACCACTTGGTGGTCCCGGAAGCGGGGAGGAATGCGCCGCTATCCACCTGCACTTGCACTTGGCTTACGAGGACATTGGCGACGGTTTCCGCGGCGGTACCGCTGACCGTAATGCCGCCGTTGACAGAAGCGTTGTTGGCCGGGCTGGTGATAGCGACACTCAGCGCCGTGGGCGCCGCGGAGGAGAACGCAATGGTGTCTGCCCCGAAGCCCACCGAGTTGCTCATCTGGGAGTAGGCGATCCGGAAGTAGCCGCCCTCGCCCCAGGAGGAGTTCCAGCTGTTCTTGACGATGAAGCACTGGTTCGCGTCGTCGTAACCGACGATCAGGACCGCGTGGCCGCCCGCCAGAGAACCGCTGGTATAGGAATAGACGCCCGAGGTATAGGAGAAGAAGTCCGAATAGACGGCCATGGTGGTCGGCAGGGGGCCGTAGGCGAACAGGGCGCTCTTAATGGCGGTCGTCGTAGGGGTGACGTTCGTCCCGGGAACCGAGATAGCCTTGCCGATGCGCTCCGCGCCCAGTTGCCAGCCCGACGAGGCCTGGGAGCACGAGCCGTCGGCCGCAGTATAGGGATAGGCCGACTCCGGGCCCACGCCGGTGGATTGCATGAAGCTCGCGGCGGAGTCAGGAAATCCGCCAATTTCGCAATTGCCGGCGCCGCCGCAGGAGATCACGATCTGCTCGGAAAGATCCACGTTCGCGCCGGGGGTGGACTGGGTCCGCAGGACATAAGATTCCAGACCGCCGATAGTCGAGAACGCCCAGCAACTGCCGCAGTTGCCTTGGTCCTTCACCGCGGTAACATAGTTCTGGCCGTTGTAATTGCGCCAATCCAGGGACGCGGGCAAGGCGGCGGACGCCGCGGCGGGGAAGGATACGACGGAAGCCTTTGAGCCGACGGCCCTCTTGAGCAGGCCGAGGCGCCTCTGCCTCTGCTCCGGCGGGAGCCGCAGAATCGGGTTGTCGTTGGCAGTCCACCTCGCGCCCGCGGCCTGGATAGCGGCATGGACTGTGGAAAGTTCCGCCATCATCGCAGAGGAAGCAACCAATCGAGCGGACTCGGCCTGCGCAGCCGCCGACACGGGATGGGACGCGGATATCACCGCAATAAGCATCGCGCACATCGGTCCGAGAATTTTCTTCATTACTCTCCTATAATTAATAACGCAAAGAATCCTTCCAATTGGGAAACGTCGCCATAATACCACAATTCATGCGACAATGCTCAGGAGCCTTCATTAATATCAAGATCGAACTTTTTTGCGCTCCCGATTCTATCCCAATATCATTTCAGTCAACAGTCCGTATCCCGAACCATCTCAGCCATTTCTCCACGCCCCTGAAATCGCGCGCCAGATGATCGGGCCGCGACCGGACCAAAGACGCCCAGGACGCGAAGCCCGTGCCCACGGCGATGGTCTTGAATCCCGCCGCGCGGCCGGCCGCCACGTCGTGCGGCGTGTCCCCGATCACGAAAATGTCCCGCGCGGGCACGCGCCGCCGCGCCAAAGCCCGCGCCCGCCGCGCCGCCTTCTTCAGGATGACGTCGCGGCGCAGGCCGTCCCCGCCGAAGCCGCCAAAGCGGAAATAGCCGTTGAAACCCGAGGGCCCGAGCTTGATGCGCGCCCCCCGCTCGATGTTGCCCGTGCCCAGTCCCAGCAGGATCCCCGGCTCGCGGCTGAGACGCCGCAGCAATATCTTGATGCCCGCCGGCAGAACGTAGCGCCGCTCCCGCGTGGCCCGGCGCACGTAGCCGGGCAGCAGCCGCAAATACTCGCGCTGCAGCCGGTCCACGGCCCCGCGCGGGGCCGCGCGCCCCGTGGCCTGCCGCCAGGCGGTGGCGAAATTCCAGAGGTCGGTGCGCCCGGCCAAGGAGAGCTCGTCGCAGACCCCGGCCTTGCCGTGCAGGCGGCGCACGGCGTGATTCAAGGCCGTGCGGCCCGCGCCCCCAGCCCGGATCAAGGTGCCGTCGACGTCGAAAAGCAGGACTGCGCGGACCATGGGGACCGGGCTCAGGCGTCCGGGTTTTGGAGGAGGAAGCTGACGTTGACGTCGTCGAGCATCATCAGCAAGGTGCAGTCGGCCGCGATCTCCTGCGAGGCCATATGGATGAAGACGCTGAATATCCGGCCGCACGGGAAAAGGTTCCCGAAGGCCGCCTTGATGATGTCGGCGCGCTGGCCGCGGACGCACTTGGGGGCGGAGAGGATGACGGCCACGCCGCCGGGCTCGGCCAAGGCGTCGGCCACCGCGTTGATCACGATGTTGGCCACCTCGGCGACCGCCGCCTCCCGCCGCTGCGGGGTGGACAAGCGGCCGCCCGCGCCCCCGGACAGCAAGGGCAGGGTGATGCGCGCCGCGCTAAGCTCGGAGAAGAACGCCAGGAAGAGCTTGCCCGGCGCCTGGCAATAGGCTCCGAGATAGGACTCGCTGGGCTCCTTGAGTTGGGCGCAATCCTCGGGCCGGGCGCAGGCCTCCAGGGAGATGCCCCGGATATCCCAAACGGTGCGGCTGATCGCGGCCAGCTTGGACGAGCTCGCCGCCACGCCCCGCTCAACGAACCGGAGGATGGTCTTCTGGTCCTGAGGGGTTATTTCCATGGGCGGCGACTGCTTCCAGGCAGCGCTTCAAAACGTCAAGCTCGATGGGCTTGCCGAGCAAGTCCAGGGCGCCGGCCTGGAGCGCCTCGTCGCGGATGCGCTGCTGGCTGTTTCCCGAGATGACGACGACCTTGGCGTCGGCATGGGCTTGACGCAGGGCCCGGAGGATGGCCAGGCCGTCCTCCTTGGGCAAGGAGAGGTCCACGGTCACCAAGTCGGGCTTGTGCTGCTGGTAGGCGGACAGGGTGCCGCTCATATCGTCGGCCTCCGCCACGACCTGGTGCCCCAGGATGTCGAAGATGTCCTTGAGCATCTCGCGGGTGATCAGGTTATCTTCGACGACTAGGATGCGTAGGGCCATGCCGGTGTCTCTTCTCTATTATAGCCTAATCTCGCCCTGGGAATGGACCACGACCCCGCGCTTCATGGTCCAGGCCGCCTGAGGCGCCCCGAAATAATAGGGGATCTCCCGGTAGTCCTCGGCGTCGTAGCAAAGCAGGTCCGCGGCCTTGCCGGGCTCCAGGCTGCCGTGGCTATGGCCCAGGCTCAAAGCCCAGGCACCGTTGATGGTGGCCGCGACCAGCGCCTCTTCCGGGGCCATCTTCATCTGGCTCGTCGCGATGGAAAGGATCATGCGCATGTCCCAGCACGGGCAGGTGCCGGGATTGAAATCCGTGGCCAGCGCCACGGCCGCGCCCATGTCCACAAGCCGCCGCGCCGGCGGGTAGGGCTTGGCCAGAAAATAGTTCGAGCCCGGCACCAGGCAGGCCACGGCGTCAGCCCGGGCCAGCAGCGCCAGGTCCGAATCGTCCAGGCAGTCGAGATGGTCGACCGAGACCGCGCCGGCCGCGGCCGCCATGGCCAGGCTGCCGCTGCGGGAGAGCTGCTCCGCGTGGACCTTGGGCCGCAGGCCCGCCCGGGCCGCGGCGGCGAAGAGGCGGGCGGATTGTTCCACCGAGAAGAACCCGGCCTCGCAGAAGACGTCGACGAAAGCCGCCAAGCGCTCCGCCGCGACGGCGGGGAGCATCTCCTCGATGACGCAGCGCAAATAGCCTTCCGGGTCGTGCCGCCATTCGCCGGGAACGGCGTGCGCGCCGAGGAAGGTTGGGATGATTTCCAGGGGCCCGGCCTCGTTGGCGGCCCGGATGGCCCGCAGCATCTTGAGCTCGGAGGCGAGGTCGAGGCCGTAGCCGGATTTGGCCTCCAAGGTGGTGGTGCCGCATTCGAGGAACCGGCCGGCGCGCTCGCGCAGGCTTTGCGCCAAGGCCTCCTGGGTCGCGCCGCGCACTCCCTGGACCGTGGACAGGATGCCGCCGCCTTGGGCGGCGATGGCGGCATAGCTCTGGCCCTGGAGGCGGGATTCAAAATCCTGGAGGCGGGGGCCGGCGAAGACGGGGTGGGCGTGGCTGTCCACGAAGCCCGGCAGCACGACCCGGCCGCCCGCGTCGAGCCGGCGGGCTCCGGAAGCGAGCTCGTGGGATGAGACCAGGTCATGGCTGCCCGCGGCAAGGATCTTGCCGCCGTCGATGAGGACGGCGCCCCGGCGGACAAGGCCGACCGAGCGCATCTGCGCGCCACGGCGGGGCAGGGCCGGGCCGGCCATGGTGAGGAGCTGGGCGGCGTTGACTACGAGGGTGCTCATCAACGCGGCGCGGGCGTCCGCCTGTAAACGAAGAGCATGGCGATGAACAGGCCGCATTCCACGGCGGCGACTCCAAGATTGAGGGGGTCGTCGCCATTTCCCATCATCGAGACGATGGAAGCCATGTGCCAGAGCGCGCCGCAGCCGAGCAAGAGGAGGGCCGCCAGCAAGGCTCCGCGCTTCTGCCGTCCCACATGATACGCCAAAACGCAAAAGACCACGCCAAAAATAAGCGTGATCCAAGGCGAAAGGGGCAGCAAGTGCAGGAGCCTGAGGAATCCGACGGCGATCGCGAGGACGCCGACGACCAAGACGAGGCACTTGGCGTTGGCGACCTGGAACTGCGGCGGCTTCATCACCTCGTGCTGATAGGTCTCGTCCGCATCGCTCTCAGCCTCGTCCTCATCCGCCTCGGGTTCGTCCTCATTCATCTCTCATCTCCGGACCGCTGCCGCGGCCCACAGGCCCGATAGTACCAATTGTAGCGCCATTAAGCGGGACTACCGAAAATTCCTGAACTGCAGCTCCACGCCGAAGTTCCCCTCGCGCAGCAGCGCCATCACCGCCTGCAGCTCGTCTTTCGATTTGCTGCTTACCCGCAGCTGTTCGGCCTGGATGGAGGCGTTGGCCTTGCACTTGGCCGCCTTGATGGCCGCCACCATCTCCTTGGCCTTATCCACGGGGATGCCGGACTGGACGGCCACCTCGATGCGGGCGGTCTGGCCCAAGGCCTGCTCGATCTTGCCCTTGCTGAAATTCTTCAGGGGGAGGCCTCTCTTGGCCATGCGCAGGTAGAGGATGTCGAGCGCGTTGTCGATCTTCATCTCGTCCGAGGCGCGCACGATGAGTTTCTTGGCCTTGGCGTCGAGCTCGATGGAGGCGTTGGCGTTCTTGAAGTCGAAGCGATTGACGATCTCCTTCATCGCCACCTGGATGGATTCGCTCACCAGGTTCAAGTCCACTTCGCTGACCGCATCGAATGAAAAATCCTGTGCCATGATGCCTCCTATCGGGGGATATTGAGCTTCTGCTTCCGCGCCGTAGCGACGGCCTCGGGGTAGCCGGCGTCCAAGTGCCGCGCCACGCCGATGCCTGGATCGTTGGTCAGCACCCGCTCCAGGCGGGCATCCATCATCTTGCTGCCGTCCGCCACCGTCACCTGCCCGGCGTGCAGGGAATAGCCGATGCCCACCCCCCCGCCGTGATGGAAGCTCACCCAGGAAGCGCCCGAGGCCGTATTAAGGAGGGCGTTCAGGATGGGCCAATCCGCGATGGCGTCCGAGCCGTCCTTCATGCCTTCGGTCTCGCGGTAGGGACTGGCGACCGAGCCGCAGTCCAGATGGTCGCGGCCGATAACGATCGGGGCCTTGAGCTTGCCCTTGGCCACCATATGGTTGATGCGCAGGCCCATTTCCGCGCGCGCGCCCAGGCCCAGCCAGCAGATGCGCGAAGGCAGGCCCTGGAAGGCCACGCGCTCCTGCGCGAGCTTGATCCAGCGGGCCAAGGCCTCGTCCTTGGGAAAAAGCTCCAGGACCGCCTGGTCCGTCGCATGGATGTCCGCCGGCTCTCCGGAGAGCGCGGCCCAGCGGAAAGGCCCCTTGCCCTCGCAGAACATGGGCCGGATGAATGCCGGGACGAAGCCCGGGATGTCGTAGGCTTCCTTGACCCCGGACTGGAAAGCCATGGTCCGGATGTTGTTGCCGTAGTCGAAGGTGACCGCGCCCTGGGCTTTCAAGTCCAGCATGCCGCGCACGTGGACCGCCATGGATTCCATGGCCCGCCGGATGTGCTCCTGCGGATTTTCAGCACGCAGCCGGGCGGCGTCTTCCAGGCTCAGGCCTTGCGGGACATAACCCGCCAAGGGGTCGTGCGCGGAAGTCTGGTCGGTCAGGATGTCCACCGGGACACGCCGCCGCGCCAGCTCCGGGATGATGTCCGCGGCGTTGCCCAGCAGGCCGACGGACAGGGCCTCACCCTTCGACTTCGCCGCCAGGACTCTCTTGAGCGCCGCGTCCAGATCCGTCTCCATGCAGTCGAGATAGCGCGTCTTCAGCCGCATCTCGATGCGCCGGGGGTCGACATCCACCGCGAGGCAGGCCGCGCCGTTCATGGTCGCGGCCAGGGGCTGGGCCCCGCCCATGCCGCCCAAACCGGCGGTCACGACCAGACGGCCCTTGAGGCTCCCGTTGAAATGCTGACGAGCGGCCTCGGCGAAAGTCTCGTAGGTGCCTTGCAGTATGCCCTGCGTCCCGATGTATATCCAGGAGCCCGCCGTCATCTGGCCGTACATCATGAGCCCCTTCTTCTCCAGATCGTTGAAGACCTCCCAGGTGGCCCAACGGCCCACGAGGTTCGAGTTGGCGATGAGTACCCGGGGCGCGTATTCATGCGTCCGGAATACCCCCACGGGCTTGCCGGACTGGACGAGCAAAGTCTCATCGTTCTCCAGGGCCCGTAAGGCGCGCACGATGGCGTGATAGCATTCCCAATTGCGCGCGGCCTTGCCCCGGCCGCCATAGACCACCAGGTCCTGGGGCCGCTCCGCCACCTCCGGGTCGAGGTTGTTCATGAGCATGCGCAGAGCCGCTTCCTGCTGCCAGCCCTTGCAGGACAACTGCGTGCCGCGCGGCGCGCGGACGGCCGGTTCCGCCGTTGTGGCGAGTTTCATATTTAAGGAATTCCTCCAGGCCTCACGAATAATAGATCAGGCGGGCAAGCAGGCCGCAGGAGATGCTCGCGGCGGAGCCGAAGGCCAGGCTGAACCAGGAGAGGTCCAGCAGCCTCCGGGCCCGCAGCGCGCACATGGCCGCCAGCCACAGAGGCGCCGCCAGCAGCCAGCCGTTCTGCGGCAGGAGGAAGCACAGCCCCAGCACCAGCCGTTCCATCATGCCCAAATATTTCTCGTCGAAGTCCGGGGCGGCCGAAGCGAAGAGGTCCCGCTCCAGAAAATACTCCGTCACGGAGGCGGCATGAGTCAGGAACACGGCCAGGCAGGCCAAGACCGGCCACCGCTCCGGGATCAGCACCCCCGCGCTGCTGCTCAATCCCAAGGGCGCGACCGCGAAGAGTAGCGCCACGTGGATGACCTGGTCCCAGACGAAATGGGCGGTATTGTCCGAGGCCTGATGCTTGAACACGTCCATGACCCGCCATTGGTCCTCGAGGAAATGGGCCGCGCCCAGAGCCAGGATGCACACCCAGCCCTGAAGATGCAGGACGCCCACGCTGACCCAGCATTCGCCCAAATAGGGCCAGGTCAGCACGGCACAGATCACGGAATGGATCGCGCAGTGCGCCAGCATCCCCCAGAGGCTGGCGCGCTTCCAGCGGCTAATGAAGTTGGTCTGGAACGTGAAGTCGGCCAGCAAGTGGCCGAGGAGCAGTCGCCAGAAGATTTCCATGGTCGGGGGCTCCGGCAGGGCCGGAGCGCGCTAGGGGATTCTAGCAAAAGGCACGGCGGCCGGTGCGTCCGCTTATGAATTGCAGATAAATGCGTAGTCTGGGAAACATAATCGAACTTAGCGTGAGTTGTTGTTCCCGTTCAGGCCACCAGGGGACCTAGCCTGCTATCATACCATCCAAATTCGATAGGAGTACACGCCGGGATCGGAGTCGGAAGGTCAGGCGGCCAGCATCGAGGCAGAGCCGTGCCTAAGCCGCGTGGAAATCATCGGCCGGAGGAACGTCGACTGGAGGCCCAGAGGCGGGCCTCCCAGTGGGCGGCGGAGTATCCGGCCCGCGGTCCGGGCCAAGCGGGGCGCTAGGCCATTCGGGACGGCGCAAAGGTGTGCCGGGATAGGCCCTTGTGCGTGCATCGTCGAGGGGAATGGCATAATCCCCGCACGGGGCATAGCTCGATTGGCAGAGCGCATGGCTTGGGAGCGGAATAGACGCTTCTGCTTGCATCTGCCAGCCTGATACTCTCTCGCCATTTCGACGGGACCGACCTTGCGGCGTCTGGCCCTCTGATACTGTGTTGGCTGGCCGGAGGGCGCCACCTGCGGCACCATTGGAAACTGTGAGACCCGGCATATAGCGGGGCGCAGGCGTTTGGCGCGCATCGGCAAAAGATTTTCCGCCGATAGGATATGCTTGCCGGTTGTGTCGTCCTTGTAGAGATGCCTCATCCCATCGATATCAATCAATATTTCCCGTCCAAAGCAGGCTGGACCTTTACCCATGCTAAAGCCGGAAGCGCCCAAGTAAATACCGGCTAGAAACGCCAGGAAAAAGCTTTAAGTGTCGGTGGGTGCTGTCTTATAGATGCGGCGCATACAGCACAAGCTGGTTGGCCGTGTGTCGCTCATAGCCGTCCGAGGGATGGTTGACGACTCCCTTGCCCTGGATGTACATGGCCGTGGAGCCTCCGCCATCGAGGTTGAGCCCTGTCCAGGCGCCAAGCTCCACCAACGCCTTTGCCTCTTCCTTGGCTGTCATGCCCACGCTGGCCGATGAACGTCCATCAACCACCATGACTATCAAAATTTTCTTGTCGCGCGAAAGCCCGACCGCGGTCCGAGGCGCTCTCTCCAGCATGAACGCCTGCTGTTCCTTGACGTAAGCCCCGTTTTTCAGCACCAAAGTGCGAGCGCTCGCGATGTCGGTCATCCAAGCGGCCCGCGTAAACGGGACTCCCGGGTCTACGATTTCCACACGATTGTGCGCAGCCACGAAATGCGAGTCCAACTTAGAGTCCAGGTCAGAACGCCAGAGGTGTCCTTCGCCCATCGTCAAACCGATCGGGACAAAACCGGAAAGGAAAAAGCTGGCGTTGACCGCGATCTGGGCGTGCGCTTTTTTCGCATACGCAGACACCGTCATCCCCCGCATCGCAGGAGGCGTGACCGCCACCCGCAAACCGGGGGTCTTCAGAACGGCAATGACCGCATGGATATGCCAGTTGGGATTCTTCTTGACCCGGTCCAGGCAGAGGACTCCTTTAAAAGGGCTAGCCCATTTATCCGCGGCGCGGGCCGATGCCGCAACGCTCAGGAGCGCGGACAGAACAAGAATGAGCGTCGCAACACTAAAACCGAAATGTTTTCTGTATCGAAGCATTACCCCCCCAGAAACACCGGCCGAATCACCCTATCATAACAAAATTGCAGGAAGGATAAATGCGTAGTCCGGGAAACACAATCGAACTTAGCGTGAGTTGATGCTCCCGTTCAGGCCCCCAGAAGGCCAGGCCTGCTATCACACCATCAAAACTCGATAGGAGTACACGCCGGGATCGGAGCCGGAAGGTCAGGCGGCCAGCATCGAAGCAGCGCCGTGCTCCCCCTAGGCCGTCCCACAGGATATCGGCCGTGAATGATATGATACGTAGGAACTAGCCGCGGCTTGACAACCACATGAGCTTCCTCTTGATCCTGCTGGTCCTAGGCGCCGGCGGCCTCATCGGCCAGATATTGCTCTTGTGCGAGTTCCTCATCGAGCGGCAGGGCTTTCAGGTCGTGATGAATCACGTCAAAAACGGCCGTTGTCCTTTCTGCGGAGAAAACCCAGCGGACTGTGCTGACTGGGCCGGCTAGAAACACGAAACCCCCTTTCGGGGGTTCGGTCCTGACATTACTAGTCTCAGGTTCGAATAGCGACATCAGGATTATAGCCCGGACGCTTGTCCCTGTCAATATCCCCGGCGCGAATTTCACAACTTCGTTACAACCGAGACAAACCGCACACAAGGCCCATTCCAGCTCCGGATTCGGTATAATCGCGGGCGGCAAAGGAGGAGAGAGATGAAAAAAGCATGGCCCGTGTTCTTGGTGTTCCTCGCCATGGGATTCGGCGACGTGGTCGGCCCCATGGTCAGCCTGGCCAAGGAGACTTTCACCCTTTCCAATTTCCTGGCGCAGCTCCTGCCATTCTCCGGCTTCCTGCTCTTCGGCTTCCTGTCGGTGCCCATGGGCATATTGCAGGACCGCAAGGGCAAGAAATATCTCATGCTCTTGGGACTGGGAATCGCCTTGGTCGGCCTGGTCATCCCCATGTTCGCCGGCATGTACGGCCCTCTGCCCCGCATCGCGCCGGGTGACAACATGAAGTTCCTCGTCCTGCTCGCCTCGATCTTCCTCCTCGGCGCGGGCGCCACCACCTTGCAGGTGGTGGGCAACCCCATCATGCGCGACGTCTCCGCCGAGGGCGCCTACTCGCGCAACCTCTCGCTGGCGCAGGCCATCAAGGCGGTCGGCTCCTCCCTGGGCTTCCTGCTGCCCCCCATCGCGGTGGCCGCCTTCGGCTTGGGCTGGCCCCTGCTCTTCCCCATCTACGCCGGCATCATCGCGATCACCTTGGCCGCCTGCCTGCCCCTCCAGGTCAACGAAGCCAAGGCCCCGGACGCCAAGCCCGTGACCTTCGGCTCCTGCTTCGCTTTGCTCGGCGCCAATCCCTTCGTCCTGAAGATGGTGCTGGGCATATTCCTATATGTAGGCGCCGAGGTCTGCTTCAGCTCCGGGGTACCGCTGCTGGTCCGGGACCGGTTCGGCATCACCGGCTTCGGCCTCTGGGTGAGCTGGGCCCTGTTCTTCCTGCCCATCTTGGTCGGCCGCTTCGCCGGGGCCGTGGTCATGAAGTGGATGGCTCCCAAGAAGTTCCTGGTCGCCACCGCCGTTGTCTCCGTGGCCGGCATACTGTGCGTCTTGAGCGGCGCGCGCCTGCTGACTTTCGCCGGCGCGGTGCTGACCGGGCTGGGCTTCGCCAACATCTTCCCGCTGATATTCTCCATCACCATCGACGCCGAACCCAGGCACACCAACGAGATCTCCGGCCTGATGGTCACCGCCATCGTGGGCGGGGCGATCCTGCCGCCCGTGATGGGCCTGGCCGCGGACGCCACGGGCTCGGTCCTGGTCGGATTCCTGGTGCCCCTGGCCGCCTTGTTCTACATCGCCTGGCTCGCGCTCGCCAATCTCCGGCGCGGCGCAGGCCTGAGGCGAACCATGTCCGGGACCTACGCCCAAGACCGCCGCATCGTCATGACCTTGGACGCGGGCGGGACCAACCTGGTTTTCTCCGCCGTCCAGGGCGGCCGGCCGGCCGCGGCCGCCATCACCTTGCCGTCCTTGGCCGACCGGCTCGACGCCTGCCTGGGCCAGATCTTCCAAGGCTTTTCGCGCATCCAGGACAGCCTGCCCGCC
>Ga0118677_10006972_pt1 | contig 18886 bp, 9 predicted proteins | sample AliMusrvi5mmetaG_FD_86154 | JGI IMG/M metagenome (GOLD analysis project Ga0118677, IMG submission 86154) | reverse complement strand
CGGCGGCATCAGTACGTGCGGCGGAGGGGACGTGAGCGGGCGGAGCGGAGACGGCGTCGCCGTGCGCGGCGGCATCGTGGACATCTACTCCTGGCAGCACACGCTCCCCGTGCGCATCGAATTCTTCGGCGACGAAATCGACTCCCTGCGCTTCTTCGACCTCGACGCGCAAACCTCCGTGCAGCCGCTCGAATCCGTCAGCATCCTCCTGGGCGAAGCCGGGGATGCGCGCCAATGCACGGTGCACGACTACCTCAAAGCGGGCGATCTGCTTGTGGACGTGCAAGCCGGGTTCGACGCAGCCGATGTCTCTCTCACAGCGGAAGCCGCTCTCGACGCGGACATCGAGGATTTTTCGTGCGCGTTCTTCGGTCCCGGTTTGGGCGAATTCGAGGCCGGGGATCTCGTGGTGGAAGCCGGGAAACGCGAACACTTTCTGCGCCAACTGGACGAATGGCTCGCCCAAGGCTGGCGCGTCGCCATCTATTGCAACAACGAAGGCGAGATCGAACGCTTCCGCGATCTCCTGCCCGAGACCGTGTTGACGCACGCGGGGTTGGAACTGGCCATCGGCGCCGTCGCCAGCGGGTTCACCTTCCCGGCAGCGAAATTGGCCGTCCTCTCCGATGCCGAACTCTTTGGCCGCTACCGCAACACTCGCGCCCGCCGCCTCGCGCTGCGCCGCGCCCGCGAACAGTCCCACCGCGCGCAGATCGACTTTTCCGAACTCAACGATGGCGACTACATCGTGCATCTCGAACACGGCATCGGCCTCTTCTGCGGCCTGGAGAAATTCGCCAAGGCCGACGGCGCGGAGGAAGAAGTGCTCGTGCTGGAATTCGCCAACGGAGCCAAGCTCTACGCGCCGCTGGAGCAATCCTACCTCGTCTCGCGCTACGTCGGCGTCGGTAAACGCAACCCGCAGCTTAGCGAACTCGGCAATCCCAAGTGGGCCAAAGCCAAATCCCAAGCGCAACGCGCCGTCTTCGATTACGCGGGTCGCCTCCTCGCCCTCCACGCCGAGCGCGAAACCGCCGTCGGGTTCGCCTTCCCCCAGGACAATAAATGGCAGAACGAATTCGAGCGTTCCTTTGTTTACAAAGAAACCCCGGACCAGATCACCGCCATCGCCGAGACCAAGGCCGATATGGAAGGCGAGCAACCGATGGACCGCCTTATCTGCGGCGACGTCGGTTTCGGCAAAACCGAGGTTGCCATCCGGGCCGCGTTTAAAGCCGTCATGGGCGGCAAGCAAGTGGCCCTTCTCGCCCCCACCACAGTCCTCGCCCAGCAGCATTACCAAACCTTCCGCGAGCGGATGAGCGATTACCCGATCACCGTCGGATGCCTCAGCCGGTTCCGCACGGCCGCCGAGCAGCGCAAGACGCTCGAAGGACTCCGCGACGGCTCCGTGGACATCGTCATCGGCACGCACCGACTCATCTCCCGCGATGTGCAGTTCAAGGAACTCGGCCTCGCCGTCATTGATGAAGAGCAGCGCTTCGGCGTCCTGCACAAAGAGAAGTTCAAGGAGCTTTTCAAGCTCGTGGACGTCCTCACCCTCTCCGCCACGCCCATCCCGCGCACGCTTTACCTCTCGCTCATGGGGGCCAAGGATATGTCGATCCTCGAAACGCCGCCCCAGAACCGCATCCCCACGGAAACCGTCATCTGCGGCTACGACGAGCGGATCATCCGCGACGCCATCGTGCGCGAGATGTCCCGCCAGGGGCAGGTCTTTTTTCTGCACAACCGCATCGGCACCATCGAGAGCATGGCCGCGAAGCTCAAGAAGCTGATCCCCAAAGCGCGCATCCTCATCGGCCACGGCCAGATGCCCGAGCACGAACTCGAAGACGTCATGCGGCAATTCGTCGAGGCCAAAGCCGACGTGTTGCTCTCCACCACCATCATCGAGAGCGGCCTCGACATCCCCAACGCCAACACCATCATCATTGACCGCGCCGACCGCTTCGGCCTCGCCGATCTCTACCAACTCCGGGGCCGCGTGGGCCGCGCCCAGCACAAAGCCTACGCCTACCTCATGATCCCGCGCGATCTCATGCGCACCGAGGCCCGCAAACGCATCAACGCCATCAAGCAATACTCCTCGCTGGGAGCCGGATTCAAAATCGCCATGCGCGACCTGGAAATCCGCGGCGCGGGCAACATCCTAGGTACCCAGCAAAGCGGTCACATTGTCGCCATCGGGTTCGATCTCTACTGCCAGTTGCTCAAGCAAGCCGTGGCAAAACTCAAAGGCGAAAAAGTCCAGCCGCGCGTGGAACTCCCCGTCAGCCTCGACTTCGCCGCCACCAACGAGGCCGAGTGGTTCAAAGCGCCTGAAACCCTGGCTCCCGCCTTCCTGCCCACCGGCTACATCGCCGAGCCGCAAACGCGCATCCAGGCCTACCGCGCCCTGGCAGAAGCCACCACGCAGGAGCATCTCGACCGTCTGCGCGGCGTCTGGCGCGACCGCTTTGGACGCCTCCCCGACGCCGTCGAAAACCTGCTCATCCTCGCCTCGGCGCGACTTGTAGCAGCGGCGCGAAAAATCACGCGCATCGAAGTGCGCGACCGCAAACTGATGCTCACGCGCGGCGGCGACTACCTCCTCATCGGCGGAAAATTCCCGCGCCTCGCCTCCGCCACCCCCGCCGAGCGCCTGCGCGAAATGCTCGCGCTGCTGCGGAAATTTTGAGGAAAGAAAATCGGGGCGAGAGGATTTGAACCTCCGACCTCCTGGTCCCAAACCAGGCGCTCTACCAAGCTAAGCTACACCCCGAACTGTTGCAGATTCAGCCGAATGGACTGAACGCGGGGTTACTATGCTCGATTAAATCGCGACCGCAAGCAAATCCGGGAGAGTTTAAAACCCCGAGCCCGATATCCCCTTCCATTCCAGTCTGCCTGCGGCCTTCTTGCGCCACGGTGGACAAATCCCACAAAACAATCTAACCCTATACCCCATCCCCTTGAGCCAATTCCCCCTGCCGTGCAGAAATTGAGCCCTTTTACCCCCTCCAAGCGCCTCCCCATGCTTCTCTCCAAATACTCCCGTGCCATCGTCAACGCCGCCGCTATCGCGGTCACGCTCGCCATCACTCCCCTGCCTGCAATGGCGGCTCCAGAAAAAGCCCTCGACGCCAATTCTCCGGTGACGATCACCACCCCCGGCAAAGGCTTTCTCAGCCTCGGTGTCTATGATGCTTCCAATAAACTGATCCGCGCGCTGGCCTGCGCCAAGCCGGTGGAACCGGGTAAATCTGTTTTCGCCTGGGATGGGACGACCGATCTCGGCCTGCCCGCCGCACCCGGCACCTATCACGCTCACGGGGTCTTTTTTCCAGAAGGACCGAAGATCCATTATGTGATGAAGGTGGGAGTCAGCGGAGAGCCGCCCTACCTGACGGACGATCCGAACAGCGGCTGGGGAGCATGCCATGGTCCCGCAACGGCAGTTTGCGCCAATTCCAAGAACTTGCTGGTGATTTTTCGGACGACCGAGAGCCCCCGGGAGACAGGCATTCAGTTGATGGATTTCGCAGGGAAGACCGTGCGCCGGTTTTCGGGATTTTTCCCATTCGAAAATCGGTTGGCCTGCACGATGGACGAAAAGAATCTGTATCTGGCGATTGGACACTCGAGTTATGGAACAAAAGGACTGGTGATCGGGAAATTCGACATCGACACGCCACCGAAGGGAAAGATCCTCTGCGAAATACCCGTGCCGGACCATATTGGCACGAAAGGACACGCTGCGGGACGCTGGTTGGTGGACGTGCAGGGACTGGCGCTAGTCAACGGGCGGCTCTACGTGCCGGTGACGCTGGATGACAAGATCTTCGTGGTGGATGCGGAGAGCGGGAAAATCCTCAACACGCCGAGCGTGCCTTCGCCACGGGGCATTGCGGCATTCCAAGGAAAGGTTTTCGCCATCAGCGGGAAGACATTGGTGGCGCTGGATGCGGAGGGAAACGTGGACAAGCGACCGCCGATCGTTGCAGGGCTGGACGATCCCAGTGGTCTGGCGCTGGATGCGCGGGGAAATTTCTACATAGCAGATGCCGGCACGGCGCAGGTAGTGAAGGTTTTCACGCCGACGGGAAGCCCTTTGCGGGAAATCGGAAGCAAAGGAGGCCGGCCGCGCGAGGGCGTTTACAACCCGGCTGGGATGCTGGACCCACGCGGGCTTTGCGTGGCTCCCGACGGCAAGGTGTGGGTGGCGGAGGTGGCCGACGATTACGAAATCCTGGGAGCATGGAATCCCGATGGCGCGCGCGCGAAAGCATTTTACAATGCGCACTGGTCATCGGGCCAGGGACGGCTTTCGCCCGACCGGACGGAGTTGCTATGGGGCACAAGGGCGCAGGAGGTCAATGCCGGCGTGACGTCCTACAAGCTGGACCTGAAACATGGGACATGGCAGCCCTACTGGCATTTGAACATGCTGCCGGAAACGCTGGATCAAAGGGATGTGCTGCTCGGCTATGATCTGAACACTCCGCGAGAGCAGGCACTATTCGATCATCATGCGCCTTATCTGGGCTTTGAAAAAGCCATGGTGCAGGGAACCAACGGAAAGGCCTATCTGGCAGGCGGTGATTTTTCGATCTACCTCTTCGATCCAGAAACCAAGAAGGTAAAATTGGCGTCGCTGATCTATACGCATCACGTGGAGAAAACTGCGGCGGGGCCATACCAAGCATCCTACGACCAGGGAAAACCCAACTGGTTGACATGGGCCGATCTGAATGGCGACGGAAAGATGTCGATGGACGAAGTACGCTGCTTGGAGAACCCACCGACGCTGGATCATATCCCAAAAATGAACGACATCCAATTGATGCCGGATCTGAGTTTGATGATGATGGCTCCGTATTCGCTGAAGAGCGTTTATGTTCCCGCCAAGTGGTCGGTTTACCGGCTGAAGCCGGAGCAGGTGTTGCCAAGCGGGGTGCCTGTCTATGATTGGAAAAACCTGGAAAAGGTCACGGATTTGCAGATGCCCGATTTCAACGGAGGCGACCACGATCCCAATCGGGAGGTGACGCGCGTGGGAGCGGGTTTTATGCGCGTGGTCAACGACGCAGTCTATGTGCGACTAGAGCCCAGTCCAAAGGTGAAGCAACATCTGACAGGCGTGGACGGGGACGGCTGGTGGGCCAGCCGGAACTGGCGGATCACACCAGCAAAGTTCGACCTGAAAACAGGCGAACCGGCGTGGTTGAAGCTGGGCCGCAGGACGCCGACCAAGGCGAAGCCTGGTGAAATGTATTATCCCGGTTGGGGACTGGCAGGATCATCCCACGGCGTCGATTTTTATGCCGATACCTTTTCGCAAGTATGGGCATGGACAAATGAGGGGCTTTATCTCGGGCCGGTTTACAACGACAACGTGGGGACGTCCATTTACGACGCGAACAGCCTCTTCGTGGAGTTGATCGGTTCCTATGTCTACGACATCGACGGCAAGACCTATATCCTCACCGGGGATCACGGGGTATCGGTGCACGAAATGACTCTTCCAAAACTGACGCCCGTGGAAGGCGGTTCGATCACACTCACTGCGGGGCAATCCGCCAATGCGCAGCCATGGGACCCGGATGGCCCAACGCCGGGGAAACGCCCCAGCTACATTGCCCGGAGCATTTTCGATTTCGACAAAACTGCGCAGAAAAGCACGCGGACGATCACCATAGACGGCAAGCTGAATCCGGCGGAATGGAGCGGCGCGCCGGAAATGGCAATCAACAGCGACGGCAAGAAAATCGGCACTGTGCAGGTAACATTCGACAAGACGAACCTCTACCTGGCCTACAATATCCAGGATCCAAATGGCCTGAAAAACGATGGACATGAACTACCCTACGCCCCCTTCGCGACCGGCAGTTACGTCGATTTCGATATTGGGCCCGACTGGTCTACGCCTAACCGTGACAAGACACTGGAAGGCGACGTGCGAGTAATCCTTGCGCGCATCACCGGCGGGCAGGCGAAAGATTATCAAATGGGATTCTGGCCGGTGAAACAGGATTTGAAAAAATACAAACCAGCTCCGAAGAAAAACGCACAGGACATCGTTTCTCCTGCACAACAACGGCATTTTGACGATATCGAAGCCGTGCAGGGACTGACTTTTGCATATCAGGTAACGAACACCGGCTACACGTTGGAAGTATCAGTGCCATTCGATGCGCTCGGGATCAATCCAGCGAAACAACCGCTCGTGGGCTTTGATGCGTCAGCCGCCTTTTCGGATGCGCTGGGGCAGTCGCGGGTCCGAGCGGCGCACTGGGCAGGAGAGACGGAGACGTCCGTGGTAGACCGGCCCGGTTCGGCGGAGTTGAAGCCACAGACTTGGGGAACGCTACAATTTGAGCGGACTCCTCTGCCGCCCGTGGCGACTCCGTAAGCGCACAGCCGCTCGGCTCGCCGAGCGGTTTTATCCAATAATAACGCCAGACTTCCCGGCAGGTAGCTCAAACGTAATCCATCCTTCGCCTGCCTCCGCCGCTACCTCGCAGCCTTCCACCTGCACCTTCGCGGAGGTTGCCAGCGAAGCGGCGTGAATTTTCACACGCGCCCCGGCCAGGGCGGTGCCTTCGAAGCGGAAACCTCCCGGCTCGACGACAAAACCGCGCACGGCGAGCCCCGGTTGTGCCGTGAATTCCCACGCGCCATCCACCACGATTTTGAGCCGCTCCGGCCCCGCCTCGGCCTGCACGCGGTGGCCTTGGTAAAGAAAGTTGCTCCAAGTGCTTTGCTGCGAAAGATACGGATTTCCAAACCGCAGCGAACCGTCGATTTCCACGCCGAAAAGCTCCTCCAAACCGCACATCAGCATCATCGCGGACCAAACGTAGCGCATCTCGCGTCCGCCCCACATATTCACGAATACGAACTCGTGATCCACCTTCCCCTCCGGCGGATAATTCTCGTAAGCATGGGCGTGGGCGCGCCAATACTCCATAAACTGCGTGTGCGTCCGCCGCCCGTATTCGGCGACCGTCTCGTCCCACCCGGCGGCCTTGGCCGCGAGGCAGACCATGTACGTCGTGGGTGCCCAACAATTGCCACGCCAGTAGTTCCCGTTTTTTCCAAACCCATCGCAATACGTCGGATCGCGGCGGCTCACGGTGGGAATCAAGTTTTCGCCCCAGAACTGCTCCGGGTCCGTTAAAGCCGCAAAAAGTTTCTCCTGCACCCCGCGGTCGGCGATCCCCGCCAGCAGCGGGTAGAAAATCGTCATCGCGGTGACGGGCGAGAAGCCCCCTTCCCAAAAGCGGTCGCGGAAAATGCCTTCCGCCTCGCAGAACAACCGCTCGCGCATCCGCTGCGCCACGCGCTCCGCCTCGCCGTTGAGCCATGCGGCATCACTCTCCTGGCCGATGCGGCGGGCCAGCGCCGACATCGCACGGCAAGCCGTGATGTAGAGCGCATTCTGGCAAACCAACGTCACTGTTAGGCATTGCGAGGCCCAGTCAAACCGAACGCCGGGAGCCACCAACCCGCGCCTACCATCGGTGAAGCCGGCGGAATAAATCGCTATTTCATCATACCCAGTCTCATCCATTGCTTCCTGAATCAAGTGGCCGGGATCGTGACTCGCAGCATCCTTGGAGACGCCCGACTCGATCAACCCGTCTCCATTCCCGTCGCGGTGCGGAAACCAGAACCGCATGAACTCCATCATCGTGCCCCAAGTCCGCCGGGCCAGGGCGTAATCCCCCAGCAGATGAAGCGTCCGGCAGTAAATCACCGGGATAATCAGATTGCGCTGTGTCGGGCCATTCTTGATGCCGTTCTCGCCGTAAACGCCCACGATGTGCTCCAGCGAAGCCGCCGCTAACTGCGGGTCCTCCCACGCGGAGAGGAACGACGTAAAGAAATTGTCCCAGCCGAAAACCAGGCCCGGCTGGTTCACCCCGCCCCAAGTCCGGTTCACCGTGGTTTGCAGAATCTGCCGTTTGGGATCATACGTGCGGCTGTAGCCCGATAGACTCGCCACGGCCTCCGCGGCCTCCGCAAAATCCCCCGTACTGCGCATCCGCGCCGTCTCGTAGCGGAGCGCGGCTTCCGCCAGCGAAGCCGCCGGGTCCTGTACTTCGCAATCCTCCAACGCCATCGCAAAAACAAGCGGTTCCTCGGGACCGACCGTCACCGGATAAGCCACCGACGCACTGCCGCGCTTCGCCCCGCTGATCCCCAGCCACGCCTGCTGCAAAGCCACCATCTCATCGAACAGAATCGGCGCTTCCGCTTTGCCACCGATCTTTACATGCACAGACAACTCCCCCTGTTCCAATCGGCACCCCTCCGCATCGGCAACCACCACACAAGCCGGGCGGAAACAGCCATTGGCGACCAGCGCAAACCGCGCCGTCGTGTCGCTCGTATACCGTCCGCGCACGGTCTTTCCATCGAACTGCCATTCTAGCGTCACCGTTGCAGCCTCGCCGGGCTCATAGGCGATCACGGCGGGCGAATTGACACAGCCCCGCCGTGGCACACCCACATAGCGCCGGATGCCTGCCGCCGTCACCGGCACGCGCCATTCATAGCGGACATAAGAGAGATCCGGCGCATGAACCGGCGCGGCGGAAATGGAAAGCGGCAGGTCCTTGCCATCGAACACGCCGAGCGCTTCGTGCAAAAAGAGCAGCCTCAGCCCCAGCGCGTCCTTGCCGCGCGCGAGGCTCGCACCCGAAATGCCCGTGAGTTCGAACGTCCCGGCGTGCAGAGGGGAAGGATTCATGGCGCGCTTATCTGCCGAATGAAAGAACGGGTGATCTGCTTAAGGCCAGTCGTCTGTGCGGAACGGCGAAGCGGGTAACCCCTCCTTATTGTAGAGATTCGCGCCCAACGGATTTTGGGAGAAAGCGTAACGCACGGCTACGGGATTTGGGACTTCCTTGCTGGAAACCACCACCGTCGCACCGTCGATCACCGCGTCAGCCCAGACCCAGTTCTTGTCCTCGCCCGCGATGGCAAACCGGACCAGCTTGCCCGCCTTGTCTTCCTCCGTCGGCTTCACCCCGTCCTTCTTGCCGACGATCAACCCGCCGCCGACGTAGTCGAACGCAAGACGGATTTTGCCCCCCTCCACTTTGGCGGATTGAAAAATCGGGCCACTGGGAACGATCTCCTTCTTTCCGTAATCCCGGCTCAATGCCCAAAGCGCGAGGCGCACACCTACATCCCGCTTATCTCCGGGATGAATATTCATCGCATCACCGATATCTACCGCCGAAGCCATTCCCGTGTGGGGAATCGTGAGCGCCTTCATCTGCGCGCAACGGACCTTGGCCCACCCATCACCGCCCGCGGGAAGGTTGGTGGGTTGCTGGAAATTGGCCAACTGCACGTAGTAAAAGGGGAAATCTCCCACGTTCCAGAGCGAACGCCAGCCTCCAATCAACGCCCGCATCTTTTGGAAATAAGAGTCCCCCTCGGCACCGTTGCTCTCGCCCTGGTACCAGATCGCCCCCTTGATCGGGAAGGAGAGCAGTGGGTGAATCATCCCATTAAAGAGAGTGTAAATCTTGGGGCCGGCTGCCGGTTCCGGCAGAAGATTCGGGCGGGAGGGAATTTGCGTGTTGTTAGCAATCGCCTGACGCGCGTCTTTAATCCACGCTTCGAGCGGATCGAGTTGCGACGGCAGCTGTTTGCGATAATCCGCCACCGCCGCCGCAAAAGCCTGCTCCATGGACGTCTTGGTCTCAGCCAACTCCGGCACCGACCCAAACCCGACGGGAGTAATCCACGGTTCAATTTGGGTTCCGCCCCAGTTGACGTCAATCAGGCCGATCGGCACGCCCGCCTGCCGGTGAATTTCGCGACCAAAAAAGAAGCCAACAGCGGTGAAGCCCTTGACGTTCGCTGGCGTGCAAACCCGCCAGCCGCTCATTGGAGCGTCATTCTTTGGATCCGCAGTAGAATTGTGGGCGACTTTTATCGCGCGGATATTCGGAAATTCAGCGGAAGTGATATCCTCTGGCGTATTGCTGCCGCCAGCGCCGAACTCCATGTTCGACTGTCCCGAACAAACCCAGACATCCCCCATGATAAGATTTTTGAGCGTGATACTGTTCGTGCCCGCCACCGTAAGCTCCAGATTTTCCCCCGCTTTGAGCGAAGGCAGCTTCGTCTTCCATTCGCCCTGCGCATCGGCTTTCACCTTTGACGTCGCCGCGCCCAACGTCACCGAGACCATTTCATTCGGGTCGGCCCAACCCCACACCGCAATCGGCTGATCGCGTTGCAGCACCATGTTGTCCGTGAAAAGCGCGGGCAATTTGACCGCTGCGGAAACGGGGAGCGAGGAGAAGAACAGGCACAACCCGGCAAAGGTGGCCCCTTTTTTGAAGAGATTCTGAAGGGAGGATTTCATAAGCAGTCTGCAGGAAATCTCCTTTCCCGGAAACAGTCAAGGAAGGCATGACTTTTTGATCAATAAGCCTGCCATGAACCCACCAGTCAGAACCCTAGTTGTTGTCCTGATCCTTGTGCTTTTTCTTGTGATCCTCGTTATCCGGCGTTGGAGATTTCTGTCCTTGGGGCACTTGTGGTTGTGGGAGCACTTGATGCTGGATCGCCTCCTGCGGCTTCTGAACCGGATGCCGCCGTGATTCTTCCCGCTGCTGTTCGGCTTGTTGCTTCGCCTGCACCTGTTGCTGCTGGGCCTGCTGAATCTTCTCAGCCTGTTGCTGTTGCGCCTGAATCCGTTGAACCTTGGCCTGCTGCTCCTGCACTGCACGGTCCCTCGCCCCAGCCGCCTGCTGCTCTTGTTCGACGCGCTGCTTTGCCTGTTGAATCTTCTGCGCCTGTTGCTCCTGCGCCGCACGGTACTTTGCCTCGGCAGCCTGTCGCTGTTGTTCGACTTGTTGCTGCACCTGCGGGACTGGAACCACTACAGGCTCCTGCGGCTTATTAACATTTTGATGCTGCTGTGGAGTGGGTTGTTGCTGTATCGGTGCAGCCGGGATCTCTTGCAGCTTGCCATGCCGCCGCTGCGGTTCAATTTGCTGTTGCTGCACCTGCGGTGTCGGAGCCACCACAGGCTCCTGCGGCTTATTAACATTCTGATGCTGCTGTGGAGTGGGCTGTTGCTGTATCGGTGCAGCCGGGATCTCTTGCAGCTTGCCATGCCGCCGCTGCGGTTCAATTTGCTGTTGCTGCACCTGCGGTGTCGGAGCTACCACGGACTCCTGCGGCTTTATATTCTGATGAACGTGCGGCGCATTAATCGTCGTTTGCACCTGCACCGCATCCACCGGTTGAGCTGGAGCAGTTGTCCGGGTAAGCCCTCGGGTTTGATCATTAAACCGTTGTTTGATCCGCGCGCGTTCGGCGGGATCCGCCACCCCATTCCAGCCTTTGTCTATTTTGGGCGCATGGATCGTGCGGACAACCGTAGCCGCGGGCGGAGCGAACCGCTTCTGCGGCGCTTCGACTTCCGGCGCATTGATGAAAAGCTGATTGCCGACCTTGTGGGAAATCTCCGAGCGGTGCTTACGCGCCCAGTCGCCGTCCCCTTGGCGCATAAGATGGAGCCGTTCGATGGGCTGCTCGGATCGCCCCGAAATCGACAGGTAATCCAGCCCGCCGTTGAAAACAACCCGCGCGCCGCTGTCGTTGCTGAGCACCGTGATATTGGTGATATTGACGGTCGAATGGATGATCGCCTTGTTTCGCCGCCACGGAAGAATGTAATTGCGGATGACCGGCGCACCAAAATGGCGATATTCGCAGAAACTGTAGGAGGAAGGACCGATGTCGTAATCCCGATCCACCCAAACGCCGATACCGGATTCCGGATCGAAAGTGGCCTCCGGGGGAAGCGGTGCCCAGCCGATGTAATCATCGCTCTGACGCCAGGAGACCCACGCCGGTCCCCATTCATAGCCGGGCTGCCATACCCAGCCGGAATCTTCCAAGCGAATCCAGCGTCCGTAGTGATACGTAATCGCCCCGAAGTCCTCATAAGAAACCCACGTCCAACCGGCGTCCGTATAGCTCCAATACCCGTCCGTATAGGGTCGCCAATCCGCATCCACCCCGCTTGGCTGCCAGCAGTAGCCGTAATTTTCCACATCCACCCACTCTCCGTAGGGTAGCAGACTGTCGTAAAAGTAAGAGAACGAGACGCGCGCCTCGGCTTGCCGGGGTATTACCGCGCCAAACAAAACAGCCAGAAGGAACGTGAGGAGAAGAGGTTTGATTTTCATCGGAAGAGTAATCGCTAACTTATCAGACATGAACCATCGGAAAACATTCACTTCATTTCAGAAAAAAACAATCAGGAAGGCGCTTCCCGGAAGACTTCTTTTCAAAACCCCCGATTTCTGGTTGTCTCGGTTGTTGTCCACCGACGCTCGATGAAAACCCATTCCGCCCTCTTTGCTGCCACTCTGATTGCCTCTTCCGTGCTGGCGTGCGCCCAAAGTCCTCAAGAGAAAGCGGCCCCAGAACCGCTACAAACCCCAGACTTGTTCGCACCCCTTCCCACAGGAGGAACCCCAGTCGCAACGCCCGCCACCGCTCCTGCCACGGAAGCCCCGGTAAAAACCGCCGCTCCCGCCAAATCACCCGAGGCATTAAAAAATGGGACCGCAGAACAGCTTCGCCAAGCCATCCAGATTCGCGAATTGAAAACCACCCTCTTGGAAGACGCTGAAATCCAAGCATGGAAAGCAACCGCTACCAGCGCCAAAACCGAGGAAGGTCGCCGCGTCGCCATGCGCAATTACTACACCCTCCTTTACTCCAAAATGGAGAAGCTCAACTCGGACCCCGCCCTCTTCCCGGTGCTCGAAGGGCAACTTCACGACCTGCTCGCCAGCTACGAACAGCACAACGTGCGCCCTTCCGTATTGACCGAACCAATCACCCCCCTGCCCGGCAGCCGCTCCGAGGACCACGCCGCCCTCGCGGGAAAACCGGATGCATCGAAGAATAAAGAACTCAAAATAAAATCGTTCAGTCGCTAACTTGGCGCAGGGCACTGACTTTCCCGTTGCCAGAGGGTTTTTTCGCCGCTACTCTCCCTCTTCCCAAACGGCGCGTTCGTCTAGGGGTTAGGACACAGCCCTCTCAAGGCTGGTGCACGGGTTCAAATCCCGTACGCGCTGCCAGTATTCATCAGGCTTCCCGGGTTTTTGGCTTGTTTGCATGACGCCTGCATGACAAATTGGATCCCGTGAAAGCGAAATCCTCAACCTGGCCGCAGATCATCCGGCAAGGGAATGTTTCTGTAAAAATTTACCGAAGTCTTAACCGGGGCAGGACAATCTACACGATCGCCTTCATCGGCACGGATGGACACAGGAACCGCAGAAGCTTCTCAGATTTCGAGCAAGCTAAGATCGAAGCGAGTCGGATCGCGATAGATCTCCATAACGGCCAATTTGAATTACTCCAGTTATCGCCCACGGATGCCACCATCTACTCTCGGGCAGTGCAGAGCATACGGTCGACGGGACGCCCTCTGGACGTTATTAGCAGTGAATATGCTGAAGCCTTCCGCATCCTTGGGTCCCTGGGGTCCGTAGCGGATGCGGCCAGATTCTATGCACGACACCATGCCAACACTACGCCTGGCAAAACAGTACCAGAAGTGGTCGCGCAGTTTCTCGTTTCCAAAAAGCGCGACGGATTCAGCAAACGCTATATTGAGGACTGCCGCGCACGTCTTAACACCTTTGCTCTTTCCTTTCCGTCGAAGATCGAAGACGTCTTCACGGGGGAGATGCAAGCTTGGTTGGATGCACTCAATACCGGACCTCGCTCAAGAAATAATGTCAGGAACTTGATCATCACCCTGTTCAATTTCAGTCGGGATCGAGGGTTTTTGGCAAAGAACCAACGAACTGAAGCAGAAAGCCTGACCAAAGCTAAAGTCGTCGAGTCCGAGATCGGCATTTTTAAACCAGAGTTGCTTGCCAAGCTTTTAAAGCGTGCCGACCCTAATCTTGTTCCATTCATTGCGATAGGCGGATTTGCCGGGTTGCGCCGCGCAGAATTGCTGCGGCTTAACTGGAAGGACGTCGATCTCAAGGAAAAATTCATCCGCGTGACTCCAGAGCAATCAAAGACCGGCCAGAGACGACTCGTTCCTATCCAACCGAATCTATCGATGTGGTTGCGCCCGAATGCGCGTTCTAAAGGACTGGTTTGCCGGAATGCCAGGATTCCCTACCGCACTACTGCAGTGGCAGCCGAACTAGGGATTCCCTGGCCCAACAACGCACTCCGTCATAGCTATGCTAGTTATCGTTTGGCGCAGTGCCAAGACGCAGCGAAGGTCGCCCTGGAAATGGGGAATTCTCCAGCCATCATCTTCCGCCATTATCAACAGTTAGTCACCCCAACAGAAGCAAAGGCATGGTGGAACCTGCGCCCTTAGCAATAGCAACTCTAAGCACGCAAGTGGCGCATTTCGCCCTGCAGGTATCGTCTGTTTTACCGCTCTTGATACGGTACCGAGTGTTACCAATGTGCTTCCCAGTTTTGGGTGTAAAGCGTCGCCAAGGCCGGGTCGTCGATCACCAGCAGGTTCTCGGCGGTATCCAGGAGGCACGCCCAAAGGTTTGACCTCTCCCGCCCTCGGCCTTACGATCCGACCATGATCGTTGGCCAACCCATCCCGTTTGAAGCCCAAGGCCCGACGTGGAAAAATCCTCTTCATCAATGCGGATATGAATGAAGTCACTCGCAAGCGCGCCCAAAGCTTCCTCACGGACCAACACCTCCAACGGATCGTCCGGGTCTACCAGGATTTCAAAGACAAGCCCGGCTTCACCAGCGTAGCGCCGATTGAGGAAATTCAGGCAAAGGAAGGGAATCTGAGTATCCCTCTTTACGTCAACGGGGAATCACAGGCCCAAACAGATGCAGCCACCACGACAGCAGCGACAGCGCTACCCCAAGCTCTCTCCGCTTGGATGGAGAGTTCCACAACCGTCCGCCGCACATTGAGCCTTATTCTGAAAGAATGCCCATGAGTGTGAAATTAAATGTGTTTGTCAGCTCGGTGCAGAAGGAACTTGAAGACGAGCGAGTCATCGTTCAAAATTTATTGAGTACAGACCCGTTTCTGTCAGCGCGCTGTTCCCCGGTTCTTTACGAGTTCGAGCCGGCCTCACCGGACAAGGCGTTGGAAGGCTGCCTGAAATCCCTCGACGACTGCCAGGTCTATTTGCTGATCGTTGGCGCTCAATACGGCACATTGGTTGGCAAGCTCTCGATAACTCATGCTGAATATCAGCAGGCCAAAGTAAAGAAACTGCCCATCCTTGCGTTCATCAAAGGCGACCGCAAAGTGAAACGAGAGGAAGGCACCGAGGCATTGCTCAAGGAACTCGACGACGACGGCCCGAAATACAAACGCTTCGGCAATGTCATCGAACTGCAAAAGGAAGTGCGCGCCGCCCTTGTCAAGCTCCTCAAGGATCAGTTTGGTATCACGCCTTCCAGCGATGAAAACGAAATTGCCCAGCAAACCATTGAGGCCACGTCCACCTTTGAATCCCAGCCTCTGACGCGCATGCGGTGGCGCGACCTCGACCACTCCGTGGCTCGACACCTGATAGCAGCAGCCGAAAAACAGTCCCCCGAAAAACTTACCGTCGGCGACCTGCTCGCGGGCGCATCCATGAGGGGGCTTGTATGGCACGACCCGCAGGCTGGGGAACATTATGCCACCGCCGCCGGAATCGTGCTTCTAGCAAAGGATCCCTCGGCGGTTTTCCCCCAATGCCGCATTCTGGCAGATGCCTATCGCGGCGCGGAGGCGGATGGCGATCCCCGCGATCACGAAGACATCCGTGGTCCGATGCCTAACGTGATTGACCGTGCCATCGCCTTTATTGACCGAAATACCCGCCACCCGATGCGTGTGGTTGGCCTCAATCGCCTTCGGTTGGACGAATACCCTATCGAGGCGTTGCGGGAAGCCTTGGTAAACGCCGTCGCTCACAGACAATACGAGGATGCAGGGCGCAAAATCATGCTGGAGGTATTTTTCGACCACGTCGTCATATCAAGTCCCGGTCTGCCTCCCTCGCCCATCTCTTTGGCCAATCTCCGCAAGGGTAAATACCGTCCGTGTTCGCGGAATCCGGTGCTGGCTCAGTGTCTTTCCTATTTCCATCGCATTGAAGAGCGCGGCAGCGGCTTCCGAAGGATGCACGACCAAATGCTTAATCATGGTCTTGATCAGCCGCTCCTCGACATGGATACCGGCTATTTTCAGGTCACGTTCCCCGGCCCGGGCGACAACCTGGACCGCATCCGTATCCCGGAAACCCGTCTCACGGTCACGCCTGCCATTGAGGCGCAATTGAACGACCGGCAGAAGAAAATCATCGCTCAAGTTGCCAAAGCCGGACATGTCACGAGCGGTTGGTGTGTCAGTAATCTGAATGTTGTTAAGGACACTGCTCATCGCGATCTCGTGGAACTTGTCGGACTTGGGTTGCTAGTCCGTACTGGGCGCGGGCGCAACATCGCCTATCGGCTCAAGGAGGCCCAAGCTTGAATCATCCGATAATCGTCCGATTTTTTTCGCGAATCATCCGATTTCGTTCCATTACTTCCTAGAGTCGGCCAGATCATCTACATAACTCCAACTGGGGTGTCCGACAGTTCAATAGCTGTTCATTTGAAAACAGACTGGCGTCCATGAAATCGTCCGAATCATAAGAGCGGTAAGAATCATAACCATGGCAATGAGCATGATGATGACCATGAGAACGCCAACATCAGCATGAGCAGCCGCGCCGCCGCCACCACCGCCATCGCCTGACTGTGGCCTCTGATCCGCTCCGCGTAACCTGCCTGGAATATTTAGGGAGTAGAGCCGGGTGGCGTATGGGAGAGAGTGGACTGCAGCAGATTTGTAACCCCTCTGCCTTGGGAGTCCGGGGAATATGAAACCCTCGATGAATTTTAGGGGTATGCCAGTATTTGTCCTACTTACCTGTTATTATTGGGGCGTCCTCTCGCAATGAGGATGATTTGAGAATCAATATCACCGCCCTCACCCGGAAAACTCGCTTGCATGAAAGTCTCCTCAGGATACAAATGCCTGAGCAACGGAACGCCGCCCCAATCCCCACATGAACACAGGAGAAGTTTCACAGGCTGGTCGAAGCCTTTACTACGCCCATTCCCGTGAGGGACTTCTTCCTGAAAAATGGCAGACTTGGCGTGATCATTCTGCGGCTGTGGCCCATAAAGCGGCTTTGTTTGGGAAAGCATTTGGCTCTGCCGCCTGGTCGGAAGTGGCGGGATGGTTGCACGATCTTGGAAAACTTCATCCCCTCTTTCAGGCATATCTCTTACGGGAAAACGGGTTGGACGCTTCCGAATGGGATGATGCGGGAAGTGGACGAATTAATCACTCAGGGGCAGGCGCGGTCTTCGCTAGTCGAGAATGGTCCCGTATTTATGGCCTGACCTTGGCTTACCTGATCGCCGGACATCACGCAGGGTTACCCGACTGGAATACCCATCCCACAGGCAATGCGGCGTTGTGCATTCGCTTAGAGCGAGAACAGGAAACGCTTCATGCAATAAATTCTGAGGTGCTTGAAAAAGAATTACCGCCTCTGCCTAAAGACCTTCGCCCACCCACCTTCTTGAAAAACGAGAAAAGCTATCACCTCTGGGTGCGGATGCTCTTCTCTTGCCTTGTGGATGCGGACTATCTGGACACCGAGGCTTTTATGTCGCCCGACAGATACGCTTCTCGTCCACGACAGCCCAACTTGGCAGAATTGAAATCCGGGTTCGATTTCGCTATGGCCGGTTTGATCTCTTCTGCGACCGTTACTTCTGTGAATCAACTCCGGGGTGAGATCCTTGCCGACTGCAGAAAGGCGGCAGTATCAGCCCCAGGCCTCTTTTCTCTAACCGTTCCCACAGGGGGCGGCAAAACACTCTCGGGCACGGCGTTTGCTTTGGACCACGCCGTCATGCACGGCAAAGCGCGGATCATTTATGTCATTCCCTACACCAGTATTATCGAGCAAACGGCGGAAGTGCTGCGGTCTTATTTCGGGAAAGAAAACGTGTTGGAACACCATAGCAACCTAGACTCCGAAAAAGCGACTCTAGCTCAGTTGCTCGCTGCCGAGAACTGGGACGCGCCCGTGATAGTCACAACGAACGTGCAGTTTTTTGAATCCCTCTATGCCGCCCGGTCGAGCCGTTGCCGCAAGCTACACAATATAGTCAATAGCGTGGTAATTTTGGATGAGGCGCAATTGCTGCCTCCCGAGTGGCTTGATCCCTGTGTCGAGGCGATCAATCGTCTTGTCTCCGACTATGGTGTTTCGGTCGTCCTTTCAACGGCGACACAGCCAGTCTTGCCGGGGTTGATTTCCAAGCCCACGGAAATAGTCACCAATCCATCGGATCTCTATCTGAACCTGAAACGCACACGGATCCAGCCTCCAGAGGATATCAAAATGCCAAAAACTTGGCCCTCGCTTGCCTCGGAGCTTTGTGCGCACGAGCAGGTGCTCTGCATCGTCAACCGCCGACAGGATTGTTATGAACTCTGGCGAGCCATGCCGGAAAGGACGATCCATCTTTCCGCCAGCATGTGTGGCCAGCACCGCTCCAAAGTCATCGCTGCAATCAAAGAACGGCTCGCTGCCAACCAGCCCATCCGCGTTATCAGCACGCAGCTTGTGGAAGCCGGGGTGGATATTGATTTCCCTGTAGTCTATCGCGCGCTGGCCGGAATGGATTCCATCGCTCGAGCAGCCGGACGCTGCAACCGTGAGGGAAAACGCGACGGGTTGGGCGAGGTGTATGTGTTCGTTCCCCCAAAGCCCTCGCCAAAGGGGTTACTCCTCAAGGGAGAGCAGGTCACTCG
>Ga0118677_10006967_pt1 | contig 18891 bp, 14 predicted proteins | sample AliMusrvi5mmetaG_FD_86154 | JGI IMG/M metagenome (GOLD analysis project Ga0118677, IMG submission 86154) | reverse complement strand
ATTCGTCAACGAATGCGCTCATGTAGTGCCCTCCACTTGGCGGTACGGGTTGTGTGTGCGTGCGCGCTTCGACGGGAGACGTCCCGCCGGGATCACGGAAGAGTTACCAATCCCCTCTCGCGCGGGCCGTCGCCCCCATGGACGCGGGACCAGCGCACATCGACGTTGCCGTGCTTCCTGCGCTCTGCGGGCGCCGTGAATGGGCCGTGGGCGCAGAGCGCCCTGACTATACGCTGGGTGTGGCGGACCCGCAGTCGCCATCCGGGCCAAACTTGGCGGTCTGGGGTACGCCAATTGGTACACCGTGGCACATCGGTCTCGAGTGAGGCACGGCGGCCGGCGGCGCAGCAGGCGGGCCGCCGCCAAGCCATGCGGGGCCGGAGGACGCCGGCAGGTACCCCGGTCCTTGTACAGGACGTCTAACTCGGTAGGTTCCCGTTGGCCCCTCGTCCCGACAAATTGACTACACGCCGAGGCGCTCCTATAGTCAGTCGGGAGAGGGCGCTGGGACCTGCAAGTCGACCTCCGCCCCCCGCCGCATCGACTCAACGCGCGAGCGCTCCCGTTGTGAACGCGCGCCCGCGCCCGGAACGCCAGAGCAGCGCCCGCTACAGGGGCGCCAGGAAGGAGTTCACGCATGACTCTCAGGACGCCCGAGGAGTTCATCCAGAGCCTCGCCGACCTACACCTCCAGATCTACCTCTTCGGCGAGAAGATCGACGACTATGTGAACCACCCCATCATCCGCCCGAGCATCAACTGCATCGCCATGACCTACGAGCTGGCGGCTCAGCCCGAGTACGAGAGCCTCATGCTCGCCACCAGCCACCTCAGCGGCAAGAGGGTCAACCGCTTCACGCACATCCATCAATCGACCGATGACCTCTCGAAGAAGGTCAAGATGCAGCGCCTGCTGGGCCAGAAGACCGGCTCCTGCTTCCAGCGCTGCGTGGGCATGGACGCGATCAACGCCCTCTACTCGGTCACCTACGAGACCGACCAGGCCAAGGGCACCGACTACCACGCGCGCTTCAAGAAGTACGTGCAGTACCTGCAGGACCACGACCTCGTCGCCGACGGCGCCATGACCGACCCCAAGGGCGACCGCAGCCTCCCGCCGCACCAGCAGCCGGACCCCGACATGTACCTGCACATCGTCGAAAAGCGTGACGACGGCATCGTGGTGCGCGGCGCCAAGGCGCACCAGACCGGCGCCTGCAACTCGCACGAGATCATCGTCATGCCCACGGTGGCCATGCGCGAGGGCGACGAGGACTACGCCGTGAGCTTCAGCTGCCCTGCGAACGCCGAGGGCGTGTACTACATCTACGGGCGCCAGAGCTGCGACACGCGCAAGCTCGAGGACAACGCCCTCGACGTCGGCAACGCCAATTTCGGCGGCCAGGAAGCGCTCATGGTCTTCGACGACGTGTTCGTGCCCTGGGACCGCGTGTACATGTGCGGCGAGATCGAGTTCTCGGGCGCGCTCGTGGAGCGCTTCGCCGGCTTCCACCGCCAGAGCTACGGCGGCTGCAAGGTCGGCGTCGGCGACGTCCTCATCGGCGCCGCTGCGACGGCCGCCGACATGAACGGGGCGGCCAAGGCCAGCCACATCAAGGACAAGCTCATCGAGATGACGCACCTCAACGAGACGCTGTTCTCGTGCGGGCTGGCCTGCTCCTACGAGGGCGTCAGGATGCCGGCCGGCAACTTCCAGATCGACATGCTGCTCGCCAACGTGTGCAAGCAGAACGTGACGCGCTTCCCCTACGAGATCGCGCGCCTCGCCGAGGACATCGCCGGCGGCCTCATGGTCACCATGCCGTCGGCCCAGGACCTCGCCGACGAGAAGATCGGCCCCATCGTCGAGAAGTTCCTTGTGGGCCAGTGCGACACGCCGGTGATCGACCGTCTGCGCATCCTGCGCCTCGTGGAGAACCTCACGCTCGGCACCGCCGCCGTGGGCTACCGCACCGAGAGCATGCACGGCGCCGGCTCGCCGCAGGCGCAGCGCATCATGATCGCGCGCCAGTCCAACATCAACCACAAGAAGGAGCTGGCCAAGGCACTGGCCGGCGTCGGCAAGCCGTGGCAGAACAAGGCCAAGGTGCCGACCGCGGTGCAGGCCGACTAGGCATGACGGACGAGGATGGCGCGGAACGGGAGGAGCGGGTGAAGGTCGTCTACTGCGGCGGCTGCAATCCGCACATCGACCGCTCCGCCGTCGCCGCCGGCCTGCCCCTCGACGACCAGGACGTACGCGCGGGAGCCACCGTGCACCTCAGCGGCTGCCCTCGGGCGTGCGCCTCGGACCACCGGCTGACCGGCGAGCAGGACGCGGCGCCGGGCGCGGCCGCCGAAGCGGCGCCGCGCCCCGGGCGCGACCAGGTCAAGGTCGTCGTAGCCGGTGAGCTGGTGGACGGCGTCCCCACGCCCGAGGCCCAGCTCGCAACCACGATCACGCGCAAGCTCAAGGAGTAACGGGATGGACTGGAAGTCGGAGTACGAGCGCAAACGCGTGTCCGCCGCCGAGGCGGTGAAGTGCGTCAAGTCGGGCGACCGCGTGGTGTTCGCGCACGCCTGCGGCGAGCCGCTCGAGCTCGTCGACGCGCTCGTCGCCCGCGCCGCCGAGCTCGAGCACGTGGAGATCAACCACATGGTCGCCATGGGCAAGGGCGAGTACGCCCGGCCCGAGTACGCGGACAGCTTCTACCACAAGTCGCTGTTCGTCGGCGCCTCCACGCGCGAGGCCGTCAAGGACGGGCGTGGCGACTACATCCCGGTCTTCTTCCACGAGATCCCCAAGCTCTTCTGCGAAGGCTACCTGCCACCGGACGTCGTGCTCATCCATGTCTCGCCGCCCGACAGGCACGGCTTCTGCTCGTTCGGCATCTCGGTCGACTACACCAAGCCGGCGGCGCAGGTCGCCAAGACGGTCGTCGCCCAGGTGAATCCCAAGATGCCGCGCACCCACGGCGACTCGTTCATCCACGTCTCGGAGATCGACTTCGTCGTCGAGACGGAGCAGGACATCATCGAGCTGCCGCCACCGCGGATCGGCCCCGTCGAGGAGGCCATCGGCCGCCACATCGCCGGCCTCGTCGACGACGGGGCCTGCCTGCAGCTCGGCATCGGCGGCATCCCGGACGCCGTCCTCGCCTTCCTTCACGAGAAGAACGACCTCGGCATCCACTCGGAGATGTTCAGCGAAGGTGTCGTCGACCTCTACAACGAGGGCGTCATCACCAACGCCAACAAGGCGATCAACCGCGACAAGATCACGGCCACCTTCCTGATGGGTACGCGCCGGCTGTACGACTTCGTGGACGACAACCCGGCCGTCAACATGTACCCCGTGAACTTCGTCAACGACCCCTACGTCATCGGCCAGAACGACCGTGTCGTGGCCATCAACTCGGCGATCCAGATCGACCTCATGGGACAGGTCGTTGCCGACTCGATGGGCCCGGTCCAGTTCACCGGCATCGGCGGCCAGGTGGACTTCGTGCGCGGCGCCGCCCGCAGCCGCGACGGCAAGGCGATCATCGCCTTGCCGTCCACGGCGAAGAAGGGCGCCGTCTCGCGCATCGTCGCCGGCCTCGCCACCGGCACCGCCGTCACGACCATGCGCGCCGACACCGACTACATCGTCACCGAGCACGGCGTCGCGCACCTGCGCGGCAAAGGCCTGCGCGAGCGCGCCGAAGCCCTGCTCGACATCGCCGACCCCGCCTTCCGCGACCAGATCCGCGAGGAGGCCGCCGCCCTCTACGGCGGCGGCCGCCTGCCCCGCTAACGACCCCCTGCACGGAGGAGACAAGAAGCATGGATACCAAGATCCGCGTCCACAGGGCGCCCAAGACGCTCATCACGGGCAACGGCTGCGTCGCCCAGATCGGCGCCGAGGCCAAGAAGCTGCACGGCAAGCGGGTGCTCATCATCACCGACCCCGGCGTGGCCTGCTGCGGCACCGTGGAGAGCGTGGAGACGCCGCTGCGTGAGGCCGGCATGGAGGTCGGCATCTTCGACAAGGCCGTCCCCGAGCCGCCCATGGGCAGCGTGCACGAGATCGTCGACATCGCCAAAGAGGGCAAGTACGACCTTATCGTCGGCTTCGGCGGCGGCTCCGCCATCGACGTCGCCAAGGTCGTCGCCGTCCTCGTCCCCAACGACGACCACCTCGAGGACTACGTGGGCGTCGACCAGGTGCCGCACAAGGGCCTGCCGTTCATCGCCGTGCCGACCACGGCCGGCACCGGCAGCGAAGTCACGGCGATCGCCATCTTCGCCAACGAGAAGCTCAACGTGAAGCAGGGCGTGGTCAGCCCGCACCTCATCCCCAACATCGCGCTGGTAGACCCCGTGCTCACCTACAGCTGCCCGCAGGGCGTCACCGCCGCCAGCGGCATGGACGCCCTCATCCACAACATCGAGGCCTACATCTCGGTGAACGCGACGATGCACACCGACCCGCTCGCGGCCGAGGGCATCAAGCTCATCAGCAAGAGCATCCGCACGGCCGTCTTCGACGGCGGCAACGCCTGGGCGCGCCACAACATGGCCATGGGCTCGCTGCTCGGCGGCATCTCCTTCGGGAACGCAGGCGTCGGCGCCGTGCACGCCATGAGCTACCCCATCGGCGGCATGTTCCACGTGCCGCACGGCATCGCCAACACGCTCATGCTGCCGTGGGTCATGGAGTACAACATGCTCGCCTGCCCGCAGTTCTTCAAGGAGATCGGCGAGCTCATGGGCGAGGACATGGAAGGCCTCAGCGACCGTGAGGGCTGCGAGGTCACGCTGCAGACGCTGCGCACGCTCGCCGAGGACCTCGAGGTGCCGCAGTACCTCAACGAGGTCGGCATCCCCGAGTCCGCCATCCCGGCGCTCGTCGAGGGCGCGCTCACGCAGGGCCGCCTGTGGAACAACAACCCGCGCAAGTTCAGCGCCGAGGACATGGCGCAGGTCTACAGGAACATGGCCGTCAAGCCCGGCACCGAGCCGGTCAAGGAGAAGAAGGCGCCGGTCAAGAAGGCCGCCGCCAAGAAGTAAGCGCAGACATGAAGTCCACCTGACGGCTGCTCGCCGGCACCCGGGGCTCCCCCGCCTCCCGCCGCCGGTCGCCGTACAAGACGAGCGGGCGGGGCGGCCAAAGTACCATGGCCGCCCCGCCCGCTCGTCGCACGTACGCGTCAGCGCGCTCGGCCAGACCGCGCGCTCGGCCAGACCGGGCGCGCTGGCCGGACCGGGCGCGCTCGGCGGGACCGGGCGCTGGCCGGACCGCGCGCGCCAGCTAGCCTGCCTGCGTGAGCGCGCGCTCCACCGCGCCGATCGCCTGCTCGATGTCCGCGTCGTCCAGGTCGAGATGCGTGACGAAGCGGATCGACCAGGGCGCCTCGTCGAGCGCCAGCACGCCCTGTTCGGCGAGGCGGTCCATCAGCTCCGCCGCCGGCACCCCGCTCTCGCGCGTGCCGGCGAACACCATGTTGGTCTGCACCTTGCTCAGGTCGACGTCCAGACCCGGCAGCGCCGCGAGCCCGTTGGCGAGCACGCGCGCGCGGGTGTGGTCGTCGGCGAGCCGCTCCAGGTTGTGCTCGAGCGCGTAGATGCCGGCGGCGGCGATGATGCCGGCCTGGCGCATGCCGCCGCCGTAGATCTTGCGGGCGCGCTGCGCGAGGCGGATCGTCTCGGTGTTGCCGACCAGCACCGAGCCCACCGGCGCGCCGAGGCCCTTGGAGAGGCAGATGCTCACTGTATCGAAGAGAGCGCCGTACTCGGCGAGCGAGACGCCGCTCGCCGCCGCGGCGTTGCCCAGACGGGCGCCGTCGAGGTGCAGCTTGAGGTCGTGCCGGTCGCAGAACTCGCGCACGGCGCGGATGTGCTCTATCGGGAGCACGACGCCGCCGCAGTGGTTGTGCGTGTTCTCGAGGCAGACGAGGCGCGTCGGCGCGTGATGCACGTCGGCGTCGGTGTGCACGTACTCTTCCATCTTCTCGAGGTCGAGCGTGCCGTCCGGGGAGTCGAAGACGCGCAGCTGCACCTGGCTGAGCGCCGAGGCGCCGCCCTGCTCGTAGAACATGATGTGCGCCTGGGCGTGGAGGAAGACCTCGTCGCCACGCCGCGTGAGCGTACGGATCGCGGCCTGGTTGCACATCGTGCCGGACGGGAAGTAGAGGCCGGCCTCCTTGCCGAGCAGGCCGGCCGCGTATTCCTGCAGGCGCAGTACGGTCGGGTCGTCTCCGAGGACGTCGTCGCCGACCTCGGCCTCCGCCATCACGCGGCGCATCTCGGCGGACGGCTTGGTGACGGTGTCGCTGCGCAGGTCGATCGTCTTCATCGGTTCTCCTTCAGACGACGAGGCGGCCGCTGCTGAGCAGCGGCGCGCCGTCGACGGTCACGGTCGGTTCCATCACCAGCAGGTCCCAGTGCAGGCTGGAGTCGTTGACACCGCCCAGCATGGTGTTGTCGCCCACCGCGATGTGGATGGTACCCAGGATCTTCTCGTCGAGGAGCATGCTTCCGCACGGCGCCGTCACCTCGTGATTGAGGCCGATGCCGAGCTCCCCGATGACGTTGCCGTCGCCGCTGGCGCCGGAGATAGTGTCGTTGAACAGGTCGAGGCCGCGGGCGGCGCGCACGCCGCGCGCCACGCCGCCGGTGAACTCGACCTCGAGGTCCTCCACCCAGCGGCCGTCCATGAAGGCGACGTCGAACACGACGACGCCGTTCGCCGACGACTCGATCGGGGCCAGGCAGACTTCGCCCGCCGGGAGGTTGGTGAGCGGCGCCTCGGCGGTCACCATCCCGATGTCGAGGTCGAGCGGCCGGCCCTCGATGGTCATGGTGATGTCGGTGCCTTTCGGCGAAGCGATGCGGACCTCGCGCGCACCGCGCAACACTCCGGCCACGCGCGCGGCGCGCTCGCGCAGCACGACGTAGTCGAGGTCGAGGGAACGCCAGAACAACTCCGCGTACGCGTCGAAGTCCATGCCGAAGACGGCCGCCTGGGCAGCCGTGGGGAAGTCACTGCCGATCCAGCGGCGCGAGCCGTCGTAGATGTGATCGGCGAGGAGCTTGCGGCCGCGTTGCTCCGCTCCCCGCTGGGACGTCGGCACCTCGGCGAAGAGTTGCGGATCGCCGTCCTCGAGGTGCATGGTGAACACCACATCCGCCGCCTTGACCGCCTCGATCCACGAGCGCGACTTGGTCCCGAGCTGGCCGGCCTCCAGTTCCATGAGCCGGCGGCAGCGCGCCTCGTCGCTCTGGGCGACGACCAGAGGCAGCGCGCCTGCGAGCTCGCACTCGAAGGCGAGCAGCTCGAGGTACTCCAGCGAGTCGCCGCGGCCCTCGATGTAGACGTTCTCGCCGGCACGCACCGCCGCGCACTGGTGAACTATGCGCCGCGCAACTGCGGCGTGCCGCTCGGTGAGGGTCATCAGGCTCCGTTCGTGATGCTCGCGCGGGTCCGGGCCGCCCGAGGCTACACCCGCTGCGGGTGCGCGGCAAAGCCGGCGCCGCGAGCACGGCGGCGCAGGCGCCGCCTCTCCCCCGCGGCCCTCTTCCCGCCGAGCTCGTCGAGCGCGAGCGGCGCGCCCGGCAGCGCCCGGCGCCGCAGCCCGCCGCCGGCGACGAGCCGCGCGAGCACGTTCCACAACGGGATCAGCAGCAGCCCGAGGGCAAGAAGGGCGACGCGCAGCGGCGGCGCCGGCGTCCAGTACATCGCGACCTGGTCGGCCCACTCCTGGCGCAGGTTCACGACCGCCGGCCAGCGGAAGAACCAGTGGCCGTTGCGGCTGCCGGCCAGCTGCACGCCCGGATTCTCGAGCGCGTTGGAACTCTTGCCGGGGTAGTCCACCCAGATGTGGTCGAGCGACATGTACAGGTGGTTGGGGATGCCCTTGGCGGTGAGGATGCTCGCCAGCACCACCGCCCGGCTCTCGCAATCGCCGTAGTGCATGCGCAGCGCCTCGCGCGTCGTCGGGAAGTACCAGGGCACGCCGGCCGTCTGCCAGTCATACGCGTAAGGCACCTGGCGGTCGAGCACGTAGGCCTCGATCGCCTTCGGGTCGCTCGGCAGCCGGCGCGCGATGCTCGCGACCGACGCCGGATCGATGTTCGGGTGGACGGTATTGCGCACGCTGCGCACGAGCACGGCCGGGTCGGGATAGAGGATGACGAACGCCCAGGTGAGCGCCAAGAAGACGAGGATGAGACGAGGGAATCTCATGATCCCATGATACGCGCGCCGAACGCCCATCGCGCCCCGGCCGCCGGGACCAGGCAGGCGGCCGGCCGGTGCGGCGCACCCGGCCCGGCGCGAAAGACGCGTTCAGGCGCCCCGGCGGAAGCGCCGAGCCAGAAGTCTCACTCTAGACTCAAGGGTGAGACTTCTGGGCCTACTCCCACTCGATGGTACTCGGCGGCTTGCTCGAGATGTCGTACACCACGCGGTTGACCTCGGGCACCTCGTTGATGATGCGCGAGGACAGCGTCTCGAGAAGATCGTAGGGCAGATGCGCCCAATCCGCGGTCATGGCGTCGTCGCTGGTGACCGCGCGAATGGCGATCGGGTAGCCATAGGTGCGCTCGTCGCCCTGCACGCCGACGCTGCGGATGACCGGGAGGATCGCGAAGCACTGCCAGAGCTCGCGGTAGAGCCCGGCCTTGCGGATCTCCTCCTGCACGATGGCGTCGGCGCGCTGCAGCACGTCGACGCGCTCGCGGTCGATCGCGCCGATGATGCGGATCGCGAGGCCGGGGCCGGGGAACGGCTGCCGCCAGACGATGTGCTCCGGCAGCCCCAGCTCTTCGCCCACGGCGCGGACTTCGTCCTTGAAGAGCCAGCGCAGCGGCTCGACCAGCTCGAAGTCCATCTTCTCGGGCAGGCCGCCCACATTGTGGTGACTCTTGATCTTGGCGGCCTGGCGCGTGCCGCTCTCGATGACGTCGCTGTAGAGCGTGCCCTGTACGAGGAACCGGGCGTCGGTGAGCTTGCGCGCCTCCTCCTCGAAGCAGCGGATGAACTCCTCGCCGATGATCTTGCGCTTGCGCTCCGGCTCGGTGACGTCCTTGAGCTTGTCGAGGAAGCGGTCGCTGGCGTCCACGGAGACCAGCGGGATGCCGAACGTGCCGGAGAACGTCTCCACCACGCGGTCGGCCTCGCGCATGCGCATCATGCCCTGGTCGACGAAGACGCAGGTGAGGCGGTCGCCGATGGCGCGATACATGAGCAGCGCGGCGACCGACGAGTCCACCCCGCCGGAGAGGCCGAGGATCGCCTTGGAGTCGCCGACCTGCTCGCGGATCTTCTTGATCGACTCCTCGATGATCGACGCGGGCGTGAACGTGGGAGCGCAGCCGCAGGCCTTGTAGAGGAAGCTGCGCAGCACGTCCATCCCCTTGGGCGTGTGCACGACCTCGGGGTGGAACTGCACGGCGTAGAAGCCGCGCTCGCGGTCCTCCATGGCGGCGACGGGCGCGCCGCTGCTCGCCGCCAGCACCTCGAAGCCGGGCGGCGGCTCGGTGATGCTGTCGCGGTGGCTCATCCAGCACTGCTCTTCTTTGCGCATGCTCTCGAGAATGAGCCCGGGCTTGAGCACGTGGAGCGCGGTCTTGCCGAACTCGCTGAGGCCTGTGCGGGCCACCGTGCCGCCGAGCTCGAGGGCGATGCCCTGAGCGCCGTAGCAGATGCCGAGCACGGGCACGCCGAGCTCGAAGATCTCGGGGTTCACCCGGGGGGCGTCGTCGACGTACACGCTCATCGGCCCTCCGGAGAGGATGATGCCCTTGGGCGCGAAGCTCTTGATGCGCTCGATGGAGGCGTCGTGAGGGATGAGCTCGGAGTAGACGCGGCACTCGCGCACGCGCCGCGCGATGAGCTGCCCGTACTGCGCCCCGTAGTCGAGGACCAGCACGGTGTCGAACCCCTTCACTTGCGGCGTGCCCTGCGCCACGGCGTCTCCCTCTGTCGATGTGTGCCGGCGCGGGCCTCAGCCCATGCCGACGTCCTGCTCCTTCTGCAGCTTCTTGCCCTCGGTCATCAGCGACGGCGCGACCATCACTTCGGCCTTCTGGAACGAGCCGAGCGTGTCGTAGCCGCAGGTCGCCATGCTCGTGCGCAGCGCCCCGAAGAGGTTGCGCGTGCCGTCGTTCTCGTGCGCAGGGCCGAGGAGGATCTCCGGGAGCGTCCCCTTGACCCCGGCCTTGACGCGCGTGCCGCGCGGCAGCTCGGGGTGGAACGTCGCCATGCCCCAGTGATAGCCGCGTCCCGGCGCCTCGCTGGCGGTGGCCAGGGGCGAGCCGATCATCACGGCGTCGGCGCCGAGGGCGATCGCTTTGCTCACGTCGCCGCCGGTGCGCATGCCGCCGTCGGCGATGACGTTGCAGTACTGGCCGGTCTCGAGCACGTGCTGCACGCGCGCCGCCGCGGCGTCGGCGATGGCCGTCGCCTGCGGGACGCCGATGCCGAGCACGCCGCGCGTGGTGCAGGCGTGGCCCGGGCCGACGCCGACGAGCACGCCGATGGCGCCGGTGCGCATGAGGTGCAGCGTGGTGGCGTAGCTGGCCACTCCGCCGACGATCACCGGCACGGCGCACTGGGCGATGAACTTCCTGAGGTCGAGCGGCTCGACCCGCGTGCTCACGTGCTCGGCCGAGACCACGGTGCCCTGGATGACCAGCACGTCGAGGCCGGCCTCGAGCGCGACCTGGTAGTACTCCTCCACGCGCTGCGGCGTGAGCGAGGCTGCCACCAGCACGCCGCCGTCCTTGATCTCCTTGACGCGCCTCGCGACGAGCTCGGCCTTGACCGGCTCCTTGTAGATCTCCTGCATCGTGCGGGTGGCCGTCTCCTTGGGCAGCGCCGCGATGCGGTCCAACTGCTCGTCGGCGTTCTCGTAGCGCGTCTGCACGCCCTCGAGGTTGAGCACGGCGAGGCCGCCGAGCTTGCCCATGGCGATGGCGAAGGCGGGGTCGACCACGCCGTCCATCGCCGAAGCGAGGCACGGCAGCGGGAGCGTGTGCGGGCCGAGCTTCCAGGTGATGTCGACGTCCTCGGCGTCGCGCGTGCGACGGCTCGGCACGATGGCGATGTCGTCGAAGCCGTAGGCGCGGCGGCCCTTCTTGCCGCGGCCGATCTCTACTTCCATGCCGTCCTCCTCAGGGGCGCGCGGACCAAGTTAAACAAAAGACCCGGGCACCGACGTGCCGGGGTCTCTGAGCTCTGTGACGTGCGTATGAGTGAGCTGGATGTCTCTCGCGTCAACGTCGTCCGACTGTACCAACTGGCACCAGCCGAATCAACATGACCCTGGGGGACGCGCCCGCGCCCGGCGCTCGCGCGTGGGCCTCGACGCAGCAGGCGAGCGGGGCCGTACGTGGCCAAGGCGGGCGCGGTGTGGCGAAGCACCGGCGCCCGCCCTTTGGAGGCCAGGCAAGGCAATGAGAATGAGAGCGTGACCGCTAAGGCGCCTCCTTCTCGAACGACAGATCCGTGGAGGAGAACCCGGCGGACCGTCATCGGGGCCGTGCTGCTCGAGCGCCCTGACCGCGTCTGCGCGCGGTCCGCCGTGGACTTCTCCTTCGGGTTAACAATCGGCCCGGCGGTTCCCGTTCAGCATGGGGATGGATGCCCGAGTTGGGGCGGAAGGCGGATTCCCAGTCGGCGAGACCGCGAACCACGAACAAGCGCGCCGCGCGCGGACGGGATGCCCGGCGCGCGGCGCGCGAGACGCCTCGGTCCTTCAGCCGGCCCTGCCTAGGACTTGGCTTCGGGCCGGCGCCGGCGCAGCAGCGCGAAGCCCATGATGAGGACGATGAGGACCAAGGTGCCGATGAGGCCGTACATCAGCCAAGGGCGGCTGGAGCCGGCAGGCGCCTGCGGCTTGACGAGCCGGTTGGCTAGGTCCTTGGTCTGGGCGCTACCCACGGTAAAGGTCCCCGCCCAATTCGCGGTCTTCGTGCCGTTCGCGTAGATGATCTGGACCTGAGCCTGGTAGGTGCCCTTGGCGGGGTCGGTCTTCCACTTGATGGGGTACCGCGTGCTCGACTGCGGGATCATGGCGCCCAGGGAGATGTCTCCCTTGAAACCCTGGTCCGGAAGGCCGACCGTGCCGTTGCCACTGGCCGGCGCCGTACCGTCGCTGGCGAGCCCCACGATCACGTACATTCCGTCTGAGCGCGCTTCAGCCTTCACGCCCGTGATCTTGAGGTCGGCGGTGGCGGGTCCCGGAGTGGTGACGAAGACCGGGAGCACGATCCGGGTGATCATCGTGATCTTCGTGGAAGCCTTGCTGCTGCTACCAGATGACCCGGTCGTCGTGGCCGCCTTGGGCTCCCAAAGGGCGATGCCGCCCAAGTGGACGCCACTGGTGACGTCGGCGGGCACACGCACGACGAACGGGACCCTCACACTCCCCCCCGCGGGCAACTGGACCGTCGTCTGCGAGAGTTGGACCCACGAGCCGACCACGTGCGGCGTCTTGTCACTGTCGGTGTAGGAGACGCCGCCAAACACGGCCGCGGCGCCGTCGCAGGCAGCGAGGCGGAGAGTCTTGGCCTTGGATGTGCGGTTGATCAGCAGCAGAGTCTGCGACACGTCCGAGCCCGGCTTGGCGTCGAACTTGAAGAACGAGATCTCGGACGTCTGCGACCCCGGCAGAGGTCGCGCCTCGAAGCCGATGCCGGCGGCCGCGGCGCCCGCCGCCGACACGAGCAGGAGCACGACGAGTGCCAGAACTGCGGAAAGCGCGACGCAGACCGGCGTCCGGCGGACACAGACCCTCTGACGATGCACCGCGTCTCCCATCGGTCTGCGCGTCTCCCATGCCGTGGTGGCTGGGCCGGTCTTCTCAGTTGTTATCGGCACCGGCGACTGTCGCAGTAGCGATGTGCTGCGTGAGTCGCGTGGGCCAGAAGGCCGGCGCCACCCTGGAGCCAGATGTGGGTTCCAGAGTGACGCCGGCCACCTCACGTCCGACTTGGCACCTTCACCGCGCCGTCGCGCTCTGCGCGTACCCAGCCGGGGACGTCGTCGCTGCGATCAGAGCGCCAGCGGCGCGAGCGTCGTAGTGACCGCGCTCGTGTACGTGCCTGCGTATTCGTCGGCGCTCACCGCGAGCTTCCAGCCGGAAGCCAGAGCACTGAAGTTGTAGACGCCCATGCCCTGGCCGCCAGTGCCCGTGCAGGCGATCATCACGACACCATCTTCGTTGTCGATGGTCGCGGCTGCATGCAGCGAGCCGGGCCCTGTGGAGCTGTCGCTCGTAGGCGTATCGGTGAGCATCGGCATGGTGAGGCTGTTCGGGTCAAGCGCCCAGAGATGGGCGTGGCCGCTGGCAGCGGTGTTGGTGAAGACCGAGGCCTTCATGGTGACCGACCAGCCCACGCCGGAGCCCGTCGCGTCCGTGATCGAGAAGCCCAGGAAGGCAGAGCCGCTCAGTGTCTGGGGTGAGCCGGTGAGGGTCCCCGCGAAGGTCCCACCGACCAGCGGCGTGGAGACCGTAAGGTCGCCGGCGCTGAGGGTGGCCGTCGACTCTGTCGACTCTGTGGAAGGACCCGAGGCGAACGCCACCCCGGTGAGCATCGTGAACGCCGTCACGGCAATGGCGCAGAAGAGCACCATCGTCCCCTTGTGTTGTCCGATCCTGTGCTTCATGACTACCTCCTGATGTGCGACACCTGCGTCGCGAGCGGTGGGATGAACCTGACGCAAAGAAGTATCGGCGCGGTGGCGATGCCGGGGCGATAGGCCAGGCTGCTCCGCGTGACAGGAGGGGGCCTGCAGGCGAGAGGCCGGCGCCCGGCGGCGGCGCGGGCACGCAAGCGACGGATGTTCCATGGGCGGCCGGGCGCGTGGTGAACGGATGGCCGGCGACGGAGGGCAAGCGAAGACCGCGCGAGCCTGCAGACGGCCGGGAGAGGCCTCAGCGCACGGCAGGCGTGCCGAGCGCGTGAGGTATCGGCACAACGGCGCGCGGACTCGTGAGCAACGCGCCTCTCGTGAAGAAGGCAACGGTCCTTCCGTAGAAGGCCGCTGCATCGAGGGGCGCTGGGGGTGCTAGACGGACGTTCCAGGGGCGGCCGGCGAAGCGCCGCCGCCTGTCAGCCTGTCAGCCCTTGGAGTCGATGAGGTGCAGCTCCATGCCCTTGACGATGGCCTCGGAGCGGCTGCCCACAGTGAGCTTGCGGTAGATCGCGGAGATGTGGTTCTGCACCGTCTTCTTGCTGAGGAACAGCTCGGAGGCGATCTGCGCCGGCGACTTGGGGGTGGCCAGCAGGCGCAGGATCTCGAGCTCGCGGTCGGTGAGCTCGAGGCGGCGCTGCTCGTAGGAGCCGGGGGCGTAGTCGAGCTGGCGGATGCCCTCGCCGAGGTTGGCGGCGACGCCGGTGCTGAGCACCGTGCCGCCGCGGATCACGAGGTCGATGGCGGCGTAGAGCTGATCGGGGTCGGCGTCCTTGGCGACGTACCCACGCGCTCCGGCCGAGATGGCGCTGAAGAGGGCGTCGCGGTCCTCGCGCGCGCTGAGCATGACGACCTTGACGTCGTCGCCGCGCTCGCCGAGGCGGCGAGCCACCTCGAGGCCGCTCATGCCGGGCATGCCGATGTCCAGCAGCAGGACGCAGCCGGGGTTGGCGGCGACGGCCGTCAGTGCCTCATCGCCGCTGCTCGCTTCGGCAGCCACCGCGTAGCCCTCGCCCTCGAGCAGTTGCCGCAGCCCCTGCCGGAAGAGGCCGTGGTCGTCGGCGATGATCACGCGTCCCTTTTCGCTCATGCTGACCCCACCAGGAGTGAGACGAGATCGAGATACGTCTCGACCTCGAACGGTTTGGGCAGGTACCAGGCGCGCCGCTCGTGGACGTCCGCAAGCGCCGCGCCCGCCGCCGGATCGCCGCTGACCATCAGGATCGGCGTGCCCGCGGGCAGGCGCGCGGCGATCTCGACGCCGGTCAGGTCCGGCAGGTGATAGTCCAGGATGGCGCACCCCCAACTGTGTGACCCCTTCGGTACTTCCTTCCCACTCCCCACCGCGGTCACACCGGCGCCGCAGGCTTCCAGGGCAGCGGCGGAGGCGGCGCGCAGCGGAGCGTCGTCCTCGACGAGGAGCAGGTCGGCGCCGCGCAGACGTTCGTGATGCGGCAGCGGCAGCTCGACCTCGAAGACCGCGCCGCCGCCACGGCGGGCGCGGGCACAGATGCTCCCGCCCGCGTCCTCGACCAGCCGGCGCACGAGCCACAGCCCCAGGCCGGTGCCGCTCGACTTGGTCGTGAAGAAAGCGGCGAACACGTCCGATTCGGGCAGGCCGGGGCCCCGGTCCGCCACGCGCAGCCGGATCATCTCGCCGTCCTCGTCGACTCTCACGTCCACCGGCCCCCTCCCGGCAGTGACCTCGAGTGCGTTGGTGATGAGGTTGCTGATCACGGAGCGCAGGTCGCTCTCGCCGAGGCCGACCCTCGCGCCGTTGGCAGAGACGCGCAACGACAGCCGAGCGCCCTTGTTGCGACGCCGCTGGCCGGAGACGACCGTGCGCACCAGCGGCGCGACCGGGGTCAGCGACATGCCCGTCGAGCGCGCGGCGTCGGGATTGATCGAGTGCAGGATCGCCTGGATGCGCTCCAGGCAGAGATGCGTCTGGTCCTTGATCACGTCGAGCTGCTGGACGTCGGCCTCATGGGCGGCGTGGCGGCGGCGCAGCAGGTTGGCGTAGAGCTCGACCGTGGCCAGCGGCGTCTTGAGTTCGTGTGCCATGGCACTGGCGATACGGCCGACCTCGGCGAAGCGCTGCGCCTCGGCCGCCCGGCGCTCTTCGGCGACGGCGTCGGTGAGGTCGGCGAAGAACAGCGCCGCGGCGCCGCCGTCGCCGAGCACGCTCAGCGTGTAGCCGAGCGTACGCTCGCCGGTGGGCGTGGGGACTTCGACCTGGCGCCGCGTCGCCGCCTGGCCGCTGCGCCGCGCCTCGCTGAGGATGCCGGCGAGGGCGGCGAGAGCAGGCGGGGCGCCGAACAGCGAGTCGAGGTCGCGCCCGGCCACGTCCTCGACGGCGACGCCAAGCACGCGCGCGGCCGCGGCGTTGTAGACGCCGACGCGGCCGTCCTCGTCGACGGCCATGGCCGCAGTCTGGACCTGCTGCAGGACGATCCCGGCAAGTTCCTCGATGGCGCGCCCTCTCTCAAAGCTGCCCAAGTGCCTTCCCCCTGCCTATCGGCGCGCGGGAGGAGCCGCTTGAGGGGCGACGGCCGGTACTGGCGAGAAACGGCCGGCGTGAAGGCCAGGCGAGGGCCGGCGCTGAGGCCAAGCGACGGCCGGCACGAAGGCCGGCGTCAGGAGATGGTCTTGCCGGCCTTGTCCAGCTCGACGACCTCGGCGGTCTCGAGCAGGCGCCGGAAGTCGTCGGCGTCCAGTACGCCGGCGCCGTAGCGCTGCGTGTTGGCGGCGCCGGCGGCGAGGCCCTGCCGCAGGCACTCGGCCAGGTCGAGCTTCTGGAAGCGTGCCCCGACGAAGCCGGCGAGGAACGCGTCGCCGGAGCCGACCGTGCTGACCACGGAATCGAGCGGCGTGATCGTGCCGCGGAAGGTCCGCTGCTTGCGGCCGACGTGGAAGCGCCCCACGCAGCCATAGGCCGTCTTGATCACCACGTCGCGCGCGCCCAGGTCGCAGATGATGCCCGTGGCGTCCAGGACGTCCTGGTCGTCGTGGAACTCGTGTCCCACCAGGTCCTCGGCCTCACGCAGGTTGGGCGTGACCAGGTGCGGCCGGCCCTTCATGCCGAGGCGCAGCGGCTCGCCGGCGCTGTCCAGCACCACGTAGCAGCGGTGCCGGCGCACGCGCTGCATGACGCCGACGTAGAAGTCCTCTGCCATCTTGCGTGGCAGCGAGCCCGCGAGCACGAGGATGCGCGCGCCCTTGGCGAGGTACTCGATCTTCTCGTGGAACGCCGCGATCTCCTGGGCGGTGACCACGGGGCCGTACTCGATGATCTCGGTCTGAGTCATGGTCGTGGGGTCGACGACGGCGGTGGAGGTACGCGACTCGCCGCCGATGCGCACGAAGTCGATGAGGAAGTCCTCGCGCTGGAGGCCCTCGACGATCTGCTGGCCGGCGCGGCCTCCGACGAGCCCGGTCATCACGACCGGCTGTCCCAGGGTCTTGAGCGCGCGGGCGATATTGACGCCCTTGCCGCCGGGCAGCGTCAGGCTTTCGCTGGCGCGATGCCGGAATCCGGTCTGGAAGTTGGGGACCGTCAGAGTCTTGTCGACGGCTGCGTTGGGTGTGACGGTGATGATCACGTGACGTCCCGTCCGATGTTGTCGCTTCGCACGAAGGCCGGCGCAGCTTGGGCGCCGGCCTGGACCAGCGCGCAGTATACCACCGCGCGGCGCCTTGACAGCGTTCGGGCGCCAGCGTACCTTTCGGGAGCGTCAATTGCGGCGCGTTCCTCGTTAGGTGAGGCTCCGACACACATAGAGGCCGTTGCCCGGAAACGTCCAGAGACGCCAACGGGTAGGACAGGCACTACCGGATCAAGGTTTTGCCCCAGACGGCTGAGGCCCTGACCTCTACGGTGTGTTGTGCTAAAGCTGGGACGAGTGAGGATCGCCCTCCTGCTGCGCCTTGGGAGCCTTCCGCGAGGAAGGTTTTTCTGTGTCCCGAGACGGATGCGCGGAGGAGGTGAGGCCCATGTTCTACCTGAGCAAGCTGCTCGGCAGCCCGGTGCGCGACAGCGCCGACAAGTCCGCCGGGACGCTGCACGACCTCGTGGTCTCCTCGCGCGCGGCCTACCCCATGGTCACGGCCCTCGCCGTCAAGCGGCGGGGCAAGGTCGTGTACACGCCGTGGGACGCGGTCACCAGCTTCGAGGAATCCGGCACGATGCTGCGCCTGGAGGGCGCCGACCTCGGCGAGCGCGAGCTGCGCACGGATGAGCTCCTGCTGTCGGCGACCTTCCTCGACAAGCAGCTCGTCGACACCGAGGGGCACAAGGTCATCCGGGTGAACGACATCCAGCTGCTGCGTACCGACAACAACGTACACGTCGTGGCCGTGGACGTGTCCAGCAACGCCATCCTCCGGCGCGTCGGCCTGGCCAAGGTCGGCGACCGCCTCGCCAAGAATCGCCAGAACCCCAAGCCGCACCTGATCGACTGGAAGGACGTGGACGTCGAGCAGAGCGACGACAGCTCGGTGCGGCTCGCGGTACCGCGCGGGAAGCTGGAACTGCTGCACCCGGCCGACATCGCCGACCTCGTACACGAGCTCAGCCCGGAGGAGCGCGCCGCCGTGCTCGACTCTCTCGAGGACGAGCTGGCCGCCGACACGTTCGAGGAGCTGCACTCCTCGTACCAGGCCTCCCTGCTCCTCGACCTCCCGGACGACAAGGCCGGCGAGCTGCTCAACAACATGGCGCCGGACGACGCCGCCGACCTGCTGGCCGACCTGCCCGACGACCGCCGCCAGCACTTCATCGCCATGATGGAGAAGGACGACGCCGAGGACATGCGCGAGCTCCTCAGCTACCCGGAGCACTCGGCCGGCGGCATCATGACCGTCGACTACGCGTGGGCGCGGCTGGACGACACGGCCGCCAAGGCCACGGAGCGGCTGCGCGAGCAGGAGGAGTACGTCGAGACCGTCTACTACATCTACGTCGTCGACCGCTCCGAGCACCTGCGCGGCGTGTTCTCGCTGCGCGACCTCCTCACCGTCGACCAGGACAAGAAGGTCCGCGACTTCATGACGGAGAACCCGGTCACCGTGAGCACGCTGGCGACCGAGGAAGAGATCACGGACGTGATCGCCAAGTACAACCTGCTCGCCCTGCCCGTCGTGGACGACGAGGGCGAGCTGCACGGCATCATCACGATCGACGATGCCATCGACCTGGTGCTTCCGCTCGC
>Ga0118677_10006965_pt1 | contig 18899 bp, 20 predicted proteins | sample AliMusrvi5mmetaG_FD_86154 | JGI IMG/M metagenome (GOLD analysis project Ga0118677, IMG submission 86154) | reverse complement strand
AGAAAAATTTTCTGAATCGGGTTAATCAGGGCCAGCAGTGCAACAAAGCTTCCCAACAAAAGTTCCATCTCCATCTTACGAAATTTTAAATTCTTTCAAAATTACATATTTGACTCAAACGCGAATGGGAATAATAGGATTCATATGGGAATATTCCAGTTTGAATCAACGATCCTTCTACGGGAATGAATCACAACCATTATGCAGAAGCAGCCATCCGGCAATTCCTTTCACCATTGCTTAAACAAAACTTTTTATTCCTGATGCTAGATGAAATCTCAGGTTTCATTGGGAAGGAGGATAAATAACGGTAGCTCAGCAAATCGCCGGAAAGCCCGAAAAATGTAGCAATCTCAGAAAAGTTAGTTATACTTTTAATAATCAATTATTTAGAAAGAGTATATATAAAATCAATTCAGCCTGCAATTGGCCCATAAAGTCAAATATCTATATATATTTACGTCTAGTGAACTATTTAACACCTACCTCTTTATGGAAAACAAGCACCTCTCATTCTATGAGGAAGTCCGGAGGGATGGATCATCCCGCAGAGATTTTCTGAAATTTTGCACGACCATGGCGGCTTTTCTGGGGTTGGAATCCAGTGGCGTCGGCCAGATTGTAAAAGCACTGGAGACAAAACCCCGGCTACCTGTCATCTGGTTTCATTTCCAGGAATGCACCTGTTGCAGTGAGTCCTTTATACGGGCATCTCATCCCATTGTAGCCAACATTGTCCTGGATAAGATCTCTCTGGATTACCAGGAGACGTTGATGGCGGCCTCCGGTTTTCAGGCAGAAGAGGCTTACAAGACGGTTATGGCCAAAAATCCTGGCGAGTACATCGTCATGGTGGAGGGGTCGATCCCAACAGAAAATGAGGCCTATTGCTGCATTGGCGGCAGGAGTGCACTCCAGATTCTGGAAGAGGCAGTAAAAAATTGCAAGGCGGTGGTAGCGTGGGGTAATTGTGCCAGCTCAGGTTGTGTTCAGGCCGCGAGTCCCAATCCTACTGGAGCCAAACCTGTTCACAAGGTCATCAGTGGAAAACCGGTCATCAATGTGCAGGGTTGTCCCCCGATTGCCGATGTAATGGCTGGTGTAGTAGTTCATTTGTTAACCTTCGGCCGCATTCCTCAGCTGGATGAACTGAACCGGCCAAAAGCCTTTTATTCCCGGCGGGTTCATGATACTTGCTACCGTCGTGCCAATTTTGATGCCGGTCTTTTCGTGGAATCATTCGACGACGAGGGTGCCAAGAAAGGATATTGCCTCTATAAGATGGGATGCAAGGGTCCTGTCACCTACAACTCCTGTGGAATCATCAAATGGAACGACGGGATTAGTTATCCGATTCAATCCGGTCACCCGTGCATCGGTTGTTCGGAAGCCGGGTTCTGGGACAATGGTCCATTCTACCAGCATCTTCCCTCTGTCAAGGGATTTGGCATTGAAACCACGGCAGACAATATCGGGGTGGGTCTGGGCATTGCTACCGCTGTCGGCGTAGCTGGCCACGCGATTGTCACCAATGTCCGCAAGAAAAAAGAGCTCTCCAATGCCCCGGAAGCAGTTTCCGCAGTTGAAAAACCTAAAGTTTAAACGTCATGGCTGAAAGAATCGTTATAGATCCCATCACCCGAATTGAAGGTCACTTGCGGGTAGAAATTGAAGTAAACAATGGAGTCATCACGGATGCCTTTAGTGCCGGAACCATGGTACGCGGCATCGAAACCATCCTGAAAGGCCGCGATCCGCGCGATGCGTGGGCCTTCGTCGGCCGCGTGTGCGGCGTTTGCACCTCAACCCATTCCCTCACCTCCGTCAGAACTGTAGAGAATGCCCTCGGTATCGCCGTTCCGCCCAATGCCGAACTGATCCGCAACCTGATGGCCAACGCCCTCTACATCCAGGACCATGTGGTCCATTTCTACGTACTGCACGCCCTCGACTGGGTGGACGTGGTTTCTGCCCTGAAGGCCAATCCTGCCGAAGCTTCGCGGATAGCCCAGAGCATCTCCTCCTGGCCAAAGAGTTCAGTAGGCTATTTCACCGATGTTCAGAAACGGTTTAAAAATTTCGTCGAAAGCGGTCAGCTGGGGATCTTCGCCAATGGATACTGGGGTCACAAGGCCTACAAACTGCCGCCCGAAGTCAACCTGATTGCCGTGGCCCACTATCTCGAAGCCCTGGAGTGGCAAAAAGAGATCGTAAAGGTCCACACCATTTTTGGCGGCAAGAACCCGCATCCGAACTACCTGGTCGGAGGTGTCCCTTGCTCCATCAACATCGAAGAGGCCAATGCGGTCAATGCCGAACGGCTGGCCATGGTTGGAAAACTGTTCGAAGACGCGAAAGCCTTTGTCAACCAGGTATATATTCCCGATCTGCTGGCCATCGCTTCGTTCTACAAGAGCGACTGGGGCGCCATTGGCGGTGGATTGACCAACTACCTCTCCTTCGGCGACTTCCCGATGAACGGATACAACAATCCTGAAAGTTTCAAAATGCCCCGCGGTGCCATCCTAAACCGGGACCTGAGCAAAGTGCACGAAGTAAAGGCCGAAGATCCAAACCAGATTCAGGAGTACATTAACAATTCGTGGTACAACTATTCCAAAGGGGATAAGGTCGGATTGCATCCCTGGGAAGGGGAAACCCATCTCAATTACACGGGTCCGAAGCCACCTTACGAACACCTGGATTTCACCCAAAAATACAGCTGGGTTAAAACCCCAAGGTGGAAAGGTTATCCGATGGAGGTTGGTCCGCTGTCCAGGATGCTGGTTGGATACGCATCCGGACGTCCGGATTACAAGGAGGTCATCGAGAGTACGCTGAAGACCCTCGGTGTTCCGGTAGCCGCACTCTTCTCCACCCTGGGCCGCACTGCAGCCAGAGGATTGGAAACCAAGCTGGTCTGCGACTGGGCATTGGAATCCTTCGACCAGTTGCTTGCCAACATCAAAAATGGAGACTCACGGACCATGAACAATGCAAAATGGGAACCTGCCTCCTGGCCGCAGAGTGCCAAGGGCATCGGCATGGTGGAAGCACCTCGTGGCGCCCTCTCCCACTTCATCGTGATTGAGGACAAGAAGATTGCCAACTACCAGCTGGTCGTCCCGACTACCTGGAACGCTTCTCCCCGCGACCTGAACGGGAAACGCTCTGCCTTTGAGGAGTCGCTGATCGGAACCCCGGTGGCAGATCCGAAAGTACCACTCGAAGTGCTGCGTACCATCCACTCCTTCGATCCGTGCCTGGCCTGTGCCGTGCATGTCTACGACGAGAACGGAACTACATTACACGATCTTAAAACTTACTAGCCATGAGAAGCAGAACCATCCCCATGCGTGAGGTGTATGTGTGGGAATTGCCTGTTCGCGTCTATCACTGGGTCAACATGCTTTGCGTCATTGCGCTTTGCATCACAGGATTTGTGATCGGCAATCCTCCGGCCTTTATGAATGGCACCGAAGCCTATTTCAACTACTGGTTCGGAACCGTGAGATTCGTCCATTTTGTCGCCGCATTCCTTTTCTTCTTCAACTTCGTCTTCCGGACTTATTGGGGATTTGCCGGAAATGAGTTCGCCCGCTGGACCAATTTCATCCCGCTCAAACGCTGTCAGTGGCAAGAAATTCTGGATGTGATCAAGGTGGATATTCTCCAGCTGACGCACAAAAAAATCGACTCCATCGGACACAATGCGCTGGCAAGTCTCATCTATTTTATCACCTTCCTGATCTTCCTGTTGCAATGTCTGACTGGATTTGGAATGTATTCGGCGATGAGCCATTCGGCCTTCCCCAAGCTGTTTGCCTGGATTGTACCGTTGATGGGAGGGGACATCTCCGTTAGATTTTTGCACCACCTGCTGATGTGGGGCTTCATCCTCTTCGCCATCGTGCACGTTTACCTTGTGTTCTACCACGACTACATCGAACGCCGGGGTGTCACCTCATCGATGATCGGAGGATGGAAATTCATCGAGGAAGATGTGATCGAACGGCACGATGCCAAAACGGAGGAGTGTCCCAAGAACTAAGACCAGTCTAACGTTTTTGTGACTGATTTACGATAGGGATGAACGATTTTTGATTTTGGAAAATTAATCTGAAACCGGAAGTCGTTCATCTTTTTTATATCTTTCCATGACGAAGTGAATTATTCAAACCCAAAAATCCCCCAATTTTGACAACTACCCCAAACAACATTCTGGTTCTTGGAATCGGGAATATTTTGATGAACGATGAAGGCATCGGAATCCAGGTGGTCCTTCAATTAGAAGATGAGGGCTTCGCAGGTGCCGATCTGATGGACGGCGGTACAGGCGGATTTCATCTGCTGGGATTTATCCAGTCGTATGCAGAGGTAATCATTGTGGATGCTTCGCTGGATGACCATCCGGCAGGACACGTTCGGGTGCTCTATCCAAAATATGCCAAGGATTTTCCCAAGCAGCTGAGCGCGCACGAAGTAGGATTGAAGGATCTGCTGGATGCTGCTTTCTTGCTTGGGAATATGCCAAAGATTCACCTCGTGGCCATCACGGTCAAAGACTTTCAGGACATGGGCATGGAGCTGACTCCCGAAGTAAAGGCGGCCATTCCAGAAGCAAAGCGGGTGATAAGGGAATTGGTGGATTCGTTGAGGGAATGATTATCTGGGTTCATCAGAATTTGAAATTCAGGATCGAAATTTTTTTCTAAAAATCTTCGAATTTATTCTTCTGTTTGATTTTATTGGTTCAACACATCAATCTGCCGTTTTTGTTCCAATTGCTTTGCATTGAGATTTGTAACAATTTTCTTTTCTGTTTTCTCCTCAATTTCCTTGCGGGTATTCCCTGCAATGGTGCCGCCTTGTTTGGCAATTTTCCTGCTCCCGGTAAAAGTCCCGGGTTTTTTCTCTTTTGAAATTTCAGTCGTTGTAGCTTCTGCCAACATATTAAGAACCAATTCCAGATTGGTCATGTTGTCAAGTAGGTTTTCTTTCTTCAGGTCTTTGTATTTCTTATATTCTTTGGTTGTAAATCTGCTCCAGGCCTGCGTAATATCGTCGGTAAGTATGGCAAATTCCTGACCCTTTTGTACTCCCCGGTTTTCCCATTCGTCAGTCAGTTCTTTGCGGATTTCGATGCTTTTTAACCGCTGGTTGATCCATTCTTTGGAATAATCTTTGCGTAGTTAGGTTTCCATGATGCGGTCGATTCCAATTTCGGGGTCCTCAATTTCATCGATCCGCTCGCGGGCAACTTTCGCTATCCATAATTTAAAAGGTTCAGCTTTGGGTGAGGGGATGCTTTGTATTAAACGAAATAGTTGTTCTGTATCTACCACATCGGTTAATCGCATTTTTCCATCGGCTGCAAGCATTTTCAAACCGTGACAAATTGTCACGGTTTCATTTCCTTCTTCATTAAGTTTTTACTTTAATTTACGCCAATATGCTTTTGGGTCGACACTTTCAGAAAGTACACCCACTACATCTACAATCGAAAAGTACCACTTTTCTTCTTCATCATTCCAAGATGAGCGAAATTGTTTTTGCTCAAATAATTTTATGCTGATTTATTTACTCATAATGGCTCCCAATTATTCCAAATTATACGTTTTCAGCATTTTATCCATACAACCCACTTTCGTTACCGCTGCGCTCAATCGAGAGGAAGCCAAATGATTTAGCAATCCTTATTTCTGCTCCCCCAGCCAATCGTACCAAAGATCCAGCCCTTCACCGGTTTTGGCAGAGACGAGGATAAATTCTAATTTCGGATTAAGGGATCGGGCATAGCCGATGGCCTTCTCTACATCAAAATCGACATAAGGCAGCAAGTCGGACTTATTGATCAGACACAAGTCGGAAGACTGGAACATGTAGGGATATTTGAGGGGTTTGTCCTCCCCTTCCGTGGTACTGATGACCACCACCCTTTTCGACTCTCCCAGGTCGAACAGCGCCGGACAGACCAAATTGCCCACATTTTCGATGAAGAGAATGGACCCGAATTCGATCTCCAGCTTTTCGGTGGCCAGTTCCACCATCCTGGCATCCAGGTGACAGCCCGAACCGGTATTGATTTGTATGGCCGGTGCCCCGGATTTTTCGATCCGGTCGGCATCCAGGAAGGTTTGCTGATCGCCCTCGATAACGGCTAACTTTCTGGTCGGAATTAGCGCCTTGATCGTCTTCTCCAGGATCGTCGTCTTCCCGGAACCTGGCGAGCTCACCAAATTCAAGCACAAAACCTTTCTCCCGGCAAAATACCGTCGGTTCAGCTGGGCCAGCTTGTTGTTTTCTGAGAGGATGTCCACATTCAGATTGATGACAGTTCCATGCTCATGGTCGTGCGGATGGGAATGGTCATGGGAATGGTCATGGGGATGCGTATGATCGTGAGAATGGCCATGAGCATGATCATGGGGATGGCCATGATCTGCCTCTTGGTCGTTGTGAGGATGTTTATGGTTCAGATCGTGGACTTTGAATTGTCCCGCATCGCCGCAACCGCAAGTTTCGCACATACTATTTTGTTTTTAATTGTTAATCAACGACCAGTGAAACCACCCTGAACTCCGTTCCTCCACGGATCTCTGAGGGGAAACAGCTGCACACGGGACAGGTGGCCATCCGGTGGCTCATCTCAAAATCACTTTGACAAGACAGGCAATTTCCAGTACCCGGAGTCCTGAGAATCTTCACGTGTGCCTGGTCCAGAATGGAATCCCTGACCAGTAATCCGAGCGCAGACTCGAAGGCATCAGCCTCCACGCCGCTCAGATCGCCCACTTCGATGGTGATCTCATGGATCTTTCGGGTGCCCCGTTTTTCAACCTCCTTGCCGGCAAGGTTAATGACTTCTATTGCCAGAGAAAATTCGTGCATATTTCAATTATTAGCATATTCGCGGCAACTGATCCCCCGAAAGGGAGTCGATGATCCGGCGACCGCCGGTTTCATTCTTCAAAACCACCTTCCCCGGATGATCCTCCACCACCCTGCCGATGATGGCACTTTGCGTTCCCAAAGGATTGTTTTTCAATATCTCCAATATCATTTCTCCTTCCTCCACCCCGACCACCAGGATCACTTTCCCTTCGTTGGCCACATGCAGCGGATCGAAGCCGAGTACCTCACACATCGCCATCACCCCCTTGTTGACAGGCAAAGCCGATTCTTCTATTTCAATTCCGAAGTGAATCTTGTCGGCCAATTCGTTCAGCACAGTGGCTACCCCGCCCCGGGTCGGGTCCCGCATAAATTTGACGGATGCTTTTTCGAGTACCTCTGCGATGAGCCGGTTCAGGCAGGCACAGTCGGATTCAATGGAGGCCTTGAACTGAAAGGATTCCCGGGCATTCATCACCGCAATACCATGGTCGCCGATGGTGCCGTTGATCAGGATCAGGTCGCCGGGATGAATATTCTGAGCCCTGGCAATGCTCCTGTTTTCATGTTTCATCCTGCCTATTCCGGCAGTGTTGATGAAAAGTTTGTCGCATTTCCCCTTGTTCACCACCTTGGTGTCGCCGGTAACAATTTGCACCCCTGCATTTTTCGCTTCGGCCGCCAAAGATTCAACAATCAATTCCAGCTCCCTCATCGAAAAGCCCTCTTCCAGAATGAACGAAACACTCAGGTAAAGTGGTTCCGCACCCGAAACGGCAAGGTCGTTGACGGTTCCGCAGACGGCCAGTTTTCCTATGTTGCCACCGGGAAAAAAGAGAGGATCGATCACGAAAGAGTCAGTCGTAAAGGCAATTTCGGTGGAGCCGACCTGCAGAATTGCTGCGTCAGTCTGCTCTTCCAAAATTGAATTCTTAAAATTTTTGACAAACAGCTCCTCGATGAGCTGGTGCATCATCCGGCCACCGCTTCCGTGGCTAAGCATTATTTTATCTTCTTTCAGGCTCATGAGCGGTATTTAAAGTAGGTGGCACAAGTTCCTTCACCCGAGACCATGCAGGCCCCGACGGGATCGGAAGGAGTACATTTTTTCGCGAACAGCGGACATTCGACGGGGGTTTTCAGTCCGCGGAGGATCTGGCCGCAGATGCACCCTTTGGGTTCTGTCGAAGCCGGGACCTCAACAGTAAATTGCCGTTCCGCATCGAAAGCCGAAAGGCTCTCCCGAATGCCCAGTCCGCTTTTGGGGATCATCCCGAGTCCGCGCCAGGTATCGTCCCTGAATTCAAAGACCTCCTCCAGAATTTTTTGGGCAATCAGATTGCCATCCTTCTGAACTACCCGCTGGTATTGAACCTCCACGGCTGGTTGGCCCGACTCTATCTGTTCCGTGAGCATCAGCACCGACTGCATCATATCCACGGGTTCGAACCCCGAAATGACGACACCCAGCCCGCAAACTGTCACCAAATCGTTGTAGATCGCCGTTCCGGTAATGGCACTCACGTGTCCCGGGGCGATGAACCCGTCGATTTTGACCCCTTCTGCAACCAATGCCTTCATCACGGGAGGCATGATCTTGTGTGCACTCAATACAAAGAAATTAGGAATTTGTTCCTTTTGGGCCTGAAGAATGGCAGCGGCAGTAAGCGGTGCAGTAGTTTCAAACCCGATACCAAGAAATACGACTCGCTTGTCGGGATGCTCCCTGGCAATTTCGAGGGATTCGAGGACCGAATAGACGATCCGGACATCGCTGCCGTTGGCACGTTCCTTCTCGAGCGAGGTAGAAGAACCGGGCACCCGGATCAGGTCTCCGTAGGTGGTGATGATGACTCCGGGAATCTTGCTGTAGGCCATTGCCGTATCGATGAACTGCTGACTGGAGACACAGACCGGGCATCCCGGACCGGAGATCAGCCGGATGGTAGGAGGAAGCAGGGAGGTAAGCCCAAAACGGTGAATGGCCATCGTGTGACCACCGCAAACCTCCATCAGCACGATCTCCCTTTTGGAGACCTGCCTCAATTTTTCGGCCAGCGAAAGGATCAAATCCTTTTTACGGTATTCGTCGATGTACTTCATCTCTTTAATCGAGGGTAAACTGGTTCAATTCATTCAACAGCCGAAGCGTCTCCTCCGCCTCGGCGGCATCCACTTTTTCGATGGCAAAGCCGGCATGAAGCATGATGTAATCTCCAGGCTGAACATCCGTCAGCAACAGCAGACTTGCCTTGTATTCAACATCCTCTATGGTCACCAGGGCACTGGCACCCTCTACGCTTATCACTTTTGCAGGTATGGCTAAACACATTTCAATTCCCTCCTTTTTGATGCCACAGCGAGTTGTCCAAGCGCAATACCCCCATCGTTCGTGGGAACTGCCGTGTGCGAATAAATTTGAAAATTATTTTTCAGCAGAACATCTGTCGCGCCTTCCAGCAGGTATTTGTTTTGAAAAACTCCACCTGAAAGGACTACCTTGTTGATTCCATTTTTAAGCCGGCAGTCTGTCGCGAATCCGAAGATAGTTAAAATAATGGTGTTGTGGAATTTTGCCGAAATGATCGAAGGATCTACTCCTGACAGTACATCGTCAACAATCCCCCTGATCGTTTCGTCGAAACAAATAATCCCCTCTTGAAATACAAACGGATAGCTCTCGGAACAATTCTTGTTCACGATGGACTCGAGTCTCATTGGCCCTTCCGCCTGGAAAGTCGCCACCTGAACCAGATCCAGCAAGGAGGCCACACAATCGAACAACCGGCCCGCACCGGAGGTCAGCGGACAGTTGATTTTCCTGTCGATCATCTGAAGAAGAAGCTTAAGATTGTCACCATCCAGCTGTCTCAAAAAAGGAAGTTCCAGATGGATGAAATCCGCCCCAAAAACCTTGTACAGGTAGGAAACCGCTATCCGCCAGGGTTCTTCGGCGGCGCGATCCCCGCCAGGAAGAGGCACGTAATCGAAATGGGCCAATCGTTCAAAATCATTCAGATCACACAGCATAAATTCAGATCCCCAGCTGTGTCCATCGGTGCCAAAGCCAGTGCCATCCAACGCGATGCCTATCACCCTTTCATCCAGTTTGTGCTCTGCCATGCAGGAGGCAATGTGGGCATGATGGTGCTGCACTTGTATCAATGGAAGGTCTCCGAAGGTTCCCCCCTTCTTCGTTGAAATGTATTCCTGATGCATATCCACAGCGAGTAGGCTAGGTTTGATCCGGAAAAGTTGAAGGAATTGCGATAAGGTCTGGTCGTAAAATAGAGCAGTCTCCAATCCTTGCAGATCCCCGATATGCTGACTGACAAATGCCTTTTTGCCTTTCCCTACACAGAAACAGTTGGTCAGCTCGGCACCGAAAGACACGATCCCTTCCGCATCGAAATTAGTCCGGATGGGTGCAGGCACATAACCTCGCGAGCGGCGGAAAACGCGTTCCCTATTGGCGATGATCCGGACCACAGAATCATCTGTGCGGTTGTAAATGGCACGGTTATAGAGTACCACGGCATCCACTAATGGTGAAAAGGCGGTCAGGGTAGTATCGTTGTCAATCAGGATGGGTTCGCTGGAGAAATTTCCACTGGTCAGCACGATGGCAGGAGTCTTTAATTTTCCGAACAGCAAATGATGGAAAGGCATGTAGGGCAGCATCACCCCAATCAGCGACAAACCAGCATTCAGGCTTATCGCCAATTCCTGACTGTTTGAGTAGCCTGATTTTTCCAGCAGGACAATAGGTCTTCGCCAGGAGGTCAGTGACTGTTCCTCTTCTTCATCCAGTTGAACGAAAGGTTTCAGGCTATCCAGATCGCGAAACATGACCGCAAAAGGTTTCCCTTCGCGGTGCTTGATCTCCCGAAGTCTCTTCACCGCCTGTTCATTGAAAGCGTCGCAGGCCAGATGCATACCACCAAGCCCTTTGATCAGAACGAGTCCACCTTCTTCCATACAATGGGAGACTCTCTGCAAAATATCGGAAATTTGGTCACTGACTTTTGTGCCTTGAACAAACAGTTCGTAATGAGGTCCGCAATTTCTGCAGGCAATGGGTTGCGCGTGAAACCTCCTGTCACTGACCGTCTCATACTCTTCTTTGCAGGAAGGGCACAGAGCAAACGGTTTCATGGTTGTTTTGGACCGATCATATGGAAGGTCCTGAATGATGGTGAACCGCGGACCGCAGTTGGTACAGTTCACAAAGGGATAATTTAGCCGGCTTCCCTGCCGGGAAATATCGTCAAGACATGCATCACATACCGCAATATCCGGACTGATCTCCGTGATCTCATCCGACAGGTCGTAGCTATCCCGAATCACAAAATCAGGAAAGAGTCTGGTCTCTGTTTCCATGGCTGAAATATCTTCCAACGAAGAGGCTGGAGGAGCCTCGTTTCGGAGGGCGTGCATAAAGTGATCCAACTGCTGAGGGGTACCGGTAACCTCGATCCTTACATTTTCATTGGTATTTTGCACCCAGCCTTTCAAGCCGTTTAAGGTGGCAATCCGATAGACGAAAGGTCTAAATCCGACTCCCTGAACCAAGCCGGTGACAACCAGTTGTAAAGATTTATATGTCAAGTCAGTTTATTATTGGGTTAGGTAAATATAAATATATTTGTATACAGATTTAACCATCCGAACTGAGTTTCATGCTAACCTTTTTAACAGGATTTATTGCAAGCATCGCCCATGTGGCAACCGGACCGGATCATCTGGCAGCCGTTACACCGCTTGCAATAGACAGCCGTAAAAAATCGTGGCTCGTTGGGTTCTCCTGGGGACTGGGGCACACCATTGGCATGTTGCTTATTGGTTTGCTATTTGTCCTTTTCAGGGATTTTTTGCCGGTCGAGGCTATTTCGAGGCACAGCGATACCGTGATTGGCTTTTTGCTGATCGGGATTGGTATCTGGGCCCTGGTGAGAATGTACCGCCAGCATTCACACGGATACCTGCCACACGCGCATTTTCATACCACCCCATTTCTGTATGCGCACATCCACAAACATACCCATCTGGATACCCATTCGGCCGGCCACGATCCGGATCATCCGCATACCTTCGGGCACGACCACCTTTCCCACTCGCATCTTCAGGATGGAACCCATTATCATCCGGACGGTCGCATCTTTTACAAGGGTGCGGTTATTCACAACCGAAGGCCACTCGATGCCAACCACGGACACAAACACACAGGCAAAGTCAAACAAAACGCCTTCTCAGCATTTCTGATCGGTGTCATTCATGGATTTGCGGGTTTCAGTCACCTTTTTGCGCTTTTGCCCAGCCTTGCGCTTCCCACGCTCATGGCTTCCGTGATCTACGTGGTTGCCTTTGCCTCGGGTACCATTCTGACGATGGTCTTCTTTGCATTGATCCTGGGATTTATCGCCCACAAGTCGGTGGTCAAAGACAAGCAGGTATTTTTGAAGTGGTTCTCACTTTCGGGAGCCATTCTGGCCATGGTCATCGGGCTGCTTTGGATCATCCACCCCATCGGATAGCAACTTTGGATCTATTCGGGAACACAGTTGATTACCTGAACATCCATCAGCATTCCGGAACACCTCCCTTTAAAAACGGCATTGGCACCGATTTTAAGTTCCGAAATCTTTGTTGCAAAGCGAATTGTTTCCGCACTGTCTACCGTACAACTCACCCCCTCCATGGCATCTTCAAGGCTAAAAACCATGCTGTGGTTGTCGAGTGTCCGGATATTTTTTATCTGCCCTGAAACAGCAATGGCCTTATCCAGGTATTTGGTGGTAGCTGAATTCTCGTCTGACTTAAAATCCGAAATCAACTGGCTGGCCTGCAAAGAAAATGCAGCATTCTCCCGCGACAGATCCCGGCGGGGCTTGTTAAAAACGTAATAGATAGAAGCTATGCCCATTATTGAACCAGCCAAAACAATCCAAATAATGATTTGAAATCTATTTTTCTTACTCATAGTGCAGATGCTTACTTTTGATAAGGAGCATAATTTGCCTCTACTTTGATGGTTACCTCTTTGGCTATCTTGTCGCTAACTGCAGCAGGAATTGCAATGTTGTAATCTTGTGGGACGATGCGGAATTCAGCAGTTGCTACAATGCCGGTCTTCCCCGGAGTAATCTTTGCGTGTGCGGTAATTTGTTTGGTCACTCCATGCATGGTGAAATCACCCTTCACTTCTGAGGTAACTGTCTTATCACTTTTCCAGTCAACGGGAGTCGTGATCGTTCCGCTGAATTTTGCCTTTGCAAACTCTTTGTTTTTGGATGACTCCATGTAATTTTCATTGAAGTGCTCTTCCATAAGTGCCCTACGGAATTTAAAAGAGGTGGTCAGTACCGAAAATTTCACCTCATTTTTGGAGATGTCGATAAAGGTTGTTCCCTGGTTTGTCTCCGCTACGATATCTTCCAGAGGAGTCGAGGAGTTGAAGTTGATCTTGGCATCCTTAGTGAAAAAGATATTTTGCGCCTTCAGAGAGGTAAAGGACAAGCCAATCAAGGCAAGAATAAGAAATTTCTTCATGATATATTATTTTTTGTTAAACGTAAATACTCTTGATATATTGAAACCCAGACAGATGCCTCCACTGCCCCAACTGCTGGTTGTTTTTCCGATGAATCCTCCTTCCCGCATCGCCTGTGCATTGGAAAGCAGGATCTGGAAAACATGTCCGCCCGTTTCAATATCAATTCCGACAGTAAGTGGATTGTAGTAGGTGACGGGAAGGGCCGAGGCATTTGCCCTGTATACATAATAATATTCTGCATTGAGGGCGATCCGGTTCGACAATTTGTACCGGCCTCCTATGCCCATCGCGAAAAGGTCGTTCTTTTCGACCTCTGTAGGCACCAGGTTTCTATGGATATAGGTAGGTGTTAGCTGCAGGGAAAATTTCTCGTTGAATTTCCTGGCAAGCAAGATTTGCTGGACATAGGACATTCTGGAATAGGTATTGGTCATCAGCGGATCGGCAGTTGATGAAATGTATTCGTCGCTGAAAAGGTAGGAGAGTTGAAAAGGTCTGTTTTTTTCACCACTGCTCTGCCTGAGAAGTTTGATTTTGGCAAAACCGTCAATCGTCTTTTCATAGGTACTTCTCCCGAGGCCAAACTCCAGCCAGTCGGTAACCCCGTATTCCAGCGAAAGGTGAATGGTTCCGTAATCCAGCCCATACAGGTTGTAACCCCCTGAATTGAGATCCCCGAACCTGTGCGAGATTCTGAATTCAAGCTGGTTGGTTTTCATCTGCTCAATGGAGTGTCCGTTTCCGATCCTGGTCGACTTAAAAGTTGCAGAGGTGTAGATGGTGACCGGTTTGGCCTCCTTCGCCATCAGTGAATCCAGATCCTGACTGAATACTGCAGATGAAGAAAGAAGAGTTAAGCCAAAGGCCAATAAAAGAGAGAAGAATTTTCCAGACATGGTCTTAATTATTTAGCGTTCCTTTACTAATCCAGGTATTGAGAACCAAAATATTGCAGGCACTCAGGGTGCCACCACCCTTTGGCATTGCAGGGTAACCAGAGGTGTGTTGGATGGTACCCATCAGTTGGCCATTCAGCACACTGGCTTTCACATCTGCATAATCTTCGAGACGGATTCCGCCACCACTTGAACTGGCTGCAGAATTGGAATGGCAGGAGAGACAATAACTCGTGAGAATTGGCTTGACCTCGGTGCTAAAATTTGTCACGGTAATGTCGCATCCTGAGCTTGGCTTTCCAAAAAGAGCCTCTTCACTATCGTAATAGCATCCTGTCAGGACCAGGAGAAACAAGGATAAAATCAGATTTTTCATAGAAAACATGTTAATTTTGAATACCCCCATTGGCTTGCCACAATTGAAGCTGACGCATTTCACAGGTTGTTAGCTTGTAACTGGGGGGCATCTGAATGGAGGTTCCTTTTACCGCTGCCATAAGTTTACCGTTATTCAAATAAGTTTTCACATTGGCATACGTATCGAGCAGGATTCCCTTCTGTGCACCAGAACCCGAATGACAGGAGATGCAGTTGAGCGAGATGAGTGCAGCAATCTGCTTCTGGTAAGTAACTACTCCGGTGGTATCACAGGTAGTTGACGAACAAACATCATTTCGGGCACCATTTTTGATCCAATTGAAGAGGCTGTCCTTGACTGCCTGCGTCAGTGCAGCGTATGGCTTGGGTGGCATACTGTTGTTTTTTATCACAGAGTAAAGCCTGCTGCTGGTCGGAGAACCCGCTACTACGAGATTGGTCATCACCGCGGCGTAGCTGGAGAGGTTGTATCCGCTGCGATGGGTGGTCTGGTCGTGGCATCCGGAAACGGCACAGGAAGAAACCAGTACCGGAAGCAGATCGCGCTGAAAGCAGACCTGCTGGCCGGAGGAGTTTACAATTGGCGGCTTCTGGGAGACCGTAGTAGTATCCGTTGTGCCAGCGGTGGTACTACAAGATGTATTGAGAGCACCCTGGTCTATCCAGACCCGGATCAGGATCCTGTCGTTTTCGGATACTACTCCCTTTGGAGGCATGAACTGTACAAAGGCCTTTCCTGTTATTGCCTGGTAAGCCTTGCTCCCCTGCGAATTGAAAGGAGTAATTGCCTTCATGATGGAGGTGTAGTTTGAAAAATCATATCCTCCACGCCCCCTCCCAGCACTGTGGCAACCAGTGGTTGCACAGCTGTTCTGAAAAATGGGCAATACATCCCTTTCGAAACAAACCTGGTTAAGGGCGGTAACATCCAGTCCGTTGTGCCGGCAGCATAAAAGTGTCACCAGTCCTACGACAGCGACCAACCTAAATAGTCTTGAACTTAGAAATTTTTTGTTCCCAATTGTTCCCATATGAATAAAACTCGTTCTGAAATTCTAGATTGCTGCGCTATTTTTTTTTAACCAAAATTCTAACGCAAGTAAAATTATTTTTGGTTAGGTATGATAGATCGAAAGTATCACTTTCCTGTCAAACAAAAAAATTTATTTACATATAATCATATTTACTTAATTAAATTTAACAAATTATTACTAAAATCATAAAAAAAATTACATTTAATCATATTTGACTAATATGAATTCTATTTTATTAAAAGATGCCCCGGTGGACTGGTTTTCAGAAAAGGGCATGATAAAAAGGCTTGAAACGGATATCAACCATTCCTGAATGAACAAATCTCTTTTGGCCAATTTTTCTCTCTCCCGGATTTATAACAAGAATTAAAAAATTAACCCCGATGACATTGCTTCAGGTTGCAAAATAATAATGGAACTATTGCTATCTTTCGTTGATTTTTAGAAGGTTCATTCCTTCTTCTCACTGGCGTCAACTCTTATCAGATAAATAGATCCCCATGAGTAAAAAAGAGGAACCCCAGCCCAACAGCCGGCGCAATTTTTTCAGACTGCTAACGGCAAGCGGCGCAGGATTGGTGCTTTCACCCGTGATCGCTGCTGCCCCTGCTGAAGCAGCCGAAAATCCGCAAACGGCCAAGCCTGCTACCAACATCCAGGATACCCTGAAATATCCAAGAAATGAAAACTCCATGCCCGGGCATTTTCCCGGCAGGGTCATACAAGTCAACCACTCCGGATGCATTCGTGAAAATATCATTCAGCAAAAAGTTGTTGACCAGATGCTGACAGCAGCCATGCTCGACCTGACAGGTAAAAAATCGGTCAAAAAGGCTTGGCGGAAATTCGTTTCTCCGGAGGACATCATCGGACTGAAAGTCAATCCCGTAGCCGGCAAACTGCTCACCACGAGTCACGAACTGGTAAAAGCCGTTATCACCCAACTGGAGCAGGCAGGCATTCCGAGAAAGAACATCGTGATCTGGGACCGCCGCGAAATGGAACTGCAGGAGACAGGATTCCTGCCCGAAAACTATCCGGGTATCAAAATTTCCGGAACCGAACAAAAGGATGCCAAGGGAAGTTTTTTTGATGCCAACGGAAAGTTGTACGGAGAAAGTATGATCGACAAGGAGTGGTCGTACTGGGCCGATGTGGAGGGAGCCTACGATGAATATACGATGCCATATATGGTAAATGGAGGCAAACACTCCTATTTTACCAAAATTTGCACCCAGCAGGTGACCAAGATCATCAACCTGCCCATCCTCAAAAATGCAGGGGCATCTGTCACGCTCTGCATGAAAAATCTGGCCTTCGGAGCCATCTCCAATACCGGCAGGTTGCACGAGAAACTCTGGCACGATACGGTGGCAGAAGTTTGCGCCTTCCCGCCACTTCGCGACAAAGTGGTGCTGAACATTGTCGACGGACTGGTCGGATGCTACAATGGAGGACCCGCTGCCAATCCGCAGTTTATCTGCAATTACAACCTTCTGCTCGCCGGAACGGATGCCGTAGCCGTCGACAGGATCGGGCTGAACATCGTCTCCAAAAAGCGAATCGAGATGAAACTGCAAAAAGAGGAAAGCCCGCTTGCCTCAAAATTTTTACAGAGAGCCGACGAACTTGGACTGGGAATCAGCGATAACAGCCGAATTACCCTCAAAACCATAGATCTGGCCTGATGCAAAAAAATTTGTTTATCCTGCTGTTGATTTGGCTTTCTTTGGCACTTCCGCAAAAAGCTATTTCGCAGCTTCTTACTGCCGAATTGCTTCCAGGTCTGAGGATCGAAAAAGAGAGCAATTACGACGGAACCTCCCTGTACGGTTACATCGATGGAGGGTCTACGCTCTATTTTGAATATGGGTTCGACCGGCTGACCGTACAGGAGGTGGTTTTTCTAGATCAGAAAATTAACATCGAATACTTCCGGATGAAATCCTGCAAGGGTGCCTTTGGCATCTATTCCATCAATACCTTTCAATGTGTGGCGAAGGACCAGCAGGGAAGGATCGATTGCGAAAATCTCTACCAACAGCAGCTCTGTGCCGGTCATTTTTACATTTCAGTAGTCAATTCCTCAGGAACGGCAGCGGCACGAAGCGCTTCAACGATGTTGATCAGTAAGTTGAAGGAGGTCATTCCAGCGGAAGAGGGACTCCTTCTTCCGGAACAAATCCGGGATCCGGCCGCCCAGCTAACCGGATCCGTCAAATACATCCGGGGGGAGCTTGGCTTGCAAAACGGTTTGCCCGACTTCAGCAATTATTTCGAAGGAATCCCCAATTTCGAACTTTGGATGCGGCAGACCACTTCAGACGGGAAGGATCAAAAGAAATTTCTTCTTTCCTTCGACACAGCTGTGGCCATGGAATCTTTTGTTCAGAATGCCGCACTGGTTCCTTCCGGTAACGGATGGAAATCGAAGGAGGGATCATCTGAACAATGGCACGTGGAAAAATTGGGCGATCAGAAAATTTTTGTGGAAATAAAATAAACCGGACCATGACCAATGTCCCGATACCCGAAACGTAAACGGACGATTGTCAAACCTTGGTAACTATTGGCAAACAAATAGCGCAAACTCACCAATATGGAGAAAATCAAATGGGGAATAATAGGCTGCGGAGATGTTACGGAGCTGAAGAGTGGTCCGGCTTTCGGCAAAGTGGAACATTCCCAGCTGGTTGCCGTGATGCGGCGCAATGCAGAAAAGGCGGCGGACTATGCCGCCAGGCATGGGGTACCGAAATGGTATGCCGATGGGAATGACCTGATCGCAGACCTGGAGGTAAATGCCGTATATGTGGCTACTCCACCCGACACACACGCCTCCTACGCCATTGCAGCCATGAGGGCGGGTAAACCCGTGTATGTCGAAAAACCGATGGCGCGCACCTACCGGGAATGTCAGGAGATGATCGCCGTATCGGAAGAGACGGGCATCCCGCTTTTCGTGGCCTATTACAGAAGGACACTCCCTGCATTTTTAAAGGTGAAGGATCTGGTGGAGACAGGAATCATCGGGAAGCCACTCACTGTCAACATCCGCCTGCACAAGGCTTACGGACAAAGGGACCAGTTCCCTGAAAAACAGACCTGGCATACCAATCCGAAAATAAGTGGTGGCGGGCATTT
>Ga0118677_10006964_pt1 | contig 18899 bp, 9 predicted proteins | sample AliMusrvi5mmetaG_FD_86154 | JGI IMG/M metagenome (GOLD analysis project Ga0118677, IMG submission 86154) | reverse complement strand
CGACAGCAACCGACAGCAACCGACAGCAACCGACAACCTCTCCCCCCCTTTTCTGGAGTTTATGGTTTTTCCGGAATCCCTGCGGGGACTGTCCCTGCGCAACGGGTCTTTCGCTTTTCTCTTACGGATTCGCCGAAACACTCTTCCCTCCACTAAACACTATCCATGAGCGCCAGTCCTCAGCCCCTCACTGGCATTGCGTGTGATCCCAAACGTGGCTTCGCCCTGGTCATCACGCTTTCGCTCATGATCCTGCTCACGCTGCTCGCAGTGGGCCTACTCACGCTTTCGAGCGTTTCGTTGCGCGCGTCAAACCAAGGCAAGGCACTTATCTTTGCAAGGGACCATGCCCGCATCGCCCTGGCCATGGCCATTGGCGAACTCCAGATCTATGCCAGCCAGGACCAAAGGCTCACCGCCACGGCTGACATCGCGGGTACTGCCGACGGCCAGTTTCTGGCAGCGGGATCGAAACCCCTCAACGATACCACCATCAACGGCAAATCCAAAGGTCTATCTGCCGTGCATCCCGGCACGCGCTACTGGACGGGCGTTTTCACAAATCAGGACGCGCCCGACTCGATCTACACCAAAACCCCCAGCCCTAACATTGCCCGCTGGCTCGTGAGCGGCAACTCCTCTACCTCTCCCACAGCCACTCCCAATATCTTGCCCTCCGATGTCACCTATGCCGTCAGCCCCAATGGTGCCGTGAGTGATTCCGCCAAGGCCGTCGTTCTGGTCGGTAAAAATTCAGTGGGCAGCTCTTCTGATAGCTCGGAGCGTTACGTCGCCGCTCCACTCGTCAACGTGTTAGGCAAGGACGCCTCTAAGCCCGTCGCCCGCTTTGCCTGGTGGGTCGGTGATGAGGGCGTCAAAGCCAAAATTAACCGCAACAATACTCTCGAAGATAAGTCAAACTATGCCGCTCTAACGGCTCAGCGGCGCGGCTGGGAAACCGTGGACGGACTATCTTCCTACCCGACCCCGGACGCCGGCTCGCTATCCTCGATCCCCAAAATCATCACCAAAGCCGCCAATTCTTTCAATGTCAATCCATGCGGCAAGATCGCCATCACCCTCGCTAATCCATATTCCTGCCCGCTGAAATGGAAGAACGACATCGAGATTGAATTGCGTGCCGACACCCCCCCCGGAAATCTGCTCTCCTGTATCTGGAGCCTCGGTGCCGTTGCCGCCTTTCTGCCCAAAGATGCCTCATCTCCCGCTGTCTTTAACAAGGCCATCTTCCACATCAAGTCCGCCAGCCTCGATCCCGGCGAAGCCCGCGCCTATACCGTTAGCACTCATGTCTTGCGTTCCGTGACCAGCGGTGCCTCGAATACGATGATTGATTTTGTGCCCGTTGACCCGTATTCCGTCGGTGATTTTAACAATTGCATCGAATTGGAAAATCCCACACTCTATACCAGCATTCCGTTTATCGACGAGCGCGAGGAATGGCAGACGTCCTGCGTCACGGTCGAGATGCGACCCGCCGGCTCTGCTAGCATTCTCCGCCGGGTAGAGCGCTTCGAACTCGATCAATGCCAGTGGCCTCCGGTCGGGCGCTCCTTCTCCAATGCCGAAGCCACCCAAATGACCCAACCCTTTCCGCTGCTGTGCCATAGTTTCCAAATCAGCCAGCCCGGAGAGACATATATCAACTACATGCCCGCTGCCTTTGAGATGGGCCAACGCAGTTCCACCCTGCGCACGTTCGCGGAATTTAACCTGCAAGCCACCCACTTGCGCAAACCCATCACCAGCTATAACCCTCCGCCCTATTTCGCAGAATGGACAAACAGCGCTTCCTTGTTGCCTCCGCTCCAACCGCTTCAGCCAACGGATCACGGGGGCGATACTGGCACGACCTTCACCCGCAACCTCGCCGTCTCACCCATCCACTGGGGCCGTTCCCCCCTCGTCGGCAGTACCCGTACCATTCTCTTCAGCGTTCCGGCTCAACTCGCCTCCCTCGCCCAACTCCAGCACGCAGATCTCACCGGCGATGACAAGTTTGCCTCAATCGGCCACCAACCCGGCAACGCGGTTGGCAACTCGTACGCTACCCTTTTTGTTAAACGCAAGGCAGTCTCCCAAACCCGAACCGACTATCAAATTATCGGCGCGCCCAACCCGACCGCAGCCATTCTTACCAGCACCAATTACTACGATATCTCATATCTGCTCAACGCCTCGCTTTGGGATAGCTACTTCTTCTCGACCATCCCGCGCAGCGGCAGCGCTATTCCGGAAAATCCATCGCTCATTGCGTTAGATACCAACGCCCCGTCGGGCCAGTTCAAGGACCCGGTCGCCGTCGCATCGCTGCTCATGATCGACGGAGCTTTCAACTGCAATTCCACTGACAAGAATGCTTGGAAAGCCTTCCTCGCCAGCGCCAAATACTTCAAACACACCGCAGATTCCACCGGCATCGCCGACGCTGCCTTCCCTCGCACACTCGAACAAATCTCCCCGTCCGCCAACCCGCCCACCGGTCACGACGCCGATTCGTTCTCAGGCTTCCGCCGCCTCACCGACAAACAACTCGATGACCTCGCCACGGAAATCGTTAAACAAGTCCGCCTCCGCGGCCCTTTTATCTCCCTCTCCCATTTCATCAATCGCTCACTGGCCGATCTAACATCCCAACCCGAACTCACCCGCTCCGGTGCCCTCCAGTACGCCATCGACGAGAGCGGTTCCAACATCAACTTCTCCGGTACCCATAAGGCATTCTCCCGTATCGTTACCTCCGCCGACAAGGTCACCCTGACCGAAAAACTTGGCGCTCCCCGTGCCGACTACGACGGCACTCCTGGCAACTATGAATTCACCGGCGGCAATATCCCCAATGCGGACTCCACCCTGCCGGATTGGGCAGCAACCTCCGCCGCGATGAACTATGGCTCGGTTGCCAGCATCATCGCCGACCGCGAAATGCTCAAGGACGCGAAGTACAAACCCGAGCAAGGGTATCGCTCCACCGGTATCCCCGGCTGGCTCACCCAGGCCGACGTGCTCCAAGTCATCGGCCCATCTCTCACCACCCGCTCCGATACCTTCCGCATCCGTGCCTTTGGCGAAGCTCTTGACCCTAACGGACTATCCACCGCTAGGGTCTATTGCGAGGCGATCGTGCAGCGTGTTCCTACCTACGTAGATCCCGCCAACGCGCCAACTGCACGGGGTGCCGCGCTTTCCAACCTTAATAAATCCTATGGTCGTAAATTCCAAATCGTCACCTTCCGCTGGCTGTCCCCTAATGAAATCTAACATTCTATCTTTTGCATTTCTGTTGTTGCTTGCCGCACCCCTGGCTGCCCAGCAGAAAGATCATGTTTCCATGAAAATTGACGTCGTCGCTTGGGGCGACGAAATTAAAGGCCTGTCCTTCAAATCTGGATCTAGCAAATCCGTCATTACCGCGCTGAGTTTCCGTTACTCCACTCCAGTCATCTACTCCGGTCCGCTTGTCATGGAGATCTATCAATCTGACAATTCCCCCACCGCCGCAGCACCCGCCGTGAAATACCCGGCAGAGGGTAGAATCATCCCTAAAAATCCGTTCGGGTCCGGGGAAAAGGATGATGCCGCCATCCCTTCTTCACCCAAGCAAGGTCTTGCCCTCGAACTCGAAAAGCGCCGCCAAAAAGACCCTTCACTCGTCGCCCTCGCCGTCCTTCCGGGCAGCGATTGCCGCCGAGCCACCGTGCTGCTGGCACCCGCCGAAGCCGGAACCTTCACCACACATGTCATCGACGACGACCCCTCAAAACTGCCCGTCGGCCAATTGCGCATTCACAACCTCAGCCCATTCCTGCTTGCCATGCGCTGCAACGGCAATCCCGCACTCCAACTTAAATCCCGCGAGGCTATCCTGGTCCCCGCCATCAAGGAGCATCTCATCTACGAACTCGCCTATAAAATCGACGATGAATGGAACGTTCAGGAAAATAACACCCTACCTGTCCGCCCCACCGAACAGATGCAGATGATCATCCTCAGGAGCGAAAACTCATTCTTCCTCGCCTCTGATGGCTCCCGCAGCGGCTTCCTCCAAATCATCACACTGCGCCGCAGTCCCGATGCCCACTGAAACCTTCAGCTAACCACGTCGAAATCCTTAATTCTCCAATCCATAATCCATTCATTTTTGAAAGTTTGCATGGATCAGCCACGTCTTATGAGCCGCTATCTTTCACCTGATCACAAATCCTAGAGAAATATACATGATGACAACTAAAAATCCCGCTAAATGGCTCACACTATCATGTATTCTGTTATCCGCTGGGGCCTTGTCTGGTGCCACCGCAGGTGCGGAAGCAGCCAAGGCGAACCCGGCCCTGGAGGCGGCCCTCGCGGCGCACAATGTCGTTTGGGACACACCGAGCAAGGATGCGCATGGATCGATGCCGCTAGGCAACGGTGATGTCGGCATCAATGCCTGGGTCGAGGAAAATGGCGATCTGGTGATGTACGTCAGTAAGACCGATGCCTGGGATGAAAATGCCCGCCTGTGCAAAATCGGCCGCGTTCGCGTGACGTTCAATCCCCCGCTCACATCCAAAGCCAACTTCCGCCAGGAACTTAAACTGCATGACGGCATCATCGAAATTACTTCCAAAATTCAAAATCAACCTGCAAAAATCGTCCTATCGGTGGACGCGGATCAGCCAGTGGTTCGCGTGGACGCAGATGCTGGCGTGCCTGTGAGTTGCCGCGCGGAGGTCGAATTGTGGCGGCTGCGCGAGCGTCCGTTAGATCCCCAAGAGGATTACGGCTACGGAGACGAGAAGAGCCCGCTCGCGGTGGCCAGCAAACTCACGGTGCTTCCCGATGTGGTGGCCGCCACCCCTGCAGCACAGGTCGTCTGGTATCACCGCAACACGCGCTCGCTCTATCCGGTATGCCTGCAGGTGCAGCACCTGGACGCCTTGAAAGGTAAGTTTACCGATCCGTTATTGAATCTTACATTCGGCGCGAGCCTGCGCGGAGTTAATATGGCCAAAGACGGGCAGAATGCCATCAAATCGTCCAGTCCAGCCAAGCGCCAGCAATTGTCGGTGTGTGTCCTGGCCCAGCGCACGGCGACGCCTGATGCCTGGCTCAAGGACTTGGAAAAGCTTGAAAAGACGGCACTGCGACAGACTTTCGACCAAGCTCGTTTAGCAACCTCTGCGTGGTGGCATACGTTTTGGAATCGGAGCTGGGTGTTTGTGGATGAGAATACAGAAGCATCCCAAAGCGGTACCCATTCAGCGACACCCTCACTGCTGACGCAGGGTTATGTGTTGCAGCGCTTCATGAATGCAGGCTCCGGCCGAGGTGGTTCGCCTATCAAATTCAATGGCTCGATCTTCTGTGTCGAGAAGTCCCCGGGTGCTTCGCCCACCACTGCCGACGGTGATCCCGACTGGCGCAATTGGGGCGGCAGTTATTGGTTCCAGAACACCCGCCTGTCCTATTGGCCAATGCTCGCCAGCGGGGATTTCGATATGGTTGACCCGTGGTTCCGCATGTATCGCGATGCCCTGCCTCTGAGCAAGGCCCGCATGCAGGAAATCTACAAATTCACAGACGCTGCATCCTTCCAGGAAACCATGAACTTCTGGGGTATGCCTAACAACCGTGACTACGGCTGGGCTAACGCCGGCCCCGAACCGGGCAATGTCTGCATCCACCGCTATTGGAGCGGCGGCATGGAACTCATCACCTTTATGCTCGACCTCTACGATTTTAAACAGGACCCGAAGTTCCTTAAGGATACCCTCGTCCCACTGGCCGATCCTATCATCGCCTTCTATGACCAGTACTGGCAAAAACGTGACCCCGACGGAAAAATTATATTCGATCCAGCCCAGTCGCTGGAGGCCATGCCGTGGACGATCAACCCGATGCCCGAGGTCGCCGGCCTGCGCTTCATCCTGCCGAGGCTGTTAGCCTTGCCGCAACCCCTCACCACCGAAGCCCAGCGCACTCGCTGGGCACGCATCCTCAAGGAGATGCCCCCACTGCCAGTGGCCGACGTCAAGGGCGTGCAACTCCTGCGCCCCTCGGCTAAATCAGGCGTCGAGGCGTCAGAAAATCCTGAATTGTATGCGGTGTTTCCCTATCGTCTCTTCGGGGTGGGCAAGCCGGATCTCGAATTGGCCCGCACCACTTATGCCAAGCGATTCTCCCGCAATAACTTCGGCTGGTGCCAGGACAGTATCCAGGCCGCCTGCCTCGGCCTTGGCGATGAGGCTGCTAAACAAGTTGCCGAGCGCGCCAAGCGAATCAACGGCGGGTACCGGTTCCCGGCGATGTGGACCGGCTTCGACTCGATCCCCGACCAGGACCATGGCGTCAATATCCTAACCACCGTGCAAAATATGCTGCTCCAGGCAGACGGAAAAAAAATATTTGTCCTCCCCGCATGGCCGAAAAACTGGAATGTCTCGTTCAGGCTGCATGCGCCATATAACACAACTGTCGAAGGCGTTGTCAAAGCGGGCAAATTGGAGAAACTCAACGTCACGCCCGCATCTCGCACCAAGGACGTGGTCAATATGTTTGGAAAATAAACCGATAATATCCCATTCAATCCCATTCAATCCTATCGAGAATCATCCCATGACACAATTCACATCAATCATCACACTTGCCATCGTGGCGTCCTTGCAATGCGCCTCCGCCCAATACACGGGATGGCAGCACACTGGGTCGTTTTATGTTCTAACCACCCCTGAGGGAGCGAACTTGCCGGCCACCGTCACGGAAGAGGGATTTCCGCTGCTGCTGCGACTGGACAAGGACACCTTTGATTTCAAACAGGCACAGATCAATGGCGGAGATCTGCGCTTTTCCGCTGCGGGCAAACCACTGGCCTATCAGATCGATACGTGGGATGCTTCGGCATCAACTGCTAACATTTGGCTGCGCATCCCTACCATCAAGGGCAACGCCCACCAGAAAATTGACATGTTCTGGGGCAAGACCGATGCCAAGAGCGAGTCGAGTGGCAAGGCCGTGTTCAATGAAACCAATGGCTATCTGAGCGTCTGGCATTTGGATGATCCGACCAACGATGCGACCGGCATTCTTGCAGGCAAAGACCAGGGGACCACGCCGGCTGCCGGTGTCATTGGCAATGGCCGGCACTTTGAGCCAGGGAAGGGGATCCTTTGCGGGGATAACATCACCACCTATCCGACAGGTTCCAGCCCACACTCCACGGAAGTCTGGTTCAAGGCTAAAACCTCTGGAGATCGTATTGTCTGCTGGGGAAATGGCGAGCCCAAGGCGGTTGTGCAGTTTATCCTGAGTAAGCCGCCTCGCATGTCGATGGATTGTTACGGCTCTAGCGCCGGCTTGCCGGGCAAACGCTCGATTCCCACTGACGAATGGGTTCATGTCATCCATACCTACAAGAAAGGCGAAGCCCGGATCTATGTGAATGGAATCCTAGATAATGAGGTGACAAACGATAGCAACCCGCTCAATATCAAGAGCCCGGCGAAAATGTGGATGGGTGGTTGGGGCGGCTATGTTTTCAACGGCGACATGGACGAGGTGCGTATCTCCAAGGTCGCCCGTTCGGCCGATTGGGTGAAACTCCAGTACGAAAACCAGAAATCCATGCAAACCGTGGTAGGCCCGCTGGTGCGGCCGGGCAGTGACTTCGCGGTCTCCGCTAAATCCATTAACCTGCTAGAAGGTAAGAGCCTCACCGTGCAGGCCAAGGCCGGCGGCGCTCAGAAACTCTATTGGATCATCAAGCGCGGCAATCAGGAAACCATCGCTGCAATAGACCGGTTTTCATACACACTGGATGCAGGGAGGGTCACGGGTGATACCTCGTTTTCCCTCCAACTCAAGGCGGTTTTTGCCAACGACGTGAAGACATTGGATATTCCGGTTTCTATCAAGAAGGACATTGCCGATCCTGTTTATACCCTGCAAGCACCAGCCACTTGGAATGGCCGTGACTCCATCGAAGTGCTTCCTAGAATTAGCAATTTACAGGCGCTGCAGGCCAAGGGAGCAGCCACCCTCACCTATGACTGGAGTGTCACCGGCCTGGCCGTGATCAAGGAGGAGACCTCTGGGAAACTGATTCTCAAACGCTCGCAAAACAGCGGAAAACTCACTGTGAAAGTATCTGTTTCTAACGGAGGACAGCCTGTCACCCAGACTATCCAGATCGAGGTCAAGGAGCCCGCGAAGGAAGCGTGGGTGCAGCGCACACCGGACAAGGATGAAAAACCCGTGGACAACCAGTTCTTTGCCCGTGACGATAACAACGAGGGCACGCTTTATTTCAATGGCACTCTGACGGATTCCGCGGACACGGTCTTTCTCAAGCTTTATGCTGACGACAAACTGGTTAAAACCGAAAGCCAGAAACCCAAAGCAGATAAGAGTTATGCGTTTTCCGTTAAGCTTAAGGCAGGTATGGTCATCTACAAAGTCCAGTTCGGAACCAAGAGCGGCAGCACCGAAAAAATCCAGCAGACCGTTAGCAACTTGGTGTGCGGGGACGCCTATATCATCGATGGTCAGTCAAATGCCGTTGGCTACAACTACGAGAACACCGACAAACGACAGGATCTCACTAAAACCAACAGCCCTTGGATTCGCAGCTTTGGTGGCAACGGTGAAGCTGGAGATCCTCTCACCGGTGGCTGGGGCAACGCCCTGGTTGAACGCTTGACTCCCACCTCGCCCGACCGCGTATATTTCATCAGTGTGTGGGGGATGGCTCTGGCAAAAAAACTCGTCGAAGATACCCATATCCCTGTCTGCATCCTCAACGGGGCAGTCGGCGGCACCCGTATCGATGAGCACATGCCAGATCACCTCGGCAAAAAACGCCCGATCTATAGCAACCTCAAGCAGCGGGTGATCGCAGCCAAACTCACCCATGGCATACGTGGCGTGATGTGGCATCAGGGTGAGGCCGATCAGGGGTTCGATGGCCCTGATAATTGTTATGGTTGCGAGATGTACGAAAAGTATTGGCTGGAACTAACCGCAGCCTGGAAACAAGACTACCCGAACATCCGGCATTACTATCTATATCAAATTTGGCCCAACGCCTGTTCCCAAGGAGGAACCCGAAATAGCGACAAGCTGCGCGATGTCCAGCGCCGTCTCTCGCGCCTCTTTTCCAGCCTCTGCGTCGTGCCCACCCTGGACGTCCCCAGCGGTGCCAACTGTCATTTCAAAACCAATGACTACGAAAAAATGGGACTGGCCATGGCCCCCTTGTTGGAACGCGATATTCATGGCAAAGTCTTCCCCCAACCTGCCTCTTCTGCCGACCTGAAAAGGGCGAGCTATACAACTCCTAAAAAGGATGAGATCACACTCGAGTTCGACCAACCCGTGGCCTGGTTTGATGCTCTCACCAGCCAGTTTTATCTGGACGGGGAGGCGGACAAAGTAGCCTCTGGCAGTGTCTCGGGCAACCTTCTCACGCTCAAACTTAAAGCACCCGCCAGCGCGAAATCCATCACTTATCTCACCGATAAGAAGTGGGACCCCAAGACCTTGCTCTACGGCAAGAACGGCCTCGCCGCCCTCACCTTCTGTGAGGTCCCTCTGGAGATGAATGCCCGTTGATCCACTAGCTAGCCGAACGCCCAAGAGAAGAAATTTGACCTAACGACACTATCCTTGGCTTTTCTTGGTCTCTAGTTGGCCACCGCGATGCTAACATAAACGTTAATGAACATGATCATTCACCACATAGGCTGGCGTACGCTGGCTCTCGGGTTCTTGGCCGTTACGGCGCTGCCGGGCACCCCTTTCGACGCCAAGGCTGGCTTGGTCCTGGAGGCGCTAACGCCTTACAACGTCATTTGGGATAGCCCTAGCAAGGATGCGCACGGGTCGATGCCGTTAGGCAACGGCGATGTGGGTATCAACGCGTGGGTGGATGATAAGGGCGATCTGCTGCTATATCTGAGCAAGACTGATGCCTGGGATGAAAACGCCCGCCTGTGCAAAATAGGCCGGGTGCGCATGACTTTTGATCCGCCGCTCACTCCTAAGGATGGATTCCGCCAGGAACTTAAACTTCGCGACGGCGTCATCGAAATCACATCCAAAATCCAAAATCAATCAGCCAAGATTTCGCTCTGGGTTGATGCTGACAAGCCAGTTGTATGTGTGGACGCGGTGGCTGCCGTGCCTGTGAGTTGTCGTGCGGTAGTGGAATTGTGGCGCTTGCATGAGCGCCCGTTAGATCCGCAGGAGGATTATGGATACGGCGACGACAAGAACCCGATCGCGGTGGCAAGCAAACTCACGGTGTTGCCCGATGTGGTGGTCGCCACCGCCGAGCCGCAAATCATCTGGTACCACCGCAACACGCGCTCGCTCTATCCTGTGTGCCTCGAGGTTCAGCACCTGACGTCATTAAAGGGCAAGTTCGCCGATCCGTTAATGAATCATACATTCGGGGCGAGCCTGCGCGGCGTGGACATGGTAAAAGATGGTGATAGGGCGCTGAAGTCGTCCAAGCCGTCCAAGCGCCAGCAACTATCAGTGTGTATCCTGGCACAACGCACGACGACGCCCGACGTCTGGCTCAAGGAATTGGATCATGTTGAAAAGGTGGCACTTGGCCCGGGGTTTGATAAATCCGCTCTAGCAACAAAAGTTTGGTGGCAGGCTTTTTGGAACCGGAGTTGGGTGATTGCCGAAGAGGATGCGGGTGCCGCCATTCCCGTGAATGCCCATACTGTGAACCTTGGCGCGGATTCAAAAGGCAGTAGCCGGTTCCTCGGCGAATTCGCCGCTCCGGCCGTGCATGATCGCGTGTTAACTCCGGCGGAGTTGTTGGAACGCAAACCGCCGGGCACTCCCGTGGCGCATCCCAAAGAAATTGCGGCTGCCAACAACCGCTGGTCTAACGGACTTACCATGGAAACGTGGATCAAACCGGGAGCCGGGGAAAACGGCCGGATTTTTGACAAATGCACGCCTGGCACCGGTGATGGATTTTTGTTGGATGTGCAGGGGACGTCACTGCGCCTCATTATCGGTGGGGGAACCCTGTTGGCGAGGGACTGTCTCAAGATCGGTCAATGGCAGCATGTCGCGGTAACGATAGATCGGCCCAACGCCGGCGGTTGGATGATCTATCTGAATGGAACAGTGGTAGCCAAGAGCGGCACCGAGAGGGAGGTTCCATCGCTGGTGACGCAGGGTTATGTGTTGCAGCGTTTCATGAATGCCTGTTCCGGACGCGGCGTTTCGCCCATCAAATTCAACGGCTCAATCTTCACGGTGGAGAAAGTTCCTGGCGCGTCGCCCACCACTGCCGACGGCGATCCAGACTGGCGCAACTGGGGTGGCAGCTATTGGTTCCAGAACACCCGCCTCGCCTATTGGCCGATGCTCGCGAGCGGCGACTTCGAGATGACGGACCCATGGTTCCGCATGTATCGCGACGCGCTGCCGCTCAGCAAAGCACGCATGCAGGCATATTATAAATTCACAGACGCTGCCTCATTCCAGGAAACCATGAACTTCTGGGGTATGCCTAACAATCGTGACTACGGCTGGACCCACGCCGGACCGGAGCCGGGCAATGTGTGCATCGGTTACTATTTCAGCGGCGGGATGGAACTCACCGCCTTCATGCTGGACCGCTATGACTTTACGCAAGACGAAAATTTTGCCTACAGCACACTTGTGCCGTTGGCCGATCCGATCATCGCCTTTTTCGACCAATACTGGCAGAAGCGCGATTCCAACGGAAAAATCAGTGTCGATCCCGCGCAGGCGCTGGAGACCGGTCGCACGGTCAATCCCATGCCTGAGATCGCCGGCTTGCGCTTTATTCTGCCTCGGTTGCTAGGTCTGCCTAAATCCATCACCACAGAGGCCCAACGGACCCGCTGGGCGCGGATACTGGGGGAACTGCCGCCGCTGCCCATGGCCGAAGTTGACGGAGTAAAACTCTTGAGCGCCTCAGATAAAGGCTCAGTCAAAGCATCCGAAAACCCCGAGTTGTATGCCGTGTTTCCCTACCGGCTTTTCGGGGTGGGCAGACCTGGTCTTGATATGGCCCGTGCCACATTCGCCCAGAGGCATTCACGCATCAACTTCGGTTGGTGCCAGGACAGCATCCAGGCCGCCAGTCTCGGCCTCGCCAATGAGGCCGGTCGCTTGTTAGCCGCCCGCGCCAGAAACATCAATGGCGGCTACCGATTCCCGGCCATGTGGTATGGCTTTGACTGGATTCCCGACCAGAACCACGGCGACAATATCCTCACCACCCTACAAAGCATGCTGCTCCAAGCGGATGGTTCTAAGATTTACGTACTACCGGCTTGGCCCAAAACCTGGAATGTATCGTTCAAGTTGCACGCGCCATCTAACACCATAGTCGAGGGTGTCGTCAAGGCTGGCAAATTGGAGCAACTCAAGGTCACTCCGGAATCCCGCTCGAAGGACGTGGTCAACATGCTGGGGCAATGATTAGAATCATTGCGTAATAGGCATTTCAAAGGCGCTAGTGCCGGTTCATTGACCGCTTACGGGGAAAGAATTTAGCTTGCCTGAGCAGGCGTTTATGCACAAGACTGGTCGTGTGACACTCGTTGAATGGCGCAGGTTCCTGCTAGCACTGGCATGGCTGGCGACGGCTTGGCTTTCGGTCGTTGCGGCGGCTGAAACCGTGGCGGTGAGTGCAACGCTGGCTGGCAACAGTCGGACCTTCACGGTGTCAGCGCCGGGTATCAGCGCGTGCCAAGGCAGCTTTGCCGCCACCATCATCGTAGGCGGTCAAAAGCGCGAGATATCATCGGTTGGAGGCACCGGCACGGGACCGGTGCAGAATCTAACTGAAAATACGCCATTTGGCGCGGCCGAGGTGAGCGGGACGACGTTTCATTTTAAGCAAGAGCAGGTGGATATGATGTTTCGGCTTGGGCGGTTGCCAGGAGTGGCGGGAGTGATGGCACAGGTTGGCATCCGAAACGTTGGCAAGGAACCGGTGAACTTCATTTCCGCAACGCCCATGGCGCTGGAGTTTGGGGTGTCAGGCGCTCCGGGGGAGTGGCTCGTCACGGCTTTGGATCAGAGTGTCAACGAGGTGCCGGCGGTTGTCGGGCTGAGCGAAATCCGCAATCCGTTGAATGTTCAGGAGTATGGCGGCTTCTATCGTCGAAATGGGGAGGGGTTTCTCTTCGGCCCGGTGGGGGCTCCGCTCGCTTTCGTCGATGCTCATATCTCATTGGGTACGGACGGCAAGGTGTCATTTCGGATTGCCGCGGACATGAGCGGCGTGCAAGTGGATGCCGGGGAAACGCGATGGGGGCAGCAGGTTGTTATTTTGTTAGATCCGCCGCGCAGCGCTCTGCCGCGTTGGGCGGAGTGGGTGGCTAAGACGCACGGAGCACGCAGCGCCAAGGGTGCCTTGTCTGGTTGGAACAGTTGGAATTTCCTAGGTGAGGCGGTCACCGGCAAGGATGTGTTAGCGGTAGCGGATGAGGTACTGCGCTCGCCGGGGCGGCTGCAGCCCGGGGTCATTCAGATTGATGACGGCTATCAGGACATCACAGAGCGCAAGGAAACGAACGACAAATTTCCGGAAGGACTTGCCTATTATGCTCGGCGCATAGCGGCCACCGGCGCGCGGCCGGGGCTCTATCTGGAGTCTACGGGTACGACTGGAGCGCCGCGCTTGCTTGATTCACCGGGTTGGAGCGGGCTGATTCAGAGCATCCAACAGTCAGTGCGAAGCGGCTTCACCTATCTGAAGATTAATCACCTCAACTTCGGCGATATGCCAATTGGGAAACGCACCACGTTCGAGATTTATCGGGGCGATTATGCTGCCATCCGCAAGGCCGCCGGGGAGGATACCTATATGGCCTACTGCGATTCCCGTCCTAGCAGGATAACGGTTGGCCTGATGGATGCGAGCCGCATTGGTGCCGATGCGAACCGCACCGCTCGCTCGATTGGCGGCACGAGTCAAGCCGACCTGCGGTTTGCGATGAGCGATGTGCTGCGATCCTATCACCTTCACGGTCGCTGGTTCGCGGTGGACAACGACACGTATTACATGGGCACCGACAGCCAGAACGTGAGCGAAATCGCGGGAAAATGGCCGCTGGTCCGCACCTGGATGAGCATGGTCGGCTTGTCCTGCGGCACAGCCATCACGTCGGACCCGCTCTACAGGGAGAGTTTCAAGCCCTACTGGCGCAATATGGAAGTGATGACTCCGCCGGCCAAGGAACGCAGCGAGGTGTTGGATCTAGGCACCAGCCGGGAATGGCCTCGACTGTTAGGACATGTGAAGCGTGTCTGGGGCGACGCGGTTGTTGTGTTGTTGTGGAATCCGGGCGTGACCGAGCAGGCGATCACGCTGGATTTTGTTCAAGCCGGTATGGATTCGCGGCATCGCTATGCGGTTTGGTCGTTTTGGGATAACCGTTTTCTGGGAGTGGTGCAAGGATCATGGACGACGCCGAGTCTGGAACCCATGGCATCGCAGCAGCTATGTTTCACGGATTTGGATCTTGCATCTAGCAAGCCCGTGATTATCGGTTCGAACCTGCACATTTTCTGCGGGGCGGCCGAGATTGAGCGTGTGACGAGTAGGCGCGGCGGGATGGCGATTGAACTAACAGATGCTGGGGCACGCGACGGTGACCTATTTATCTATAGCAGCTTGCCGTTGCTCTTGAAATCGGCCACGGGTTGCGCTGTCACCGGGGTGAGCCAGGCCGGTGAAAACGTGTGGCGGATCAGTCTGACCGAGCGCCAACGCGGCATGCCGCAACGATTGGATCTGACGGTGGTGCTGCCGGTGACGAGGCAAGCGTGGTTCTGGGTTCTGATAGGGTTATTGGTGGCGAGTTTGTTGTTTGCGGTGTGGCGCTATTGGGTTGGGTTTCGGCTCCAGCGCGAGCACGCGCTGGAAATGGAGCGGGCCCGCATTGCCCGGGACATTCATGATGATCTAGGCACGAGTTTGACGAAGGTTTCGGTGATGGCCGACGCTGAGAGCAGCCAGCAGGACGACTTGGAGGGAATGCGGAACCGTCTCGCGGTCATCCGGGCGGTGGCGCAGGAGATAACCCGCAGCATGGACGAGACGGTGTGGGCGATCAATCCGCGCAACGATACGTTAGAAAGCATGCTGCGTTACCTGGTGGATTATGCCGGGGAGTTCCTGCTGTCGGCTGGTCTGAGGCTGCGCCTGGATCTGCCCCAGCAAACGCCTGCCTGGTTCCTGTCCTCGGCATTGCGGCATGATTTATTCCTGGCCTTCAAGGAAGCGCTCAACAACATCGTCAAACACGCCGCCGCTCGCGAAGTGCATCTCACCCTGAGCATCGAAGCGCGCCAGTTTCGGCTCATCATACACGATGACGGACGCGGGTTGCCTGCCGATGCGCTGGAAGCTGCGGAGGCGGATGGCCTGCGAAACATGCATAAACGCATGGCGCAACTGGGCGGTGAGTGCCGGGTTTCCAGCACGCCGGGGCAGGGGACGGAGGTTGCGTTTGTGGTGCCTGTTCCAACCATTGATAGAAAGATAACCCTATGAAACGTGAAACCAAAGCGGCCCGAATTCGCGTGGCGCTTGTAGAGGACGATGCCGAGTTGCGCCACCTATTCAAGGGCTGGATCCAGGCATCTGCGCACCTGGAATGGGTGGGTGAATTTGCCGATGCGGAGAGCGCGATGCGGGACTTGCCTAACCGTGCCGTTGACGTGGTGATGGTGGACATCAACCTACCGGGTAGCAATGGCATTGAGTGTGTGCGCGTGCTCAAAACTCAGATGGAAGCGACGCAGTTCATGATGGTGACGGTTTACAGCGACTCCGAACTTATTTTTGATGCGCTGGGAGCGGGTGCCGCCGGCTACCTCTTGAAACGCTCGACCCGCAACGAATTGTTGGCGGCCATTGCCGAGATTGCCAGTGGGGGCTCGCCGATGAGCGGCGGCATCGCCCGCATGATCACCCAGTCGTTCCGCCGCCAAGCACCCGTGGTGCCTGCGATGGATCACCTCGCCCCGCAAGAACAACGGGTCCTCGAATTGATGGCCCAGGGGTTCGCCCACAAGGAAATCGCCGCCGAAATGGGCGTCGCCAACACCACCGTCGGCACCTATGTTAGGCGTATTTACGATAAGTTTCACGTCTATACCCGCGCCCAGGCCATCGCCAAGTATCAGGGTCGTTAGGCAGGTGGGGATTAGGGATACAGCCATCAGTGAGGATGACGCAGAGGACCGACAGGCAGGCGACCTTCATTCGCTCGACGAGTTCGACGCCACTCATTTGCGGAAGATTAATGTCCACAAGGAGCACTTCCGGGGCTAGGGCCGGCACCTTGAGCAGCGCGTCTTCGGCGGTGGGGAAGACCGCTACGCAGTGCACGGTTTCGCCGAGATCGAAGAAACAGCGGAGCGTGTCGGCAAATGGCAGTCGTCCTCGACCCAGGGCAATGCGAATGTGTGTGGTTGAAGAGGCCCCGGTAACCCGACCTTCCGTTCTATATATGTGTTGGTTGAAAATAGGATTGCAAACCATGAATTTGGGAGTAGAATAGTACCGTGATCAAAACAGCTATTGGTTTTTTCCTCGTCATTCTGCTCGGTTCACTACTCTCCTCCCTCTTAGGTGGACTATTTGCCTTGCTGATATCCACGATTTCCCCAGAGTTTGTATCGGGTCTGTTTTCCATTGCGAAAGAAACGGGTAGCGTTTCGAGGTACGCATTTACGGTCGGTATGATATGGGGACTTTTTATGGGTGCGGCAGTATCTGGGTTTGCCTGCTGTCTCTCGACACTGCTTAGGCTCATTAGACTTCGAATTGAACACACGAATCAAAAAGCAGGCTAACAAGGCATCGCGCCAAATGTCCGTTAAGCCCCACGGCCATCCGTCCAGCCACAGGCCGGTCGTCGCTCATCGGTGGTTAGCTCCCAATAATGATGCCGTCGGGGAGTCGGCAAAATCCCCAAAATACTCGTTGTATCGATTTTGATGTGGTACTACGATACCTCCATCGATATGCGCTGCGGAACTTCGGCGAGTGGCGTTCGAGCAACAAATCCTGCAATCCCACACTTCATGACTTCGACCTTGAAGTGACTAGAGTCCTTGAAAGCCAACGATGTTGTCGTAAGCTCAAGAGATGCTCTGGGCGCAAAGCGGCGGACTGTGCCAGTTCTCATGTTTCGCCACGGCGTGCAGCGCGATGCGGCAGGCACCAGTCGCAAACAGACAACAAGAAATCCGAAAATGGACAACGGCAGGAATCCGGCGATTGGCTATATTCCTCCACACCGGCAGTTCCGAAAGACACGACAATAAGGTCGTGGCTCCTTACCCTGGCGCAAAAAGGCAACAAAAAATCCGCAAAAAGACAACGACAGCACACCGGCAATCCGGTAGCCTTCTCTTCGGGTAGGTCATCCTGATGATGATCCCAACACCCGTCACCCACCACACCTAAGCCACCAAAACTACCGCGCACCTCAACTACCACTATGGATTCTCTCCGCCTAAAGCCGGTTAGTCGGAATCGCCCCCCAGTTGCAAACCAGCCAATCATCCCCCTCCAAACATGAACCACAGGACCCTCAAATCCTTCTCTACCGTCGCCCTGCTGACGGGATATCACGCCACTGCGGCAATCGCCGCCGGAGCCCCGACGGGTTCGTCCATGATCACCCTGGATTGCGCCAAGTATCTGGCGCCTATCGACCTGCATTTTACCAAGCCGACCCAGCCGATCGAAGGGATTCCGTTAGGTAATGGAAAAATGGGGTCACTTGTCTGGATCGACGGCTCGGGGTCCAAGTTGCACTCTATCGGAATAACAAGAAAAGCGAAACTCTAACATCTGAACTATTATCCTTCGCCACTAAGACGGGAGAGAATATCGTCATCGTCAAGAGTGGCAGCCACCCGGCGGACTTCCGGGTGACTTTTCCCTGAAAGAACCCTTGAAATGCAAATGAGTACACCCATGTCTGGACCTGTAGCGGCGGTCTGTGACCGCCGATGCCCAAGCGTGGCCGGCAATGATCATTCCTTTTGCTACGACACGTCTCATTCGCTAGCGACGATCACAGAGCGCAGCTACAAGGCAACACATGGCACAGCATCAAAACATGAAAACAGAAGTAATGGCTCTAAGTAAAGCAGCCCGAATGGCGTTGGCCATGTGTCCGATGATATGTGCGGCGGAAGTTAAAGAATATAAACCTGCCAACCCGCTGGATGCCTGCAACGTGGTCTGGGATTCGCCGAGCAAGGATTCCGGCGGTTCGATGCCACTGGGCAACGGCGACATCGGCCTCAATGCCTGGGTGGAGGAGAACGGCGACTTGGTGTTCTTCATCTCCAAGACCGATTCGTGGACCGATAGCGGACGCCTGGTAAAGTTACGCCAGGTGCGCGTTAAATTTGATCCACCGTTGGCGGTGAAGGAAAGTTTCCGTCAGGAATTGAAAATCCGCGATGGATCGCTTCTGATAGAATCCAAAATCCAAAATTCACCATTCAAAATCCGCCTCTGGGTCGATGCCAATCGGCCGGTGATTCACATCGAGGGGGAATCCAAGCAGGACATGCAGGCGCAGGTTGGCTTATCTGTCTGGCGAACGAAGGATCGCGACATGCAGAAGGAGTCGAACATCGGGTATCTCAGTGAGATGAATACCGGACCGATCATGGAGAAGGCCGACACGGTGCTCCCCCAGAAGGACAACCGCATCGTCTGGTATCACCGCAACGAAGGAACCATCGTGCCTCTATCAATGAAGCTCCAGGGCATGGAGAGCCTGCTGCCGCTGGTGCATGACCCGATTTTGCATAACACGTTCGGTGGGTCTATCAGCGGCAAAGGCATGGTCCCCGCC
>Ga0118677_10006963_pt1 | contig 18900 bp, 10 predicted proteins | sample AliMusrvi5mmetaG_FD_86154 | JGI IMG/M metagenome (GOLD analysis project Ga0118677, IMG submission 86154) | reverse complement strand
GTTCCAAGGGCACGACCGTGCGGCCGTCGTGTTGGGAAAACTCCGCCGCCTCGCGGGTCGTGCCGGTCACCGCATCCCACAACTCCGGCAGCTTGCCATTCACCCTGAAACTGGCGGCCACCTTCACGGGCTGCGCCGATCGGTTGCTCACAAAATAGATCTCGGCAGTACCGGTGCGGCGGTGGATCCAATCGAGGTCGCCCTCAAAGTCGGGAGGCACGCCCAGGCCGGTCAGCGCCTCCAGCGCGGTGCGCGGGGTGATTTTTTTCTGGTCCCAGAGCTTGTCGGCAATGGCTGCCAAGGCGGCATCATCCTGGCGGCCGGTGGTGTGTTCGGGTTTGGGGCCGACGATGGTGGCGCCGGCGGCGGCGAGGTCACCGAGTTTGCGGGCCAGTTCCAGCGACATCACCTTGATGTTGGGCAGCACCAGCACCCGGTAGTTCATGCCGCCGGGCAGGCACACCCGCCCGGCTTTCACCGCCGCGCGCAGCAGCACCTCCTCGTTGATCACGTCGTAGTCGTAATGGGGCAGCACCTTGGCCGGATCGTCTTGTTTGAGCCGCGCGATATTCGGCACGTGATTGCCATAATAATACAGCACGTCCGCGACAAAGTCGCCTTGCTGGAGCAGGAACTGGCAGCGGTTGAGATATGAGATAAAGGCAGGGGCCTGGTTCGCCCAGGTGATCTGCGGGTTGAAGTGGGTGCCCGCGAAGTATTCCTGGCCGGGCAAGCCCATTTCCTGCGGCGAACAGGTGAAAGCATGCCAAAACACCAGGTTCAGTCCCGCGCAGGCCTCATGATCGAAGCTCGGTTTCTGCGCCGACCACAGGACGTCGTTCCATTGCGGCCCGATCGAGGTGAATCCTTCCGCGCAGACAATTGGCTTGCTGTAGATATGCGCGGCGCTCGACGCCTGCTTGACGAAAAACCGCGCCTCGTCAGTTGGCCGGTGCGGCGAGGGCACCCAGAACTCGCTCATCGGCCAGGTGCTGCGGCCATAACACATCAGCCCGTCCAACGGCGCGGTGTGCGGCCCTGCGGATTCGGGCTGGATGCCTAGGCCGTGTTGGCCCGCAAGCGAAGCCATGGTCCCGTAATGGTTGTCCGCGATGCAATCGGCGATGGTCCGCCGCAGGTCTGCCAGGAAGCGGTTGCTTGCGTCGCGGTTGCCGATGATGCGACCGGCAAGCACCGGCAACCAGGGACGGATATCATAAGCGCGGCGGTGTTTGAACTCCGCCGGAAAATCCGCCGTCCAGTTGGTGCCGCCGAGTTCCCAACTGTCGGTCTGCACCATTTTCCACGACTTGCCGGCCAGCGGACCGGCATCGGCAATGATCGGCGCAATGACCTGCCCCCAATACCAGCGCAGCGCGTTGGCATCGAGGTAGTCGAGGACCAAACCGTTCCAAGCGCCGCTGGAAGTGGAAACATGGGCGCCATTGTTAGAATAACCGAAGCGCAGGATCACCCACTCGCCCGCCGGCGCGTTCCAGCGGAGGAGTCCGTCCGGCCCGAGCTTGTCTGTTAGATCCCTCACGTCCGCCGCTGCCGCATCCTCCTCACCCGGCGTGGCCGGATCATCCGCTAACAAGGGCGTGCAATCCGTCGCGCTGCCGCCGAGTTCGCGACTGGCGGATTTTTCCGCGAGCTGGCGGATCGGTTTTCGTCCGGCAGCCGGAGTCTTGCGCGGGAAGGCGAGCACAAAAGTGTCGCGGAAGAACGGATTGTTCGCCTTTGGAGCGGGTAATTGGAGTGCGAGGTTGGCGGGACCGCTGGCCTGGGTTTCCGACCAAACAACGAGTTTGGCCGCCCTTTGGGGTTGGACCATTGGACCGCCGAGGTTCCAGCCACTTTGGAGATTGAGGCCGATTTCCAGGCCCAGTCGGTCCGCTTCCCGGAGGGCATGGACAAACAACGCGCGCCACTCCGGGGATCCGAACAACGGCCCGGCGGGCACCGGCGAATGCCCGCCCTGGGTTGCGCCCCCCGCGTCGAACACCAAACCTCCACCCATTCCGATTTGCCGCATCCATTCAAGGTCCTTGGTGATGGCTTGTTTGGTGACGTTGCCGTTGAGCCACCACCAGTAGGCTCGCGTGCGGGCGGTCAACGGTGGATTAGCGAATCCGCGTCCCAATTCCTCAGCCGCAAGGGGAGACTCGCCAAGCAGTGCCATGGGCAGCATGGCGGACATGGTGGACATGGCGGTGAGAAACATGCTGGAAACTTTAATCATTGGAGCGGGAAAATCCTGATGCGGCATACGTCTGGTTGGCCAGGGTCCTATCTTGGATTCGGCAGCGCATCCGTCTTGCGTGGGAGGAATAACCGCGTTAGACAGCGGTTGCGATGTCCGATATTCCGGCCAAACCCCAAAGAAACCCCTCATGGTTGGGGGTGCTGGTGCGGGTGTTGCTGATTTGCGGTGGCACGGTGGCCATCCTGTTGCCGGCCTGGTTGCCCACACGTCCGTCCGTGTCGGTTGATCGCGGTGTGGTCGAGTTATTGCAGGCCTCCTTGCTGGCGGCGGCGGCCGTTGTGATGCTCGGTGCCGCGCCGCATGCCGAGGACTACCGCCCGGTTTGCCGGGTTCTGGCCATGATCCTCATTGCCGCGGTCGTAGGCAAAATGGAGGATCTGGTTTCCGGGATTCTCGGTCGGCGCTTTCCCGAAGCCTGGGTCGTGGGGGGGATTCTTTTCATCGTGCTGATCTCCACCATTCGGCACCGGCGTGTGATGGTGCACTTTCTCGGCCACTTGGGCCATCACGCTGGCTCAGGTCTGGTCGCCGCGGCCTTGTTGATCATCTGGATTTTCAACCGGGTGATCGGCAGCGCCACTTTCTGGAAGGCCTCTCTCGGGGGCGCATTCTCGCCGAACATCCCGAAAATCTGCAAGAGTTACCTCGAGTTGCTCGCTTGCTACTTCCTGTTCATTGGCGCGCTGGGCCTCTCGATCACCATGGCCCGCCGCAAGGAGCCGCCCTGAAGACTGAACGGCTGGCCGTGCGGCAGGAGGACAGGCGGGACGCGCTGATTGCTCTCACAGCCGGGACGGCCTCAAGGAGTGTGGGTGTCCCACCCACATCCGTCATGGGGGGAGAAAGCACCGCGCTTTCACTCGTTTCTTTCACTTCCTATGGCGCTGGTGGGCGGGACGCCCACCCTCCTTGAGCATGGCGCTGGTGGGCGGGACGGCCACCCTCCTTGAGCATGGCGCTGGTGGGCGGGACGGCTGGGTTTCAGTGCGCATCGTTTGCTTTTTTCCTGTCGTATCCTGAACATTGTGGACCTTTGGGTCCTAAAAGTGTTGAGTGGGCGTGTGAACGCATCATCACACATCACCATGGGAACGCTGGACGCCAACGAAGCGGTTGCTTCGGTGGCCTACAGGATGAACGAATTTTTTGCCATTTATCCGATCACGCCGTCGTCAGGGATGGCGGAGTTTGCGGATGAATGGTCGGCGGCGGGCAAGACCAACCTGTGGGGAGCGATCCCCAGCGTGGTTGAAATGCAATCGGAAGGCGGGGCGGCGGGTGCTTTGCACGGGTCGTTGCTGGCGGGCACGTTGAGCGCGTCGTTCACGGCGTCGCAGGGTTTGCTGCTGATGATTCCGAACATGTACAAGATCGCCGGAGAACTGATTCCGTGCTGCCTGCACGTGACGGCCCGGGCGCTGGCGACGCACGCGCTGAGCATTTTCGGTGATCATTCGGACGTGATGGCGTGCCGCCAGACGGGGTTTGCGCTGTTGGCGGGTGGATCGGTGCAGGAGGCGCAGGACACGGCGGTGATTTCGCAGATGGCGACGTTGCGTTCGCGGATACCGTTCCTGCATTTCTTCGATGGTTTCCGGACGTCGCACGAAGTTTCCAAGATCGCGTTGCTGAGCGATGACGACCTGCGCGCGTTGATCGACGAGGACGCGGTGCAGGCGCACCGGGGGCGGGCGCTGACGCCCGACCGGCCGATGATCCGCGGCACGGCCCAGAACCCGGACGCGTTTTTCCAGGCGCGCGAGGCTTGCAACACCTTCTATGATGAACTGCCGGGCTTGGTGAAGGAAGCCATGGCCGCATTCGGCGAGCGTACCGGCCGGGTCTATAAACCATTCGATTACGAAGGAGATCCTGAAGCGGACCGGGTGGTGGTGATCATGGGATCGGGTGGCGAAGCGGTGGCGGAAACCGTCGGCTGGCTCAATGCCCATGGCGAAAAAACCGGCGTCGTCAAGGTACGCTTGTATCGTCCGTTCTCAGTGGAGGATTTCGCGGCAGTGCTGCCGAAGTCGGTGAAGTCGATCGCGGTGCTGGACCGCAGCAAGGAACCGGGTGCGCTGGGCGATCCGCTCTATCTGGATGTGGTGGGCGCGCTGCGTCAAGCGGACACCGCGGGGTGGCTCAAGGACACGCACACGATCCGGGTGATCGGCGGTCGTTATGGGTTGGGATCCAAGGAATTCACCCCGTCGATGGTGAAGGCGGTGTTTGACGAACTTTCCAAGGCCTCGCCGAAGCAGGTGTTCACCGTGGGTATCAACGACGACGTCACCGGCTTGTCGCTCGCCTACGATCCGGAGTTCGAGGTGGTTCCTGCCGGGATGAAACAAGCGGTGTTCTTCGGCCTCGGGTCGGACGGCACCGTGGGGGCTAACAAGAACAGCATCAAGATCATCGGCGAAGGCACGGACAACTTCGCGCAGGGATACTTCGTGTATGACTCGAAGAAGGCCGGCGCGATGACCGTGTCGCACCTGCGCTTCGGTCCGCTGCCGATCCGTTCGACCTATCTGATCCGCAGCGCCGAGTTCGTGGCCTGCCACCGGTTTGACCTGCTCCATCAGGTGAACGTGCTCGATTATGTGAAAACGGGCGGGATTTTCCTGCTGAATTCGCCCGGCGATCCACATGAGGCATGGGGCAACCTGCCGCACGAGATCCAGGAGCAGATCATCATGAAGAACCTGTCGTTCTATGCCATCGACGCCAGCACGGTGGCGCGCGATGTCGGCATGGCCGGGCGCATCAACACGATCATGCAGACGTGTTATTTCGCGATCTCCGGCGTGCTGGAAAAAGACGAGGCCATCGCCGCGATCAAATATGCCATCAAGAAGACTTATGGCAAACGTGGTGACGCCGTGGTCCAGCAAAACTACGACGCAGTGGACCGCACGCTGGAAAACCTGGTCAAGATCGAATATGCCGACGCGCCAAATTCGACGATCCGTCTCAATCCGATCGTGCCAGCCAACGCGCCGGACTTCGTGCAGCGGGTCACCGCGTTGATGCTCGGAGGCAAGGGCGACCTGCTGCCGGTCAGCGCGTTCCCGGTCGATGGCGTCTGGCCCACCGGCACGACCCAATGGGAGAAACGCAACATCGCCGATGAAATCCCGGTGTGGGAAATGGATATCTGCATCCAATGCAACAAGTGCTCGATCGTTTGCCCGCACGCCGCGATTCGGCCGAAAGTGTTCGAGCCCGGATGTTTGGCCGGCGCGCCGGCGACCTTCAAGTCCACCGAGTTCAAGGCCCGCGAGTATCCGAACATGCTGTATTCGCTGCAAGTCGCGCCCGAGGATTGCACCGGTTGCCAACTTTGTGTGCAGGTTTGTCCGGCCAAGGACAAGAGCATCCCGAGCCGCAAGGCGATCAACATGGTGCCCCAAATTCCGCTGCGCGAAACCGAACGCGAAAACTACGCGTTCTTCCTCGACCTGCCGGATCCGGACCGCGCGATGCTGCGCGACGACGTGAAAACCACGCAGTTCATGCGACCGTTGTTCGAGTACTCCGGTGCCTGCGCCGGCTGTGGCGAGACGCCTTATTTGAAACTGCTCACGCAACTTTTCGGTGATCGTTTGCTGATTGCCAACGCGACCGGTTGTTCGTCGATTTACGGTGGCAACCTACCGACCACGCCCTACACGAAGGATGCTTGCGGTCGCGGTCCGGCCTGGGCGAACTCGCTGTTTGAGGACAACGCGGAGTTCGGCCTCGGCTTCCGTGCCAGCCTCGACCAATCGCGATCGTTCGCCAACCTCCTGCTGCGCGGACTGGCTGGCGTGTTAGACGATGACCTGGTCACCGCCATCACCACCGCCGACCAAACAAACGAAGCGGGCATCGATGCCCAACGTGGACGCGTCATCGCGCTGCGCAAGGCGCTGGAAGGCCAGACCTCGCTCAATGCGCGCACGCTCAGCCAGATGGCCGACTACCTGGTCGATAAGAGCGTGTGGATCATCGGTGGCGACGGCTGGGCCTATGACATCGGTTTCGGCGGCCTCGACCACGTGATTGCCTCCGGCAGAAACGTCAACATTCTGGTGCTCGACACCGAGGTTTATTCCAACACGGGCGGCCAGCAATCGAAGGCCACCCCGCTGGGCGCGGTGGCCAAGTTCAGCATGGCCGGCAAGGCCCTGCCGAAAAAGGATCTCGGGCTGATCGCCACGACCTACGGATCGGTCTATGTCGCACGGATTGCGCTGGGCGCGAAGGACGGCCACGCGGTATCGGCGTTCCGTGAGGCGGAAAGTTATCCCGGTCCCTCGTTGATCATTGCCTACAGCCATTGCGTGGCACACGGCTACAGCCTGTCGCAGGGATTGGAGCAGCAGAAACTGGCGGTGGCCTGCGGGTACTGGCCGCTGTTCCGCTTCGACCCGCGCCGCACCGAAAAGGGGGAAAACCCGATGAAATTGGACTCCGCGGCCCCGAAAGGCCTGCTCACCGATTTCACCCGCAACGAAACCCGCTTCCAGATGCTCGAGCGGATCAACCCGCAACGCTCGGCCATGCTCCAACAAATGGCCGCCGAGTCCGTCAAGGAACGCTTCGCCCACTACCAGCAGATGGCCGCCGCCAACCCCACCGGCAATAGTGCCGCGTCCGAAACCCCTAAAACTAACGACTGATCACCATGAAGCTTGCCACCAATTATCTCGGACTGAAATTGAAAAATCCGGTGATGCCAGGCGCCTCGCCGATGGCCACCAAGCTCGACACCGTGCGTCGTCTAGAGGATGCCGGTGCCGCGGCGATCATGATGCATTCGCTGTTTGAAGAGCAAATCACCAGCCAGCAACTGGCGGAATTCGCCCACACCGAGAACCCTGCGGATTCGTTCGCGGAAGCGGTTTCGTATTTCCCGCACCGGGAAGATTACGTGCTCGGGCCGGACCTCTATCTGGAGCAGATTTCCAAAATCAAGGAAGCCTGCGAAATCCCGGTGATCGGTTCGCTCAACGGCATCAGCATCGGCGGCTGGACAGATCATGCCAGGCTCATCCAACAAGCCGGCGCCGACGCCCTCGAACTCAACGTCTATTACGTCGCCACCAATCCTAACGAATCCGGCACCGACGTGGAAAAGCGCACCCTCGACATCCTCGAGGCGGTCAAAGCCAGCGTCACCATCCCGGTGACTGTCAAGCTCTCGTCGTATTTCTCGTCGCCGGGGAATTTTGCCAAGCAGCTTGATGCCCGCGGTGCCGCCGGGGTGGTCATGTTCAACCGGTTCTATCAACCGGACATCAACATCGAGGAACTCGAAGCCGTCCCGTTCCTCGAGCTTTCCAACTCGGTCGAACTCCGCCAGCGCCTCCGCTGGATCGCCATCATCCACGGCCACATCAAGGCGGACATCGCGCTGAGCGGTGGCGTCCACTCGTTTGAGGACATCATCAAGGGCATCATGGTCGGCGCCAATGTCGTACAACTCGTCTCCAGCCTGCTCAAACAAGGCCCCGAATTCCTCACCAAAGTGCTCGGCGAACTGACCGCCTGGATGGAAACCCACGAATACGAGTCAGTGGACCAGATGCGCGGCAGCATGAGCCTAACCCGTTGCCCGGATCCGTCGGTGTACGAGCGCGGAAACTACCTGAAAGTCCTACAACTTTGGAAAGTCTGAGCGTGCTGGCGTGCCCAACTCGTCCCTCACCACCGGATATGCGATCGAAGCCCTCGCCTGTTTGGCGAGACATGGCTCGCATTCGATGTTGGTGAGGGAAATCGCCGAAGCCACCGAAATGCCCCTGCCCTACCTGGCGAAAATCTTCCACCGCCTCAGCGAAGCGGGCATCGTGGAAACCAAACGCGGTTACAAGGGCGGCGTCAAACTCACCCGCCCGCCAGCCGATATCACCCTGCTCGAAATCGACGCCGCCGTCGAGGGGGCCAAGACCGGCGGCAATGAACCCCATGCCGCCGAGGTCCCGTCCCGCCCGAATACCTTCTGGCAGGCATTCCACAAGTCCTACCGCGACAAACTGGCCGCCATGACCCTGGCCGAGGTCCTCGCCTACGATACGTCCCCCAGCCAGGGCTGAGCTCCTCTTACCTTGGAAATTGGATATTGAGTATTGGATATTGGATATTCAAGCGGGCTGCCCGCACCGGATTTGTGCCGACTTCGCACAGTCGCAGCCGGAAGATTTTCAATATCCAATATTCAACAAGGAATTTCCAATAACCAAGGTCAGGAAAGCTTGCCAAACGTCCCAACGCTGCTAGGGTCATCCCCGACCGCGATTCCTCATGAACCATCCCTATCTGCCGATCCTGATCTTCCTCGCCGTGGCGCTGGCCGTGCCGATCGGCTCGCTGGTGCTGGCGCGGGTGTGGATGCGGTTTTTCACGCCGATCAAACGCGGCGACGAAAAAAACGCGCTCTATGAATGCGGGGTGAATCCGCTGGCCGGGCGACAGACACGGTTTCACTCGAAGTATTATCTCTTCGGGCTGTTGTTCCTGTTATTTGATGTGGAAACGGTGTTCCTGTTGCCCTTCGCGGTGGCGTTTCTGAAACTTTCCATGGGCGCCTTCCTGGTTGCCATGTTGTTCCTGCTGCTGCTCGCCGAAGGCCTCGTCTGGGCCTGGAGCAAAGGCCTGCTCAACTGGCGCGGCCCCGCCAAACCAAACCCCGCAATCTGGGCCGAGTAACGCCTGGAGCAAACTGGCTGCGCGTCCCGCGCCAGTCCGTGTTATTGGGCATCTTGCCCCGTGTCTTCCGTTCCGGCCCAGCCCGCCACCAGCGGTGCCCCGTCCCAAAGCCAGGAATTGGACGCTTTTACAGGCCGAGTTCCTGTTCCATGACACGGATGAAATCGGCTTCGCCGGATGGCAGTCCGTGGAGGATGCGCTTGTCGGAGATGAGGAGCTTCGGCATGTTGCGGGTTTCAGCGGAAAAGGATACCCAGTCGTTGATGTCGGCCTGGATGAGTTCATCGATCCACGGGTCGCGCAGGGCGGCATCCAATTCCGCTAGAGGCACCAACCTCAGTGCCGCAGCGCGGGCGGCGCTTGCGGACGCGTTGTCTAACAATACATGATGGAACTTGGCGAAGGCGTCCGGTTTGGTGCGCCATAGGGCGGGCGCGAGTCTGGCGAGTTCGCAGGATTCCGGGTGATCGGGTTCCCAAGTCCCGAGTTTGTGATTGCACGAGCGGTCCAAGGGCACTGGCAACACCACCACGCAGATGTCGGCCGGATGTTTTGTCAGGAGCGCGTCAAGATATCCGCTCATCCGCTGACAGGCGGCGCACGAATAATCGAAGTACTCGACCATCACCCGCTTCGCGTCGGGCCTGCCCAGATGTGGCAGGGCTGACACGTCATAAACTCTCCGGCCGCCATCGAATTCCACCTTGCGTCCGGATCCGCGGGCGTGAACCGCTGCGGAGCGCACATTCGCCGCGCGCCCCATCCCGCTGATGACGTGGGTCACCGGCAGCGGGCCGAACACTTGCATCAAGGCAATGCCGCTCACAGAAATGGCGGCGGCAGAACCGATGGTCCCGAGTGCGGGAAACACGCCACCACCGGTGGCAAGGAGGCGCATGCCGGACAAGGTGACGATGACGCCAATCGCGTGCGCGGTCATGCACCACGGGCAGAACCGCCCGACCAGCGCGGCCTGCACGAACACGAACCACACCGCCGCGCCAATGATCACCCCCAGACAAAACCCTAACAACCGCCGCACCCTGCCCACGAGCGCGAAGATCAGCACAAGATAGCACAAGCCGCCGAACACCGTGACCGGAACACCCATCACCTGCGACCAGCGCGAGTTGAGCATTTCCTCGCAGGCACTCCCGCCACCGCAACCCGCGATCCCACCGCCAGCCAGGTGCCGGATGAACAATAACAAATTGATGGCGAACCCGCACAATGCGAGCGCTATCATCAGCAACTCCAGGAGGACAGGCGTCCCGCCTGTCTTGGTCGACGGGCTTCCAGCCTGTCGTTTCCTCGGGGACAGGCGGGACGCGCTGTCTGCCCTCACAGGCTGGAAGCCTGTTCTCCAATCTAAAAGCGCTAAACGGACAGCCTTGGTCAGGATACCCGGGCCACGGTACGGTTTCATGGATTGGTTAGTTCGGTCCGGAGGCGCATGAAACGTTTCGGATGAGTCACATCCACGGTTGTCAGGTCGCGCACCACCAGGGCCGTGAGGCCGTCGCTGACCACTGCGGTGTAGGCAGGGCCTGAATGCCAGCTTGCCAGATCGTCGGACACCTCGACGATCAAAGTCGCCGGGTGATCGATGCGACGCGGAATGGTGATCTGCAGGTGACCATCCACCACCTCCACCGGCGTGGCCACGGGCGCTCCTGCGGATTTGGGCGGCGTGCCGAAAACATATTCCAACAGATTCGGGACTCCATCGCGGTCGGGGTCGCTATTGGGATCTCCGGCAAGCGTTTCCGCCTGCCACTGGGACCAGGTGGTGGTTGGGGGCGCCACATTGCTAACAGCCGCAGTCTGCATCAGGAACGGACTGCCGCTCGCAATGATGGTGCCCAATACTGCGGTGGCATCCTTGGCATACCAATAGGTGAGAGACGGAGGAAATGAAGATGCGCTCGGCCAAGTCCACGAGGATGCCCGGAAGAGAATCCATTCGGAACTCACCGCATCGCCACGGAATCCCCAAACATACCCGGCCTTGCCGATCGTGAATGGCGTGTTGTTATTGACGGGGGTGAACACGTCCGCGTAACGTTTGTTAGACGCATCGTAAATCGTACGGCACGCAGGATGCCAATTTGCCGCCCACTGGGCGATGTTGCCCGGCGTGGGCACGAAGGATCCAGCAAACACGCCGAGTTCGAGGTTGAACCCGCCATCTAACAAATCACCCGCGCTTGTGAGATTCGTCTGCAGTGCGTCGCTGTTCCAATCGACGGTGGTCTGGGCATCGGCCTGCAACCCGGCAAACCAGGAAACATATAATAACATTCGACGAAGCCGCGGTGCCATGATCGTCACGCGAACAGGCTATGCCCCGGAGCCGGACTTGTCAAACACGGGAGCTGAGAGCATGGCGAGGCCGAGCGAAGAGGGAGAGACGGAGCGGGACGCTCCTCACACGGTCTGGCGCGGGACGCGCCAGCCACCTGCGCATCGCACGTCTTCGCCCGCGTCTCCCCGCCCGCGTCTCCCCGCTTGCTCACACCGCGCGGCGGCGGCGCAGCAGAGCGAATGCCCCGGCGAGGATCACCAGCAGCGGGGTGGACGGTTCCGGCACGAAGGTGTAGGTTTGCAGCGTGTGGGTGCCGCTGTCGGTGAAGACTCCCGCTCCCGGGATGCCGCCCTGTTTGCCATAGACCGGAGTGGTTGAGGTCAGGTCGCTCACCGACCACTGGAGCGGCGGGGTATTGGCACAGCAACCGGCGTAGGTCGGGAAGATCCATGATGCCGCCCGGGCTAACAGCCACTGGGTGCCGGGCAGCGGAATGTTGCTGTTACGGATCCAAAGATAGCCGTGGAGGTCCTGGAAGTTCAACCCGAGATTGGCAAACAGCGGGTTGGAACTTTGACCGCCCGCCGCCATTTGCACGCTCGAGGTGAAATATCCGAGATCCTTGTTGTACGCCGCGCTGTCGAAGGTATGCCAGTTGGCGGCCCACTCGGTCACATTGGTTTGATCTGGCGTGAAATCCGATACGAACGCGCCGATTTCAAACGAGTAACCGGGGTCGAGCTTTTTGCCGGTGCTGTCCACCAGATCGCTGAACATCGGGCTGCCCCAATCGATGGTCTGTGCGGCCGCCCGTGGTCCGACGGCCAGAACGCATGCCAGCGCAATGGTTGTCAGATAGGTTTTCATGGATTTGGCTGGAGATGATATTTGCAATCCGCCGGGGATGATCTGTGTTGCGAACATGGTCGTGATGGTTCGGGGTTCACGGGGTCCAGGGGCTGGGATAGCCGTAGGCCGGCAAGGCCGTCGCGGCGCGGAGGAAAACGGCCCGGTTGCCCAGCAGCAGCGTCTCGTTGTCGCGGGTGGTGGCGGCGGCATCGCCGACCTTGATCCAGCGGATCATGCCAGGGGCGTCAGGCGCGCCGTTGAGCAGGTAGTAGGTGGTATAACCGGTGGCGCCAACCGTGGCATCCGCGTTCCAGATGAAGAACGAATCGGCGGTCTTGAAGTCCCGGCTGCCGAAAAACCCGGCACCCAGGGTCATGGCGCGACCGGCGGTGCCGGTGGCCGATTGATCGACCGGATAGCCGCCGCCCGGCAGATTGTAGCCGGCTCCCAGCGGACGGATGAAGGCGTTGGCGCGCACCTCGCCGTATGCCAGGATGGAACTCGCTTTGGTGCGGTCGTTGAAGAACATGCCCTGGCCCGGCGGAATCACCGTGGCACCTTTGTTAGACATGCCCGCGTCTGCGGCATTGACCCAACGCGTCGGGCTGTTGCCATTATACAACCAATAGACCGACCATGCGCCGCCGGCGAACAGTTGCACTTCGTCGGAAGTCGATTGGCTTCCTGATGCCCCGAAGCCGGTGGGCGGGAAGACCTCGTCAAGCGTCCAGTGGCGGTGGATCACCACGCTGGCCCCGGCGAGGGTGGTGGGCGGCGCTCCCGTCAGCGTGTTGAACGGTGCCGCGGAAGAATCCAGGTTGTCGTCGTTGGCGAGAATAACGGTATTGCCGCTGGCGGAAACGATATCGAAGCGATGCCCCTCGTTGGTGCCGGCGGTCACTTCCAGATAATAGGGAACTCCGGATGTCAGGATGGTGGCAAGATCCACGCTGCCGGCGCTGGTGGCGAAGACGAGGTTCGGACCGCTCACCGAACTCACCGTGCCGGTGAAGACGCTCTCGCGGAGGAATGGATTGTTATAGGTCTGGCAGCAAAGTTCGAGAGGCGTTTCGTTCCACCCTTCCGTTTCGGTGTAGGACGTATGGTCGATCGCGGAGGGCGGGTTCTCATAGAGATCCGCCTCGACGCGCACGATCCCCTTCCCTCCCGTTAGACCGGTGACGGTTTCCAGGTTGTGGATGGTGACGGTTTCGGTGCAATCGCCGTTGTCTGCGGTGGTGATCATTTCCGGCGTGATGACGGTGGGCTGCCAGACGGTCGGGTTGCCCGGACTGGCGGCATATTGCAGCGTGTAGGTCACGTTTTGCGGTGCGCCTTTCGGCCGCACGAAGACCCCTTCAAGGATGTTGGCATTGAGCGCGGACGGCCGGATGATCCAGGCGGTGCTGCCCAACCAGGGACTACCGACACCGCTGTCATAAGGCATGGCGAACGCGAACTCCGCGAAGTTGTCATAGGCGTCACCATCCGGGTTGCCGGTAGCGGTCTGGCCGGGGTGCATCGTTTTCCAGTCGGCCCAGGTGCTCGGGCAGACATTGGTTTCAAGGAAGTTGTTATTGGGAACGGTCTGACCGGGAGTGACGACAATCGGGTTCACGTCACCGACGATATTGAGGTTGCCGCCGTCGGCATCGCCAAAGCTGATGTAGCCCAGCGGCTGGGTCTGCTTGACCTGATAGGTCCCGGGTGCCACGCCGGTGAAGGAGTAGAAGCCTAGCGAATTGGTGACCGTAGTGAGCGCATGGCCTGGATTGTTAGGGTCATCGACCGGATTGCCGTATTGGTCGAGCAGGGTGAGCTTCACGCCGGAAATCGGAACGGTGCCCGCATAAACATAACCGGTGATGGTACCGGGCGGATAGAAGCCGAAGTCCAGCGTCAGGTTGTCGGCGGCGTCGCCGTTCGGGCCGTGGGTGCCCATGCCGGTTCCCGAGGTCGCCTCGCCGGTGGTTTGCAGCCCGGCAATCAGCGTCACCGGGGTACTCGCGATGCCGTTGACCACCGTGTCGATGCTCACCGGAATATCCTTGCCGTGGTCTTTCAGAGCGCCGGTCAGGGCGTTGTCCGTGCTCGCGCCGGTGCTGCTGACCATGCCTGCAAGGTTGGCCGAATTGGCCTTGTCCACCACCGCCACGTAGGTGCCGGCGGTCAGATTGTCGAAGCGATAGTAGCCGTCGCTGTCGGTGGTCTGGGTTGCCAGCGCGGTGCCGGTCGGATTGCCCGAGCCATCGGCCGCGAAGAGTTTCACCACCACGCCGGCGATGCCCGGTTCGGTGCCGTTGCAGATGCCGTCGTTGGCCACTCCGCCGGTGCCCTGGCCGTTGTCCAGGAACACCCGGTGGCCCAGGCTGAGATTGGGAGTGAAGCCGAAGTCGATGGTCATGTTGCCGCCGGCGTCATCCCCGTTGTCGAGTTCGTGGCCACGCCCGGTTTCCGTGCCAGAGTCCACCGGTTCGCCGGTGGCGGTCAGGGCTACCACGGGACTTGAAACCACCGTGCCCGGCCCACCCGGCTGCGATCCGTGGTTCTTATCATCGATACCGTCGTCGCTAGTCGATACCGTCGTGCTGGCCGACCGGTAACGCGCCAGCGCACCGCCAGGCAGAAAGTTCGAGGCCGGGATGCGCACAACATAACTGTCAGGTGCCTGCCCGGTGAACAGATAGTAACCGTTGGAATCGGTCGTCGTTTCCATCAGCTTGGTGCCGCCGGGAGAATAAAGTTCCACCACCACATTCGGCAGCCCCGGCTCGTTCAGCTGAACCAAGCCGTCGTTGTTGAGGTCGGCCCAGACCAGGTTGCCGACGCCCGGATCGACGAAACCGAAGTCGATGGTGTTGTCGGTCTCGCCCGGGGACAAGTCGATCGCCGGGCTGACCGTGATGCCGCCGACGGTCGCCTGGATGCCGTTGTCGTCATTGTCCACATGGTTGTCCACCGTGGTGGTGTGGGTGCTGGAGAGCGTGTGATAGGCGGGCGGCGTGGGGATCACCACGAAGTATTTGCCGGGCTGCAGGCTGCCAAAGCCATAGATGCCACCGCCTGCGGTGACGGTGGTCAGCGGTGTCTGATTGTCCGAACCGGCCGGCTCGAACACGCCGTCGTTGTTGATATCGCGCCAGAGTTGCACCGTGACGCCGTCAAACCCTGGCTCGCCGGCATCCACCAGTCCGTTGTTGTTGAGGTCATTCCAGACCAGATTGCCGATGGCAGCGGATTGCCGCTCGACGAAATCATTGCCACTATTGGTGGTGCCGGCGATGACCGCCACCGGCGTGACGTCGCCGATGATGTCGAGGTTGCCGCCGTCCTTGTCGGAAACGCTGAGGTAACCGGACGGCTGGGTCTCATATATCTTGTAACTTCCCGGCGCAACATTGGAGAATGTATAAGTTCCCGATCCGTTGGTCGTGGTCGTGCCGATCAGCGCGTTGGTTGTGGCATCGCGCAACTCGAGCGTCACGTTGTTGAGCGGGCTGTCGCCGGTGTTGTCGTTGTTCGTGTCGGCGAGCACGGAGCCGGTGATGGTCCCCGCTTGTCGCTCGACAAAGTTGTTGCCGCTGTTGGTCGCACCGGCGGTGACCGCCACTGGGGTGACGTCGCCGATGATGTCGAGGTTGCCGCCATCCTTGTCCGACACGCTGACATAGCCGGACGGCTGGGTTTCATATATCTTATAACTTCCCGGAACCACGTTGGAGAAGGTGTAGAGTCCCGAGCCGTTGGTGGTGGTCGTGGCGATCGAGGCGTTGGTCGTGGCATTACGCAGTTCGAGCGCCACGCCGCTGAGCGGGGTGTCACCGAGGTTGTCATTGTTCGTGTCGGCCAATACCGAACCGGTGATGGTGCCCAACGGACTCAGGATGGTGATCTGATAGTCCTCAACCTCGCCATAGGCGGCGGATCGGTAAGGGGCCGAATAAGGGGTCGGGCTGATGGCAAGCGTGGGACCAAAGCGGAAGCGGGCGAAGGTGGGTCGCGTGGTGATCGCGTTTGCCGGAATCGTGACGCTGATGGTTTGCACGCCGGACGCTGCCACATAAACGTTGGTGCTAATGCGCTCAGTCGTCTCGAAGACTCCGTTGCCGTTCCAATCGATCCAAGCGCTCAAGAACCCGCTTACCCCCGTATCCGCATTGTCCACGATGGTCACGGTCACCGGGATCTGCACCGTGGCGCCCGCGATCAGGGTCGGGAAGGTGACGCCATCCTCGTCATTGGCGCCCAGCCCGCCGGTTTGGTTGTTGTCATCGCCCTTGGCGTCGGGAGACGCCTGATAGGCATTCTCAGGGTCAACCCTGTTGCCCAAATACATGTATTGTTGGTAGAAACCATCAACATCCTTGGACAGGTTGATGTCGTGGTATGCCTCGCCATAGGTTGAGGGCGCGTCACCATAATCCCGCGCCGCCACATAAGTGTAGGAACTGACCGTGTCATCGTCGGTTGGCTGGGGATTGGTATAGGGCGGCGGCTGCAGGTTCACATTGAAGCCGTTTGAAACGGTGGGGCTGGAGTCCAGGAAACTGTTCACCGTCACCTTGTAGGCAATGGTGATGGTCTGGCGGCTCCCTCCAGGAATTGTTGCTTTCTGGATGGCCTTGTAGGTCTTGTTGGCGGGATCATAAGTCCAATTGAACCAGGCCACCCCGGGACCTCCAAGAGCCGCCAGCGGATCCACATTGTCGGGAACTCCCTTCGACAACGAAACGATCAGCGCCATTTCCTGATTCGCGACCACGGGCATGTCGGTGCTGCCGGTATTGCCGACGTCGAAGGACAGGACACCCGTGCCACCAAACTCCGCCGGCAACAGGGGTGCCGGACTTACGGTGCCCTGAATGAGAAATGGATTGTAACTGTTCCCCTGGGCTCCCGCCAGCAGGGTTCCCAAGAGCAGCGAGGCGGTTGCGAACAGAATCGTCTTCATGGTGGCGGGCGGGCGGGTTGCTAACAAAACGTTCGAGAGTGGGTGTTGTTTGATTGAAAGGTTCATGGCTCTAGGAGAAATGGTTTCAATCATTTGATGAAGTAATCGAGTTTTTCCGCGTCGGAGTTGTTATCGATGCGGTTCTCGCCACCGCTCCAGGAATCAATCTGCGAGGTGATCGTGTAAGTGTGAATTTCCACCCATTGGTCGGAGAATCGGGTTGTTTTTGGCCGAACTGACACCGTGTCAGCTTGCCGAAAACACTCCGTTAATTCGGCACCAATGTTCCACGGAGCGTTTTTTGTTATTAGGAACGGCGGTGAACAGTGGTTTTGCGGCGCTGTTAGGGACGTGTTAGGGCCGTGGAACACCGGTAACTCCGTCTTGTTGGGAACGCCGACTTGTGACAACGCCCGGAATGCGGAGTTGCGCGGCCTGCTAGACTCACGCCGCGTGAAATTCACCCGTCATTCAGTCCCCGGCTCATTGGAACAACTCAATCTCCGCGTGTCGCTGCGTGCCGGAGGGTGTGTTCACTGCCGGTGCTCCGGAACTTTGGTCGGACACGGATTTCTCCGCGGCCTCGCACCAACCGGAAACGACATCGTCACTCGCGGTCTGCGCATGTTCTGTTCGGATCGCTACTCCAACCGCGGTTGCGGGCGGACTTTCGCGGTTTATTGGGACGACGTCATCCCCTTCGCCACACTGCGCACCGTCCAGATCATCGAACTCATCCGGGCACTTGCCTCCGCTCCCTCGCCACATGCGGGCTGGGCCGCTTCCAAGCTGCTCATGTCGCTGAGCAGCGCCTACCGCTGGTTGGCCAGATGGAAGCGTTCAGGCACATCCCTGCTCACCTGGCTTGGCGTGCTGACCGCTCCACCTCGGAAAACCGACGGGGAACCGGACCCCCTCCATCTCCGCCATCTCGACACGGCCTTTCCTTCCTGCCCCTGTCCGGCCGCCGCCTTCCAAAACCGCTTCCAAATCCCTGTCGCACCCTGAAAAAACATCCCACCCGGCCCGCCGCCGGAGTGTTCCGGCGACCGAACCCGGCCTAACAATCTCCGATTTGACATCGTGCCTCATTCCGTGCTCCCGACGATTTCTCGCAGCAACACCAAATGGCGATGCGTCCCGGCCCAGCGACTCCGGAATCGTCGCCCGCGTCACATGAAACGCATCACCAACTATCTGAAAATGCGGGTGCTCGGCGCACTCGAATACGCCGCGGGCAACTCCATGGAGGCCCGCTACCAAGCTGTTAGCCAAATGATCTTCCAGGATGAGGAAGGCACCCCCCGCCAGTTCACCTGGCGCACCATCCAGACCTGGTGGTACTACTATCGCAGATATGGCATCACCGCAGCCCCCGAACGCAGCGACAAAGGCACCACCCGCAAGGTCGTGCCCGAGCAACTCGCCACGGCCATCGAAGTCGTTCTCCCATCCTTCCACGGCCAGCCGCGCAACATCACCGTCGTCTATCGTGAATGCATCCGCCGCGGACTGCTCCAGCGCGAGCGCGTCGCTCCTAACACCTTCCGCCGCATCGTGAAAAAATTCGACCTGCTCACGCCCCTTTGCGAACACAGCCCCAAAGCCCGCCTCGCCTTCGCCAAAGCCCACGCCAACGACCTCTGGCAGGCCGACACCCTCCACGGCCCCTATCTCGATACCGGCCTGCGCTCCCGTCCCATCAAGACCTATCTCATCTGTTTCATTGATGATGCCTCCCGCGTCGTTCCCCACGGCACCTTTTACGATGCCGACGACACCCCCAACCTCATCGACTGCTTCCAGACCGCGCTGGACAAACGCGGCGTCCCCAAA
>Ga0118677_10006962_pt1 | contig 18903 bp, 12 predicted proteins | sample AliMusrvi5mmetaG_FD_86154 | JGI IMG/M metagenome (GOLD analysis project Ga0118677, IMG submission 86154) | reverse complement strand
TGGTCGAGGCGATCGAGAAGCCCGGCAACCTCGGCACGATCCTGCGCAGCGCGGATGCGGCCGGCTGCGACGCGGTGATCGTGTGCGACCCGGTGACGGACATCTTCAACCCCAACGTGGTCCGGGCCTCGACCGGCGTGCTCTTCTCGGTGCCGCTGGTGGTCGCGGGCAGCGCCGACGTGCTCGCGTGGCTGCGGTCGAAGCTGATCCGGACGGTGGCGACGACGCCCGCGGCGCAGACGCTCTACACCACGGCCGACCTGCGCGGCTCGCTGGCGGTCGTCATGGGCAGCGAGCAGTACGGGCTCAGCGAATTCTGGCTGAAGCACGCGGACCTCACGGTGCGCATCCCGATGGCGGGGCAGGCCGACTCGCTCAACGTGGCGATGGCCACGATCATCACGCTCTTCGAGGCCGTGCGCCAGCGGGGCTGACGCCGCCCTCAGGGACGCGTCAGGCGGTTGACCAGCGCGCGGTACGGCGGGAGCAGGGCGAAGGCCATCACGAGCTTCACGCCGAGGTCGCCGCAGGCGAGCGGCAGCCAGTGCAGTGTCGTGCCGGCGAAGGCGAGGCTGAAGAAAATGCCGGTGTCCACGATCGAGGCCGCGACGGAGCCGAGCAGCGGGGCCTTCCACCAGCTCTGCTTGCGCAGCTGGTTGAACACGGCGACGTCGAGCAGCTGGGACACGATGAACGCGCTGCCGGAGGCGACGGCGATGCGCGCCGGGGCCAGGAGCGCGGAGCACGTGAGCCCGATGGCGAAGCCGATCCAGGCCACGCGGCGCGCGAGCGAGGGACCGGAGACGCGGTTGCAGACGTCGGTGACCAGGTAGGCCACGGGATAAGAGAACGCGCCCCAGGTGAGCCAGGCATTCAGCGGGAACTGCACGAGCAGGTTGGAGAGGAGCACGATCGCCGCCATGGCGAGCGCGGGGAGCACGATTGGGCGCACGTTCATGTCGTTGGACCACCCGTGCGCCGGTACCAGGCGACCAGCTCCGCGGTGCCAGCGGCCATGCTGATCCGCGGCACGTAGCCCAGGTCGCGCCGCGCTGCGGTGAGATTGAACCAGTGGTCCTTGGCCAGCTCGGCGGCGATGAAGCGCGTCATGGGGGGCTCACCGCCCAGTGGCAGCACGCGCCACGCGGCCTCGCACACGGCGCCGAGGGCGGTGGCGGCCCCGAGGGGGATCCGCCGCGTGACCGGCGGCTCGCCGAGGGCGGTGAGCAGGCCGTTGATCCAGTCCCAGAGCACGACCGGCTCGCCGTTGGTGATGAAGTACGCCTTGCCCGAGACGCCGCGCCGCAGCGCGTCCTCGGCGAGCAGGTGGGCATCAACGGCGTTCTCGACCTGAACCATGTCCACGCGGTTGCGGCCGGTGCCGACGATGCGCAGCCGGCCGGCGCGCGCGCGCGCGAGCACCCGCGGGACGAGATGCGGGTCGCCAACGCCCCAGATCAGGTGCGGCCGCAGGGCGACGGTGCGGAGGGACGGGGAATTGGCGGCGAGCACCTCGCGCTCGGCGATCGCCTTGGTGAGCGGATAGGGACTCGGGCAGGCGGTGGTGAGCGGGAGGGACTCGTCGGCATCGGCGAGGTCGCCGCCGTGGTAGACCACGCTCGGCGTGCTGGTGTGGACCAGCCGTGCGACCCCGTGGGCGCGGCAGCCCTCGAGCAAGGCCCGCGTGCCGAGCACGTTGGTGCGGTGAAAATCGTCGTAGCGGCCCCAGACCCCGACCTTGGCGGCGGTGTGGAAGACGGTCTCGATGCCCGCGCAGGCGGCGCGCACCGCGACAGCATCGTCCAGCGAGGCGCGGATGAAGCGCACGCCGCGGGCCTCGAGGTCGGGCGCGGGCGTGCGGCCGAGGACCGTCACCGGCCGGCCGGCGGCAAGCAGGCGCTCAACGAGGCGTCGTCCAAGGAAGCCGGTGCCGCCGGTGACCAGGGTGCTCATGAGGCGGAGGCGGTCTCGACACCCTGCGCGCTGGCGGCCCAGGCGGCAAGCGCGAGGCGGTGGATCTTGGCGTTGTGGCGGACGTCCACAGGGAAACGGGGATGAAAATAGAAGCGGGAGATGGCGGCGGTGTGCGGGTGCTGGAGCGCGAGGGCCCGCAGCTCGGCGGCGAAGGCCCGAGCCGCGCCGGCGCGGAGCGAGGGCGATTCCACGACGAGGCCGGGCTGCTGACTTCCGTGGGACCCGAGTCCGACCAGCGCGCAGCGCGTCACGCGGCGGTGCTGGCGGAACACCTGCTCGCAGGGTTCGGTGAAAAGCGGGCCGGCCGAGGTCTCGACGCGCTCCGCCTTGCGGCCGACAAACCAGAGGCGGCTGGAGTAATCCAAATAGCCACAGTCACCCATGCGATGCCAGACCGCGCCTGACGGCGCGGAAACGCCAGATGGTATCTTGGCCGCGGCCGTGGCCTCGGGCAGGGCGTCGTACTCCTTGGTGACGACGGGACCCTGCACGATGATCTCGCCAATCTCTCCCGTCGGCAGCTCGGGGGCGTCGGCGAGGATGGCGATGGGACGGTCGGTGATGGGGATGATGCGGACGCTGATGTCGGGCAGCGGCCGGCCGACGCACGCGCCGCGGACGGAGCGGAGGTCGATCTCGGTGCTGGAGACGGTGGCAACGGGCAGCGCCTCGGTGGCGCCGTAGGGGCTGTGCAGGCGTCCCTGGGGCAGCAGGCGACGCGAACTTTCCCACAGCGCGGACGGCACGGGTGCCCCGGCGCTGAGCACGCGGCGCAGGCTGGGCAGGTTGATCCGCTGCTGCTCGCAGTACGCGCTCACCTTGAGCCAGAGCGTCGGCGAGCCAAAGGAGGTCGTGACGTTTTCCTGAAGGATGGCCTGGACGATCTTGGCCGGATCGGCGGCCGCGGGGCGGCGGGGCGTGCATGGGCTTCAAGTACGACCTGAATCGGTTTCTCGCGGCGGAGGGCGACCGCGTCGCGGTGAAGAGCCTGGCGGAGGTGATCAAGTCCGGCGGGTATCATCCTTCGGTGCAGCGCCGGCTGGAGACGGCGGAAAGCGGCGCGGAGAACGGGCCCGAAACACCGGCGTGTCAGGCGGACCGCGAGTATCGGGATAAAGTGCGAGAGGCCGTGCTGAAGACGATGGACCGGCTGAAACTGGACGCGTTTGTGTAGCCGACGTGGAGCAATCCGCCGCGGCTGATCGGGGATCTGAACTCACCGGCGGGGGACAACAGCCAGTTCTTCTCGCCGACCACGGGCTTTCCGGCGATCAATGTTCCCATGGGGTTCACGCGCGGCGGGGTGCTGCCGGCGGGGATGACGATCTTCGGACGGCCGTGGTCGGAAACGACGCTGATCGGCCTTGCGTATTCGTACGAGCAGGCGACGCAGCACCGGCATCCGCCGGCTTCCACGCCGCCGCTTCGGTGAGCAGATTTTCTGAACAGTTTCTTTAGTCCGGCTGAATCGTGCGGGCGGCGGATTCGCGTTAAGCTCGCAATACGCTTTTCAGGAGTCCGCCTATGCTACGTCGCATTACTTTGATCGCCGCCATCGCGGCCATATCTTCTTTCGCCCAGGAATTCCGCGCCACGCTGACCGGGCGCGTGAACGACCCTACCGGTCTTGCCGTGCCTGGCGCGAGCGTGGATGCCGTAAAGGCCGACACGAACACGCGGTTCCATACGGTGTCCGGCGCGGACGGCTTCTATACCCTGCCGCTGCTGCCGCCGGGAACCTACAACCTGACCACGGAGGCCAAGGGCTTCAAGACGTACGTGCAGGACGGCATTACGCTGGGCACGAATCAGCGAGTGGCGCAGGATGTGCAGCTCACGATCGGCGATACGACGCAGTCCGTGGTGGTGACCGCGGACGCGCAGTTGCTGGAGAGCGTGACGGCTTCGACCGGGCAGGTGATCTCGACGCGCGAGGTGGAGAATCTGCCGGTGAACGGGCGCTCGCCCATGGCGCTGGCGTATCTGGGATTCGGCGTGATCTCGAATGAGGCCCGCGACCAGGAGCGGCCGTTCGAAAACGCCGGGCTGTCCAATCAGGCGATTGGCGGCGCGGCGGGTGGCGCGAACGAGATGCTGCTGGACGGCGTGCCGAATATCGGGACGACGGGCCAATCCGGGTTGCGCGTGGCTTACAGTCCGCCGATCGATTCCGTGAGCGAAGTGAAGGTGGAGGCGTTCAACGTGGACGCGGCGTACGGGCGGTCGGGCGGCGGCACCATCGAGATCACGACGAAGGGCGGGACGAATCAGCTGCACGGGTCGTTGTTCGAATTCAACCAGAACTCGTTTCTGAACGCCACGCCGTTCTTTACGAACGCTTCCGGCGGCACGAAGACGGTGGGCCGGCAGAATAACTACGGCGTCACGGTTGGCGGGCCGGTAGTGCTGCCCAAGGTCTACAACGGGCGCAATAAGCTGTTCTTCTTTTTCGCGTGGGAGAACTGGCAGGACAGCGGACCGAATCCGGTGATTACGACGGTGCCGACGGCGGCGGAACGGCAGGGCGATTTTTCGGCGCTGCTGGCGCTGGGTCCCCAGTATCAGCTCTACGATCCGGCGACGGCGAAGCTGGTGAACGGCGTGGTGAACCGGACGGCGTTCGCGGGGAATCTGATTCCGTCGTCACGGCTGAGCCCGGTGGCGCAGAATTACTTCAAGCTGATCCCGGCGCCAAATCAGGCGGGAAGCAAGGATGGCACGAGTAATTACTTCGCGGCGCTTTCCACGCTGCAGACTTATCACTCGTACAACGGGCGCATGGATTACAACGTGTCCGACCGCAATAAGCTGACGGGCAGTCTGCACGAGAGCCTCTGGCAGCAGGATTCCAATCAGGTGCTGGGCGTGGCTTCCGGCGAAACGGCGTACCGTTCGACGTGGGGCGCGAGCATCGACGACGTGCATACGTTCACGCCGACGCTGATCGGCGATCTGCGCGCGGGCTTCTCGCGCTACCGGCCTTATTATGTGCAGTACAACATCGGCTACGATGCGACGACGCTTGGGTTCCCGAGCTACATCAACGGCAACGCGACGGTGCCGCAGATTCCGCAGATCGCGTTCAGCGATGCGTATAACGGGATCGCGGGCGGGCACCAGACCAATCAGCCGCTGAACAGCTACCAGTTGCTGGGCACGCTTTCGAAGACGCTCGGGAAGCACAGTCTGAAGGCGGGCGCGGAAGGGCGGCGGTACCAGTTCTCGCAGGTGAACTGGACGGCGGCGGCGGGCAGTTACAGCTTCGACAGCACGTGGGTGAAGCAAACGAGCACGGGGAGCGGTCCGCAGAACGGCGGGTCGCTGGCGGCGTTCGATCTGGGCCTGCCGACGAGCGGCAGTTACACGTTCAATGCGTTCTCCACGCAGGATTCGTATTACTACGCGGGCTTCGTGAACGACGACTGGCATGCGCGGCCGAATCTTACGGTGAATCTGGGGCTGCGCTGGGAGTACAGCAGTCCGTCCGTGGAACGGTACAACCGGCAGTCGAACGGTTTCGATCTGACGGCTGTGAATGCCGTGACGAAGGCGGCGGAGGCTGCTTATGCGGCGAAACCGATCGCGCAGTTACCGGCCAGCGCGTTTCTGCCTACGGGCGGACTGACGTTCTCCACACCGGGCAATCGCAACAGCTACAACACGCCGAAGAACTCCTTTGCGCCGCGGGCCGGACTCAGCTGGACGCCGGGTTTTCTGAAGCAGAAGACCGTAATTCGCGCCGGCGCCGGGATCTTCTACTATCCTTACCCGGTTGTGACACAGCCGCAGCCGGGCTTTACTTACACGAACAGCTTCGTGGCGACGAACGACAGCTATGTGACGCCGGCCGCGACGCTGAGTAATCCTTTCCCCGCCGGGCTGCAGCCCGCGCCGGGCGCTTCGGCGGGCATCAATACTTCGCTGGGGCAGAGCGTGTCGTTTTATAACCAGAACCTGCGGAACGAGTACAGTTTCCGTTGGGATCTGGACGTGCAGCATCAGTTCGGCAAAGACATGCTGCTGGAAGTAGGGTATACGGGGAATCACTCGGTGCATCTGCTGACCAGCGAGAGCCTGGGAGCCATTCCGGCGCAGTATCTGAGCACGTCGCCGGTGCGCGACGCCGCTACCATTAACGCACTGGGCGCGAGTGTGACCAATCCGTTCGCCACGCTGCTGCCGGGCAGCACGCTGAACGGGTCCACGATCTCGGTTTCGAATCTGTTGCGGCCGTATCCGGAGTTTTCGGGTGTAACCGAGAACTATGTGAACAATGGCAGTTCGTATTTCCACCAGGTGGCGGCGCGGTTTCAGAAGAGGTTCTCGGCGGGGCTGCAGTTCAATGTCAACTGGCAGCACTCGCGGCTGATGGAGAAGGTGAGTTATCTGAATAACAATCCGGGCGCTTACAATCTGGAGAATCGCGTGTCGGCGTCGGACCGTCCGAACCGGCTGATCGTCAACGAGACTTACGATCTGCCGTTCGGCAAGGGCCGGCGTTTTCTTTCGAATGCGCACTGGCTGACCGACAGCTTGCTGGGCGGCTGGTCCGTTGCGGGGATTTACAGCTTCCAGTCGGGCGCGCCGCTGGCGTGGGGCAACGTGATTTATCTGGGGGGCGATCTGAACTACGATCCGCGTAACATCAACCACACGTTCGATACGACCCGGTTTGTCACGGCGTCCTCAGCGCAGCTGGCGAGTAACCTGCGCACCTTCCCGACCCAGTTCAATAACCTGCGGCTGGATACGACGAACAATGTGGATCTGAATGTGGGCAAGGCGTTCAGCATCTTCGAACGCGCGAAGCTGATCTATCGCGTGGAAGCGTTCAATCTGTTGAATCATGCCCAGTTCTCCGCGCCGAATCTGACACCGACGGCGTCGAACTTCGGGGTGGTGACGGCCCAGTCGAACCTGCCGCGGGCGCTGCAGATGTCGTTGCGTCTGGTATTTTAGCCGCTTTCCTGGGCGCGGTGATAATCTCGTTCCTTATGGATAATATCCGACGCGGCGCCGTCACGTTTACGGCGCTGCTGATCTCCGCCGCGCTCGCGTATCCACAGGCCTTTCCCGCCGATCAGGTGAAAGCCGGGGAATCCGCATTTGTCCAGCAGTGCGCTTTCTGCCATGGGCGCGACACGGGAGGCGGGGAGGACGGGCCGGATCTGACGCGCTCCAAACTGGTGGGCGAAGATGTGAACGGCAACCAGATCGGCCTGGTGGTTCGCAACGGCAAAAACAACATGCCGCGCTTTACGGTGACGGACCAGGAACTGGCCGCGCTGGTGGCGTTCATCAAGACCGAGAGGAAGATCGCGGAATCGCAGACGGGCGGCCGGAAGGGTGTGGATGCGGCGGATCTGACGACCGGCAATATCGAGAAGGGCAAGGCGTATTTCAACGGCGCGGGGAAGTGCACCGGATGTCATTCTCCGACCGGCGATCTGGAGCATACGGCGACGCGCAACGACGGGCTGAAGCTCTTCCAGCGGCTCATGTATCCGCGCGGCGCGAGCGCGAAGATCACGGTGACGCTGGCTTCGGGCGAGACGATCAACGGCACGCGGGCGTACCTGGATGAGTTCACGGTCGCGCTGCGGGATGCGGCGGGGCGGTATCGGTCGTGGCCGGTTTCCAAAGTGAAGGTGAAGGTGGACGATCCGGCCGAGGCTCATGTCGAGCTGCTGGCGAAGTACACGGACGACGACATTCACAATCTGATGACGTATCTGCTGACGCTCAAATAGGAGACTGCCATGCTCATGAACCGAATTCCTTTTAGCCTGCTGCTGACGGCCGGATCGTTACTGGCGCAGGGCACCACTCCCGATATGCTGCTGAAGCCGCCGAAGGATGCGTGGCCGGCTTATCACGGCGATTACTCCGGCAAGCGGCACAGCGCGCTGACGCAGATTAATCCGCAGAACGTCGGTGGTTTGTCGCTGGCGTGGGCTTTTCAGAGCGGGATCAATCAACAGATCAAGGCGTCGCCGATCCTGGTGGACGGGGTGATTTACTTCTCGATGCCGGACAATGTGTTCGCGGTGGATGCGCGTTCGGGGCATCAGCTCTGGCATTACACGTATCCGGCGAACAAGGGCTTTCATATCGGCTCGCGCGGGGTTTCGATGTATGGCGAATGGCTGTACTTCATGTCGCCGGATTCGCATCTGATCTGCCTGAACGCGAAGGACGGCACGGTGCGATGGAACGTCGCGGTGGCGGACGCGGCGCGCGGCTACTGGACGACGATGTCGCCGCTGATTATCCGGAATCATGTGCTGATCGGTGTGTCGGGCGACTTCGATAATCTGACGGGGTTCCTGAAGGCGATCGACCCGGAGACGGGCAAGACGCAGTGGCGCTGGGACAGCACGCCGCCCGCGGGCACGCCGAACGCGACGACCGGTGGCATGACGTGGATGACCGGCACTTACGATCCCGATACGGACACGGTGTTCTGGGGCACGGGAAATCCGACGCCGGTGCTGAATGGCGACGTGCGGCCGGGCAACAACCCGGATACGTGCAGCATCGTGGCGATCGATCCGAACACGGGGAAGAAGAAGTGGGCGTTTCAGGCTTCGCCGCACGACACGCACGACTGGGACGCGGTGGAGATTCCGGTGCTGGTGGATGGCGATTTCCACGGCAAGCCGCGGAAGATGCTGATGCAGGCGTCGCGCAACGGGTACTTCTTCGTGCTGGACCGGCAGACCGGCGAGAGTCTGGTGACGACCACGTTCGGTCCGGTGAACTGGGCGACGGGCCTCGATAAGAAGGGGCAGCCGATTCCGAATCCGGCGAAAGATCCGGCTCCGGACGGCCGGCTGATTGCGCCGGACGAGGGCGGGCTGACAAATTACCGGTCGCCGAGCTTCGATCCGAAGACCGGGTTGTTTATTGTCAGCGCGCATCCGAGCTATGGGATCTACTTCACGAAGCCCGCGGACGGAAGTTTCGGCTGGGCCGGCGCGGATTATGGCGTGTGGGGCAAAGGCGTGCTGGAAGCGATCGATTACCAGACGGGTAAGGTGAAGTGGTCGCATGAGCTGGGACCGAACGGGTCGGGCGCGGGCGTTCTGACCACGGATTCGGGACTGACGTTCACGGGCGACGCGCAGGGCAGCGTGCTCGCGCTGCGGACGACCGATGGCAAGACGCTGTGGCATGCCGGGCAGGGGCAGAGTATGCAGAGTTCGCCGATCACGTATGAGCTGGACGGGCGGCAGTATGTGCTGACGAGCGCGGGCGGCGTGATGTTCGCGTGGGCTTTGCCCGAGAAGCTTTAAGGGCCAGCGAAGCGCTATAGAGGGATGTTGCCGTGCTTCTTGCGCGGCATTGTATCCACCTTGGTTTCGAGCATGCGCAGGGATTTGATGAGGCGCGTGCGGGTTTCGCGCGGCTCAATCACGTCGTCGATATAGCCGTGTTCGGCGGCTACAAACGGGCTGGCGAAGCGGTCTTTAAATTCGGCGATTTTGGCGGCTCTCAGTTCGGGGCCGGCGCCGTTGAGTTCGCGGCGATAGACGATATTGACCGCTCCCTCGGCGCCCATCACGGCGATTTCCGCGGTGGGCCAGGCGAGGTTCACATCCGTCCGCAGGTGCTTTGAGCCCATTACGCAGTACGCGCCGCCGTAGGCTTTGCGGGTGATCACGGTGATCTTGGGGACCGTCGCTTCGGCATAGGCATAAAGGAGTTTGGCGCCGTGGCGGATGATGCCGCCGAACTCCTGTTCGGTGCCGGGGAGAAAGCCGGGCACGTCTTCGAAGGTAATAAGGGGGATGTTGAAAGCGTCGCAGAAGCGGACGAAGCGCGCGCCTTTGACGGAAGAGTTGATGTCGAGGCAGCCGGCGAGGAAGGCGGGCTGGTTCGCCACGATGCCGACGGGTCGCCCGTCCAGGCGCGCGAAGCCCACGACGATGTTCTTCGCGAAGTGCTCGTGCACTTCGAAGAACCAGGCGTCATCGACGACGCGGTTGATTACGTCTTTAATGTCATAGGGCAGGTTCGATTCGGCGGGCACGATGGTGTCGAGTTCGGGATCGGCGCGGTCGATGGGATCTTCGCAGACGCGGCGCGGAGCGTCCTCGCGGTTATTCTGCGGCAGGAAGCTCATGAGTTCGCGGATCATGCGGATGCAATCGGCGTCGTCCTGCGCGTTGAAGTGGCCAACGCCGCTGACGGCGTTGTGAGTCATGGGGCCGCCGAGTTCTTCCTTGGTGACATCTTCGTGGGTGACCGTTTTAATGACGTCCGGGCCGGTGACGAACATGTAGCTGGTGTTGGCGACCATGAAGGTGAAGTCGGTGATGGCGGGTGAGTAGACGGCACCGCCCGCGCAGGGGCCCATGATGGCGGAGATCTGAGGGACGACGCCGCTGGCCAGGGTGTTGCGGAGGAAGATGTCGGCGTAACCGGCGAGCGAGACGACGCCTTCCTGGATGCGCGCGCCGCCGGAATCGTTCAGGCCGATGAGGGGGGCGCCGACCTTGAGGGCGAGGTCCATGACCTTGCAGATTTTGCGGGCGTTGGTTTCCGAGAGGGAGCCGCCGAAGACGGTGAAATCCTGGGCGAAGACGTAGGCGGGGCGGCCGTTGATGCGGCCGTGGCCGGTGACCAGGCCGTCGCCGGGGATGACCTGGGCGTCCATGCCGAAGTCGCGGCAGCGGTGCTGGACGAGTTTGTCGAGTTCTTCGAAGGTTCCTTCGTCGAGGAGGAGTTCGATGCGTTCGCGAACGGCGAGTTTGCCTTCCTTGTGCTGGCGCTCGCGGCGTTCCGGCCCGCCGCCGGCTTCCGCGGCGGCGTGGCGGTGGCGAAGTTCTTCGAGGCGATTCATGAACCTCAAGGATAATATCGGGGGACGGCTACCGTTGCCTGATCTCGAGAGCCGGGATCATTTCGAAGTGCCGAACGTTATTCGTGACGATGCTGAATCCCAGTTCGAGGGCAGTTGCCCCGATCAGCAAGTCGGCGAGGGCTACGCGCAGCCCTTGTGCTCTCAGAAGCCCATCGATGTGTCCCGCGCGCATGGCAATCGGCACCGTGACAGGATGTACGGGCATTCCGCTGAGCAGATCCTGCAGAAAGCGCTGCCGGATTGTGTGACGCGCTTCCGTATTGGCGCGGGCCACACCATGAGCCAGTTCAAGGATGGTTACGACGGAAAGCGCGAGTTCCGTATCGTCAGAGCCCATGGTTTGCACCATTTGGTAGGCGGTCTGGCCGGCTCGTTCGGCCGCAATCACGACGGAGCTATCGAGAATCAATCCCACTGCGACGCGTCCAGGGGGTCACGATGCGCCCGAACAGCCGCTTCGACGTCCTGGGCGAAGTCTGCGTCTATGATGCCGGGGGAGTCCTTCGGCATTAGTGCCAGTATTTCCCGGATTGTCCGGCGTGGGGGGGCCGGGGCTGTGAGGATGGCTACGGCCAGATGGTCGTGTTCGACGATCACTTCGATTCCCTGACGCACCTTGTCCAGTGCCGCCGTAAAGTCGCCCGCGATCTCGTCTTCGGACATGTGGATCTGCGCCATACGTCGATCATAAACTCTTTCGCCTCAGCCGTGTCCGGCAGCACTGAATTCCGGCACTACGCCGGGCGCGGTCGGCCGCAACCGTATCGCGGATCAGAACAGGAACTTCAGCGCCAGTTGTCCGATCCGCGGATCCTGCGCGCTGGTGATGCTGCCGAAGCCGCCAGCGCTTTGGGTGACGTTCGGGTTATTGAAGTTCCTGCGGTTCGCGGTGTTGAAGAATTCGGCGCGGAACTGCAGCTTCGTGCTCTCGCGCCAGAGGCCGAATTCCTTGAAGAGGCCGGTATCCCAGTTGAAGAGATTCGGTCCGCGCAGGGAACCCTTGCCGATGTTGCCGTAGGCTCCCGTGGCGGGCAGGCCGAAGGCCGCCGGGATCAGGTAGTTCACGCAGCCGGCGCTCGCGCCGCAGGCCCCGGATCCATAGATGTCGCCACCCAGATAGCTGGCGCGGTCCGAGCCGATGCCGGTCTGCGACTGGTCTTTGCCGGCGAGAATTGTGAGAGGGCCGCCGGTCTGGAAGGTGAGAATCCCGTTCAGCTGCCAGCCCCCGGCAACGGTCCGGAGAACGCGGTGGGAGCCTTTCAGCCCGGGCAGCGCGTAAAGGTAGGAGGTAACAAAGCGGTGCGTGTGATCGAATTCCGAGGGGCCGCGGTCATACTGGTGCCGGCCGGGGAAGTTCCACGGGACGGGCGAGTTGCTGCCGGCGGCGACGCCGGTGATGCCCTGGTTGTAGGGCAGGTCGTCGATCGATTTCGACCAGGTGTAGTTCGCGAGCACGGAGAAGCCGTGGGAGAAGCGCTTCTGGGCAGTTAGCTGCAGCGAGTTGTAGGAGGAGTTGATGTCCTGCGACGCCTGCGAGATGGAGCCGTAGGGCTGGAAGGCGCGGCGCTGGTCCGTGGAGAGCTTGCTGCCGGCGGTGTAGACAGCCGGGTTCAGTTCGAGCGATTCGAGTAAGTGGCTGGCGTGGGAACCGACGTAGGCGACGCGCAGGATCCAGTCGCCGGCTAGCTGGCGCTCGACGACAAGATTCCAGTTGTAGCTGACGGGAGTGAGTTCGCGATGGTTGTTGGCCGGGTCATAGGTGATGACCAGGACCGGGCCGGGGAACGGCGAATCCTTCGGCGGCGGGAACGGTGAGGGGTAAGGGTTCACGAGGCCCTGGTAAGGATTCGAAAAGGTCCCCACGGGCTGCGTGAGGCTGAACTGGGGGCTGAACGGCGTGACATCCACGAAGCGGTTGTTGAAGATGCCGTCCTGCAGGGCGTCATGGAAGACGCCGCCACCGCCGCGGATGCTGGTCTTGCCGTCATTGCCGATCGCGTACGCAAAGCCCGCGCGGGGCGCGAAGTTCTTGTAACTGCCTTTGGTGCCCCACTCGGGAACACCGGTGTCGCCGGGGAAGAGCAGGCCGGCCGGGGCATTGGTGTAGACGGAGGAGTGCACGTTCGCGTAATAGTCGCTGACGCTGAACTGCTCGATGCGCTTCTTGGTTTCCTGCCAGGGGAACAGGGGGTCATAGCGCAAGCCGAGGTTCAGGGTAAGGCTCTTCGAGACGTGGTAATCGTCCTGCACGTACAGGCTATACGAGGTGATGCGGTTGTCCTTGAACTCGCCGAAGCCCTGTGTGAAGGTGCGGACGTAGCCGAGCACATAGCTGGCGAGGGCGTCGTTGGTGACATCGGCGGTGAAGCTGTAGGAGCCCGAGGTGCGGAACTGATTGCGGAGCAGCACCTGGCCGCGCACGGCGCTGGCGCCGAAGGAGATGCTGTGTTTGCCGCGGACCCAGCTGAAATCGTCACTGAGGTTGTACTGGTTGCGGATGAAGTCGGCGGGGTCGGTCTGGCTGGGGTTGAAGAAGCCGGAGACGTTGATGCCTTCGAGGGTCTTGAGGCCGCCAGGCTGGTAGAGTTTCACGCCGAGGTCGGCGAGGCTGAGGCTGCCGGGGGCCGGGCCGCGATTGGACGTTTCACGCGAGAAGCTGGCGCGGAATTCGTTCAGCGCGTTGGGGCTGACGATGTGGGTCTCACTGATGAGGGCGTTCTGAGAAATGATGGTCGAGTAGTTCGAATTGCTCAGGTAGTTGGTCTTATCGAGGAAGCCCGTGTTGTGGAACTTGTCGTTGAAGTAGCGGACGGACAGCCGGTCTTTTTCGGAGAAGCTGTGGTCGCCGCGGACGAGGTATTCGTTGAAGTCCTGCGCGAGCGGCACGGAGTAGAAGTATTTGCCATTGACGGACGGGGAGACGGGGATGTATTTCGTGAAAGCCAGCGCGGCGGGATCGAGCCGGGTGAGCGGGATTTTGTTGCCGGGGAACTGCAGGTTGGTGACCGGGTCGACGACCTGGGTGGCCTTGCCGAAGGGATTAGCGGGGTCGGTGGCGCTGAGGACGTTGGAGAAATCGCCGGTCAGGTTCGAAGCGAGAGGCGCATAGGCGCTGGAGGTGCCGCCGATGTTGCGGATCTTCGTGCCCTGATACCCGAAGAAGAAGAAATCCTTATTGGAGCCGTCGTAGACATGCGGGATTTTGATGGGACCGCCGACGGTGCCACCGTACTGATTGCGCTTCAGCTGGTCGCGTTTGGCGGCGAAGAAGTTGCGGGCGTTGAAAACCGCGTTGCGGTTGAATTCGAGCAGGCTGCCGTGCAGTTCGTTGGAGCCGGAGCGCGTAACGACGTTGACGACACCGCCGGCATTACCGCCGTAGCGCGCGGAGTAGTTGGAAGTCTGGACGCTGAACTCCTGGAGAGCGTCGGGGAAAGGAAAGGGCTGGTTGGAGTTGGTGTAGAGGTCGTTGTTGTTGGAGCCGTCCAGGCGAAAGCTGACCTGATTCTGGCGGGATCCGTTGGTGGAGACGGTGACGGTGGCGGGGAAGGTCTTGGTGTTGCCCTGATCGACATCGTTGCCGGGCGCCGGTGTGGCTCCGGCGACGACGAGGAGGAGAGACGCGGCGTTGCGTCCGTTGAGGGGGAGATCGACAACGCGGCGTTGGTCGACGACATCGCTGACGGTGGCCGTTGAGGTGTTCACCTGCGCGGCCTGAGCACTGATCTCGACCGCCTGAGTGGACTGCTGGACCGAGACGGTCTGGTTGACAGTCGCGGTCTCGTCGGCCTGCAGCAGGATGCCTTTGCGGATGGAGGGCGCGAAGCCGGCGGCCTCGACGGTGACGGTGTAGTTGGAAGGACGGAGGGAGGGGACGACGTAATAGCCCTGATCGTTGGTTTTGGTTTCGCGCGAGGCAGAGGTGGCCTCGTCGGAGACATTGATTTTGGCGCCGGGGATGATGGCTCCGGAGGGATCGGTGACGGTGCCGACGATGGTGCCGAAGCCCTGGCCGTAGACGGCGCCGCAGGCAGAGAGCGCGAGAACCAGCCGCAGTATGATCCGTGCCGCGGACGGGCACACGTGTCGATGACGCATCTTATTTCCCCTTTGACTCTGAGCGAAGAACCAGCTCTCTTGTGAGGGATTCTATCGCTTTTGAGGCGCAACGTCCAATCGTTTCCGTCTCTGCCGATGCTTACGCAGGTGTTTTCAGATCGTCGAAGAACGCCAGACGCGAGTCCGGATAGTGTTTACGGTTCCGGGTCCAGAGGACGACGCCATGGTGAAGAGCTGTCGCGGCAATCAGCGCGTCGCCAAGGCCGATTGCGTGGCTCTTTCTGAAGCGACGAAGTATGATCCCGGCTTCATCGGCGATCCCGCACTGAACAGGAAGGCACTTCATCAATGAGAAGAGGCTCTCGACGGATTCGACTTCGTTCTCTCTCTGTCCATGGCGGATTTCGGAGACGCTGACCGCGCTGTAGCAGATTGGAAATCCATCGCCAAGGCTGAGAAGAGTTTCAAACCGGGACGAAATTGCAGGATTCCGGCCGCGGAGGAGTTCGATCAGAACATCCGAATCCAGTATGACTCCGGTCATTCAGGATAAAAACGGTCAAGCCGACTGTCTTGCCGCAGTTGGCTTACGTAGGCAACAGAGTCTCCGATATCTTCCCGATCCCGCCAGGGAGGCTGCCATGTACGAAACGCTTCCACACGCTGATCGGCAGCCTGAAGGTACTTCTCCTGGATCGCCGAAAGGATGAGATCCGCCACGCCGACACCATCCTTGTTCGCGGCCGCCTCCAATGCCGTCCAGGCCCAATCCTCCAGGTGAATGTGAGCGGTCCTCATATCCAATACATTACACGAACCGGAAGCACGCAAAAAGCCGGGCTTACCCTTACGGGCAGCCCGGCTCTTTTGCTCAAATTGCTGAGTTGACTTACTCGGCCAGGGTTTCTTCCGGTCCGAGGTCTTCGCTCAGCCCGCCGGTGTACTGCAGGCGCGCTTCGTCCTCGTAACCGGCCAGAGCATCGAGCGACGGCTCCGGCACGGGCTCTTCCACGATGTCCTCGCCGGCGATCTTGGTACGGCGATAGAACTCCATACCGGTGCCCGCAGGAACGAGGCGGCCCATGATGACGTTTTCCTTCAGGCCACGGAGGTAATCCACCTTGCCGTTGATGGCGGCTTCGGTGAGAACGCGCGTGGTTTCCTGGAAGGACGCCGCGGAGATGAACGAATCGGTGGAAAGAGAGGCCTTGGTGATGCCGAGCAGGACCGCTTTGCCCTGCGCCGGAACGCCGCCCGCTTCTTCCACACGCTGATTTTCCGCACGGAACTTGAACTTATCCACCACCTCTTCGGGGAGGAATTCCGTGTCGCCGATGTCTTCGACGCGCACCCAGCGCATCATCTGACGAGAGATGACTTCAAGGTGTTTGTCGTTGATGTTCACGCCCTGCAGACGATAGACTTCCTGAATTTCGTTGACGAGATACTTCTGCAGTTCCTTCTCGCCGCGGACATCCAGAATGTCGTGCGGGTTGCGGGGGCCATCCATGAGCGGATCGCCGGCAGCCACGCGTTCGCCTTCCTGCACGTTGATATGAACACCGCGAGGCAGGGAGTATTCGCGCTCCTGACCATCGTCGCCCACGATGTACAGCCGGCGCTGGCCCTTGGAGATTTCGCCGTATTTCACAACGCCGTTGATTTCCGCCATGATGGCGGCTTCGCGCGGCTTGCGCGCTTCGAACAGTTCCACGACGCGCGGCAGACCGCCGGTGATGTCCTTGGTCTTCGTTGTTTCGCGCGGGATCTTGGCGAGCACGTCGCCCGCGTGCACCTCTTCGCTGTCGCGCACCATGAGGTGAGCGTGGGTCGGCATGAGGTACTTGCGGGTGCCGCCGGGTCCTTTGATCTGCAGCATGGGCTGCCGTTTCTCATCGGGAGAATCGGTCACGACCAGCTGGGACATACCGGTGACTTCGTCCACCTGCTCGGCGAGCGTAATGCCCTCCTGCAGATCTTTGAAGTGCACCACACCGGAAAGTTCGGTGAGGATGGAGAACGTATAGGGATCCCACTCGAGCAGGTCCTGATTCGCCTTCACGGCGTCGCCATCGGCCACCGTGATGCGGGCGCCGTAGACCACCGGGTAGCGTTCTTTTTCGCGTCCCTTGTCGTCGACGACGGCCACGATACCGCTGCGGTTCATGGCGATGATCTCGCCCTTCTCGTTGCGGACCCACTGGACGTTCAGGTATTTGGCGAAACCGTCGGACTTGGCGTCCTGCTTGGACTGTTCCGAGATTCGGGTCGCCGTGCCGCCGATGTGGAAGGTACGCATGGTGAGCTGCGTGCCGGGTTCGCCGATGGACTGCGCGGCGATAACGCCGACCGCTTCGCCGCGTTCGACCAGACGGCCGGTGGCGAGGTTGCGGCCGTAGCAGGCCACGCAGACGCCACGCTTCGATTCGCAGGTGAGCACCGAGCGGATTTTGACGCGCTCGATACCGGCTGCCTGAATGGCGGCGGCCAGGTCCTCGGTGATTTCCTGGTTGACCGAGACGATGACGTTGTTCTCGTAATCGCGCTGGTCTTCGAGAGCCACGCGGCCGACGATACGGTCGCGGAGCGGTTCGATGATTTCGCCCGATTCGATGATCGGTTCCACCACGATGCCTTCGGTGGTGCCGCAATCGTCTTCGCTGATGATGACGTCCTGCGCCACGTCCACCAGGCGGCGGGTGAGGTAGCCGGAATCCGCGGTTTTGAGCGCGGTATCGGCCAGACCTTTGCGGGCGCCGTGCGTGGAGATGAAGTACTGCAGCACGTTCAGACCTTCACGGAAGTTGGCCGTGATGGGGGTTTCGATGATTTCGCCCGAGGGCTTGGCCATCAGGCCGCGCATACCGGAGAGCTGGCGGATCTGCTGTTTGGAACCGCGGGCGCCGGAATCGGCCATGATGTAAATCGGGTTGAGGTAACGGCCGGTGCGGTCGTCCTCTTCCATGGCGCTGAACATCTCATCGGAAACCTTTTCGGTCACACGGGACCAGATTTCGATGATCTTGTTGTAGCGCTCGCCGTGGGTGATGGCGCCGTCCTGATACTGGCCTTCGACCGCGACCACTTCTTTTTCGGCGTTGGAAACCAGTTCCTTCTTTTCGCCCGGGACGACCATGTCGTCGACGCCGATGGAGATGCCGGCGCGGGTGGCATAGAGGAAGCCGAGATTCTTCACTTCATCCAGCATGTGAACCGTGACCTGCAGACCGAACTTCAGGTAGCAGTACTGCACCAGCTGGGCGAGGCCCTTCTTCTTGAGCAGGCCGTTGATGAAGGGCATCTGCTCGGGCAGGTTGTCGTTGAAGATCACGCGGCCGACGGTCGTGTCCATGTACTGCTTCACGAACTCGATCGGCTCGGTGTGCATGATGTTCTGGCTGTCGAAGGCCTTGGTGAGGTCGATGACTTTGCCGGTGTAGCGCAGTTTGATGGGCGTGAGCGTCTGCACTTCGCCCATTTCGAGCGCGATCAGCACGTCGTCGGTGGAGGCGAACGTGCGGCCTTCGCCCTTCGCGCCGGGACGCATTTTGGTGAGGTAGTAGCAGCCGAGCACCATGTCCTGCGTGGGCACGGTGATGGGTCCGCCATGCGCCGGCGACAGGATGTTGTTCGACGCCAGCATCAGGGTGTGCGCTTCGATCTGGGCTTCGGGCGACAGCGGAATGTGGACCGCCATCTGGTCGCCGTCGAAATCGGCGTTGAACGCGGTGCAGACCAGCGGGTGGATCTTGAGGGCTTTACCTTCCACCAGCACGGGCTCGAAGGCCTGGATGCCGAGGCGGTGGAGGGTGGGAGCGCGGTTCAACAGGATCGGGTGGTCTTTGATGACTTCTTCGAGGATGTCCCAAACCACGGGATCCTGCTGTTCGACCAGTTCCTTCGCCTGTTTGATGGTGGTGCAGTGGCCGCGCTGTTCGAGACGGTGATAGATGAAGGGCTTGAAGAGTTCAAGCGCCATCTTCTTCGGCAGACCGCACTGGTGC
>Ga0118677_10006960_pt1 | contig 18904 bp, 24 predicted proteins | sample AliMusrvi5mmetaG_FD_86154 | JGI IMG/M metagenome (GOLD analysis project Ga0118677, IMG submission 86154) | reverse complement strand
ATTATGCACCGCGCCCGTGGGCTGGGCGCGCGTCTTGCCAACCTCGCCCCCCACCTCGATCATATAGTTCTCCAGAAAGACGCGCTGGAACAGGACGAAGGCGTCGCGCGCCTCGATAGCCCAGCATCCGGCCGCCTGCGTCCAGATCGCCAGCATGTCGCGCCCGGCCTGGACGGACTTGGCTTCCAGGGCCGGGGCTTGCGCCCGGGGATCGAGTTTGGTTTCGACGTAGCGCTCCCAGTACGGTGCCCAGGCTTCCGGCAAAGCTCCGTCGGCTTCCAATGCCTCCAGCAGCAGACGAATCGTCTCGCGGGCGCACTCGAGGCGATTCATCAGGCTCAACAGCCCGCGGACATGCGTCGAGTCCAGTCGTTGTCGGGAGCGCTTCGGGATCCAGCCTTGTTCGACGAGATAATCGAGTACCGCGGCAAAGGCCAGCCCTTCCTGCGCACCCTCCACCAGCCGGTTGCGAAAGACGACCAGCAGGGAGGGATCGAAGGTCGACTCCGTCGGTGTCAGGTGCAGGGCCAGACGCCAGCGCTGATCGTACTGCACCAGCTCCGCCGCTTGGCGATCGGCTACCCGCAAGACGAACTGCAAGACCAGCACGCCGAGCAAGCGGACCGGATCCCACGCCGGGCGGCCGTTATCCACAGTGTAGACCCCCGCCAGCCGCTCCCGGTAGGTCTCCAGCAAAGGGAATACGGTTCTGGCAAAGAACACAAAAAAGTCGGCCTGCCGGCGCACGGCCCGGGGAATGCGCTCTGGCTGATCGAACAGCGCTAACAAATCCGGGTCGGGCTCGGCGGGCGGCAAGTGGCGGGGTAGTGACATGGGTTTAGCGCCTCCATTTCTTGGTTGACATTGGCTAGGCTATGGCCTAGCCTACTGAAATGCAAGCAAAATACCCAGTCAAAGTGCAGGCGATTCGTTCGAAAGGACGGACTGATCGGTTCTATGTATTCATCCCCCTGCCGCTGGCGGCGGCCATCGGCTTGGAGGCCGGGGAGGAAGTTCAGTGGTCGTTGTCAGACCGCGACACGCTGGCAGTGCGGCGGATCACGCCAACACCGGTTCCTGGGAGGCGGTCGCCAGCGAGGAAGAAAAGATTGCGGCGAAAGTAGAAAAAGACGAAGCTGGCTGGGTCAAAGGGCGTCAGGGTTTTTCAGCGGAATCTTCTGTTGAGGTCCCACCCTACCCGCCATTTTGAATCGAACGGTCAGTTCGGTCGAAGAATGGGCAGGAATGGTGTCCGACAACGCCTTTGCCTCTATGCATCCGCAACCAGTATGAATACGGGTAATGTTGAGAGGGACATCACCTTCATTGACTAGCCTGAACACGTGCCCCATCTCATTGGTCCCGATCACACTGCCAAAATCAAAATTCGGCTCACTACAAACTATCCGCGCCTGATTCGTCAGTCCTGCTACCGGATTCAATTCCTGTGCTTCAACCCCCACGATCAAAAGAAGCCAGAGGGTGGCTAGATACACCTTGTTCGTCATTTGCCCCATAATTCACTATTCCGGCAGTCAGCGTTGTCCAAACTTCTTTAAGGCTGCAGTCGCCGCCTTGTGAACACTTTTATCCGTTCCCGCCAGTAAGCTCTCCAACAATTCCTTATCCTCGGCAGTACCCACCTGGCCGATAGCGGCTATGGAGGCAAGGCGCAAAGGCAGAACCTCTGCCGTTTGGGCCTGAACCCTCGCCATGGGCAGAATGGCAGCGGCCCCCGTCGCTCCGCAAACATTGATAGCTGCAATCTTGGTCTGGACATCACTCTTACTGTCCTGCGCCAATCTCAGCGCCTTCTCACCTAATTGCTGGCGGTTGATCTCAGGATAAAGAGTAGAAAGCCTCGCTAAACCAACAAGTGCGGTTCCAGCAATCCCATTCTCCGGCTCCGTCAAGGCCTCATCATAGGCCTTCATGAGTCCCATACGTTCTGGTGCCGCCAGCCGATTCGCATCATCCTGTGCCCATTGCGTCTCATAGTAGATCGAGAAATGCTGAACACAATAGTCACGCCAAGTCACATCCATGGTTTTGTCTTGAAAGTTACGAATCAGATTTTCCATCAAATCCGGTGGAAGCTTCTGCTGGGAGACAAGGCTGTCAAGGACATCATTCTTGATGGCGTTTAACGATAGGCTATCAAGATCCTGTTTATCAACTCGATTGCCAAGGAACCAGTACAGAGCTTCGATTTCCTGCGGTGTCAGCGACTTCCCCAGGTTATGGACAGCAGTAAGTCTCGCCTCCAGCCCCTTCTCTTCCGCCTGCCCTGCGATCAATTTTATAACCGGAGGCAATGCATTCCAGTCAGGAGTCATCAGAGGTGCTACCGGCTTGGACTGTGGCGGTGTTTGTTCAGCCCCAACAGACATCTTCGGCTTGTTGATGGCAGACAATGATGACGGATTCACTTTCGGCGGTTGCGCAGGAATAACGTGGCTACCAGGATCGACTCCGGCAATCCCCTTTGATTGAGTTCCCTGCTTATTGGCAAGCACTTCCTTCCTACGTAATGGAACAACCAGCCAAACAATACAAACGACCACCAACAGCACAACGGCCATGAATACGCCAAAGACAGACTTATTTTTCATAGGCCGTCGATTATCAACTACTAGCTTTATGTATCAATGAAAATCCGATCTATGAACAATAATATTTGCGATTTTATCAGAAAAAGGAAGGTTGATATGAACCTCCCCAGCCCCGGCGAGTAGGCTCGTAGTTGATACATGACGAGCCCAGTCTCGTCATCGGTGTACTTGGTGCTGAGTACACCCCTGCCAATGGGGCCCCTGAAGGGTTTCCGGGTGGACAGAGAAACGGATAAAGCTAAGGTTTCGTCTGCAATAAAGAATCCCATGAACTACGTTCTCCTGTTCAATGAGAATTTATGAAGATTACGGCGGGGAGAAAAGACAAATCAGACAGACTGTCGCACGTCACAAATACATCGACCCTCACATGAATGGTTACAGCCCAGACGCCCCCGTTCATTGCCACACAATCTTCGTTGTCGCATCCTTGATGTGTTGGCTATCCCCCTCGTTAACAATTTCCAACAACCACTCAACCTTATAACCCAAACCACTATTTCGGCACGCAGCGAAAAATCCAGATTCGCGGTCCGGCTGGGGATACTTGCTGATCATTTTCAGCATCATTTCGAGCTCTCCCCGATCACCTGTAAAGCGCCAAAGCAATCCATGACACATCGCATAATGTGATATCAGCCATGTATCCGCGTCCGGGCCCAATTGCTGATGGCATTCCCTATGCAATAGACGCACTGCATACGCCCTCCACGGGGAATCAGTAATTAGAAAGAGGCGCTCTGACATCATACAAACATCCTTCACACCCATTGATGTCATCATCGGATGAAACCGAGCCAAGGAATAACCAAAACTTTTCCCCATCGCCCCATAGACATGGTAAACAAGGAAACCCGCACCGAAATATAGAACGAACCCACACACCAGGTAAGTCAACACCCTCTTCGCTATCCTTCTCGCTAAATTCATCAGACACCCCTCCCCAAACATCACCTTCTACTTCACCATGCTGCCAGAAAGTCGCCAACAGCTGATTGCGAGGCAGTGATTCCGTTGTTAAAGGCGTTTCCATCTGCATATGTTGTGGAGTCGATCGATGGGTCAGTCATCCAAGAGCCTGGCTGCATATTCCACACGCCAGAGAATAGCATGCGTATTTCAGATGATGGTACAAACTCAAGAAATGAAGGATTGGAACATCCTGCGCAACACAGTACGGAATAGTTTTGCTTACCAAGTCTATCGTTTTGAGTGATGTTCCGGCCATGAAAGCCTCCCACGCCCGCAAATGAGGCATTAAAAGATCCGTCTCCTTTCGCCAATTTACAGACCTCGGTCAGATGTTGCCGCAAAACCTGAGCAGCCAGATCGATATTGACCGATGGAATGAACAAATCCGCATATTTAAAGTTCTTCGGCACCAGAGGCTTAATTGTCGATATGTTTAGCTGAGCAACGCCCAGCGAATAGTTTTCCCTTTCAAGGAACGAATCAGGCAACCCCACCAGGTTGCTCTCCGCAAATTCCTTCACCCACCCAAGATCTGCTCGCTCGTTCACAATAATACCTGCCAGAAGTCGTTTTGGCACACAATGCGCCGTTGCTGCACTATCGATTAAGGACTTGTATCGCCTCTTAAATTTGGCAAAGAATTCTTCACGCGCCTTAGTCACTTTTCCATCAGAACCTGAAAACAACCTCTCGCGATCACGGGATTTAAGCCCTCGGGGACCTGGATATTCGCGCTCATGACGATCTGATATATCGGCCATCGAGATCTGTGCTGGCGGCACTCCCTGCCACCATTGAATCGATGCCGCCAAACCTATACCATCGATAGAATTCATTCCATCATTCTGGAGGAACCCCATAAGATTCAACCCACCATGTTCTTCTATCGGATCCCTGGAAATAAACCTTCCCAGCCCCGGCGAGTAGGCTCGAAGTTGATACATGACGAGCCCGGTCTCATCATCGGTGTACTTGGTGCTCAGTAAACTCGTGAAAATGGGGCCCCTATGGGGGTCTGAGGCTGCAAAACGGCCTCTGCAATGGACGGTATCGGGACGGCATTTAGCCGTTGGCGGAGGCGCGGAATCTGCGAGGTAAAAACCCATGGCATCAAGTAGAAGTATAGCTATTTAACTTTGATTGAATTCAATACCCGTTCCACGGCTTTGCGATCTTCAGCTTGCCACTCCTCTGGATAAGGCGGCCTCAACAATGCCGGATATATCTCTGCACCAGCAAGAACGACATCACCATTGGGTGCTTTGTAATCCTTCCGAAAGCACAAATATTCAGCCCCCCCGCGACTTGGGTAAGCAAGTTTTGCAACTCTCATCTCGGGCGTGTATTTCGCAAAGGGTTCTAAGTTATAGTACTCATGTGTCACTATCCCACCAGCTTCACCTTTTTCGTACTTCGCGAATTGATCAGGTGATAACCTGTAAAGGCTCATGCGAATCAAGGGCGTTGACTCATCGTATACCGCCAGATGCCTATAATGCATTGCGATAACCACTCGTTTTGGATTGTCATCCTTCCAATACCAACCGCCGACCTCCGGACCTGCCCAACCTTTCCTTTGCGGAACATCGAACGAGATGCCTACCTCAGGAATATCCTTCCTTTCCCATTTCTCAAAATGAGTTCTTTCAAGACCAGGCCTTGGCGCGAGGCATCCACACAAACCCAACGCCAGCCAGAGCGCAAAGAGACTCCGCCTTAATCTCAAGGCGCACCTCCGAATGTGATGCGAATACCAACTTGGCCCATATAGTCCTCTGGAACACCAGACCGGCCATAGCGCGGATCAACAGAAAAGTCCCGATGCTCCCATCCCCACTTGGTCGCCTGTTTGGCACCATAGTATCCCACCGCACCGGCATACGCCGCTCTCGACACACCAAACCAATCAAGAATTCCGCCTGATCCGGTACCTCCATTAGAGAACCGACTACCGAAAGGCACCCTAACCCCTGCCGAATTGACCATCCTGTATGCCCAGTCCCCGCAGTTCTTTAGTTCAACCGAATAATCAGTCGATTCATGCAACACCGATTCATGGACCCGATTATATATTGCGATCTGCTCATCCCTTTTATTCGTGACCAGACGTCTGACCACTTTCATGCCATCACTTGTATGTCCAGATTCGGCTGGTGCTCTATCGGGATCCTCGTCGTCCCACATAACCCCACCGCCAAGAGTAAGGGTTCCCTCATTTAAATCAGTCCCACTCTTTGGGTACTTATCCGCTTCATCATAGCGCCCCATTTCCTCCAATCTCTCCCGCACAACAGAAACTGGATGAAAAGAAAAGGTGTGAGAGGCCAGCGAGGTGTTCAACCCATGGGCCGACAGGAGTTTTCCCCATTCTTGTCCGTTGGGTTCGTCCGATTTGCACATGTTGTTTGTCGTAAATTGCAGATAGACATGCCCTGCCACGTGGACTCCAAGTTTACTCCAAGCCCATCTTGCAAGCCAATGTTCCGAACTCGCAAACGGCCGATACACTATATTGACATCTAGGCCAAGTTGATCAAAACAGTCAATTGAGTCGTTGAGGCAAAAAGCGGCCAAATTCACCCCGCCTCTTTCCCCAATCGGATCCCTGCTGATAAACCGTCCTAGTTCCGGCGAGTAGGCTCGTAGTTGATACATAACCAACCCGGTCTCATCATCGGTGTACTTGGTGCTGAGTACACCCGTGAAAATGGGGCCCCTATGGGGGTGCAAAAGAGCACACCTGCTTGCTGAATTCACTCCATAGATCAAGTTTTCAGCAGGCTTTTCGGGCACCAGTTCTGTGAGGTAAAAGCCCATTTACTGTTTATTAACGGGCTTCATAGGACTGCCCACTTCCCGCCTCTGGTCTGATGAATCATAACGCCGCATAGTCTCAACCGTCACAACCCCATCTTTATTCAAGATGAATTTTATCGAGTCCCAGCTTCCATTTTCCGGCACATCGACAACTTGAGACCACCGAGTGTTCTTCGAATCCTCCCAAGTTACTGTAGCACGACGGCCAAGCGGACCAGGCATCGGCCACATGCCAGCAGTTATGCCAGAATCCATAACCCCCCACTCAAATTGCTGCCCGCCATCAAAAAACACTTTAGCATGATTAACAAAACCGCCCGTTGCGTTAAATGCATCAACATGATAATCAGCAATAGACCTACACCCGCTGAGTGCGGCTATCACCAAAGCTCCGGCTACATATAGTAATACCTTCATGATCATTCCTCCCAGGAATCAGGGCGCTTTAGAAGATCACCCGGCGCAATCGGATCCCATTCAACAGATTGATGATCCTGCCAAAAGTGAACATTCGACTGATGCCCCTTGATTTTCCCCGAAGAAGAATTCCAGCCATTTAATTCCGACGGCATATTCCACGGCACACCCGCAGCCACGCCTTCTTGCCACATCCACAACAGTGGCCCCATTTGAATATCGATGTTATCCCCATACCCCCCGCCTACATCTGAATGAACACCTGGGAACATTTTCTCAACACGAGTTTTATTCCCTTTGATTTTAACCAGCGGGAATAAATGCCTCGACTCATCGCGAGCAATCGCATGACGGACATTTTGAACGTTTTCAGGAATACTGAAATCATATCCAGCATCAACCCTGTTCCCCGGGATCCCGAACGATGCAACTGTGTCAAAGATTCCAAGAAAACGCACTTTCAGGGAACACCCAGAAATATTTTCAGACTGCACTGTTGACCACCGCCCGCGGCTATCCGGCGTGCGAATCTGGTAACGATAATTGCGCGGGTCACCTCGCTGATTGACCATGTTCGCAAAATGCCGTGCTTGCGCTGCGCCACGGCTAAAGCCAATAATATCAACAGGATCCTTTCCAATCTCATCATCGGACATATTCTTGTAATGATCCATAAGGTCACGCCAAGCGTTTTCAACACGCATTTCACCGCCAAGACCATTTAACCCACCCATCACCTTCGACCACCATCGAGACCCTACACCAGGATAATAGTTTTTCGTTTGCCGATAACTGGTATACAAACGCGCAACATTTGAATCTGGTGTGCCAGCAAACATATTGTTCCCGGTGCCATCGAAGGCAACGAGATAGAGCCCCAGCATATCGGTTTCTGAAAGCGGATCGTTCCCCACGAAACCAAACAGATTGATCCCGCCCTCTTCACCTGCCGGATCCCTGCTGATGAACCTCCCCAACCCCGGCGAATAGGCTCGTAGTTGGTACATAACCAACCCCGTCTCATCGTCGGTGTACTTGGTGCTGAGTACACCCGCGAAAATGGGGCCCCTGAAGGGTTTTGGAAATGCCATCCCCGAGCGTGAACTTATTGAGGGGACACGGCACGCGGTCGCGTTTTCAGTATCTGGCTTTATGAGGTGTAAGCCCATTGCTACTAAATGTAGTCCTTGCTACCGAGTCGGCACAATCGATCCCATCATGTGGCCCACTGCCTCGATATCATCATAAGGCATCATATATACGTCCTCACCAGAAAATATCCATGAACCACAAATCAGGAAATCCCCATTCGCGGCAACAATGTCTTTCCGCATTATCGTCGCATAATCTTCCTTGCCCTCCGCTTGTCGTCGCCCGCCACCAACGACCTTTATGACACTGGTTATCATATTTGTAGTAAATTGTTGCACTTTCGGCAAAAATTCTAGTTCCCCCTTAAGCGGATCCTTCCCTTCCAAGTAGGCAGCGGTTTGGCCCTTGTCAATTCGGATGATGACTAATGTCATCAAGTACCTGGGCTCAACCAACACCTCACCGCTCGACAGTGGATGAAACATGAACCTGATCTGCCTGTATCCCAATCGCTGCTTATGTGAATCATCCGAGTAGTCTACGAGGCAGAAGTTATCTTCAGGGATTTGAATCTTAATCCCAATGCCAGAAAGTTCCTTATACCTCATCTTTTCGAAGCATGTTCGCTGCGAACTTGGCCTACAGGACGCACTTGAAAATACAATGGCAAGGAGCAGTGTCGCAACAACGTTCCATTTGGAGTTTTTCAATGCGGGAACCCTCCCCAAACATTGCCCCCCATATACATCTCGTATCCCGTTGGCTTTTGGCCTGTCTTTTGGTCGTACTCCAATTGAGCATCCGCCCCTTGTTCTAGCAAACCAGACACGGCACCATACACAGTGCGAACGCCAAGGTCTACGTCCTTCGCAACTCCAGCCAAAGGACCATCAACGCCAACGCCACCATTATACAAATAACTCAAAAGTGGCCACCTCAGCCCAGTCTGACCTGTAATGTATTTCGCCCAACTACCACAATTGCTACGTAAGAACCCATATCCGCCTAAACTCACAAGCGCACGATCACTGCCCTTGCGGGTCCAGTCATTCTCAAAAGTGCTGGCATTATAGGCGCTAACAAAATCGCTCCCGTTCAGCATACGAGATTGCTCTGCCCTTTTGAAAAGTGCGAATCCCTGTTCGGGGTCTGATGTAATTAGGTTAAGTTTAGCATCACCCAGTTTGACTGGATCCAAGTCTGCAGCTTTGTTGTTGATATCTATGAAACTTCCGCGAGTAATGATGGTTGACACCAGATTGCCCGCTCCGTCATCGTTCTGCACGGAGTCAGGATGAAAGGAGAATGTTATCCACTCATCATATTCACGGGAACGCGAAATTGGAGTAGAAGACTTCTTATACCCTAGTTTAGTGAGAAACGCTGCCCATTTACACTCATCCTCTGCGGAGATCTCTTTGTGCGTCTTATCCGCAACATGGAAAGCTAAGTATACATGCCCCGCAGAATGCAACATCTTCCACAGCAGCTGCCCCCCCGGCAGGCCTAACTGTCTATAAGCACTATATGCATGATTGCCAAGAACATCGGCTTCATTCGCTGGATCGTTTCCGGTAAATCCATACAAGTTAAAGCCACCGACATCCCCTACCCGATCCCGCGAGATGAACCGCCCCAGCCCTGGCGAGTAGGCTCGTAGTTGATACATGACGAGACCGGTCTCATCATCGGTGTACTTGGTGCTGAGTACACCCCTGTAAATGGGGCCCCTATGGGGGTTTGGGGCTGCCAATCGGTCTCGACAATAGACGGTAGAGGGACGGCATTTAGCCTTTGGCGGAAGCGAGGAATCTGTGAGGTAAAAGCCCATTTAAGTATACTGTTTTGTATGGGCAGATGGTACGCGGAAGAAGGTCAGAATGGAAGCATATCTTGCGTGAAATGTCGCGGCCCCCAGCGGTGATCTGGAGTTGGAGAATTATGCGATCCCCATCAATCGGGATGCGTTTTGCGCACACGGATACGATCGTCGGCAATCGTGACCAAGGTATCGCTAAGGTCCTCATGCCGGAACTGTTTGAGTGCCGCTGCGAGATGGGTATGAACGAACTCCGTACGTTGATTACTGAAGCGGAGGCGGATGATGCCACTATGGTGGAATGCTGAGAGCGTCCGCAAATCTACGAAATCAGCGTTGTAGGTCAGCAATGCCCGGCGGTCATTCTGCGCGTGTTCGAAAACTCGCGCATCGTCAGCACCGGCCAGCCCTTCGTCCGGTATCCAACGAATGTCCCATCCCTGTTCCTGAAGAAACCGGACGGTTGGCTGCTGAATATTCTCGTCGGCAAGGATGTGCATCAGGCAAACGCGGGCTGGATGTCTTCGTCACGGACAATGGCTTCGGCGTATTCGAGGGCCGCGAAAACATCGTCACGGGTAAGTTGCGGATACCCTCGCAGCACCTCATCAAGGTTGGCCCCATGTGCCAGCAGATTCAGGATGTTGCTGACCATAATACGTGTTCCCCGTATGCATGGCTTGCCATGGCAGACCCCAAAATCAATGACTACTCTCTCATTCATATCGTCATAATAACATAACTCATTTTCTTTTTCATTCATTTTTCGTTCCTTTCCCTTTCCCTGGGATGGCACTTTGCGTGGGTTTTCTTCAAATCGGTAATAGTGAGCTTGGCGTAGTGCTTGAGGGTATTCAGGGTCGCGTGTCCCAGTAGATCCTTGACGTGGTACATGTTCGCCCCACCCCGCAGGAGTTCCGTAGCACACGAGCGACGGAAGGTGTGCGCGGTAACGTGCATGTCTCCCAGCCCTGCACGGATTGCGCAGGATCTCACAATCATCGCCAAGGCGTTGTAGCGGAGCCGGTGCCCCTTCTGGTCCAAAAACACTGCCCGCTCACCGGGATCTCTAAGCAGGAACGGACGTACCGCTTTGAGATAACTTTCCAGGTACCGCAACGCCGTCCGACCGATCGGGACCACGCGCTGCTTATTGCCTTTACCCGTAACAATGGCGGTGGCGTTGTCGAAATCGATGTCATCCAAGTCTAGCCCAAGGAGTTCGGCGGCACGCAGGCCACTGGAGTAGAGCACCTCCAGCATGGCACGGTTGCGATACCCTTCCGGCACGCCAATTGGCACCTTATCAAGCAGTCTGCGGGCCTGGGCATGGGGTCAGCGCGCCTTGCGGCAACAGGTTCGGTGTCTTGACACAGGGCAACCCGGACCGAAGGCTTGCCGGAACCAGCCCACGTGCCGCCAGAAACTCCAGAAAGCTCCGCACCGCCGTGATGAGAAGATTGACGGACGGCGCCTTGAGCGGGGAGCCCTCCCGTGTACGCCGACCATTCAGATGTTTCAACCAGGCATCCAGATGCGCCTGGCGCAGCCGGTCGGCAGTCACGACCTGTTCCCTGGCGTCCAACCAGTCAAGAAAGACAGTCAGGATGCACCGATGATTGCGTAGGGTACAACGGCTGAGGTTGCGATTTTGTTCATGGTCAAGAAACGCCTGCAACAGCTCCCTGAGCGGCGGCTGGCTGGCAGTTTGATTGATAGTTGAGTTAAGCATGGTGTCACCGTCCCGGCTTACCTGCCGCGTGCATGGCGCGGATGTCCTGTATCGAGAGCCGCAGATACTGGCTCAAACTGCCTACGCCCACGTGTCCGAGCAGGAGTTGGATCTGGACTGGGTGCGCACCGTTCCGGAGCATATGAGTGGCACAGGCACGCCGCAGGGCATGGGGTCCAATGCGCGGCAGACCAGCGGCTTTGGTGTATTGCAGCAACATCATCTGAATGGCCGTCGCAGTGAGCGGGCGGGCGTCATCGGTACCAAGCCAGAGTCTCTCCTCGTCCTCCCTACCCCTGGCCAGCGTTTTGCGAGCACCTTCAATATATTGACGCAGCCAATCCACGGCCTGTTTGCCGAGCGGCAGCATGCGCTCTTTCCGCCCCTTCCCCATCACCCGCAATAGGCCCCGGTCTTGGTCAACATCGGTTATCTTCAGTCCTATCAGTTCCCCAAGCCGCGCGCCCGTTGAGTATGCTGTCTCGATCAGGGCTCGATCCCGGACACCCTTGGGCCGCCTGATATCCGGCTGCGCCAGAAGCGTGGCGATTTGCTCCTCGGTTGGTGCAGACATCAGGGGACGGACCGGGTACGGCAGGGACCAGAACTCCGCCGGATCGAGAAAGATGCGGCCGGTCTCGGAGAGCCAGCGAAAGAGCCGCCGCACATGACGCAGAATCAGGTCTCTCGACATGACGGCAAGCCCGCGATCCGCCAATATGCATCTGAATTGATTCAAATCCTCGGTGGTCACTTCCAAAAGGGTCTTGCCTTCGGCCTGCATGAACGACTCCAGATGCGCAAACGCAAAGCAGGCGGTCTGCAGAGTACTCTCACTATGATGCTGGTGACGCAGTTTCTCTAAAAACGAATGGTATGGCTCCAAAATGGCAATTTCACTTTTACAAGTACACTCTCGCCTGGTCTTCATGGTATTCCGCTCCCGTGTTTTTGAAATGGTTTTCGCATAACTGCCTGTCGTCCAAACACTTCATCCTGATTCCAGCACTGAAAAGGTGGTGAAACGCCCTGAAAAGCTATGAAGCGTCATACCGACACCTCTTTCCCAAGTCCTTCGACATCTCTTAGGCCAAGGCCGGCGGCACCGCTCAGGCCAGGCACAAACCGCTTGCCGTCCTTACCCCGCCCGTCCCATGCGAGCCGGTAACGATAGGACTGGCCGTTTCGCCCGGACTCCACCAGCACGTATTCGAAGTTGACCAATTCCTTCAGGTAACGGTGGACACGGACGTTGGCCCAGCCGGTGAATTCCCTGATCTCACGCCGTGTAAACCGAACTCCGGCTCTCCGTTCATTATGCTCACCAACCTCCTCGCCACCGCCCGACAAGAGTTGCGCCTCCACAAACGCCTCCGCCTGCAGCAGGAGTTCGCGAGCAGGCGCACTCAGTTCGGCCATACTTTTACCCAGAATTTCGGCGGCCAGATCGTTGGCCAGCCGGATATCATCCAAGTCGGCCTCCAGATATTCAGTGCCACTGGGCGATGTCATCACGGTCTTCTGCATCTGGCGCAGGAATGCCACAGTCTTGATAAGGTTCAGGTACTTCGGCTGATCCCGGCGGCCTTCCAACCGGTCATCGCCATAGTTCAATCGCTCGGCGTAGGGATTCACCACCGTGAGCGATCGCAGCAGTCGTTGAAAGTTGCGGTGCTTGCGCAAGACCGCATCCATCACGATCTTGTCGGAAAGACCACCCAGCGTGTGACGCCGCCGCTGGAAGGACAGGATTGCCCTGGTCTGCTCGCGACTCTCGTCGATTGAGGTGACGAAGAACCGGCTACGCGTCTCCGGATCGGTGTCAGGATCGGTCGTTGTCAGGAACACCGCCGTTGGCCCCTCGACCTTGTTGGTCATGGTGGTGATCTTGCCGCTACCCGTATCCTTGATGGCCGACTCGATGACCAACTCGTGCGCCGTGATGAGATTGCGAATAGCATAGGTTGCCTCCTCGGCGCCAGCACCCTCCTCCAGTGAAAGCACCTTGTGCCGCAACGATAGTTGCTCCTTGTAGAACAGCGCCTTGCCCGTGAGACTCGTGAGCTTTACCAGATCCTCCGGCGGACAGAATGTCAGCGCGGTATCCTGCAGAGCCGTCTTGCCCGCCCCACTTGAGGAGAGGATCAGCACGGACAGCGGGTTGTCCATCTTGCGACTGGTCATCGCCAGATAGCACAGCAGTTTATTGGCTTTCTCCCCGACCAGCCCGCAAGCCTCGTAGTCGGCCAGTATTGCAGCAAAGAGAGTTTCACTTTGTCCGAAGGACTCCGCCTCTTTCCTTTCAGCCGCCGACATCCTCTCTACTGGATTCTGAATACTTGAATCTTGGTTCTGCCCGCTTTCCGGCAGTTTCTCGCAGTGGCGGAGCAATTTGTCGAGTTCCGCCTCAATGACTTCCGGCATCGCCTCAAACACACGGCATAGGTCTTGTGCCAACAGGCGGCGGGACCGGGCGGAGTAGAAGTCCAGCGTATCCACGTGGAGCTTGCCTGCATAATCCACCCGGATCGTGGCCCTGAGTTTACGGGGGCCTTTCTCCAGCCCCCGCACCTCATAGCGGCGCGTGCCATAGGTCACACTCAGGCCGACACCTGGCGGCGAGTTCGTGGCGACCGGACCTGGATCCATGATGTCAGATGACGAGGCTTCGGATGTCAAAAACTCTGCAAGCCTCTCAGCACCGTGTTCGATCAGGTAGCTGTTCGCGTCATAACCGGCAGGGAACGCCTTGAATGTCACCTCCACTCCATGGGTGCGGAGACGTGACCGGAGACCGGCAATGGCTTTCCCTCTAGCCTCATTGCCGGCGGGCAGCAACGTCACCCGCTGAACACCGTACGCCCTGAGCATGGCGGCATCATGCTCGGCCATGCCGCCAGCCCCCTGGATCCCAATTACATTGGCGTGACCGGCCATCATCACCGATAAGGCGTCGATGATTGATGTCGCAAGGAGAAGTTCCGTAAGCGTCCGAGGGTTGACCTCCTTCCCCGCCCGGCTCCCGCATGATACAGCGGGGGTATGAATAACAACACGACACGACATGACAAGCGGGGCCGGGTTCTGCGGACAGCAGGGCAGCGGCAGGAATTGGTGGATGGGTTCAAGTCGAGCGGTCTGGGGATGACGGAGTATTGTCGGCGAGAAGGTGTGCGGCTTTCGACGTTTTGCCACTGGTATAACAAAGGGTTCCGGGGAGCTAATCACCGCCCAGGCGCACGACTGAAAAAGACCCCGATGAAGTTTACAGAGGTAAAAATGGCATTGAGTGGCTCCGCACCGATTGAAGTTGAGCTGCCTAGCGGCGCACGGATACGCATCCGTGATGGCGAGGCATGGCCGGTGGTGGGCCGCTGGCTTCGGGAGGTGGCCGGATGCTGAATTTCACGGGAGCCTTAAAGGTCTATGTGGCGACAGAGGCGGCGGATATGCGGCAGAGTTTCAGCGGCCTGTACGGGTTGACGGTCAATGTGATGAAGGAAGATCCCCGTGCGGGCGGCTTATTCGTGTTCACCAATCGGAGGCATAACCGGGTAAAGGTGTTGTACTGGGACGGCACGGGGTTGTGGGTGATGACGAAGCGACTGGAGAAAGGAACGTTCAGTTGGCCTGAGGGCGTGGAGACGAAGGACGGGAAGTTATCGCTGAGCCCCCAGGCACTCTCCATGTTGCTCGACGGGGTTGACCTGCGCGGCGGAACGCTTAGACCCTGGTATCAGCGCTAAAATATTTTGCGATTTTCTTCTGAATCTTTTGCGATTTTGCTGTGTATTTCGGTATAATACATCGCATGCGAAATAAGCTGGAAAAACTGAAAAAAAAGAATGTTGAGCTTCGCGCTCAACTCCAGTCTATGCAGTCGGCTTTCGCAGAACTTCAGCTTGAAAATTCGGAATTAAAGCGGAGGAACCAATACCTGCTGTTACAGATGTATGGCCGCACCAGCGAGAAGATGGACTCGCGTCAGATGGAGCTACTGCTGGGTTTGCCCGCGATCGAGGCGGCGGCCAACATTGAGGAAACTCTTTTGCCTCCACTGCCAGCAAGGCGCCGTACACGCCGGGAACGCAGGCCCCGCATCGCGGAGCATCTGCCGACGGAGGATATCATCATTGAACCTGAGGAAGTGAAGAAGGCTCCGCAGGACTATGTATTGATTGGGGAAGAGATCACACAGGAACTCGAGGTGGTGCCTCCGAAGTATTTCCGCCGCCGTTTCATCCGTCGTAAGTACACGAACAAGATGAATCGGAATCAGCCCCCCGTTATGGCGGCTTTGCCCGCTCGGTTGATCGAGGGCGGTTATGCCGGCCCTGGCTTGCTCACCGACATCATCCTCAAGAAATATGTGGATCATCTGCCGTTGTACCGGCAGGAGAAGATTCTCAAGACCCGTTACGGGATTGATCTCTCACGGAAAACGATGAGTGACTGGGTTGGGAAAGTGGCCGACTGGCTCAAGCCGATCTATAACCATCTCTATGATGAGTTGAGGCAAGGCGGATATCTGCAAATTGATGAGACGCCGGTTCGATATTGCCAGGCGGAGGGCGGCGGTAGCCGTCAGGGATATTTCTGGGTTTATCACCGGCCGGACACCGGGGTTTTGTACGAATGGCATACTGGCCGAGGAACGGATTGCTTAAAGCCCATGCTCGACACCTTTTCCGGAACCATTCAAAGCGATGGTTATGCGGCTTACAACAGTTATGCAAAAAGCCGTAACCAACGGGAACACGATGCCGGGCGCCCCCGCGCCATTGAGTTGGCGGCCTGTTGGGCTCATGCACGACGGAAGTTCTTTGAGGCACGGGATGAGCGGCCAGGACTGGCAGGATGGTTGCTCAACCAGATCGGCCTGCTCTACGGGATTGAAAAGGAGTTACGCGCTCAAAAAGCCGGACCGCAATTACGGCAGGCCGTACGAGCATCCCAAAGCAGTGTGATCCTCGCCCGGATTCGGCGGGTGTTGGACAAGAAGGCCGCCAGCCTTCTGCCCCGCAGTCAATTAGGTGCGGCCATCAGCTACACGCTCGGCCTGTGGGATGAACTCACGCGGTTCAGGGATGATGGGCGGTTGGAGATTGATAACAATCTGGTCGAAAACGCCGTCAGGCCAACAGCAGTCGGAAAAAAGAACTGGCTGTTTATCGGTCATCCAGAAGCAGGCGAGCGTAGCGCCATCCTCTATACCATGCTGGAGAACTGCCGCCGCTTGGGCATCAATCCCCAGGAATACCTTTATGATGTGCTTTCACGTCTACCCACAATGACCAATTGGCAAACTTATGAACTGACGCCCGCCAACTGGTTGGCTGCCCGCCAAAGGCTGGCCGCATGAGCGTTACTCCGCTCGAAACCCAGCAACTTCAGAACCAGGCCATTGATAAGGTCATCGAGCATTGGGGAAAAGCCTTCGGGTGTTTGTTCGAAAGCCGGTATCCTCACTGGAGGCGGATCCAGAATGCCATGCGCTGCTTCAAGGGAATGCCGCTTGACCATTTACCACCCAAACTGGACCGACGCCTCACTCGTGCCTTTCTTGGCGTCAATGCTATCTTGGCTCACTACTCCATCGAGACTTGGGACGACTATCAGAAAATCTCACCCGAAGATCTGGCGGAAATCGAAACCCTGATCCTCAACATGCCTCCCAACGCGCGCAAGCGTTGACCGTTTCCTGTGAAAATCCCTCCACCCTACCGGATTATGACGGGTGTGCCTATGGGGTACGGGATCGGACGCTTACGCTACATCGACCAACGGATCGACAACATCGCACGCGAGATTCAAGGGCGCCCGTGAGATGTCTTTGAAGATGAAGACCAGATGCGAACCAGAGCGTGGACCGTACGGCTCACCCGCGGCGGGTTCGCCGTCCGGTCACGCTCGCCGTTGGCCCCGAAAGATATATTTGCGGACAAAATGGGGAGTGATAGAATCAGGACATGACAGTCAAAGAAATTGCGATTCACACAATAGAAGACTTGCCGGAAGAAGCCTCTTGGGCTGACATTCAGGAACGAATTAATTTTGTCGCCGGGATCCGTAAGGGACTCCGGGAATTGGATGAAGGCAAGGGTATCCCGCACTACCGTGTCAGGGAGGAGTTCGCCGAATGGCTCACGAACTAACGTGGTCACCTGCGGCTCGATTGGACTTGAAAGAGATCTTTGCCTACATCGCCGAAGATGACCCCGTGGCGGCCAAGAAATTTATCAAAGGGCTGTTCGGTTCTGTTGAGCGTCTACCTGTGTTTCCTGAATCAGGGCGTGTAGTCCCTGAATTCAAGGATTCAACTATCAGGGAAATTATTCACAGACCTTGTCGCATTGTATACAGGATCAAAGCCAGGCAAAATATGGTCGAAATAGTTCGTGTATGGCATGCGGCGCGAGGTGTCCCTGAAATATATTAGGCCAACCACCGGCCGCACTGTACGCCTCGCCCTGTCGGGCTCGTCGCCAGTGAGCCGGAACGTTGGGTTGCATGAACTCAGATGAATGATTGAGTGATAATTTAACATCTGGTATAGACCTTGTCTTCCTACTTCCCGTCGACAAAGACAAGTGGGAAGATAAAGGTGTGGAGCAGTTTGGGATCAAAATCCTGATGCCGGGACAATTAATAAAGTTATGATATACGGGACAGGGGCACCTCCATGAACAGACCACTCATAGGCGCGATCCGCTGGGACATCTTTTATGGCGGCGACAAGACAACTAATCCTGAGTTAAAATCGCTTAGTCCGCAGAAATACCACAATAGAGTTCCGTTCTTCCTGATGATCGAATCAGAAGACACGGTGAGCGGCAGCGAGAACGATCAGACGACCATCGACAAGGAGGTCGACTACGCGAAAACCGCCGGGATCGACTACTGGGCCTTTGTCACGCCGCCGAAAATCGATCCGAACGGCGGGGAATCCTACGCCTTGGACAAATACCTGAAGAGTTCGAAAAAGCCCGACCTGAAATTCTGCGTGATCATGCACAAGTACGACAAGATCGGATGGGAAGACCGCGTTAAGAAACTGGTGGAGCTTTTCCAAGAATCCTCCTATGTCAAGATCCTCGACCACCGGCCGCTGGTGTACATCTTCGAGATCGCCGACATGGAGAAAGTGTATGGGAATGATACCCAGAAGAATCTGGATCTGTTGACGAGCAAAACTGTCGCTGCAGGACTTGGAAAACCCTACTACGCGTTCATGAACGCCAACGCGAACATCCTCCGTCGCTACGGCGCGGACGCGCTGAGCTCCTACGCCATCTGGACCGGGCTCGACACCGCCTACGCGGCCCTTGCCGAATCCGCCCGGCAGCAGTGGGAGACCTACCGGGAAAGCGGCGTGAAACTCATCCCCCTGGCGACTGTTGGCTGGAACCAGCAGCCTCGGACCGACAAGCCGCCGCCGTGGGG